>Ga0187776_10001062_pt1 | contig 13501 bp, 13 predicted proteins | sample 0216_BV02_MP12_2_FD_132426 | JGI IMG/M metagenome (GOLD analysis project Ga0187776, IMG submission 132426) | Tropical peat soil microbial communities from peatlands in Department of Meta, Colombia - 0216_BV02_MP12_20_MG | ecosystem: Environmental > Terrestrial > Soil > Wetlands > Peat | place...
CGACGAGATCGTGATGTCCGATGAGATCCGCGAGCGGGTGACCCGGCGCTGGAAGGAGTACGGGCTCTGACAAAGCTCAAGCGCGTGCTCGACGCCATCAAGTTCGAGCACACGATCTTCGCGCTGCCCTTCGCCTACATCGCGATGGTGCTGGCCGCCGGCGGCTGGCCCGGCGGGTGGACGGTCGGCTGGGTGACGGCGGCGATGGTCGGCGGGCGGACATGCGCGATGGCCGCCAACCGGGTGATCGATCGCTTCATCGACGCCCGCAATCCGCGGACATCGGGTCGCCATCTACCGAGCGGGTCGCTGGGCGTGACCGAGTTGCGCGTGCTCGCGATTGCCGGCGCCGTGCTCATGTTCGTGGCAGCGTGGATGCTGAACCCGCTCTGCCTGCGGCTGGCGCCGGCCGCGCTCGTGTTCCTGGTCGGCTACCACTACATGAAGCGCTTCACGTGGCTCTCGCACTGGGTGCTCGGCTTCACGGACGGCATCGCGGGCGCCGGCGGGTGGATCGCGGTGCGGGGCGCGTTCGAGCCGCCGGCGTTCGTGATCTGGTTCGCGCTCACCACCTGGATCGGCGGCTTCGATCTGATCTACGCCTGTCAGGACGTGGCCGTGGACCGCGCCCAGGGGCTCCAGTCCTTCCCCGCCCGCTTCGGCGTGCGCGCCGCGCTGATCGCGGCGCGCGTGAACCACGCGCTCACCGCGCTGGCTCTCGCGGCGCTCGGCTGGCAGCTGGCGCTCGGCCCGCTCTACTGGGTCGGCTGGCTCGCCGTCGTGGCGCTCTTCGCCTACGAGCATTCGCTCGTGAGCCCGCGCGATCTCTCGCGACTCGACGTCGCGTTCTTCAACGTGAACGGCTACATCGCGCTGATCGTCCTCGCCGCGGTCGTGCTCGGCCTGCGGTAGTGTCGGCGTCGCCGGCCATCTCTCCGTCCAAGGCCGAGGCCGTCCGCACGATGTTCACGCGCATCGCCCGGCGCTACGACCTCATGAACTCGCTGATGACCGGCGGCCGACACCACGCCTGGCGGCGCCGCGTCGCGGAGTCCGCCGCCGGTGCGCCCGGCGGGCCGGTGCTGGATCTGGCCACCGGCACCGCCGATCTCGCCATCGCGATTCGCAGGCGAACGCCCGGTCGGTTCGTCGCCGGCGCGGACTTCTCCGAGGGCATGCTGCAGATCGGGCAGGCCAAGCTGCGCGGGCGCCGCGTGACGCGCGTGGAGCTTCTCGCCGCCGACGCGCTCGCGCTGCCGTTCCGCGACGGCGCCTTCGCCTGCGTGATGTCGGCGTTCCTCCTGCGGAATCTCGAGCACCTCGAGCGCGGCCTCGCCGAGATGCGCCGCGTCACCGCACGCGGCGGGCGTGTCGTCACGCTCGACATCGTGCGCCCGGCGGCGCCGCTCTGGGGGGAGATCTTCGGCGCGTACTTCAATCACGTGGTCCCAGCCATCGGCGCGCTCGTGGCCGGCGACCGGCAGGCGTACACCTACCTTCCGCAATCGGTCGATCGCTTCGTCACGCCCGACGAGCTGGCGGAGCTGATGGAGCACGTCGGGCTGCGCGACGTCACGTACCGGCGCCTCGGCCTCGGCACGATCGCGCTCCACGTCGGCATCGCGTAGGGCGCGCCCGTCGCACGGCCGCGGCGGTTGCCTGAAGCGCGCCGGATGTGATGGACACGCTCTCCCGCGCCGGCGGAAGGCGTTCATCGCGGGGCTCGATCGGTAGCCTCCGGCATCCGGCGGCGACGGCTCATCTCCGCTTATATATGGATGCGGGCCGCCGTGGCCCATCGCGCCCGCCTACGCCCGCAAGGTCGCGGTCAGAAATCGGTCGAGCTCGCGCGTAAACGCGATCGGGTTGTCGAGCACCAGATGGTGGTAGCTCGCGGGGATCTCCACCAGCTCTGCGCCGCGGATCGACGCGCGTAGCTTGTCGGCCATGTCGCGCGGCAGCACGGGGCTCAGCTCGCCTCGCGCGATGAGTGTCGGCGCGGTGATCCGGTCGAGGAGCGTCCACGCGTCGACCGGCTGGCGCCCGGAATTGCTCGCCGGGTCGAAGCGGTAGAACCACGCCCCCTCGCGCTCGACCACGCCCGCGGCGCCCAGATGCGCGAGCAGCGCCGGGTCGGCGTTCGTCTCGCGTGGCACCAGCCGGAACGACTGCGCCGCGGCCTCCTGCGAGGGGTACGGCCGCAGGGTGCGCTCGCCGCGGCGGCGCAGCCGGTCGAGCCGGTCGGTCGGGATGGTCGGCCGCGAGTCGACGATCACGAGCGCGGCCACCCGATCCGGATGCCAGGCCGCGAACGACATCGAGTTGTGGCCTCCCATCGAGTGGCCCACGAGCGTGACGGGCGCCAGGCTCAGCGCATCGAGAAAGCCCACCAGATCTGCCGCGAAGTTCCGGGTCGCGTAGGCCGGTGGCGCGGCCCACTGGCTCTCGCCGTGGCCGCGCTGGTCGAGCGAGATCACGTGAAACCGATCGACGAAGGCCGGCGCGACGCGGTCGAACCAGTGGGCGTGCGCGGAGCCGCCGTGCAGGAAGCAGACGGTCGGACGTCCCGCAACGCCCCACTCGAGAAAGCTGAGCCGGAGCCCGCCGACGACGACGGAACGCTTGCGCGCGATCTCGCATCCAAAGGGTGGAATTGTTGGCATGCGCCGAATTGTATCCGCGAAAATTTTTGTTTTGTGCGCTTTCCGGCTCCGGCTATTGTCGAAAGTACCGATGAGTGACGAGCGCACGTCGTCGAATCGTCGTCGCAACGTCCTGGATGGAGCCTATACCGCCGGGCTTCTCATTGTTGCGATTCTCGCCGGCTACGGTGTGCTGGCGCCGTCGAATCTCGCCCGCGCCACGACCCTGGCGCGGCCGCAGCCAGCGCCGATTCCTGGCCCGGTCAGCGAGTACGTCGGCAAGCGGGTCGAGCGTGCGCCCGAGCCGCCGCGTCCGACCTGGCCAAAGATGGTCAGTGGTCAGATCTTTGACGCAAACCACGCGCCGCTCGAGGGGGCCTCGATCGTCATCGGCGGCGTCGAGCATCGGACCGACGCCGAGGGCCGGTTCACCGTGGAGGGCCATCCGCCGGACGCGCCGCTTCTCGTCAAGCGACCGGGCTTCGCGAAGGTGACGCTCACGCCCACCAGGGACGCGATCGAGGTCGTCATGAAGCCGCAGACGATCAAGGCGGCCTACCTGACCTACTTCGGCATCGGCAGCAAGGAGATCCGCGGCCGCGTCCTCGACCTGGCGCAGCGCACCGAGCTCAACGCCGTCGTCATCGACGTGAAGGGTGACCGCGGCTGGATCGTCTACAAGACCGAGGTGCCGCAGGCGCTGGCGGTCGGAGCCCAGGGCCCGGGCACGCTCAAGAACTTCGACGAGCTGATGGCCGATCTGAAAGCGCGCGGCATCTACACGATCGGGCGGATCGTGACGTTCAAGGACAACGTCCTCTCCCACGGCCGCCCCGATCTCGCCATCGTCGACACGCGCACCGGCAAGCCCTGGATCGACCGGGAGAACCTGGGCTGGGTCGACCCCCTCCGCGAGGAGGTATGGAAGTACAACGTCGCGATCGCGCGCGAGGCGGCCGCCAAGGGCTTCGACGAGATCCAGTTCGACTACGTCCGGTTCCCGACCGACGGCAAGCTCGGCGCGGCGAGGTATTCGGGGCCCGTCAACAAGGACACGAGGATCCCCGCCATCGCCGGCTTCCTCGGCATGGCTCGGCGTGAGCTCGGTCCGCTCGGCGTCTACGTCGCCGCCGACGTCTTCGGCTACACCGCGTTCAACGACAACGACACCGACATCGGCCAGCGCATCGAGGAGCTGGCGCCGAATGTCGACTACTTCTGCCCGATGGTCTACCCCTCCGGCTATCACGTGGGCATCCCGGGGTACCGCAACCCCGTCCAGCACCCCTATGAGATCGTGCACGAGAGCGTACGGCTCATCCGCCAGCGTTCCGCGACCCAGAAGGTGCGGGTGCGGCCGTGGCTGCAGGATTTCAAAGATTATGCATTCGACAAGCGGATCTTCGGCGTGCCCGAGATCCGCGCCCAGATCAAGGCAGCCGACGACGCCGGGGCGGTCGGCTGGATGCTCTGGAACCCCCGGAACGACTACACGGCCGGCGCGCTGCGGCAGAAAGAGGCCTCAGGGACGAAGTGAAACTTTTGCTGGTTCTTTCACTCATCCTCACCGCGGCTCTGCTGTTCTTCTCGTTCGCCGGTGCCGGTGAGCTCGCGCCGAACGAGCTCGGGCGCATCATGATCCTCGAGTACCACAAGATCGACTACCCCGAAGAGCGCTGGACCCGGACGCCGGAGAACTTCCGGCGCGACCTCGAGACGCTCTACGCCAAGGGCTACCGGGTGATCAACCTCGGCGACCTCCTCGACCGGAAGATCGCGCTGCCGGCCGGGACGACGCCGGTCATTCTCACCTTCGACGACTCCTCTCCCGGCCAGTTCCGCTACCTCGAGAAGAACGGCACGCTCGAGATCGATCCTAAGTGCGCGGTCGGGATCCTCGAGGCCGTCTTCCAGGAGCACCCCGATTTCGGTCGGGGCGGCACCTTCTACGTCCTGCCGGGCGCCAGCCCGCCGAACCGCCTCTTCAACCAGCCCGCCTACGAAACCAAGAAGCTGCAGTTCCTGGCCAGCCACGGCTACGAGATCGGCAACCATACTCTCTGGCACGCGAACCTCGCCAAGTACCCGGAGTCGACGGTGCGCGCGCAGGTGGCGGACGCCCAGGTGTGGATCCAGAAGCACGTCCCCGACTACAAGACGCGGACCCTGGCGCTGCCCCACGGCGTGTATCCCCCCGACATCAAATGGGTGCTCCACGGCACGGCCAAGGGCACGACCTACAACCACGACGCGGTGCTGATGGTCGCCGGCGGCGCCGCGCCCTCGCCGTATTCGCGGGCGTTCGATCCGATGCGCCTGCCCCGCATCCAGGCGGTCGAGCGCGACCTCGTCTACTGGCTCAACTACTTCGACAAGAACCCGCTCGAGCGATTCGTGAGCGACGGCGATCCGAACTCGGTGACGGTGCCCACGGCCACGCGCGACAAGCTGCGCGACGAGTTCAAGGCCAAGCGAGTCGTCGAACGCTGACCCGACGCCTCGCCGCCCGGACCCTCGACCGGCGAGCCGAGTCCAGCCGGAGCCCGGCCGCCGCGTGATTCCCTCGGCCCGTCCGCCCTCTCGGCCATGAAGGAGCCACCGACACGCGTGGGCCGAGCAGGGCGGACGGGCTTCGTGCTTGTTGGGCCCGGCCGCGCCGGGCCTGTAGCGTGAGGGCTAGCGGTACATGAGGTACGACGCGCGGCGGTTCAAGAAGCTGCTGCGATCGATCTCGGCCCAGGCGACGAGCCGATCCAGGACCTCGCCCCTGAGGAAGGCCCACATCGTCGACCGGTTCACCAGGAGGTTCTGGATGGCCTCCGGCCTGAACTGGTCGCGATGACGCTCGCGTAAGGTCCGCGCCACCGCGAACGCCAGGGTCACGGGTCGCACCGCCTCGCGGTCGGTGACCACCATCCTCACGCCCCCACAAGATACGTTGGCGTACACGTCGGCGGTCGGCGTGAACCAGATCGGATCGAACCGGACGCCGCGGAGCCCCTGCCGATTGAGCGCATCGGCAAGGCCGCGCGGCTCGATCCAGGGCGCGCCGATGACCTCGAAGGGCATGTCGGTCCCCCGCCCGACCGAGAGGTTCGTCGCCTCCAGGAGGCCGACCCCCGAGTAGAGCAGAGCCTGGGTGACCGAGCGGATGTTCGGCGACGGATTCACCCAGGGCAGCCCGGTCTCGTCGAACCAGCGGTCGCGATCCCAGCCCACCATCGGCACGACCGTCAGCGACACGGGAATCTTCCGCTCCGCGGCGGCGAGCTTGGCGAACTCACCGATCGTCATCCCGGTTCGAACCGGGATCGGATGCGGGGCCGTGAACGATTGCAGATCGGAATCGATCAGGGGCCCCTCGACCACCCGTCCGTTGATCGGATCGGGCCGGTCGAGCACCAGCACCGGGATCTTCTGCTTCGCCGCCTCCTCCATCACGTAGATCAAGGTCGTGAGGTAGGTGTAGTAGCGGACGCCGACGTCCTGGATGTCGAAGACCAGGAGCGTGATGTCCTTGAGCATCGCCGAGGTCGGCCGCCGGGTGCTGCCGTAGAGGCTCCACACCGGACGGCCGGTCACGACGTCCCGGCTGTTAGGCACGTCGGCGTCGGCCGTGCCCATCAGGCCGTGCTCGGGCGAGAAGATCGCCTGCAGCCGCACGCCCGGAGCGGCTGCGATCAGATCGATCGCGCGGCGGCCGCGGAGATCGACCCCGGTCTGGTTCGTGACCAGGCCGACCGAGTGCCCCGCGAGCAGGGCGAACTTCTGCTCGGCGAGCACGTCGAGCCCCGTCAGGACCCGCTCCTGGGGCAGCGGGGGCTCGCCCGGCGCCAGCCGGCCCTCGGGCGTCGGCCCATCAGCGGCAGGTCCGCTGATCGGGCCCGGGTCGGCGATGACGGGCGGCTGGAAGAGCTGGGCGCCGGCCGCCGCCGCGAGGCGAATCCTGAGGTCCCGGATCCGCGCCGCGCCGCCGCCGTACGGGTGGACGCGATTGGTCAGGACGATCAGATAGTTTCGGCTCGGCGGATCGATCCAGGCGGCGGTGCCCGTGAAGCCGAGATGACCGACGGAGCCCTCCGGAAAGTACGGCGACATGGTTTTCGAATACGAGGAGCTCACATCCCAGCCCAGGGCGCGGCCGACCGAGATCGACTCCCACATCTCCTTGACGGTCGCCGGCTCGAAGATGCGCTGGCCGTCGAGCGTCCCGTGGTTCAGCAGCATCCGGATGATCTTGGCAAGATCGGCGCTGGTCGAGAACAGGCCGGCGTGGCCGGCGACTCCGCCCAGCAGCCGCGCCCGCTGATCGTGCACCTCCCCCCGGAGGAGGACGCCGTTGACGAATTCCGTCGGCGCCACCCGCGGCAGCACGCTCGCTTTCGGGTGAAAGCTCGTGTCGGCGAGCCCGAGCGGCTTGTAGACGATGCGCTCCAGGTACTTGTCGAGCGGGGAGCCACTTACGCGCCGGACGGCCTCGGCGAGCAGGATGAACCCGGTGTCGCTGTACTGGAACGCGGAGCCGGGGGGATAATCGAGCGGCATCTTGGCGATGGCGCTGGCGGCCTTCGGAAAGCCCCCCGAGACCACGTGGTTCGGGGGATAGGCGGCCAGCCCGGCGCTATGGGTCAAGAGTCGCCGGATCGTGATCTCGTCGTACCGCTTGTCCCGAAACTCCTTGAGGTATCGTCCGAGAGGGGCGTCGATCTTGATCTGGCCCTTCTCGATGAGGCTCATCACCGCCAGGGTCGTCCCGAAAGGCTTCGTGAGGGAGGCGAGATCGAAAATGGTATCGGTCGTCATGGGAACCGGCTGCGGCAGCAGCCGGCGCGAGCCGTACGCTCGGTGGAGCAGGATGTCGTCGCCGCGGCCGACCAGCACCACCACGCCGGGGATCTCACCGCTCGCGACGGCCTCGTTGGCGGCCGCGTCGATTTCGGAAAAATCGAGCACTCCGGAAATGTCTCGGGGCGGGGCGAAGGCGGACGCGGGAAGCGCGAGCAGTGCAATCAGCATTACACCGGCAACACGAGCGACGATCACCTTAGGATCTTAGCATTGTGAGCCCGAGACCATGACACTGAGCTCGTTCTTCGGCACGTCGCTGCGCCGCGACCCGAACCAGCCCGCCGATCTCAACACGCGCATCGAGGCGCAGTTGCGCGAGCGCCTCGAGGAGGCGGTGGACTTCGTCTGCCTCGAGGCGCTGGTGAAGCGTCGACGCGCGCTCTCGCTCCCGGCCCCGAGCGCCGACAGCACTCGGGATCGAGAAGAGTTCACGAGCAGCGTCCACGTATTTCTCGCCGAGCTCCGGAGCGCGATCGAGCCCACGCTCAGCGCCGCGCAGCGCGAGAAGGTCGCCGCCGCCGAGCGTGCGCCCGGCGACGAGACGCAGCGGCTGCTCGGCGTGCACGTCGTGCTCGCGCGCGAGCTGCCGGACTACTGGCAACGATTCGAATCAGCGCGGACAGTGTATGCGGAGCACGCCGACTCAAGCGGCGAGCGGCGCGGACTGCTCGCTCGACTCTTCGGCCGCGGCTGACCGCCAGGCGCCCAGCGCCCAGAGATTCTCGAGATCCTCGAGCGCTCGACGCCATCGGCCGTACCCGTCGAGCAGCGACTCACGTATGGCCGCCAGCTTCGCGTCGGCGTCGTCGAGGCGCGCCTTCAGGGTCGGGCTGGCGGCCCGAATGCTCTCGAAACCCCCTTCGGGAACCGACGTCGCGACGCGATCGAGGAGCCCTCTCAGCTCCTGGTGCAACACACGCTCTACCGGGTTCATCGGAGACACCTCCCCTACGCAATGAATACTAAACACGTGTTGATGTGCGTGTCAAGCCCTGAGACTCGCGCACGTTGTGTGTGATGCCCCCGGGCCTCGCGCTATTCGCGCGTCGCGAAAAGCCTCGCGCACCCTCTTCGAGGATCGATGAGCGAGCGCGACGGCGGCCGCCAACCTTGTCTTCTGACGCCAGCGAGCGCACTATGCCCGCCACGCAGCCGGGAGCAGCCGCCGTCCGGCGCACCGACGACAGCGAGACGCACGTACGACAGGAAAGGAGCTCATGACCCCAGTCGCCGACCTCGACACGCCGGCCGTCACCGTCGACCTCGACATCATGCATGACAACATCCGCCGGGTTCAGGCGCACCTGGCGCGCCATGCCATCGGCAACCGGCCGCACATCAAGACGCACAAGATCCCGGCCATCGGGCGGATGCAGATGGAGGCCGGCGCCATCGGCATCACGTGCCAGAAGATCGGCGAGGTCGAAATCTTCGTGGATGCCGGCGTCGCCGACGACGTGCTCCTGACCTACAACATCCTGGGCCACCAGAAGACCGACCGGCTCATGGCGCTGATCAAGCGCGTGCGCCGGCTCACCGTGGTCCTCGACAACGAGGTCGTCGCCCGCGAGCTGTCCGACGCCGCCGCGCACGCCGGCGCCGACGTGCGATTCCTCGTCGAGTGCGACACCGGGTTCGGCCGCACCGGCGTGCAGACGCCCGACGATGCGTTCGATCTGGGGCGAGCGGTCATGCGCCTGCCACGGATGCATTTCGACGGGCTCATGACCTTCCCGAATCGCGAGCCGAACACGCGCGATTTCTTCGAGCGCGCGCTGGCGCTCTTCAAGCAGGCGGGGATCCCGGTGCCGGTGGTCTCCGGCGGCGGCACGCCCGCGCTCTTCACGGCACAGAACTTCCCGATGCTCACCGAGCATCGCGCCGGCACCTGCGTCTACAACGACGCGATGGTGGTCTCGACCGGCACCGCCACCTGGGACAACTGCGCCATGCGCGTGCGGGCCACGGTCGTGAGCCGCCCGACGCCGACGCGCGCGATCCTGGACGCCGGCTCCAAGGTGCTCACGTCCGACCTCTATTTCATGAAGGGCTACGGCCACGTCATGGAGTACCCGGAGGCGGTAGTGACGGGCCTGTCGGAGGAGCACGGCACCGTCGACCTCTCGGCGTGCGCGGAGCGCCCGGAGGTCGGCGACGTCGTCCAGGTCGTGCCGAATCACTGCTGCGTCGTCACGAACATGGTCGACGAGGTCTACGGCGTCCGCGACGGCGTGGTCGAGGTCACCTGGCCGGTCGCCGCGCGCGGCAAGGTACGATAGGCGCCCGGAGGAGAGCGATGGACCAGGACGGAGCGGACAGGGATCGGGCCGAGCGCGCCGAGGCGCTCATCGCGCGCATGAAGAAGGCGCGCGGCTACATCTATCCGGAGTGGGAATTCGCGGCGCGCCAGGATCCCGACTTCGTCGACGCCTACAACCGCATCTACGAGCTCGGGCTCGGCGAGGGCCGCCACGTGTCGGCCAAGGTGCGCGAGTTCATCGCGATCGCCCTCCTGGCGTTCCGCGGCTCCGAGAAGGCCGCCCTCGTGGCGCACATGGAGCGCGCGATGCGATTCGGCGCCACGCGCGAGGAGCTGTTCGAGGTGCTCGAGACGTGCATGGTCCCGGGCGGCGCGCCGACGTTTCATCGCGGGCTCAGCGCGCTCCTGGACATCAAGTAGCACACCCTGTCGTTCCCGCTCGAGCAGGCCGAGGACGCCATCCACGCCCTCGCCGGCCACGTGCCCGGCGTGAATCCGATCCACCTGGCGATCGTGCCCGGGGGAACCGCGAGTAACCCCTGCCGCGCTGAGCGCGCGCCGGCCGGCCGGCGCGACGTTCAGGTCAGCGCGTAGGCGCTGACCACCAGAGCGACGCAGGCGATCGCGAGGGCCGCCGAGACGCCGCCGCCGGCGCTCACCGCCAGGCTGACGGTCACCGGGCCGACGATCTGTCCGAGCGCGAACACGGAGGTCGCCGCCGCCATCAGGCCCGTCGCGCGCGGGCCGCCGACACTGCGCGCCTCCTGCATGCCGACCATCGTGATCACCGTGAACGTGCCGCCGACGAAGAGCGCGGCCAGCATGATCGGGACGATGCCGGACCAGAAGACCGGCAGCGCGACGCCGGACGCCATCAGGAGATGGCTCGTGATCCAGAGACGCCGGTTGGTCATGAAGCCTCGCAGCAACGCGCTCGCGAGGGTCGACGCCACCGCCGCCGCACCGAACAGCGGCCAGGACCAACCGAAGACCGCCGGGTCGCGGATCACCTGCTTGGCCATGGCGGGCAGGAAGGTCGCCGGGATGATGTAGCCGAAGCCGAACGCGCCGTAGCAGACCACGAGCCGGAGTGATTCGCGGTCCCAGACCATCCGGCGATCGACCGGGTGCGCCGGCGCGCTGACGGGCGCCCCGCGAAGCACGGGCCAGACGACGGCCGAGAGCACGATCGAGAGGATGCCGAGCACGGTCCACGCGCGCGCCGATCCGGCGCCCGCGCGCATGAGCACCAGACATAGCCCGCCGGCCAGCGCGATGCCGGTCCCGACCCCGGCGTACACCGTGTTCCCGAGCGCCGGCAGGCCGAGCGCCGCGAGGTGCTCGAGGGACCATGCCGACACGTAGATGAGGACCCAGGCGCTCGCCACGCCGGCGAGCGCTCGCAGCACGAGCCACGCGCCGAGATGGTCCACGAGCCCCATCGCGAGCGTGGCCAGGCCGATCGCGACGAGCCCGACGCGAATGCCGGTCGGCGCGGCGATCCGCCACCAGATCACCGACAGGGATCCCGCGAGATAGCCGAGGTAGTTCGCCGACGCGAGCCAGCCGCCGGTGGCGATCGAGACGCCGGCGTCCTCTTGCATCATCGGCAGGATCGGCGTGAACGCGAAGCGCCCGATGCCCATGCCGACCGCGAGCGCGACGAGCCCCGCGAGCGCGACGCCGAGAGCCGAGCCGCGCGCCGGCGCCTGGGCGATCACGCGTGCCGGCCGTCGGACAGCTCGCCGAACAGATCGATCGGCCAGAGCCGGCGGCCGAGCGCGTCGGCCTTCAGGAACCGGAAGCCGGCACCGGTCGCGTAGTAGTCGTCGACGTCCGTATCGCCGATGTGATAGTAGGCTGCGGCCGCAAAGCGCGACTTGATGTACGCCAGCTCGTGCTTGAGGACCGTGAAGTCGACGGGGATCCGCAGCCGCTCCCAGAGACTCTGCTGATGGCTGATCGGCCGGTCCGAGCAGCTCCCGACGAGATAGCCCAGCCGCTTGGCGGTCAGCACCAGCGCGATGGACACGATGCCGGGCGGGTCGCCCACCTCCAGCGTGCCGTCGATGTCGAAGCTCACGAGCGTCACCATGGTCCGGGTCCCGACCACGTGTAGCCCTTCGGCTCGGCGCGCGTCAAGTGACAAGCGGCGGCGGCGGGACCGTCGGGCCAATGATTTCGTCGATTTCGACCGATTGGCCGTTTACCGGGTCCAATGCTGGCCGATACACTGACGAATCGATGAGGATGCGGGCAACGACGCCTCCCGCGACACGGAGCCGCGGTCGGCTGATGACCACGCTGTTCGCGGCGCAGGTGTGCGGCAGCACCGGACAATCGATCGGGATGGCGATCGGCGGCATCATGGCCGCCGGCATCACCGGCACCAACACGTGGTCGGGCATGCCGGTCGCGGTCGGAGCGCTCGGCACCGCGCTCGCCAGCTGGCCGCTCTCACGGCTGATGGAGCGCTCGGGGCGCCGTCCCGGGCTGGCGCTCGGCTACGGCCTGGCCGTGCTCGGCGCGCTCATCGCGATGGCCGCGGTCACCACGCGCAGCTTTGCGATGCTGCTCGCCGGCATGGCGCTCTTCGGCATCTCGCAGACCTCGAATCTCTTGAGCCGCTACGCGGCCGCCGACGTGAGCCCGGGCGCGCAGCGCGGTCGCGCGATGGGCCTCATCGTCTGGGGCTCGAGCGCGGGATCGATCCTCGGACCGAATCTGATGGAGCCGGCGTTGCGGCTCGGCACGTTCTTCGGGCTGGCGCCGTCGGCCAGCGCCTTCCTGATCAGCGTCGGCGGCTACGTCGTGGCCGCGCTCCTGGTCGAGCTGTTCCTCCGGCCCGATCCTCTGGCCGTCGCGCGCCAGCTTCACGACAGCGCCGCGGCCGGACGACCGTCCGAGCCGGCGCGCACGCTCGGCCAGATCCTGTCCGACGTTCGCGTGCAGATGGCGCTGGCGACGCTCACGATCAGCCAGTTCGTCATGATCAGCACGACGTCGACCTCGCCGGTATACCTGCACGACCAGGGTCACACCGTGCAGACCATCGGCGTGGCCGTTTCGCTGCACCTCGGGGGCATGTACGTCGCCTCGCCGCTCTCGGGCTGGCTGTGTGATCGCTTCGGCCGGCTGGCGATGATCGGCGTCGGCGCGCTCGTGCTGATCGGGGCCGTGATGCTGGCGGGGCTCGCGCCCGGCAGCGATCGCGCGCTGGTGATCCTCGGCCTCTTCCTCAACGGTGTCGGCTGGAACCTCGCGTTCGTCGCCGGCAGCGCGCTCCTGACCGACGCGCTCTCGCCCGCCGAGCGAGCCTCGACGCAGGGCATCGCCGACCTCTTCATGGGCTTGATGGGCGCGTTCGGCTCCGCGGCCGGCGGGATGATCCTGGGCGTGTGGGGATTCACGATCCTCAACGCGATCGGCGCGGCGCTGGTCCTCGGACCGCTCGGGGCGACGCTGTTCCGGCGCCCAGCACTCGCTTCGCTTTCGACTCCGCGGCTCTAGACGACGCGGTCGGAGCGTAGCTGCGCGATCTCTTCGCCGCTCATGCCGAGCAGGCCCGAGAGGATCTCGTCGGTGTGGCTCCCCATGGCGCCGCCGGCGTGCGTGACTCGGCCCGGGGTGCGCGAGAGCTTCGGGATGACACCGGGCTGGGGCAGCGCGCCGAGCCCGTCGACCGGCACGTCGATGATCATCTGCCGCGCGCGATAGTGCGGATCGGCGAAGATGTCGGCCATGCTCATGA
>Ga0187776_10001063_pt1 | contig 13487 bp, 15 predicted proteins | sample 0216_BV02_MP12_2_FD_132426 | JGI IMG/M metagenome (GOLD analysis project Ga0187776, IMG submission 132426) | Tropical peat soil microbial communities from peatlands in Department of Meta, Colombia - 0216_BV02_MP12_20_MG | ecosystem: Environmental > Terrestrial > Soil > Wetlands > Peat | place...
GTTTGAACGCCCTTCCCAACGGGGGCAACTCCGGGACGACGGTGTGGCAGGCGGTACATTCCATACCCGTCTGTCTGGCGAAGCTCGGCACGCCAAGAGCATCTCTGAAAGGCAGAATCATGAACACAAAAAAAATAGCCGACGCCAAAGCCCAACTTCCAAATCCTTTCTTATCCACGTATCCTTCTCATTTTCTTTCTGGCTTGAAGGCATGGCTTAGATAAGTGATAATGGCCTTTATCTCGTCAGGCTTGAGATCGAAAGCGGGCATCTCTCCCCGGCCGTTCTCGATCGCATCCGAAATTTGTTTATCGTCGTGAGTCTCCCAGAATTTGGGGCTCGTAAAATCAGCGGGCTGCACGTTGAGGTATGCCGCAGCCGAACCTTTTCCGTCCCCCTTTACGCCGTGGCAAATCTGGCATTTACTGGTGTAAAGCTTCTTCCCGGTATCCTCTTCGCTTCCCGCGGACACCCCGGCCCATAGAACCGACATCAGAAATATGCACGCTGCAGCACATACAGAAAACCTCTGCATTAAATATCCCCTCGCATTGTCTTTACCATCCGCAGCCAAGCGGTGCCTTTCCGGCTATCTCATCCTGGAGATCTGAAATTTCCCCCTCGAGCCTCAAGATAGTTTCCTGATTAGCTTTCGGATTTCGATAGGCTTCGGAATATTCAAACCTTTTATCCGAGAGTTCTTTTCTCAGTCCGGCTGTTGCATCGAGGAATTTCCGGCATTCGGCACTTCCGTAGCTCCCGCCGTATCCTGCACCGTAACCACCCATCATGCCGGGACCATAACCGCCACCGTAACCACCCATCATGCCGGGACCATAACCGCCACCGTAACCACCCATTCTTCCGGGACCCATACCAGACCCGCCTCCATAGCCACCCATTCCATAACCCGGGCCGTATCCGCCGGACTGCGGGCCGGCAGTCTGCATTGAGATAATGTAGTGATATAGCGTCCTTGCCTCCTGATCCGAAATCTGTTTCTTAGAGAAGGAAGGCATGGCCCCTTCGGAGCCGTCGGGCATCACAGGATTGCGGATCCATCCAAGAAAGGTTTTGAAACTGTGCAACTTGCTTGAGCCTGCCAAAGGCATATTCGGAATGATAACATTACCGCCGTTCGGATGGCATCTGATGCAATTCGCATTGAATATCCTTGCTCCCGCAGTTTGATCAGACGCACCCTTCGTCTCTGCAGACGCAGATGCATTGGTTCCCAATACAAGGGTAACTGCCAGTATAATTTTGAACATCTTCATGCTACACCTCCTACATGTGTTACTCGCAGAACGCCGAGAGATCTGGTGATTATATAACGTGTTGAGTTGGCCGTCAGCCCAGGCACCTACCAGCCGCATCCTTCTTCCGGTGCCTTCTCGTGAATCTTATCCCGAAGAGCGCGAATTTCTCTGTCAAGTTTGGCAAGCGTATCCGGTTTCGCGTCAGGATTGCGGTATGCTTCAAAATATTCAAACCTTTTACTGTTAAGTTCTTTTCTTAGTTTTGCAGTATCGTCAAAGAACTTCTTGCACTCTTCGCTCTGATTGTATCCCGAGCGCGGACCTCTTCCGTAACCTGGGCCATAACCGCCCCAGCCGTACATCATGCCGGGTCCCATGCCGTATCCTGGACCATAACCGCCGCGGCCATACATCATGCCGGGTCCCATACCGTACCCGCCGCCATAGCCGCCCATCATACCCGGGCTATAACCGCCCCAGCCGTACATCATGCCCGGGCCCATGCCATATCCCGGACCGTAACCGTCACCCCAACCATACATCATGCCGGGTCCCATGCCGCCGTAGTAGCCACCCCAGCCAGGACCCTGCGCATACGCGGTAACAGCCAAAGCAAGAACAAATACTACTAATACCACTTTGAAACTTTTCATCTGACACCTCCTTATTGGGTTGTAAAATTCCATGCAAATAATAGCAAGTATGATGCCTTGATATAACCAGCTGATTTAATTGAGTTATAAAACAAAAAAATGTGAGACCAGCCAGGGCATTTTTCCCACTGAACGGTGCATTTTTCCCGCCGGTCCGGTGTTCTGCTATCGCTCATTTTAGTACCGTCAAGAAGGCTTGCCGGCGATGAATACATTTGACAGGAGACGTCTGCTCTGATAAATTTCCTGCGAGAGACTCGATATTTCTCGTCCGGCGAAATGATCAATCTGCTCTTGCAACGAGCCGGCAAATTCAGCCAATATATAAAGAATATGATTTCGTTAATCGGGTGAAGGGCGGCGGCGAATCTCCTCATGGTGATAAAAAACGTTATATCGACGGCGGTTTTATTCATTCTTTGTATGTTCCTTATGTCAAAACAGGCCGGTGGTGCTGACTGGAAATTTGTCGAAAAAAGCGCGGACGGAAATGTCTCTGTGTCTGTGGATGTTGACAGCATCAAATGGATCTCCGAAGATATCGTCAGATCCTGGCAGAAATTTTTATATGCCAAGCCGAAATTGCTCAATGCTTCTCAGAAACCTGTGAGGGAAGTGGTGGCCTACCGGGAGTGGAATTGCGCTGAAGAAACCTATAACGATCTAAAGGTAACTTTCTGTTATGCAGACGGCAGGAAGGAAACAGAGAATTATAAGTATGCGTTATGGCACCAGATAAAACAGAACTCACCCGAAGATGATTTGCATGATTATGTCTGCAGTCATGAATAGTATCCTCTATTTGGCTGTCTGATCATCTGAATATTTCAGGCCTGATGACTCTTTGATCATTTCCGGATCCTCAAAGTCTGTATTGAAGCATTAAAGCGCCAATCCTTGATTAAATCCAAAGTTCTAAACACATTTACAACCTTTTATTTGTCTAATTACTACTATTTGTTAATTGAAAAAAGAGTAGCGCTTTTGCTAAAAACAAATAAGAACCTATCGAAAAAACATAATAAAGCAGTGTCCGGAAGAGCATGACTCAAAAGGAAGTTATAGCTATAGTTAAAGAATCTAGGTTGTGGGAATCGCTCACACAAAAAGAAAGGCTGGATGCAATCAACCACGCCCTGGAAATCACCCGCCTTTTACCGACCGAGGAAAGCATAAGGGCTGCGGTTGGTGAAGTCTATTCAGAGATGGAATAGATTCAGGTTTTAAGAAATTTTGGTGATGACACTGGAATTACTCAGGTAAGAATAACGCCGGCAATAGCTATATCATGTATGCCTTCGAGGCACAACTGAGTTGTGCTAGGGAAACGGTCTAAAGCCGAACATATATAGTTTTGCTGGTTTCAGAAGGGACGCGCCGGAAGGTGCGTCCCTTTTCTTTATGGAAAGTGTGCTCGATCATACTCGGTGCAGTCGTTACCTCTCTTGTTGTTTCACGGCTTTTCAGGGTGACAAAAAGAGCTGCTTTTTGATACTATTAGGTACGATGAAAGCGCCTTTCTTCAAATACGGCCGGCATCATTAAGTCGCGGAGGATATATCCATCCGAACCCTGTTCTATAGAATAGTCATCCTGCTTATGCAGCTGATAATTATCAGTTTGGGACTGGTCATTGTAGCTTTTTTGCTTGCTCTTGCCAGACCTTATCTTCACGACGCTCTGCAATTTCAATACATCCGTACCGCCTTGGGGATAGAGCATTCTATTTCTTCATTCATACGGGGCGTAATTCCGACGAAGGTTTTGGGTACAGATATAACCCGCATTCTCGTTATCATCGGTGTTTTTTTCCTTATTGGCGTACCGGGCAGCATTAAGGAGAGTTATCGCGGGAAGTTATCACGTCTGAAGTTAAAGAAAGAGTTCGAAGAGTGGAAGGCGAGTGCTCGTATTTCTGACAATGCAGCATTTATTGCTCCCTTGAGAAGCAAAATAGAAACTCTGGAGACCTCAAATAAAAAGGACCGTGAAGAACTCTTGAAGCTCTTTGCCGAAACGAAGAAGAAACTCGATTCGATGGGAAGAGACCTTGCTTTTCTCTCTATTGATGTATGCGGTTCAACAGAGATGAAACTGGGCGAGGAAAAAGCCGTCATCGAACATGATTTCAAAGAATATAAGCACTTTGTCGAATACAAACTGAAGGAACATGGCTCTTTAAAATCTGTATGGACGCCAGACGGAGTGATGAGCTGTTTTCCGACGGTTGATGCCGCAGTGCAAGCGGCGCGGGAGATCGTAGACGGGCTTGCTGCTTTCAACAAGAACGTCAAGACGATGAGAAAAGATTTTGTTGTGCGATGCGGTATCAATGCCGGATACGTCTATTTTGACGATTCGTTGCCCATGGAGGAGATGAGTGATCGTGCAATAGATGTTGCGGGGCATATGCAAAAACATGCTCTTCCAAATTCGATATGCATAGCGAAACCCGCAATAGAGCCCTTGGAAGACCGGGAAGGTTTTGTTCCCATTGCAAAAGTGGTTGACGGATATGAGGTCTATATGTCCGAAAGGCGAAAAGTCCCGCGGGAATAAGCGGCAGGATACGTGCCTCACCGCTTGTTGCCTTCAGAAACTCTCCCCGTATCTGTGACATAATAAGTCATGATTCAAATGCAACCGAGAAGATTTCGCATTCTGAAATGAAAAACAAGAATCTCCGGAAAAATTTTTATCTCATCGCCGCGGCCATCCTGGTGATCGGTCTAAGTGGTTCCGTCCTCATCTATTTGACATCTGAGGACTATTCGGGGAGAGTTCTGGGCTATGAAATGATGGGAGGCTCTGTCTATCCGGTTACACCTGGAGACTCCAAGAAGTATAGACATGACCTGGAGCTTTATGGTGGAAAGGCGAATGTGCTTGCTGATGAATTCATGGGCTGGTTTGAAGGATTATGGCAGGGGAAATCACTCGCATTCACGTTAGCCTTTATTACTGTTTTCGTATCCTTTATTTTTTTTCTCGTGGGTTGTTATCTGCCGACAGACAGGGAATCAGACGGGAATATGTGAGAAGGAATTCCATGCTATGTGCCCGACAGTTTCGCTTTTTGTCGGAACACTTCTTTAAATTAATTCTTCTTAGAGAGGAGGTAATATGAAGAGGCATATTATCGTAGTTGCATTTATTCTCGCCATTTCATCCGTCATATCATCTTCTGTCTTTGCCCAACCGATAAAGGTCGTTGTCAGCATCTTTCCCATAGGCGACATGGTAAGAGAAGTGGGCGGGGACCGGGTGGAGGTGCACGTTCTGCTTCCTCCGGGTGCAAGTCCCCATGTCTTTGAACCGACACCGGGGATGGCGAAAGAGCTTTATCAGTCCAAACTCTTCTTTGAGGTGGGAGCGGGTCTCGATTTCTGGGCAGAGAAACTGGTGAAGGGGATAAAGTCGGATATCAGGGTGGTAGTGCTGTCGAACGGCATGAAGCTCCTGAAGGAAGAAGGCGGAGGCGGCCACGAACATGGCGCCGGGAATCCTCATGTCTGGCTCGACCCTGTGCTTGCCGCGCAGATGGTAAGGAAGATTCAGAAGGTGCTTGAGGAGACGGATCCCCGGGGTGCCGAGATTTACCGGAAGCGCGGTGCGGATTATATTGGAAAACTGAAGATTCTGGATGCGGAAATCAGGAAAACCATTGAGACATTCGCCATTAAGAGTTTTGTGAGTTTTCATCCGGCATGGGACTATTTCGCCCTCCGGTACGGGTTGGGGGACGCGGGCGTGATAGAGGAGTCACCCGGCAAGGAACCCGTGCCCAGAAAACTGGAGGCCATTGTGAAAGCCATCAGACATTACCATATCAGAGCGGTCTTTGCGGAGCCGCAGCTGAACCCCAAAATTGCGGACGTGATTGCTCAGGAAGCCGGCGTGAAGGTGGTTATGCTCGATCCGATTGGAGGACTGCCCGGAAGGGAAACTTATCTTGAGCTGATGAGATACAACCTCCGGCAGATGAAGGATGCAATGCAGTAGTCTGAAAATCGGCGATGCCATTAGCGAAAGGGAGCATTCAGAGGCCTTCAGAAGATAGCGATGTTTGAAGAAATGCACAGAAGACTGGCCGGTCTCCTGATAAAGGATTCCGATAATACGGATAATAAACTTGTCCGGATAAGATACGGATTAGTGGCCGGATGGATCGGCATTTATGCGGCCGCAATACTCTTTATCGTTCAGGTCATACTTGGTCTCATGTCAAGATCCGCATCTGTCATTGCGGTTGCTTTTCACCTTATCTCGGATCTGGCTAATTCCGCGGTCCTCGTCGTTAGTTTTAAGATGACTGCGCGTCCGGCGACTGCCAAGAATCCCTTTGGTCACGGGAGAATGGAGCATATAGCTCCGCTTATTATTTCGATTTTCCTGTTTGTATCGGGCCTCCAGATAGGAGAGAGAGCGTTCGAACAGGCGCTTGAACCCCATCAACTCCACTATCTGGCCGCCGTCGTGTGGGTGCTCGTCTTTTCGATTGCAGTGAAACAATGGCTGGCCGGTTTTACCCGTTTTCTCGGCGGGAGATCCGGTTCGCATGCGATCCTTGCGATTGCAGGCCATCATAACATCGATGCAATTATGACGCTCACAGTCATAGGAGGGCTGGTGGCAAGCCACGATTTTCACCATCCTGAATTTGACGGTTATGTCGGCATTATGGTGTCTGCCTGGCTCTTGTATCTCGGCTACGATCACGGACGAAAGGCCATTGAACCTATTCTGGGAAAGGCTCCGCCAAAAGATATTATTCGGAAAATCCGCGAGACCGCAAAGTCGGTTGAAGGGATTGAAGACGTTCATGAGATTATCGTCAACGACTATGGTTCAATGTACCTGATGTCTCTTCATGCTGAGATCCCGGAAAAGTTAGGGCCGGCCGAAATGCATGAAATTTGCGAAAGGGCTGAACGGAAGCTGAGAGAGGTATTCGGCGGCGAAGCAGTCTGCCACACCGATCCCCTCATGGAGAAAACTCCGGAAATCCGGAACATAGAAGAAAAGTTCAGGCAGGTTCTGAAGGAATTTGAACAGATAGTCAGTTATCATGACTTTCGTGTTATTGCAGAATCCCGTGAAAGAATTGTAATCCTTGCGGACCTGGATGCGCGGGAGGACGTCGCCGAGGATCAGTTTGCCAGGATATCAAAAGATCTGGAAGCGCGCCTGAAGGAGGAGATTGCCCATATAGCCTACTGTGGTTTTTATATAACCCCAAGATTTGCATACTGAGAATTTCTTGCCACGACCGATGCTGAATAACTGCTGATATGCCATGCTAAAATAAAGGATATGTCATGAGCCGACCGGACGGATCGACTGAACGGCAAAGATGATCGAGGAATGGATTAAAGAGATCAAGGCAAGGTCCGACTTTAAGGACCTGGGGATGATCCTCGTCCATAACGGGATGGTCCGCGCCACCTCCAGGGACGGGAAGCCCGTCAGAGGGATGAATCTCTCATACGACAACAGAAAACTGAGCGAACTGCTCGACGAGTTGGGCAGGAGGGAAGGGATCATTGAAGTGAGAGCATGGATAAATGAGGGTAGCCTGAAAATCGGCGATGACATAATGTATGCACTGGTGGCCGGAAAATTCAGAACATATGTCATACCGGTGCTTGAAGAGCTCGTTTCCAGAATCAAGAAAGAGATTGTATCTGAGACAGAAATCGTTTAATTAATACACATTCTCCGGAATCTTTTCCAATCCCGCTTTCCAAAAATATCAAAATATTGTATCGTTAATTTAGAACGGCATGAACAATACCGATCCATTGTTTGTCCACCCGGGGGGGACTGAAGGGCCAGGGTTTATAGTAATCGTGAGTGAACTGTTTGGACGTACCGGGGGATAGGAGAATCAAGTTGGAAAGAGTACAATGCTGGGACGTCTTTAAATGCGGGGAGAAGGTGTGCCCGGCTTACAAATCGAAGAACCTGAAGTGCTGGCTCTTTTCCGGGACCCATTGTCGAAATGCAATCCAGGGAAAATTTCTGGAGAAGCTGGAAATGTGCCTCGGTTGCAAGGTTTTTAAGAAGAATATGGCCTTAGGAGAGATGAGAGATACTCTGAAGGTCGCGGACAAACAGTTCAAGGAATTCAGGAAGATAGTTCGGGACCGTGATGAGGAACTGGAAGATATTGGGCTGGAGCTGGCCTTAGGTCTTTCCGAGGTCTTCGAGGCATTGAAGAAGATTTCGCTCGGAGACCCCACCGTACGAATAACGGAAACGTCCAGAATAGAACTGATCAGCAAACTTAAACATATCGTTAATCTCACCGCAGAAGAAATAGGCGAAATAGTCGAACAATCCCATGAATTTGCCATGGGTCTTGCCGAACACTTTGACGTCCTGCACAAGGTTTCGACCGGCGACCTGCATGCGAAGGTGTCCGGGAAGTCGAAGATAGAGCTACTCGAATCTCTAAAGAAAGTCATGAACCAGACGATCGAGAGTATTTCACGGGAAATCAACGAACGCAAGCGTGCAGAAAAAGCATTGCAGAAAGCACACAATGAACTTGAACGACGCGTAAAAGAGCGCACCGCCGAACTGACCGCAGCAAACAGAAAAATGAGGAAGGAAATAGCCGAACGCAAGAGAGTCGAAGAAGCGCTGCGGGAGAGCGAAATCAGATTCCGCCGGGTGACCGAGGCTGCCTTTGAGGGTGTTGCAGTGACTGATGGGGAGACTTTAATTGATGTCAGCGAGAAGCTTGCGCAGTTATTCGGGTATGAGCGCAGCCGTCTTATCGGAAAGTCGGTTGCGGGGCTGATCGAACCGAAGGTCCGCGGCGAGACGGTCGCAAAGATTGTCTCCGGGTACAGCGTGCCTTATGAGAGCATATGCCTTAAGAAAGACGGTACGGTCTTCCCGGTTGAAGTGTGCGGGAAGCACTATTCATCAAAGGGAAGAGAACTCTGTGTTACCGCCATACGCGACATAACCAAACGCAAACTGAGAGAAAGGGTGCTGCAGGAGAGTGAAGAGCTTTATAAGACGCTGACGGAAAATTCACTCACAGGGATATTCATACACCAGGATTCGAGGTTCATTTTTGTCAACGACAAGTTTGCGAAGATGCACGGATACAGGCCTGAAGAATTATTGCAGAAAGAGCATTGGTTGCTGGTACATCCGGATGAAAGGAAGAGACTAAGGGAATTTGCAATGCAGAGACTGGAGGGGAAACCTGTTCCCCAGCAGTATGAAGTCCGCAGGATGACGAAGGACGGGAAGACTATCTGGTGCGAAATGATGGCAACCGCCATTCAATACAGGGGCAAACTGGCGATCATGGGAAATGTGATCGATATCACCGAACGTAAACGGGCGGAAGTCGCCATCAAGAAGAGCGAAGAGCAAATGCGGAATCTCACTACGTACCTCCAGAGGATAGGAGAGATAGAGAGGACAAATATTGCACGTGAAATCCATGATGAACTTGGACAGACTCTGACGGTACTGAAGATGGATCTGTCGTGGCTGAAAAAGAGGTTACCCCAGGAGCCGGGGTCATTCCAGGGATCACTTCTCAATAAGACAGAATCGATGTCTCAACTGATCAATAGCACTATCCAGACCGTAAAGAAGATTTCCACGGAACTGAGGCCTGGCCTGCTGGACGACCTGGGTCTGGCGGCGGCAATTGAGTGGCAGGCGGAGGAATTCCAGAGGCGGACAGGCATACGATGCAAAATTTCGGTTGCGCCGAGGGATATTACGCTTGACAGAGACCGCAATACCGCAATCTTCCGTATTTTTCAGGAGACTTTGACAAATATCGCACGGCATTCAGAGGCGACAGAGGTGAAAGTGAACCTGAAGCAGAGAGACGGTCGGGTTGAACTGAGCGTGCGCGACAACGGAAGGGGCATAACCGATGAAGAACTCACCAATCCCAAATCGTTCGGGCTGATCGGGATCAGAGAGCGCGTAAAGATTTTTGAGGGTGACAGCGTTATGAGAGGCATTCCCGGGCAGGGGACTACCGTGACAGTGAGAATACCGATTCGCGCTATGCAGGAAAACATTTCGTGAAGATTCTTATTGCGGACGACCATACTATTTTTCGTGAAGGTCTGAAGCACATCCTGACAGAATATCCAGATATGATCGTCGCCGATGAAGCGCGGAACGGACGGGAGGTGCTGGACAAGATCTGGAACAACGACTACGATATGGTATTACTCGACATTTCAATGCCGGGTATGACCGGCCTTGAAGCCCTGAAACAACTGAAAAATGACAGACCCAAACTCCCTGTGCTTGTCCTGAGCATGCATCCCGAAGAACAGTATGCGGTGCGGGCTCTCAGAGCGGGCGCTTCGGGATACCTCACGAAGGAGAGTGCGCCGGACGAACTTATGACCGCGATACGCAAGATATCGCAGGGAAGAAAATATATCACTTCTTCGCTTGCTGAACGGCTGGCGCAGGAGATGGAAGCCGACTCCGAGAAACCACTCCACGACGTACTTTCAGACCGGGAATATCAGGTGCTCCGTATGATCGCCGAGGGTAAAACGGTAAAACATATCGCGGAGGAGCTCTCATTGAGCATAAAAACTGTCAGCACCTATCGGACCCGCATTATGGAAAAGATGAGAATGTCGACAAATGCGGAACTGATGCATTATGTAATGAAACATCACCTGCTGGACTGATCGCCTTGCCGCTCTGCTTGCGGCTTTCCGATTTTTCCCTTTTTTGTAGGACAAAACCCGACCTGTACCATAGCTGAATTCTGACAAAAAAATAGGACAAAAGCCGATATTTTTCCTTTTCCAAACGTATCAAAATTAATCTAAGAGAGAGGAAAAAAATGGGCGACCATCAAAAGGAAGGGGGGTCGGACCGTGAGAGATGAAGATCTCTTCGAAGAGATCGTAGAATTAGGCAAGAGGCAGGGAACTCTTTCCTACCATGACATAAACACCGCTTTTCCTTCCGAATTTGTTTCCCAGGACGAGATGGAGGATCTTCTGGATCGCCTCCGGGACATGGGTGTTAAGTTGACGGAGGACCATGACTCCGATATCACGGGCGAAGAAGTTGTTGCTGAAAGGGAGAGACAAGAAAAAGCAGAAGACCTCGTGCAGGCATATTTCCATTCAATGGGTGACATTCCGGTTCTCTTAAGGAATGAAGAAACTGATCTTGCGAGGAGGATAGAGGAAGGCAAGAAACTTATCGCGGAGATCATCAGCACAATGCCTTTATACAAGAACCTTCTGACAGAAACTGACAGTCAGTCGCAGGAACGTGAAGACCTTGCCGATTGGCAAGAAGATACGGAAGCAGCTACCGCAAAGTGTTTTGGAATCCTTGATAACCTGATGGAAGAAGTGAACATTGCGGAGAGGAATGCGCATTTCAGCGCTTCGCGGGATCCGGAAAGATTGCTCGGGGAATCTTTCTGCATTGCTGAAGAAGCCGGGGATGTCCGTGGTCGGCTTGAATCGGAGACAGGGATCGGTATCGAAGAACTGAAAGATAAGTATGAGCAAATCAACAGCGCTCGAAAACTCATTTCTGAAGCTAAGGATGAATTAATAACACATAATCTGAGACTGGTAGTTAACATAGCCAAGCATTATATCGGCAGAGGGCTTTCCCTCCTTGACCTGATTCAGGAAGGCAATATCGGCCTCATGAGAGCTGTGGACAAGTTCGACTACACGAGGGGGTTCAAGTTCAGCACATATGCAACATGGTGGATAAGGCAGGCGATTGCAAGGGCGCTTATAGATCAGACAAAAACGATCAGAATTCCGATCCATGTGGTTGACTTTTATAACAGGGTAAACAATGTCTCGAAGGAGTTGAGCCAGAAGCTGGGCAGAGAATCCCGTGTGGATGAGATTGCACACGAATTAAAGGTGCCGACGAGCAAGGTCGAGGGTGTTATGAGGGCAATCCAGGATCCGATCACACTGCACACGCCGGTGGGGAATGAGGAATCGACACTTGAGGATTTTATAGGCGATGAAAGCACTTCGCCATATGCTGACGCTGAAAGGAGCGGTCTTACACAACAGATCATAGAGGTGCTGCACACGCTGTCGCCGAAAGAAGAGAAAGTTATAAGAATGAGGTTCGGCATAGGCGTTGAAAGAGACTATACACTTGAGGAAGTGGGAAGATATCTTTCGATCACCCGTGAGCGGGTGAGACAGATAGAGGCAAAGGCCCTGTGGAAGCTCAGACATCCGAAGAGGCTTCGGGCGCTGCGGGTTTTGAACACGGCATAAATTTCGGGATAAAGGCACTGATACAGAAAGAAATAAACAGTCAGATAGAAGGAATGATCGGCAGCATTAAATGTCCGAAAGATTTTGTCTGTTATACCTCTGAATTCAAGAGTATTTGTCGCGCAAAGGACATCGGACTGGAATCATTTGTAGCATGTCTGGCAACAGATCCGCTGAAATGCAAATTTTCGATACATTTCGGGGGCATCTTCTTCTGTCAATGCATGCTGCGTATATATATCGCTAAGAAGCTCAAGAAGTAGACTTCGCAAGTCCTTACTCAACTCCATCTTTCTACCGGCGTGGACTCCGCTGTAGGTTTCCTGTCTTTGAAATCGGGTCATCCTTGTATATTGAACGCAGATTCTCACCTCGGCGAGTCGCTGAGGTGACCCATCTCCACCAGAATAACTTGAGTCAACAGCTATCGAATTGCATTTATCCGTGGAACTGATAAGATTTATATGTTTCACGCGCATTTCAAAATCAGGTACCTAAAGGGGGAGAACATGTTTAAAGGAAAGACAAGACTGATAATAGCTTCGACAACGAGCACGCAGAACTCGGGACTATTCGACATTCTTATTCCCGCCTTTGAGAAATCCACGAAATATGACATTAAAGTCGAAATCATAGCGGTAGGCACAGGCAAGGCGATCAGGATTGCGAAGAAGGGGGAAGCCGATATGCTTTTTGTTCACGACCCTTTCCGCGAACAAAAGTTTGTGTCCGAGGGGTTCGGTGTGAACAGGAGGTCTGTGATGCATAACGATTTCGTCATCGTTGGTCCGGCGAAAGACCCTGCACGGATAAAGGGATTGAAAACCGCCATCGAGGCGTTTGAGGAAATCGCCGAAAAGAGTGCGTCTTTCGTATCAAGAGGTGACGATTCAGGCACCAATATCAAGGAGCTGGATATCTGGGACGACGCGGGAATCAACCCCAAAGGGAAGGGATGGTATTTCGAAGCCGGGTCGAACATGGGGGATACCTTAATCCTTGCAGATCAGAAGAACGCCTATGCATTGTCCGACACAGGGACCTTTCTAAACTATGAACCGAGACTGAAATTGAAAGTACTTTTCAGGGGCGATGAAGTTCTGAAAAATTTCTATAGTGTCATTGCATCGAATCCGGAGAAGTTCCCTGGGGCCAGGTACAGAGAGGCGATGGATTTCATCGCTTTTGTCACCTCACCCGAAGGGCAGCGTTTGATCGCAGCCTATAAGAAACACGGCGTTAATCTTTTTTATCCCGATGCCGTCCCGTCAGCTATGAATAAAAAATGACAA
>Ga0187776_10001064_pt1 | contig 13484 bp, 12 predicted proteins | sample 0216_BV02_MP12_2_FD_132426 | JGI IMG/M metagenome (GOLD analysis project Ga0187776, IMG submission 132426) | Tropical peat soil microbial communities from peatlands in Department of Meta, Colombia - 0216_BV02_MP12_20_MG | ecosystem: Environmental > Terrestrial > Soil > Wetlands > Peat | place...
ATTCCCACCCTATATCTGGAAGCACTCGAAAAAGAGGAATTCGACAAGCTCCCCGGCGGCATCTTCAACAAGGGATTTGTGCGGTCGTATGCCAGCTTCCTTGGGATGAATGAGGAGCAGACGCTCAAAGAATTCATAGAAGTTGCTGGCGATCCCGAGCAACCGCTTCCCGATCCGCCCGTAGCGCGCCGTCCGGAGATACCGCAGCTTAAAGAAAGCCGCTCCTGGGTCGGCGTATCTACCGCAGTGGTCTTTGCAGTCGGATTGCTGTTCGCCGGGTGGCAGGCCGTGCGGATGGTACGTCGCGCTACCGGGAGTTCAAACGCATCTTCCAGTCCTTCGCAAGGAAACGAACAGTCATCCGGTGTGCCGGCAACGTATCAGCCCGAGAATGCAGCAACCGCAACGTTCCAGCCTGCGTCGCAGACGACAACAACTCCAGCACCTGGACTGGTCCCCGCAGCGGCAACTACACGGACCGAGAAGTTCGTTATCCTGGTAAGAGCGAACAAGCCCACATGGGTTTCTATCACCGCCGATGGCAAGCCCTTCCTCGAAGGAGTGCTGAAGCGGAGAAAGAAGATTCATGCGTATTCCCAGGTCGTTCTCAAAACGAACAATGCGGGCGCGCTCGCAGTTTCGCTAAATGGCAAGCGCCTGCCGTCGCTTGGCAACCAAGATCAACAGACCACCATTACCTTTACTCCTGACGGCGCAACGCGATAAGGAATCGCGGGCTCGTGCTGCTGGATTCGCCACCCCCGCTAGTCTTGATGTGCAACCAGTTCTTCCCGATGACCAGTTCGAGCCCGGATCGGGGAGGCGCAAGGAAGATACAAGGAGATTCTTCGCCAACCATCCGTTCGCGTGCAGGTTTTGGTGATCCCGGTGCCGTAGCCGCTGCTCGCCCCTGGGGTCTGGGGGAAGGAACGTGATGCAGACTGCGACCGGAGCTGACCTACGGTATAGACCGCGTGACCTTGGCACGGAGCCGGTCGGCAACGCGTTTCCAGCACCAGCCGGCCTGCCAGGAGCCGTGCGTCAGGACGAACGTTCTAGGAGATGAATCAGTGGGGCAAGCCAATCGACTACGGACTCGGACCTTTGGACTACTGCGCACGATCGCTAAAGCGTTGCTCCACGCGGCAGCGGCAGCATAACCAGCAATCACATCCGTGGTGTAATGCACGTCGAGGTAGACGCGTGACAATCCAATCGCCACGATCAACACGGCTGCTAGAAGCCAGACAAGAACACGCCGCAACCGATTGCCTCTTCGTGAGGTGAACACCATCGCGAGCTGCCCATAGAAACAAAAAGACGCAAACGCATGGCCACTGGGGAAGCTATACGAAGGAAACACGGTCCCAAAGAATGGTACCGGTCGGAGACGATGAAACGAGAACTTAAGCGTTAGCTCGATCACAGCGCCACCCGCCATCAGCAAAAGAAACCACGCTGCATCTCTCTGTCGCCGCGTCAGCAGAAGCACACCCAGAATGACAACGGACACTTCCGTCAAGAATGCCGCGCAACCTGCAGTCGAGGCAAGACGCATGGAGGCGGTCAACTTGGGAGATGTCCACTGATGTATGAGTACGCGTGATTCGAGGTCGAACTTGTGGAAACTGCCGCTGAAGACCCCTTCCGCCATCCATCCAAATACGAGCAATGCAAGAACGGCACAGATCATCTGCGGTCTCGTCACCGACTTGGAACGCTCGGTACACAAGCCTGTTTGTGGGACGAGAGCTCCTATTTCTTGCATGTTAGCCATACGGCGGCCGAAGGAGATGGCGCTGCTACAGCCGCACGCGGGGCAGCCTATCTGCAAGCTCACCTAAGCCCAAGGTCACGTCGGTACCCAATTGAAGGTGACTGACATGCCGCTCCCGAGGTTACGATGGGCGGCAGACTGTCCGTGTGCTGTGCACCGCAGCGGCTCTCCTTTCTTTCGGCTCGTCCTGTACCTCGGCCCGGTGCCCGATCCCACCGTGTTTTGCCAGGATCACGGGCAATCTGGAAAGAGGCCAGATTGCTGTTGTAAACAGGGCTTCGCCGAGAGCACGAGCAGGATCATTCTGCGCAAGTGCCACGGCCGCCTCGAGAAAGCCGGAATGATTTCTATGGCGTGGCGCGCGAGTGTGCGACTGAATGACTGGAGAGCGGAACCTCTTACGCTGGATCGTGAGGGAGAAAAGCAACAGCCCTTGCCGAAGATTTCACTTGTGAGACCTTCCCCGAGGCCCTCCAGCGCCCTGCCTAGCCCAGTCGCGTAAGACAGCAAGATCAAACGCTCTATTCCTCTTGAAGCACTCTATGAAGCGCCTGAAATGCGGGACAACAACATCCTCACGCGCTTCATCAAGCCGGCAGCCCGGAAAATCGGTCTGCCTTTCGTCAACTGGCGATGCCTGCGAACCTCACACGCGACCTGGCCGAAACTGGCCGGCGCCGACGTGAAGGACGCGGGCGCAGATGCGGCATTCGCGGGCAAGCATCACGCTAGATGTTGTCCATTTCTCCGCTCAGCGTGATCGCCAGCGCTGCCAAAATTGTGAGCGGGGGGTAACTGAACTCTCGGATTGTGTAGCACTCTTGTAACCTGCGTTGCTTCGTGAGACCGCGTGAGAATACCTGGGTGATGCGGTTCCACACGAAAAGCGCTGTGTTGCTCCTGCTGCTGTGCCCATTCGCTTCGGACACACTATCGGCACAGCGGGCCGCCCCGAACCCTGATAACCCAGCCGCGACTTCCCGCACAGCTCCCAAAAACGGAACCCGACACGAAGATCCGGTGGGGCTGCTGAGCCGGGACGAGGGATTGTCTATTCTTGGGGCGGCACTCGAGTCTCGCGTCCAGCTCCGCACCAAGTCGGATTGTTCGCACCTTGTCCATGCCATCTATGAGCGTGCTGGCTTTCCCTACCCATATGTCAAATCCTCGGACCTTTACATAGGAATCAGCGAATTTCGGCGGGTCGCACGCCCGCAGCCGGGTGATTTGGTTGTCTGGCCCGGGCATGTGGGGATCGCCATCAGTCCCGAACAGCGCTCCTTCTATAGCGCGCTACATTCCGGCCTTGGCGTGGAGAATTACGATGCCCCTTATTGGAGAGCGCGCGGACGAGCTCGCTTTTATCGCTATCTCGAAGCAGCTCCGGCGAACGTCAACGTAGCCAGCGGTCCAATTGCGCGCTTGACACCAAGCACCCTTCGGAGCGCTGAATCGCACGACACCCAGGAAGAAGGCGGGACGAGAATGCAATCGCCCGCATCCACGCCCGAAGTCAAGGCGGCCAACCTGCCGATTCCGCGCGTGCCGGTCATAGACTCAAGGCGGCCCCGTGCCAACGAAATCACAGCGGCACTGTCGCAAGCTTTCAGCGACACCGCAGAAGCGCTCCGCGAGAAAGACGTATTAGCGCTACCTCGGGCCCTGATCGCATTTGACCAGTTGGAAGTCGAACGGGTGAGCCTCGAAGGCGGGGAGGCGTATGCTGCCGTCAGGATCACGCGTCTGTTGCCAGTCACGACAGGACAGGGGAAGCACCGGAAACCAGCGCAACGGCAGCGGTGGCTCCTGCGTCGCCGCGATCAGACCAGTTGGGAGGTAGTGCTCCCGCAGGAAGATATTTACCTGCCCCGAGACGCTGCCGTACGAGTCCTGGCCCACCAGCTTGCGGTGCTCACAGATGATCCCGAAGCGCCTAGTGGCCTTCGCGGGAAAGCACAGCTAGCCCGGCTTCTGAATGCACTTCTCCAGTGAAGCATTCGGCTAAGACGAGCCTGTCGGACCTCTATTTTCACAGCATGTACTCGTGCCAATTTGCTGGTCAGGCGAGCTGCTGGTACATCGATTTCGTTTCCTGACGGGTCGCGGAACCTACGGGTGTCTTCCAGGCTCCAAGCGAGAGGTGGGGAAATCGCTCCAGGTCCTAGATTCGTAGAAGCCCTCAGAGGGGACATACTTCAGGGGAGAGCTTCAGCGGTTGCGCCGGCTGCCTCTTCCGCGATGGCTCGCTGCGCGTCCTCGTGCAATCCGATGAACTCGACGCCGATGCCCACTCCAGGGAGGCAATAGCGGACTTCCCCGCGGGCCTTGACCAGGAAATTGGTGCGCGACAACCGGAAGCAGATTCGCAACACCGCGCCTTCGGGGAACCTCTGCGCGGTGTTGACGAACATGCCTTGGGTGCTGATATCGGGTGCCCGCACGGGTATGTCACGGCTGGTCCCTTCGTACACGATGGACAACTCGCGGTAATGTGCGTAGCGCTCGGCCTGTCGTTGCGGAGTAAGGGCAGATCGGCGCTGACGACTCATTGTAGGTCCCCTCCCTTGACGGGCGTGGCGCTCGCCTTGATGTATTGGGTGCGATTCCGCCGTGCGATCCGGGCGCCGCAGTAGGGACAGAAAACGAATGTTGGGACAAGGTGCTTGCGACACTCGCCGCACCGGCTGTCGCTGATCACGTCCTCAAATGGCACCACGCGCATCACCTCTTCCATCGTGGTTACACCTGCCGCCACCTTTTCCAGAGCATCTTCCGCCATGAACTTCATGCCCAGGCTGCGTGCCAGAGACCGGATCTGATCGTCGCGCGACCCGGAAGAAATCGCATCTTTGACAACGTCGTCCAGCACCAGCAGTTCATAAACTCCAATGCGGCCCTGGTATCCCGTGTGATCACACTCCTTGCACCCCGCCGGCAGATAGAAATACTCGGGGGGGGCGGCCACTCCGGCGGCAGGGAGTTCGGCGCTCCTGCTGGCTGGTTGCCGCTCCTTCCGTCTGCACCGGCAGAGCTTCCGCACCAACCTCTGAGCGAGAATCGCAGTGACTGAAGAGGTGAGCAAGAACGCGGGTATATTCAGGTCCAGTAGCCGGGTGATCGCGCCGATGCTGTCGTTGGTGTGCAGGGTAGAGAGGACCAAGTGCCCGGTTTGCGAGACTTCCATGGCGATTTCGGCAGTCTCGCTGTCGCGAATCTCTCCCAGCATGATGACATTGGGATCCTGGCGAAGCATGGAACGCAAGCAAGTGGCGAAGGTGCGTCCCACGCGGGGATTCACCTGCACCTGGTTGATACCTTTCATCATGTACTCGATCGGGTCCTCGATAGTGAGGATGCTGACCGCAGGGGAGCGAAGTAGGTGAAGCGCCGCATAGAGGGTTGTGCTCTTGCCCGATCCGGTCGGCCCTGTGACCAGCACCATCCCCTGGGGTTGTTTAAGGGCGCCGCTCAGGGTAGCCGCGTCGTCCTGGGCGAGCCCCAGGTCCTGGAAGCTCACGCGCGCAGAACCTGGGTCCAGCAGGCGGATGGTGATCTTCTCCCCGTACTGGGTGGGCAGAGTAGAAACTCGCAGATCGTAATGAGTGTGGCCGATGCGTGCCAGAAGGCGCCCGTCCTGGGGAATGCGCCGCTCGGCAATGTCCATGTCACACAGAATCTTGATGCGGGAGATTAACGGGCTGCGCAAGGCCGCCGAGACCTGGGCCAGGTCGCGCAGCAGACCATCCACGCGGATGCGAACCAATGCTCCCGTGGCCTGTTGTTCGATATGGATGTCACTGGCGCCTTTGGCCGCCGCCGCGGACAGGATGGCCGAGACCAGATGCACCGCTGGCGTGACCTTGCCGCGCATCTCTTTCTGGAACTCGCGGATGGCTTCCTCGTGCCGCTCGCTTGGCGCCGAGGTGAAGAACTCGATCTTCTCAGGGTCGATGTGCTCCCTCAGTTCCACCGCAGCGCTGAATTCCACATCCTTGGGCTGTGGGGAATAATACTTGGTGATGGCAGCCAGGATTTCCTCGCGGAATGCCAGACAAGGCTCGATCTCGGCTCCCAGCCGGAAACGAAGTTCGTCCACCACCGCCAAGTTCTGCGGCCGTGCTAAGGCGACCCGTATCTTGGATCCGTGGCGCGCCACCGGGATGGCGCAGTACCGCTCGGCTATCTCCCGTGGCAACCGTTCGAGCAGTTCGGGATCCAGCGGCGTGGTCTCCAGGTTCATGTAGGGAACGCCGCTGACCTCTCCCAAAGCTGCGATCAGATCCGTCTTAGAGACCTTGCCGCTCTCCAGCAGAATCTCCCCCAACATTGCAAGCTTATGCTTCTGCTCTTCCAGCGCATCTTGCAGCGCGCTCTCGGAAACGTGCTTCCGTTCGCGCAGTACTGCGCCCAATTGTTTCTTCCTGCGCATGTCAGGCCGAGTCTAGTATGGAAAGTTTTGTGCTCGTAGGTTACGGAAGTGTCTCTGATATCTGGAACTATTTATAAAATAGATACTTAGGGCTACGCCGGTCTATGGCGGCTTTCAACTGGGTGGAGAGGAGATCGATTTTCTCCTGCTGGTCCTCAATCCGAAAAGAAGTGGAATCGCTGTTCAAAAGCTAAGGTGAAGCTGGGCGCCCATGCCGCCGCTGCCGCCGGACCCAAAGGCTGCTATGCGGCTGCCGCCACCGACACGCTGATGCGGGCGGAGATCCTTTCCTACTCGTGCTAGCGGGGCTTGTTCGCGGGCGTGTCCCTACCAACACCCGCGCGGCCTCCCGATGCCCTTGCCGTAGAAATCGACGTCACTTCAACCTAACTTCTTGGACGAGCTGTGCTGATGACTTCGCGAATCTTGCCGTTTCTCGTCGGGCTTGCTGGGGCGCCTTCTTGCCGCCTAAGACCTGGTCGCGGATCATCTGCGCGGGCTCTGGCAACGAAGTTGTCGCCCCGGCACGTTGTGCATCTTCATCATCCCTGGGAAAGGCGGAACGCTAGCGCCACCGAACATTGTCGCTTTCACGTTCAGCGACAAGGCTGCAGCGGAGCTGAAGGACTGGAGTGTCCCGCGTTCCCGTGAGGCACTGGGTGTTGGTTGGCACTGGCGCTGTCTAGCGATGGGATGCGCTCTGAGGTCGTTGCTGGCGGGACCGCCTCTTAAGAATGAGCACAACCGCCACTACAACAGCTAAGACCGTAGCCGTCAACTGGAGATTGTCCATCGCGTAAAGCGCCATCGGGGCCTGTAGAGCCGACAGCAGGTTCGTCATTACGATTCACCTCAGGTGAAGTCTAGAGGCGAGACCAAAGCTGGCATCGCCGCTCGCATTTGCATTCTAGCGACCCGTCCATGTTTCCCAAAATGACGAAAGTCCCTGTCTTTCCGGTCGAGTCGCCGAGCGGCGCTGGCGCATAGACAGCACAAGATTAGAACTTGTTTTCTTATGCGAAGCCTCCGCTTCCACGGCAGGCACGGCAGTTCTGGCCGCGTGCTTGACTCCCCACGAGCTATCAAGGTATCGCAGCGCGAGCCGCCCTCGGTCAGTTTCTCCGCTGTGCCGTCCACAAAGTCTTGATCTCTCTGTTGACGAAGCAGGGAAGATCTTGGCTGAGTTCGCCGCACCAATCTAGATAATTGACGGGGGCCCTGGCTTCGCACTGGCCTCTCGTTTACGCTGGTAGCTTTGGGTAGTGAGCACACCGCATCCCCTTCGTGGGGCACAGTGGGTTCACTGCCCGTTTTCTTTCTGAATGTACAGCATGGCCGGGGTGAGAGGATACCCTGTGCGTAGGCAGGGTTTTTTTCATTGCGCGACAAAGCTTTGCAACTCTGGGCCGAGGGAGTTTCCTTATTCTCAGTCAGCTAAGCGTTGGCACTCGGCGTGCTGTCATGCCAGCGCGCTTCGGTTGCTCTCCCCGTTTTGGATAGAACCAACAGAACCGAGGAAGCGCAGAGTGCTGGCCGTATCCGGCGAATCGGCCCCAGGTCAAGAGGTCGTATCCAAGGGCCGCCCTCCCGCCCCAACGGCAGGACCGCAGCTCAACGAGGAAGCCAGGGCTATGGCATCAATCGTAATGGCGGTGCTCGTTGTGCTCATGCTCTTAGAGTGGCAAATTACCAAACTGACACAACGGGTACGGCAGCTGGAGGTCGATATTGGCGCGAAACCTGGATACCTGACACGGGGCGAGTGGTTATCAAAGTTCCGTGGTGCTGCAGAAAAATCTTCTGCGGAAGAATCCAGCAAGCGAGCAAGCTAATCGCCGACCGCCCTTTCCCCGATTAAGCGCTTTCCGGTCCAGCCTGACGCCGTTCGGTCGTGCTCCCGCAGCGCACCCCGACCCAGTTGCATTGGCGAGGAATCTGACAAGGCCTCCGACGGTCGCGCGCCTTTCGTAACTCCTGCCTTTTGTTCGCTGTTAGCTATTGTTCTAGGTGTCTTTTCGTTCGCGCCTTGCAGAAAAAGGGCGAAATGGAAGCCCAAGAACCTGCCACTTCTGAAATCAGCAGCGAAGCCGTCGGGCTGAACACTCACGCCGGCGGCGCGCACAGAGTTGCGTCGCGTACGACTGTGTCTGGGTTCTTAGCCACAGCGGACCAAAGGAAAGTGCCGTTCTACGTGGTGGCCAGCGTGATCCTGCTGCTGGGCTCGGTCATCTTCGGGTGTTTGATTTTCATCGAGCAGCAAAGTAAAGAGCAAGCGTTGCTAGCACTGTCTCCGCCCGCCCAGACCTCAGCCCACCCCGAACCAGCTCCGCCGGAAGAGGCCGCGCCTCCGCCAAATGCGCGCAGTACCCCTCGGGCAAGGCCGCACGAACTCTGGAAGATTATGGCCTCTGCCAACCCACAAGCCCTTCCTGCAGAGCTCACCATCAATACGCAGCCCCATGGCGCTCAAATCCAAATCGATGGCCGGGGCTATGGAGATTGGACTACGCCTTACGTTGCCGACCAGCTCACCCCCGGCAAGCACACGGTCACGGTAAGCAAGGCTGGATACCGGGTGGAATCGCGGACCTTCGAGTTACCGGCGGGAAAGAGATTGTCCGTTTCCATCCCTCTAACAGAGCTGGCGGCGTTGGTTGCGATTTCCAGCCAGCCCAACGATGCATCACTCCTTGTCGACGGCGCGGACACGGGGCGCGTAACACCCACCCAGGTTGCTGTTTCCAGGGGCTACCACACCTTCACGGTGCGCAAGGCAGGATACTTTGACGCAACCAGCAAAGTGGAGCTGCGCCCGGGCCAGAACTCTCAGTTAGCCCTTGCGTTGAAGCAGATTCGCAGCGACGTGGCAGTCCAACCCATGAAAAAGCTGCGGAGACTCTACGGCAAACCGCCCGCTGGAATGGGATGGGTTCAGATCAGGACCGTCCCCAAGGGAGCGGAGATCTCAATTAACCGACATCCCCTGGACAGCCCGGCTCCCGCTGACTTTTTGCTCGAGATGGGGGATTACGAAGTAACCCTCACCTTCAACGGATACAAGGCCGTGCAGAAAGTTATTCACGTCGAGGACGGATCCAAGATAGAGATTGACGAAGTGCTGGAACGATACTAACGACCAGCAGGAACGGCGGGAAAGGTAAACCCCTTTATGGCAGTGCTAATACCCCGGTAATCTACCGTGGAGCACGCTGGGTAGAGTAAAAGAGCCAAGAGTGGCCGATTTCTCCGACCACTTTCACATTTCGCAAAGGAGCAAGGTTTATGGCTTACTTGACCGTCGCGGAAGCATACATGCTGCTCTTTGGTGCGGCCGTTGCCTGCACCACGGGGCTCACGTTTATTGAGGTGCACCGCATGCGGAAGCTGTTTGAAAAGAACCGCACAACAGGGAAAGAGACCGCATAGGCTCGTGTGACAGCAACTTCTCTGTGCTAGGTGGCGTGCGGGCGCGTGTGCGCGTTCGGAAAAGCCGCTCGCAGAAGCTTTGGTGTCTACCCGATCAGAATCCCTACAGCCAGGGAGTGAGAAGCCGATCACCCTCTACTGGGATTGCCGAATAAGAAACCTATCACCTGCAACATTAGCCAAAAAGTCAGCAAATAGAAGCACCAGCCCACCACCTGCATCACCTCCCGCATTGTTCCCTGCGCGGGTTCTTGGAAGATGGGCAGGTAAACGTACCTGTAGAACGCATTACTCCAAGGGGTAAGCTCAAGGACCGTTGCACTAACCGCGGCGATTGAAAAATCCCGCCATTTGCTACCAGAATTCATTGGGTTTTATTTCTTAATTGGCACCGAAAAATCCGAAACCGGTGGCCGCCAGAGGCTGGTTGAATCGTCTTGTCTCGCGCTCGGCCGTGGTGGTCATTCTCGCCTCAATCCGCCTTCGGGACCCAGCATCTCAGCCTGGTCCTTCCACCGATCATGTTCGCGAATTAGGGGATTGCCGGCTCAAGGCTGTGGCGGCAGAAAATAGCTCCGACAGGCTTGGGCCACTGAATCCCAATTCAATTGCGGCGTCCTCTGTTCGTAGCGGGCCGCCCAACAGATTTGCTGGGCAATGTCCCTCGGATAGCACGCCCGGAGTTGTTGTTTCAGATCCTGGGTGATCACATTTATCAAGCTGTCCACAATACTTGGTTGATATACCAGACCGAGCTGGTCGCAAACCCCGCGAGTAATTCCATGGAATTGCTCGCGCGTAATGTAATCCACTTTGATCTTCGTCTGGAGCCGTCGCAGGAAGGCTTCGTCCACCATGGTCGCGGGGTCAAGGTTGGTGGCTAGGACAACAAACAAGTCGAATGGGATTTCGATTTTCCTACCTCCAGCCAGGGTCAGAAAATCGATTCTGCGGTCGAGCGAGACCACCCAGCGGTTGAGCAACTCTGCGGGGCGTATCCGTTGGCGTCCGAAGTCATCGATGATCAGTAAGCCATTGCTGGCCTTCATCTGGACCGGACCCGAATAGAACTTGGTCACCGGATTGAACTGCAAATCCAACATCTCAATGGTCAATTCCCCACCCACCAGCACGCGCGGTCGCTTGCACAAAATCCAGCGATCGTCGCTATGGTCGGGAACCGGGTCTTCCACGCTCTCATGGACCACAGGATCGTAAACGGTAATGATCTGGCCATCGACCTCTACCGCGTATGGAATCCAAACGTGGTCGTTCGCATACAACTCGGAAAGCGTTTCTGCGATAGTCGTTTTCCCCGTGCCCGTTGGGCCATATAGGAGCAGAGTCTTGCCGGAGACTACAGCCGCGCCAATCTCGTTTAGCGTCCGTTCCCTGACCACCAAGTTGCGAAACGCCCGCTGTATGTCAGCGGGATGTACGTCCAAATCTCTAACCGTCTGTGTGCGGATACGAGAGACATAGTCGGGGAGAGATACCGGAGCCGGGCCCGCGTACTGGCTCAAGGACAATAGTTCCAGAGCGCGGGCTCGGCCCTGAGAGGTGACCACGATTCGATGGATCCCACCCACCATCCCCGTGACCTCGCAAAGCTGCTCTTTGCGAAGCCGTTGAAAGAGTTCCTCCACAACCCCAAGGCTTAGCCGCATCTGTGCTGCTAGATCGCGCAGCGACAGTTCCCCCGTGATGTAGAGGATCTTTAATGCGAGCTCTTCTAAGAGCTTTCGTCCTACACGCATTTCTTCAACCGCATTGGGCGCGACGATTGCGGCCAGTGCCATGTTATTTCTCTCCCTATCTTCGACCGCCAGACCTATTTGGAACCGAGACCCGCGTACCGCCTCGGATCTGATTCGACAGCAAACCGTGTCCCGGGGTTCAGAAACAAGTTTGCCAGCCTTGCGGCAGCATTCTCGACTAACTTCTAAAGATGCCGCTAAACCGATAGCTAAGCAATGCACGAACGTGCTAAGACCCAAAATCGATGCCAGGTGGGCGAAAAAGCACGGAACCGGCGAGGTCGCCAATGGCGTCGATGCAAGTGTATGGACATGTTGGGCACGCCGTCTCCTATCCCTCCCTCCAATGACGGGGATAGGGTCCAAATTCTCTCAGGCCACCGGAAGTAGGACCGGCGCGAAATCGGCCATTCCCGGGCTGTACTTTAGCGACTTGAAGCCGGCCCAAGGTCCTGTACCATTTTCTTCATGAGTCGCTACGTTTCCCTTGGCCTGTTGGAGGAGCATGGGTTAACCCCCAACGTGCCCGACGTCGCGCCTGTTGGTCCTGCTTGTCCAGTAGCTACCCTAGGGGACCGGTGCCTCGGGATTGTGCTGGACACTATCTTTCTATGGGCAGTTTTTGCGGTGGTCGATGCCTGGGCTTTTCTTCGATGGGGTGTACCAGCGAGAGCGGAATTGAATCTTACGATCGCTTCGCTCCTAATCTCCGCGACTTTGAATGCCGTCATCTTCTTTGTATATGTCTGGCTGCTGGAAGCCAGCTTTGGCGCCACGCTTGGCAAGGCAATGGTCGGCATTCGTGTTGAATGGAAACCGGATAGAAACTACGCGCGGAGCGCGCTGACCGCTTCGGCGATTCGGAATCTGCTGCGAATCGTGGACGGGGTGGGCTTCTACCTGCTTGGGTTGGTGGTGGCGAGCTGTTCCAGACTGCGACAGCGCGTAGGCGACCTCTGCGCCGGAACCGTGGTCGTTTCCGACCCGAGGGCTTGGACCAAAGCCTTGGCCATCGTGCTCTGGGTGGCAGCGCTGGCGGGGTCCGGCTGGGCCGTTCCCCGCCTCTGCGCAAGAAGCCACCGCGTGCATCGCCTTCCGTACTTGGGCCAAGTCGTCGCCCAGCTCGGTCGAACCGACAACTCTGCTTATGTCAGGTTTGCGCGTTTCAAAATCGAAGTTCAGCGAAACGATGACCAGTTCGCCCCACATGCTGCCACACGGGGCACAGCTTCCTCCCAGGTTTCTCTATCCGGAAACGATTAAACGCTGCAACTGAAAAATCGCCATCACACTAACCAGCCCGCGCCCCGCACCGCCCCAACCCCCGCGCGCCCGCTGCGTCTGCGCCACGCTGCAAACATGACGCAGGATCGCATTGTGCCCGCGAGGCTAGCAGTCAGCCTCGAGTTTCTGCAAGTAACGGCTGTAATGTGAGGCTTGGCGGCATCTTCCGCCGTTACCTCGGTCACTTGCTGAAAGATCAGTAATAATTCATAAATGCATGTGGAGCGGCAGATCCAGCCGCTGAGGAAACCTTCCAATGTTTCGAGTGGCGATTTTGGCAAGCTCTGAGGCGTTCTGCGACGAACTCAGCGCACGCGTCGAGCGTTCGGCTTTGGGCGGTGTCGTACAGCGGAGCTACGATCTTTTGCGCGGGGAGCGTGAGGATGTTCTCCGCAAAATCGCGAAGGCGAGTGTAGATGTTGCCCTCGTCGAGATCCCTCCGGATGATCCCGCCGCGGGCATCAAGGCGATTTGCGATTTGACGGCCAATCTGGGGGACCTCGCCATTTTTGCGGTGGGCCAATTGTCCCAGCCACAAGTAATTGTGAACGCAATGCAGAGCGGGGCTTGCGAGTTCCTTGAGCGGGATGCCGGTTTGAGCACCCTGCTGGAGGCCTTTGGCCGCCTGGTCTCCAAGAAAAGCAAAGATGGACAGGGACAGCGCGCCCGGGTGCTCGCCGTGATGAATGCCAAGGGGGGCTGCGGGGCGACCACTGTAGCCTTGAATACGGCGCTGGCTTTGCGCCAGCACGGCTCCGTCGTCCTCGTGGACTTGGCGACCCTGGGCAATCTGGCAGTTCACCTCGATGTC
>Ga0187776_10001065_pt1 | contig 13484 bp, 17 predicted proteins | sample 0216_BV02_MP12_2_FD_132426 | JGI IMG/M metagenome (GOLD analysis project Ga0187776, IMG submission 132426) | Tropical peat soil microbial communities from peatlands in Department of Meta, Colombia - 0216_BV02_MP12_20_MG | ecosystem: Environmental > Terrestrial > Soil > Wetlands > Peat | place...
CGTCGCCGCGACCTGTGTCACGCGGCAGAAGGAGGGTTCCGGATGAGCCACGGCACGTTGCTGGTGTTCGAAATCACGATTCTCGCCCTAGCGATCTTCCTCGGCTTCGAGGTGATCTCGAAGGTGCCGACGCTGCTGCACACGCCGCTGATGTCGGGGACCAACGCGATCCACGGCATCGTGATCGTCGGCGCGATGATCGTGCTCGGCGTCGACCACAAGGACACGTTCACCTGGGTGATCGCCTTCCTCGCAGTCGTGCTGGCCTCGGCGAACGTCGTCGGCGGGTTCGTCGTCACCGACCGGATGCTCGAGATGTTCAAGAAGCGCGAGCCGCCGAAGCAGGACGGCCAGTGAGCACCAACCTGGCGAACCTCCTGTACCTGATCACGATCGTCACCTTCATCCTCGCGCTGCGCTTCCTCTCCAACCCGGCGACGGCGCGGCGAGGGAACCAGATCGGTGCTGCCGGGATGGTGCTCGCGGTCGTCGTCACCTGGATCCGGATCGGGACGACGAGCTGGTGGGCGATCGCGCTCGGGATGCTGATCGGCGGCGGCTTCGGCGCCTTCGCGGCCCGCAAGGTGCGCATGACGGCGATGCCCCAGATGGTCGCGTTGTTCAACGGCGTCGGCGGCGGCGCGGCCGCGCTGATCGCGCTCTCCGAGCTCCATCGCATCCTCCCTCCGCCCGGTGCGCCGACGGTCGACGTCTCCCTGGCGGTCGTCCTCTCGGCGTTGATCGGCTCGATCTCCTTCTCCGGCTCGATGGTCGCGTTCGGGAAGCTCCAGGAGCTGATCCAGGGCCGGCCGATCACCTATCCCGGCCAGCAGTTCGTCAACGGCGCGCTCTTCTTCGCGGCGCTCGGCCTCGGCCTCGCGCTCGTTGCGGGTGTGCAAGACCAGTGGCTCCTCTGGGCGCTCGTCGGGCTCGCGCTCCTGTTCGGCGTCCTCTTCGTGCTCCCCATCGGCGGCGCCGACATGCCCGTGGTGATCTCGCTCCTCAACGCCTTCACGGGCCTCGCTGTCGCCGCGAGCGGCTTCGAGCTCGAGAACAACGTCCTCATCGTGGCCGGGATGCTCGTGGGCGCGTCGGGAACGTTGCTCACCCTGATGATGGCGCGGGCGATGAACCGCTCAGTCGCGAACGTGCTCTTCGGGGCGTTCGGCCAGATCCAGGAGAGCGGAGCCGCAGCGGCCGCGGGCACCGACGGAGGCACCGTCAGGAGCGCGAACGCGGAGGACGTGGCCGTGATGCTCGCGTACGCACACAAGGTGGTGTTCGTGCCCGGGTACGGGCTCGCGGTCGCGCAGGCGCAACATGACCTGCACCAGCTCGCCGACCAGCTCGAGGCCAAGGGCGTCGAGGTCTCCTACGCGATTCATCCGGTCGCCGGACGCATGCCCGGCCACATGAACGTGCTGCTCGCCGAGGCGAACGTCCCGTACGACGAGCTGCACGAGCTGGACGAGGCGAACGGGGAGTTTCCGCGCACCGACGTCGCGGTCGTGGTCGGCGCGAACGACGTGGTCAACCCGGACGCGCGCAGCAACGAGGGCTCGCCGATCTACGGCATGCCGATCCTGAACGTCGACGACGCGCAGACCGTCGTGGTCCTCAAGCGCTCGATGAACCCGGGCTTCGCCGGAGTCGAGAACCCGCTCTTCTACAACCCGAAGACGGTGATGCTGTTCGGCGACGCCAAGGCGTCGGTCGAGAAGCTCATCGCCGACGTCAAGACGCTCTAAGCCCTCCTAGTCGGTACGACGCCGCAGGGTGGCCGCTCCGAGCGCGAGGGCGAGCGCGATGCATCCGAGGACGACGGCAACGTCGAGGGCGAAGCGCGCTCCGAGCGTGTCGGCCGCGGCATGGACGAGCGCGTCGTAGGCATACGTCAGCGGAAGCAGCGCGGAGACCGCGCGGAGCCAACCGGCCATCTCGTCCCGTGCCACGAACAACCCGCACAGCAGCAGCTGCGGGAACACGACGGCGGGCATGAATTGCACCGCCTGGAACTCCGTCTCGGCAAACGCGCTGACGAACAGCCCGAGCGTGCTCCCGAGCACCGCGTTCGCAACCGCGAGCACGACGACCAGCCACTCGGGCCCGGTGACCTCCAGGCCGAGCAGCCCGAAGGCGAGGACCGATACCAGCGTCGCCTGCACAACGGCGACGAGCGCGAACGCGATGCCGTATCCGGCCAGGAGATCGAGCTTCGCGAGCGGCAGCGTCATGAGCCGCTCGAGCGTCCCCGAGGTCCGCTCACGCAGCATCGTGATCGAGGTGACGAGGAACATCGCGATGAACGGGAAGAGGCCGAGCAGCGGCGCACCGATGTGCTGGAAGACGGACGAGTGGCGTCCGAAGAGCTGCTGCAGCAGGAACTCGAGCAGGCAGGGGACGCCGAGGATGAGCACGAGCGTCCGCGGGTCGCGGCGCAGCTGCCGGAGCACGCGCCGTGCCACCGCGCCGGTGACCCGAGGGCTCATCCCTCCGCCTCCACGAGCCGGAGGAACGCCTCGTCGAGCTGCTCCTCGCCCGTGCGCGCGCGCAGCTCGGCCGGCGTCGCGCGTGCGAGGAGCCTCCCCTCGCGCAGAAGCAGCAGGCCGTCGCAGCGGTCGGCCTCGTCCATCACGTGGCTCGAGACGAGCAGCGTCGCGCCGCGATCGGCGATCCGGTGGAAGAGCTCCCACAGGTCGCGACGGAGCAGCGGGTCGAGGCCGACCGTCGGCTCGTCGAGCACGAGCAGGTCCGGCGCGCCGAGCAGCGCCGTAGCGAGCGAGACCCGCGCACGCTGGCCGCCCGAGAGCCGGTTGACAACGCGGTCCGCGAAGTCGGTGAGAGATACGTCCTCGATCGCCGTCGACACCGCGTCGCGGGGAGCCCCGAGCACGCCGGCGAAGAAGCGGAGGTTCTCGTGGACAGTCAGGTCGCCGTACACCGACGGCGCCTGAGTCATGTAGCCGACGCGGGCGCGCAGCGGAGCCGACCCCGCCCGCTCGCCGAGGACATCGATCACGCCGCCTGCGACACGCTGCACGCCGACGATCGCACGGAGGAGCGTCGTCTTGCCGCTCCCGCTCGGGCCGAGCAGCCCGGTCACCGCCCCGCCCGGCACCTCGCAGGACAGATCCGGGAGCACGACCTTCCCGCCGCGCACGACCCGCAGGCGCTCGACTCGGATCGCGTCCATCAGGCGAAGCGGGCGGGGTCGAGCAGCTCGAGCTGCGGCGAGGACGTTTCCCCGAGGAGCGCATCCGCCACCAGCTCCCCGCACGCGAAGCCCGGCACGTTGCCGTGGCCGGAGTAGCCGCCCGCGACCCAGACGCGCTCGTCTCGGCCAGGGACGGGCCCCACCAGCGGCAGCATGTCCTGGGTCAGGCCGAAGATGCCGGCCCAACGGTGGGTCACCTCCACCTCGCCGCCGGCGAGCTCGTGAAGAAAGGACTCGAGGGAGGACTGGACAACGGGCGTCGTCTCCTCCACGTTGGTCAGCTCGTCGAGGATCGAGACGTCGCGGAAGCCGCCGAGGAGAATTCGCCCGTCGGGCAGCTGCTGCCAGTAGTCGAAGCCGTGGCGCGCGTAATGGGGGCGGTCGTACAGGACATGGTTGAGCGGCGCGCTCGCGATCACCTGGCCTCGGGTCGGCCAGATCAGGTCCGCGAGCTCGGAGACGAGGCCGTGGCCGTAGCCGTCGGTCGCGACCAGAACACGGTCCGCATCGAGCGCTTCGACGTCCTCGACCGGATCGTGCTCGCGGATCTCGGCGCCTGCCGCAGCCGCCCGCACCGCGAGGCGGCGAACGAAGCGGGCGGGCTGTATCGAGCACCCGCCCCGACGGGAGATCGCGCCCTGGAAGCGGCCGGCCGCGCCGCCCGGGACGTCGTCGAGCCACTCCACTTCGAACCCGTCCTCGCGCAGGGCCTCGTATTCGAGCCGGATGTCCTCACGCTCCTCCTCGTCGGCGGCGAGGCGGTAGCTACCGGTGCGTTGCAGGGCATCGCCTCCGAGCTCCAGCATCCGCTCGAGCGCCTGCTCGGTCCAGCGCCAGAACGACGCGGCCCGCTCCGCTCCGTACGTCTCCCTGGCGACGTCGTAGCGCGAGGCCCCGCCGCTCAGGGCGAAGCCCCCGTTGCGACCGCTCGCGCCCTCCGCGACTCCGCGCGCGTCGTGCACACGCACGCGGAGGCCGGCCTCGGCGAGCCTGAGCGCCGCCGAACAGCCGGTGACGCCGGCGCCGACGATCGCGACGTCGGCCGGGCCGTCCTGCCGAGGCTCGCTGCGTGTTGGCGCGGGATCCTCGAGCCAGTACGGGTTCACGTCGCGCGACGGTACACGCCTTCATGCGAGACGGCGCGACCCTCGAGCTCTAGCTCGACGAGCGCGGCCGCGACCTCCGCGGCCGGCAAGCCCGTCTGCCGGACGAGCTCGTCGGCGCTCGCCGGGAGGAGGTCGAGGAGCGCCGAGCCCTCTGCGGTCTCCGGCTCCGGCTCGATGCCGAACGAATGGAGGACGTCGGCCGCGCTCGTCAACGGCGCGGCGCCGAGCTTGAGGAGCGCGTTCGTCCCAGCCGAGAGCGCCGACGTGATCTCGCCGGGAACCGCGAACACCTCCCGCCCCTCCTCGAGCGCGAGGTCGGCGGTGATGAGTGCGCCGCTGCGTTCCCGCGCTTCGACAACGACGGTCGCAGTGCAGAGGCCGGCGACGATTCGGTTCCGCGCCGGGAATCGCCACGGCGCCGGTTCGACCCCGGGGGCGTACTCCGAGACGATCAGGCCGCCATCCGCGATCCTGCGCGCAAGCTCGGCGTGGGCCGCGGGGTAGTCGCGGTCGATGCCGCAGCCGAGAACGGCCACCGTCGAGCCGCCTGCCTCCAGGGCGCCGCGATGCGCCTCGGAGTCGATCCCACGAGCGAGGCCGCTCACGACGACGAGCCCGGCAGCCGAGAGCTCGCGGCCCAGGCTGCGGGCGACCGAGGCTCCGTAGCCGGAGGACGCACGCGCCCCCACGACCGCCACAGCCGGCCGCGTCAGCAACCTCGGGTCGGCGCCGCCCCGCACGAACAAGCCGGCCGGCGGGTCATGGATCGCGCGCAGGAGCGGCGGAAACTCGAGCGCCGAGCGCGCAATGAACAGGTAGCCGGCCTCAACGAGCCGCTCGAGCCACCGGCGCTCGTCGAAGCGCCGCTCGAACGAGCGCCAGCGCTCGCCGCGCGGGAAGGAGACGAGATGCGTCCCCGTCTCCGAGGCGAAGACCGCGAGCGCGAGCTCAGACATTCGCCAGCTCGTCCGGCGAGCGGTAGGAGAGAGCCTCCGCGACGTGCTCCGGGAGCACGGCCTCCGCGCCGGCGAGCGCAGCGATCGTCCGCGCGACGCGCCCGACGCGCGCGTAGCCACGGCCGGAGAGATGCAGCCGGTCCGCGGCCCGGCGGAGGAGCGCGTCCGCCTCGTGCCCGCGACACGGTGGTCTGGTCCTGAGCAGTTCTCGCGCCGCTGCCACACGCCCCGCCACCCCGGCCGAGCTCTCGCCCGGCTCCGCGGCGAGCTCCTCGCCGCGCACTCGCGGCATTGCGAGGACTAGGTCGAAGCGATCGAGCAGCGCACGCGAGAGCTTGTCCCGGTAGCGCGCAAGCCGTTGGGCGGAGCACGTGCATTGAGCCGAGGGATCCCCACGTCCGCCGCAGGCGCACAGGTTCATGGTCGCAGCCAGTTGGAAGCGAGCCGGGAACACGACCCTGCCCGCGGCTCGCGCGACCGAGATGAAGCCGTCCTCGAGCGGCTGCCTCAGAGCCTCGAGCGCCGGCCGCTGGAATTCGGCGAGCTCGTCGAGGAGCAGCACTCCGCAATGCGCGAGGCTGGCCTCGCCGGGCCGCAAGTGCGGGCCGCCGCCGATGATCGCTGCCGTCGAGGCGCTGTGGTGTGGCGCGCGGAAGGGCGGCGTCGAGACGAGCGGCTGCTTCCCGTCCACGAGACCGGCGACCGAGTGGATCCGCGTCACCTCGAGGGCGGCCTCCGGATCGAGCGGCGGGAGGATCCCGGGCAGCCGTCGCGCGAGCATCGTCTTCCCCGTCCCAGGCGGACCTCCGAGCAGCAGGTTGTGGCCGCCGGCAGCGGCGAGCTCGAGCGCACGGCGGGCGCGTTCCTGCCCCCTGACGTTGGCGAGGTCGGGCGCCGCCACGGCACCGTGCCCGTTCGGTTCCAGAGGCGGCATGGGCTGCAGCTCGAGCTCGCCTCGGAGGTACGCGACGGCCTCGGCAAGGTGCCGAATCGGGATCGCGGCCACCCCGGCGAGAGCAGCCTCTCGCGCGGAGTCGGCCGGACAGAGGAGGCGTTCGACGCCAAGCCGCCGGGCGCCTTCAGCGACGGCGAGGACGCCACCGACCCGCCGGAGGCGGCCGTCGAGCGCGAGTTCTCCGACGGCGGCCGTTCGCTCCAGCGCGCTCCGCGGCACCTGCTGCGACGCCGCGAGGAGAGCGAGCGCAATCGGCAGGTCGAACCCCGAGCCCTCCTTCCGCAACTCGGCGGGCGCGAGGTTGACCGTGATGCGCCCGGCCGGAAAGCTCAGCTCGGCGGCCGAGATCCCACTTCGCACCCGCTCCCTCGCCTCCTGGCAGGCACGGTCGGCAAGGCCGACGATGGCGAAGCCGGGAATCCCGTCGCGGACGTGCGCCTCGACGTCGACGCGCCGCGGCTCGAGGCCGACGAGAGCGTGCGTGACCGCGCGTGCGAGCACGCTTCGAAGCTAGGACACAACCCCGTACGCGAGTGTCGCAGCTGCCTGGCGGATCAGACCACGCGTGCGACGAGGACGTCCTCGAAGTACTCGCCCGCCCGCCTGCCCGTGCGGCGGTTGACGTGACGGCGCAGCCGCTCCTCGAGGCGGAGCCCCGCGCGCGCGAGGATCTCCGGATAGAGGTCGCGGCGGTCGTTGACGACCACGAGGATCGGAGCGTCCGGCCGTAGCTTCACGGCCGCCCCGGCGAGCACTGCCGCGATGCCGTTGCGATACGCCTCGAGCGCCGCGAGCGACGTCCCGGAGGCGGCCGCGCCGATCTCCCGCTCCCGGCGGTCGTCGAGCCCGAACAGCTCGTACGCGTAGCGGTGCTGCTCGTGGTAGTCGATCAGCCCCGGATAGGGCGGCGAGGTGAGGATCCCGTCGAACGGTCCCACGAGCGCCTCCTCGCGCGCGTCCCCGTGCAGCACCATGGCGTCGCGCTCCGGGTCGCGCACCCGCGCGAAATCCTCGATGCGCGTCAGGGTGTCGGTCGTGTAGCGGCGCAGGAACCCGGTGGCGGACTCGACCGGCCGGCACTCGCGGCGGTGCTTGTGGCACCAGTACTCGCCCCGTTGCGGCTCTTTCGGCGCCTCGAGATCGAAGTGCGCCGTTTGCCGCGCGGACCGCGCAGCACGCGAGAGGATCACGCGGAGGACGTCGCCGTGCCGATACTCCGGGACCAGGTCGCGGAAGCCGAGGAGCTCCGCAGTGGCCTGCGGCGCGTACCACTCGCGAAGATAGCCGCTCGCCCTCGCCCGCCGCCGTGGCAGCGACTCGACCCGCGCCGCGACGTCTCGCAGCTCGTCTCCCAGGCTCGCGAGGTCGTACTGCGCCGTCTTGACGCGCATGAGGAGGCAGTTGAACGACGCAATGTCCACCCCGGTGGCGTCGAGCCCGGACTCGAGCGCCTGGACGAGCGTCGTCCCCGAGCCGGCGAACGGATCGAGGACGTGGTCGCCCGGGACGAAGTAGCGGTCGAGGAGCACCCCCACGAGCTGGGGGATGAACTTGCCGTGGTAGGGGTGGAGCCGGTGGACGTGCTTGGTCCGTTCACGCTCGGGCAGCGCGGCCTCCGACCACGAGAGGTCGAGATCCAGCGTCGCGTACAGCTCGTCCTGTGTGACGGCCACGCATGTGACTTCGGCGTGAAGGTCAGAACGCCTGCGGAAGTCGCCGCACGCGGCCGTCACGCACCGCGATCACGTCGAACCCGACAGCGAGCCGCGCGAGCTCCGGCCGGGCGCCGAGCCAGGACTCCGCCGCGCGCCGCAGCCGCCGCTGCTTCTCCTGGGTCAGCATCTCGAGCGGGTCGCCGAACCGGGAGCCGCGCTTCTCCTTCACCTCGACGAAGCGCAGGATGCGTCCGCGCCGCACGATCAGGTCGAGCTCGTTGCCACCTGCCCAGACGTTCTCGCCGAGGATCTTCCAGCCGCGCAGCCGGTACCAGCGGACCGCCTGCCGCTCGGCGGCGCAGCCGGTCCCTCGTCTAGGCAACGGCTGGAAACGTCGCCGGTGATGCCTCGGTCTCGTAACACAGCGCCTGGAAGCTCAGCCGGTGCACTGCCGACGGGCCTCGTGCACGGACGACGGCGGAATGGCCCGGCGTGATGTAGCCGACGTGCCGTGCGAACCCGTAGGCCGGATAGAGCGCGTCGAGGCGGTGCATCAAGCGGTCGCGCGTCACCTTCGCCACGATCGACGCAGCGGCGATCGCCGCGCTCTTCTCGTCCCCGTCGACGATGGCGGTGTGCTCGGGAGCGGCCGGCCCGAGGCGAAAGCCGTCGACCAGACACGCCTCCGCCGGCGGGGCCAGCGCTCGGAGCATCGCGCGCAACCCGGCGAGGTTCGAGCGATGCAGTCCGTTGCGGTCGATCTCGCCCGGCGGGATCACACGCACCGCGATCCGCTCGGCACAGCTCACGACAGCGCGAAACAGCTCCTCCCGCCGCTCGGGCGTGCACTGCTTCGAGTCGTTGAGGAAGCCGAGCGGGCGGACGCGATGGTCGCGCAGCAAGTCGTAGTCGAGGAGGACGCCCGCAACCACGAGCGGCCCCGCAAGGGAACCGCGCCCGGCCTCGTCGGCGCCGGCGACGAAGCGCGCTCCGAGGCGTCGATCGAAGCGCAGGAGCTTCTGGCCGGTCCGCTTCTGCACGACAGCGACCATAGCGCGCCCTCCGGCTGCCGACGACCCGTGCGAGGAAACTGCCGGAAAGTCGTTACTCGGCGGAGGCCGGCTCGGGCTCGGCCTCTGCCACGGCCTCGTCGGCCTCGGGCTCTTCCGCCTCCGCCGCTTCGGCCTCCGGCTCCGCAGCCTCGGGCTCTGCGGTGTCTTCGGCCTCGGCCGGTGCGTCCTCGGAGAGCGCTCCTCCCTCCACCGCCGCCGGCAGCTCCGAGCCCGCGCCGTAGCGCCGTTCGCGCACGCGTGCCTTCTTGCCCACGCGGCCGCGGAGGTAGTAGAGCTTGGCGCGGTTGACGTCGCCGATGGCGGCGACCTCGATCCTCTCGATCTTCGGCGAGTGGAGCGGGAACGTCCGCTCGACGCCGACGCCGAACGACTGCTTGCGCACGGTGAAGGTCTCACGCGCGCCGGCGCCCTGCCGCTTGAGCACGATCCCCTCGAAGACCTGGACACGGCGGCGCGTGCCCTCGATCACCTGGAAATGGACGCGCACCGTGTCGCCCGCCTTGAAACGCGGGACATTGCGCATCTGAGCGCGCTCGAGATCCTGGATGACGTTGCTCATGAAAAGAGGGCCTGACGGCCGACGGCCAAGGGTAGCGAAATCGAGTTCGCCCCGACTCGGCTAGCGGAAGCCGATGCGGTCCGGGGGCCAGTAGACGAAGAAGACCGTGCCGATCAGCTTGTCGCGGGGCACCGAGCCCCAGGAGCGCGAGTCGCACGACGACGCGCGGTTGTCGCCCATCATGAAGTACTCGCCCTTCGGGACGTGCCAGATCTGGCCGAAATGGGCCGTGTCGGCCAGCCGTCGCTCCGCCGAGAGGTATGGCTCGTTGAGCCTCACGAACTTGCTGTCGCCGGGCCCGCGGATCCAGATGAAGCCGTTGTCGTCCTCACGGACGGTGTCGCCGGGCAGGCCGATGACGCGCTTGACGAACGTCCCGCCCTCGCCGCACTTGAGCGCCGCCTCGCTCGGGGTGTTGAAGACGATGATGTCGCCGCGCGACGGCGCGCTGAAGTCGAGGCAGATGCGACAGGCGAGGACGCGGTCGCTCGAGTTGCCGAGACAACCCGGGAACGCAGGCCCCTTGGCGCAGTTGAGCGTCGGCTCCATCGACGAAGACGGGATCCGGTACGGGTTGACCACCCACTGCTTGAGCGCGAGCACGATGAGGATTGCTCCCGCGATCGTGAGGATCCAGTCGAGGGTGACGCGGACGTTGCGCGGCAGGCCCGGAAACAAGCGGGCCAGCGGGTCGCGGCTGTGTCCCGACGAGAAGCGCTCTCCGCGCGCCGCCTCGCCGGAGACCAGCTCGCGCGACGGGTCGTCGCGATAGCCGTAGTCGTAATCGGGCTGCGTCGGCACATCCTCATACGCTCGATGCGTCGGCCGTCGCTCCTCCAGGGGCCAACCGCCGAACCGGTCGTCCTCGTCCGGTTGCACGTCGCGCGTGGTGTCGTCGTCGTCGTAGCCGCTCATGTCACCATCTCGCGCCGCCACTCTTCGATCCGGGCGTGATCGCCCGAGAGGAGCACGTCGGGCACGGTCCAGCCGCGAAACTCGGCCGGCCGCGTGTAATGCGGATACTCGAGCCCGCCGTCGAGCTCGGCTGAGAAGCTCTCCAGCTCGCCGGACCCTTCGGCAAGCGCGCCCGGCAGCCGTCGCGCCATCGAGTCGAGCACGACCATCGCCGGCAGGTCGCCGTTCGAGAGGACGTAAGGCCCCACGGAGATCGCGTCGGTCGCAAGGTGCTCGACGATCCGCTCGTCGAAGCCCTCGAAGCGAGCGGACAGGAGCGTGAGACACGGCTCCTCCATGAGCTCCTCGACCAGCGCCTGGGTCAACGGGCGACCCTTGGGCGTCAGGGCGATCACCGTGCCCGGCGGATCGGCCCCGTACGCAGCCTCGAGAGCAGCGGCGACGACATCGACACGCAGGACCATCCCCGCACCGCCGCCGTACGGCTCGTCGTCCACCTGGCCCGCGCGCAGCGGCGTCGTGTCCCGGTAGTTGAACAGCCGCAGCTCGAGCTCGCCGCCGAGCACCGATGCGATGGGCCGCTGCTCCGTCAGCCAGGCATAGGCGTGGGGAACGAGTGTGAAGACGTCTATGCGCACGCTGGGCTCAGTCGGGGTCTACGAACCCCGCGGCGACGACGATTCGCCCGCCGGCGAGATCCACCTGCCGGACGCATGCCTCGACGAGGGGCAACGACACACCCGAGTCGAGCTCGAGCACGTCGTTCGCAGGGTACTCGAGTACCTCGCGCACCCGTCCGAGCTGCCTCCCGTCCTCCTCCTCGACGACCAGGCCGACCAGCTGGAAGACGTAGAACTCGTCCCGGTCGGTGAGCTCCGGAAGCGTCGCCCGCGCGACCGCGAGCTCTGCGCCACGTTCGACGTGGCGGTCGAGGCGGATCACGGGGCGGCCGCCGGAGCCGTGGCGCGAGGCGACGACCTTCACAGGCTCGCCGGCGGCATAGAGCTTGGCACCCGACCTGAAGACAGCCACGCGCGAGCTGGGGTTCTCGACGAAGAAACCGCCGTCGATGCCGTGCGGCCTCCCCACCCGGCCCACCGGCACGAGCTCCTCAGAACCCACGTTCCGTGAACTCGGCGACCGCCTCTTCGCGCGTTGCCTCGAGCTTCGCGCCCTCGTACGGCGTGAATCGGTGCTCGAGGTCGAGCAGCCAGTAGGCGCCCGGCTCCTCCTCGTACGGCATCCCCACGCTGCCCGCGTTGACGACGCGAACACCGGCGACCGTCCGCTCGTACTGCGTGTGCGTGTGGCCGCAGACGACGGTCGGGACGTCGAGCCCTTCGAACAGGAACGCAATCCGCTCCTCGGGGGTCCGCTCGGTGAAGATGTCGACGTCGTTGCGCGGGGAGGCGTGGCAGTAGAGGACGTCGCCGATCTGCTGGGTCTCCGGCAGCTCGTGCAGGAAGGCGATCTCGTCCTCGCCGAGCTTGGAGCGCGTCCCCTCGACCAGCGGCTCCGGGACGAGGCCACCCTCGCCGGGGAACAGCTCCCGGTCGGCATTGCCGCGAACCCAGCGGACGCGGTCGCCGAGCGCGCGCAGGCGCGAGAGCGTCTCCGAGGGCTGCTCGCCCCCGGCGCAGATGTCCCCGCCGACGACGATCGTCGCGTCGTCGGGCACCTCCGCCAGCACGGCCTCGAGCGCGGCGAGGTTGCCGTGGACGTCGTAGAGGGCGGCGACCGGGGGCATCAGTCCGCGATCTCGAGCTGGAGACGACGGCCTGCGGCCACCCCGCCAGCGCGCACGATCGTGCGCAGCGCGCGCGCGAGCCGTCCCTGGCGGCCGATCACCTTGCCGACGTCACCCTCGGCCACGTGGAGCCGCAGGAGGAGCGTGCCGTCCTCCTCCTCGACCTCCTCCACCCGGACGGCATCCGGCTCGTCGACGAGCCGGCGCGCAAGCTCGGCGACGAGCTCCGCCATGCCGCTACTGGATTCCCTGGGCCTTGAGGAGTTTCGCCACCGACTCGGTCGGCTGGGCGCCCTTCTCGAGCCAGCCGCGTACCTTCTCCTCGTCGAGGTCGATGAGCGACGGGTCCGACTGCGGGTTGTAGCGGCCGACGATCTCGATGAACTTGCCGTCGCGCGGCGAGCGCGAATCGGCGGCCACGACGCGGTAGATCGGGTTCTTCTTCGAGCCGACCCGCGTCAGCCTGAGCTTCACTGCCATCTGCCTACCTTCTCGCTTTCCTCTTTCGTTTGGACTTCGACTTGCGGGTGGCACTCGGGCGCGGCGGCCCTTGCCCCAACTGTTGCCCCGCCGGGCCACTGCCCGGCATACCGGGAATCTGCGGCATCTTGCCGGATCCGACCATCTTCATCATCTTCGCCATCTGCTTGCGGGCCTCGATCAGCTGGTTGACCTGCTCGAGGGTCGTGCCCGAGCCGGCGGCGATCCGCTTGCGGCGCGAGGCATCGATGACGTGCGGGACGCGCCGCTCGTGCGGCGTCATCGAGAGGATGATCGCCTCCACGCGGGCGAGCTCCTTCTCGTTCACCTGGTCGAGCCCCTCGAGCTGCTTCCCCATCCCCGGGATCATCTTCAGGATCCCCTGCAACGGCCCCATGCGGCGGAGCATCTTGTAACTCTTGAGGAAATCGTCGAAGGTGAACTCGCCCGCCGTCATCCGGCGCTCGAGCTCGGCCTTCTCGTCGTCCGCGACCGCCGCCTCGGCCCGTTCGATGAGCGTGAGCACGTCGCCCATCCCGAGGATGCGCGACGCCATCCGGTCGGGGTGGAACCACTCGAGCGCGTCGAGCTTCTCTCCGACCGACGCGAGCTTGATCGGCCGGCCGGTGACGGCGTTCACCGACAGCGCGGCGCCGCCGCGCGCGTCGCCGTCGACCCGGGTCAGGACGACGCCGGTGACGCCGATGCGTTCGGCGAAGGCCTTGCCGACATTGACCGCGTCCTGGCCGGTCATCGCGTCGGCGACAAGGATCGTCTGATGCGGCAGCGCCGCCTCGCGCACTGCGGCGACTTCGAGCATCAAC
>Ga0187776_10001066_pt1 | contig 13481 bp, 11 predicted proteins | sample 0216_BV02_MP12_2_FD_132426 | JGI IMG/M metagenome (GOLD analysis project Ga0187776, IMG submission 132426) | Tropical peat soil microbial communities from peatlands in Department of Meta, Colombia - 0216_BV02_MP12_20_MG | ecosystem: Environmental > Terrestrial > Soil > Wetlands > Peat | place...
GGCTGGACTGGCTGCGGTCTCTCCAGGGGGTGGCCGCCGCACGATCTCGAATGTGTCGGGTACACCCGCGGAAACGAACGGCAGCTTCAGGGCCTTCGCCCCGGTCACGCCGTTCTGCAGCATCAGGTTGTAGAAGGTGCCGGAAATTTTGGTCCACGAGTTCGGACTCGTGGTTGCAGCGCTGCCGGGTCCGGCTACTACGCTGCCTTCGTTCTCGCCCAGGCCCCGGCAATGGGGCTTCGCTCCGTCGCATCCGGCAGCCTGCGTGGGAACACTCACGGCAGCATTTCGGCTGGTGGCATCCAGACCATTCACCAGCACCGTGCGCACCACATCTCTCACCGCCTGCACTTTGGCGTGAAAGGTCAAGCCGCCGGATGATGCCAGAAACAAGTTGCCGTTGGTAAAGACTCGCCCGTTGAAGTCGAAAGCAGGGCCGGGGAAGAAACTCAGGTCGCTGTCCGAAAAGACCCCAAATTGAAATACGGGAATCAGCGCCACTTCAACGTTGCGCAGCATACGTACCTGCGCTCCGGAGGGCCGCTGCGCCACCGCCTGCAGCTGCATGTTTACAAGCTGTGCGTACAGCCCGGCATTGGAGCCAGAGCTGATGTTCTGCGTGGCGGACGCCGGCATAGAGGGATTGGTCGCGTCCGCCGCCATCACAAACTGGTACGTCCCTGTCGGATAACTGATGTTGCTGAGGTTGGGCTGAAAGCTGACCGACTGCAGTGCCTGAATCTGCGCGATGGTCGGAGATTTTTGCGTCTGATACAGACTGCCCAGGTCGGCGGTCATCTTCTCCATGGCAGCTTCCGCCCCATAGAAGGCGAGGTTCCGCTCTTCGTCGTTGGAGCTGACGGACTTCTCCGTGCCCACGGAATACACCACCGCCACCGCAATTGCCGACACGATGATCACCAGCAGAATTGCGGCAACCAGTGCAAAACCTGCTTGCTTTCGAGTTTTCGTGCTGGACGCTATTCCTGTTAACCGCATAGACCTGTGTTCCCCTTCTTGCCGTGCCTGATTTCAGTTGTAACGATCCTTGAAAGATAAGTCCCGTGGGCTCACCGATCCTGTCACCTGCACCACGTCGAAGTTGTTGCCCTTGATCGGCTGGGGAGAACGGATTTGCAGCGTGATTGTGATCTTTCGGATCAGCGTAGAATCGGTGACGCTGCCACCATTGAGTTGGGTTTGCAGGGTGGAAGTGGAATCGTTAAACGTATCGTAGGTAATCTGGAAATTCTGCACGTAGTCCGCCACCGGAACGGCGGCCTGTCCGTTCACCTGCCGCATCAAGACGGGAATGTCGTCCGCCGTACCCGAGATGCCGTCTGGACCCGGCGCGTTCTGAATGAAGTACGTCACCGCCTTGATGCGCTTGGCAGAAGTGGGATTGGGGTAGACATTCGTCTTGTTTCCCAGGGCATCCAGATTCTGCAGCCAGGAAATGTTCCCGGCGGGCGCGGTGGTCTGGTTGATCTGCAGCGGATCGCTGGTTCCGGGTGAAAGACTCAGAACCCCTCCGGCGCCAATCGCGGTTACGTAGCCGACGGCATATCCGTTGCTGTTGTAAACCAGCATGATGTCGCCAACCGCGGAGCCGTAAGTCGTATCGTTGTACTTCCGCAGCACGCCATTGGGATCGGCAAAGTTGGCCGTGCTGACCGTGATCGAGCTGCCATCGGAAGCCGGAGTTACCGGCTGGGCCGTCGGTGGCCAGGTGGGATCGTTGTACACCACCGTGATGGTGTCCGTGGTTCCGTTGCTGGCTTTGTTATCACCCGGGTTGACCGGCGCCATCACGTTGTTGGGATAGGTATTGCTTCCCGCGACGCAACCGCTGCACCCAAACAAAGTGGAAGTTCCGGTTCCCGAGGGCAGGGGCACGCCGGCTTGAGGAAAACTGATGGCGGCCTGCCCTAAGTCACGCAATACCACGTTGAGTGCGGCGCGCGCGCTCTGCTGGCTATTCGATCTGGTCACGCTGAACTGCCCCGCATCGCTGGCATTCTTGAAAGCCATCATGGCCACGCCCACCACAACGGTACCAACCGCCAGAGCAATTGCGGCCTCCGCCAGTGTGAAACCCCGCTGCCGTTGATGCTTGCCCGTATTGTTATCTTTGGGACTCATCATGTTTCTTCCTACCGATAGGTCGATATGTAGCTCTGTTGCGAATAAGTGCGAGTCCGATTCCCGACGATGTACTGGATGGTGACCGTTACCGCTCGCACATTCCCATCGATGGTCACACCGTCGGAGAGATAAACCGGGGCGAAGGCGACCGATCGCTGGAAATTGCTCAGCGGCTGTCCGTTGGGCCCAATTTCAATAGTGGAGGCATCATCGTTGGTGTTGGGCAGCCCGTCGGCGCCGTAGTCATTCATCGGCTTAAGCCCGTCCAGGAACATCCCGTTGGTGGCGTCCTGCGAAACATTCTGGAAGCGAACGAAGGCGACCTGCCCGGTATTGCGCGCAGAGTAGATGGACTCAATCATTCTCTGGGCCTCGGCGCGGGCAATCGACTCGTCCTGCGCGAGCTGCGCCGTGCCCACTGCCTGCGAGAAAACTGCCAGCAGCGTAAGCAGACCGACCGAGATAATTACGGTCGCGAACACCACTTCCACCAGCGTGAACCCCGTGCTTGCCCGCTTCTTGTCGTTCGTCTTCATTCTTATTGCCATGAGATCCCCGCTCCAACGCCAGAAATTCGAAATGTCTTCACCCGGCCCGTGGAACCGTACAAGGTCACAGCTCTGGAGGTGTTAAGGTAGGAGGGATTGGCTATATAGATAATTCCGTTATTCAGGTTCCCATTCACGTCGACGGCTGTGCCGTCGGGCTGAAAGTAAACGATGTTGGCGGTGCCGCCGGTTACACCCAGGTCGAAATCGATGGCGACTACGCCGTCGCCGAAACCATCGGGCAGCTTGTTGGCGGTCTTAGGAAAAGCAGACAGGGTCGTGAACTGCATGTCGCTGGGAATCTGCACGGTGCTGACGGTGGTGGTGACGCCGCCGGCAATTCTCTGGGTCAGAATGGTGCCGGGCGCCGTGAACGTTATTTCGTAACTGGCACGGTCGGCTACGGCCAGATCGTGGCCATTCCGCAATGCGTTCTGGACCATCTGCGCCGCCGTATTGGCGTGGGCGTTGCGCACGGCAGGGGGTATCTGCGTTACCGCGAACGCCATCGCGACCAAGGCAATCGCCACCACGACGATCATTTCAATCAAACTGAAGCCGGATTGGCGACTCCGCACCTTTCCCTCCCGCGGGTATAGTCCACCCTGGACGTATCCCGGCGCTTAGAACACATTCAAATCTGCGTCTTCACCCGTGGATTTTCAACGCGTTTTGGCAGTCTGACAGTTACTAGGGTGTGGGATCAAAAGCGGACCTCCGGGCAAGCCGCAACGTAATTGCCGGTAGTGACCGAGCGCAGTGCTGCGCGTACCCCTTTTCTTTTCAACGAATCCGCCCTGCCCTCAACGGGAGCAATCGCGCTGCCAATTTGCGGCCCATCCGGCGCGCTAATTACCTTGGTTTCTCGCGCTTCTCTAGCGGGCCGCGACCACACCTGCTGCCGGTTCCCGGCCGGGCAGCTTGCATCCCTGAATTCTGCGACAGGTGCTTCCCATGATCTCCTCTTGCCCTCTGGCTTTCTGATAGGCTGGAACTTCGACCAAGGAACCCCGTATTGCAACTGTGGGGGATGGAGATTTCATGCGAGGCTCTCTGCACTTGACGTTCTGCACGTGCACTCTCTTTGCTTTGGTCGCCGCGATCGCCCTGGCGAAGGAAAACAAATCGGCTGGGGGCGGCACGGCGGGCGCCGCTGCCGGCGCCAGCCTTGCCAAGCCGCCTGATGCCCACCCGCAGGCAGTCGTCGATGAGATGCACGGCCAGAAGATTCCCGATCCCTACCGCTGGCTGGAGAACGGCGATGACCCGCAAACTCTGCAGTATGTGAAGGAACAGCTCGCCTACACGCGGAGCATTCTCGATCACCTTCCGGGACGCGACCAGACCCATCAACGGCTTTCGGAACTTCTCAGTATCGGCACACTGAGCGCACCGCAGATCGGAGGCGACTCCTACTTTTACACCCGCCGCGAGGGCACACAAAATCAGCCGATTCTGTACGTGCGCCGCGGGCTTAAGGGCACAGACCGCGTGCTGGTGGACGTCAATCAGTTGGCGGCCGACGGGACAGTGGCGCTGGACTGGTGGTATCCCAGCCACGATGGACGTTATGTGGCCTACGGGACTTCGGCCAACGGCTCGGAGATCAGTACCCTGCACGTGATCGAAACCGCCACCGGCAGACTACTGCCGGACACGATCGCACGCACACGGGCAGCGAGCTTGGCCTGGGTTCCCGATGCCTCGGGATTCTTCTACACGCGCTATCCCAGCCAGGGAGAAGTTCCCCCAGGCCAGGAGGTGTATTACCGCAAAGTTTTCTATCACGCGCTGGGAACCGACCCAGCGAGGGATTCGCTGATCTTTGGAGACGGCCGCGACCCGCAGGACTGGCCGAATGTGGAGATTTCAGAAGATGGCCGCTGGCTGGCGATCACCGTGGAACAGGGATGGGCGAAGAGTGAGGTCTATCTGAAAGATCTGGCTCATGACCTGCCACCTGCTGCGGTCGTGACCGGACAGCAGAACCTCTACCTGGCCAAGCCGTTCCGGGGCAAACTCTACATCCTCAGCAATGAGGGCGCCCCGCGCTTTCGCCTCTTTACGGCTAATCTGAACCAGCCCCAGCGTGCGAACTGGAAGGAAGCTATCCCGCAGTCGGTGGGGGTGCTGAAGGACTTCGCGATCATTGGCGGAGAGCTGTTCGCAGAGTACGAGCAAAACGCCACCTCCCAACTGAAGATCTTCTCGCTTGAGGGCGTGCTGCGAAATGACGTGCCCATGCCGACCTTGGGGTCGTTAAACCTGTTTCACGGCAATTGGGACAGTAAGGAAGCCTTTTTCGGGTTCCAGTCCTATGCCGTGCCGAACACGATCTATCACTACGATCTGCAGAGCAGAACGTACGATGAATGGGCGAAGGTCGATGCGCCCATCGCCGCATCGAATTACGCGATCAAGCAGCTGTGGTTTCACTCCAAGGATGGCACTCGCGTGCCCATGTTCGTGGTGAGCAAGAAGGGATTGAAACTGGACGGCCGCAATCCCACGTTGTTGACGGGATACGGCGGCTTCAACGTCAGCCGTACTCCTGTCTTCAGTCCGGGCCTTTTTGTCTGGCTCGAGCGCGGCGGCGTTTTTGCGGAAGCCAACCTCCGTGGGGGATCCGAGTTCGGCGAAGAATGGCATCGGGCCGGAATGCTAGAGAAGAAGCAGAATGTGTTTGATGATTTCATCGCCGCCGCCGAGTTTTTGATCCAGCAGAAATATACCGACAAGAACCATCTGGCAATCCGCGGGGGCAGCAACGGCGGCCTCCTGGTAGGCGTGGCGATGACCCAGCGTCCGGAATTGTTTAAGGCAGTCGTGTGCCAGGTGCCGCTGCTGGACATGCTGCGTTACCAGAACTTCAGCATCGCCAAGCTCTGGATTCCGGAATATGGCTCCAGTGAAGACGCCACGCAGTTCCAATGGCTGTTCGCTTATTCGCCCTATCATCACGTGACGCCGGGCGTTTCCTATCCGGCAACCCTGCTGATGACCGCCGACTCGGATTCGCGCGTCGATCCCATGCATGCCAAGAAAATGGCGGCGCGCCTGCAAGCTGCCAACGCGGGTCCGAACCAAATCCTGTTGCGGGTGGAGCCCAAGGCCGGTCATGGCGCCGGCAAGCCGATCACCAAGCTCCTGGAGGAAGGCACCGACATCTACTCCTTCCTCTTCTGGCAGCTAGGCCTGCCACTTAAGTAACAGACTTTCACAGCACTTCTCGCGAACCGCGCGCGTCGCGCGCCCGTCTCCTCCTTTTGATTCCAGCCCGGTTGTCTCAGTCCCTCGTGTTGCAAGTCACACCAAGAAAGCGTGACATGCGTCACATCTGGTGCTCTTTACAGCGCTGCAAAACGCTAGCTTCCGCTGCAGAATGCAAGCCTCTCAATCGTTTCGCTCTTCTGTCGGCAAGCTAAGTCGCTCATTTTCATCGCCGCCTCCCCATCGTGAGTTTTGCTGTCCACGTGCATTCAGAAAGGGCGGATGCGCTTGCGGAATCACGGAGGTCCTATGTCCATTCTCTTCGTACTGCTCACATTCCTGGTGATCATGACCGTCTCCTACTTCATGCAGAAGGGGACGCAGCCCGCGGTCATGGCGCAACGATCCCGGGACCTCGAAATCCCCGCCTCCCCGGTGCTGCTGAAGCAGAACGGTTTCGAAATCCCCAAAGGCTATTGCTTTCACCCTGGGCACACCTGGGTCTATGACGAGGGCCGGCAAAACGCCCGCGTGGGGATCGACAGTTTCGCTGCCAGTCTCTTCGGCAAGATTGACCGGATCGACATTGCCGGCATGAATCGCTGGCTCCGCCAGGGACAGAAGGTCTGCACCATCACCAGCGGCGAGGTAACGGCTGATCTGCTCTCGCCCGTCGAGGGTGTTGTTGTCTCCATCAATCACGAACTGCAGAAAGATCCGGGGCTGGTCGCGAAGGATCCGTACAAGGACGGGTGGCTGTGCGTGATCAAGTCTCCCGAGATCAACGTCAACCTCAAGAACCTGCTGCAGGACAGCATCGTGCCCAGCTGGATGCAGAACAACACCCGCCGGCTCCAGAGCTTCGCTGCGCCGCTGGGAGCAGCCACTGCAGACGGCGGACTGCCGGTGCGCGGGATTCTGGCGAAGCTTGACTCGGAGACGCGGCAGAAGATGATTCGCGAGTTTTTGCTGAGCTAGGCGCCGGAGGCGAGGGGGGACTATGGACACCAGAAAGGCTCTGCTGATCGACATCACGAAGTGCATCGGATGCCAGGCTTGCGAGAGCGCCTGCAAACAGATTCACGGCTTTCCCGCTGAGCACGAGCCTGTCCTGACGGCCACCGCCCTGACTGTGGTTCAGGACCACGAGGGCAAGTTTGTCCGCCGCCTCTGCATGCACTGTGAGGAACCTGCCTGCGCGTCTGCCTGCCTGGTGGGAGCGATCAAGAAGACCGCTCTTGGTCCGGTAGTTTACGAGCCGGCCAAGTGCATCGGCTGCCGGTATTGCATGCTTGCCTGCCCGCACAGTGTTCCCAAGTACCAGTGGAGCAAGCTCGCTCCCTACATGGAAAAGTGCGACCTGTGCGTCGAACGGGTGTCCGCCGGCAAGGTCACCGCATGCGCCGAGGTGTGTCCCGCCGGGGCAACTACCTTCGGCGACCGCGGCTCGATCTTACGTGAAGCGCGGCGCCGTCTCCTCGAAGACTCCAATTACGTGCAGAAGATCTACGGTGAACAGGAGTTTGGAGGCGCCTCGGTGTTCTTCATCTCCGACGTGCCTTTCGAGAAATTGGGCTTTGTGACACCCAGCCCGGAGCCGCTTCCCACGGTAACCGCCGCGGCCTTGGGCGAAGTGCCGACGGTCGTGCTGGTGGGAGGCAGCCTGCTGGCAGGACTGTACTGGATCACGCAGCGGCGGCGCGAAGTGGCGCTGGCCGAGCAGAAGGAAAAAGAAAGGAGCTAGGCCATGAGGGAAAGCAAGCCCTTCTTCACGCTGTGGCGGGTCATCACCGCAGGCATTTTCGCTGCCGGGATCTGGGCCACGTATCTCCGGTTCGCCGTCGGCTGGCAGGCCGCAACCAACTTGAGTGATGCTCAGCCGTGGGGGATCTGGGTCGGGCTGGCGACGCTGTGCGGCGTCGGGCTCTCGGCGGGGGGCTTCGCTACCGCGGCGGTGGTTTACCTGCTGGGCATGGAACGCTACCGGCCGATCGTGCGGACCTCGATCATTATCGCTTTCCTCGGATACCTGTCCGTGTGCGCCGGATATGCCTACGAACTGGGTCTGCCCTGGAGATTCTGGCACCCGGTGGTCTACTGGAACCGCAAGTCGGTGCTGTTCGAGGTGTCCTGGTGCATCATGCTGTACACGACTGTACTGGCCATCGAATTTTCGCCGATGCTGGTGGAAAAGCTGCGCTGGAAGCGGGTTCGCGACTGGTACCTGCACTGGCACCACCGCATCGTGATCGCCTTTGTGCTGGCCGGGGTCCTGCTCTCCTCGCTGCACCAGTCGTTCCTGGGCGGCCTGTTCCTCATTACCAAGGGCAAGGAATACCCGCTGTGGTTCAGTTCTCATCTGACGACGCAGTTCTATCTGTCGGCGATCCCGGCGGGACTCGCGATGGTGATTCTGGCGCTCTATCTCTCCATGCGCTCGCTCGGCGTGCGCCTCGACCCGGCCATCCTCGAGGAGGTCGCCAGGGTCATCACGCCACTGCTCGCCATCTTTGCAATCTTTCGCTTTGTTGACCTGGCGCATGAAGGGGGCCTTCCCTACCTCTTCCTGCGACGCTCAGAAACCGCGTATTTCTGGCTCGAGACCCTGCTGTTTATCGTTGCTCCTCTGATCTTGTTCAACCTGAAGCGTGTGCAGCAGACGCCGCTGGGGCTCTATTGGGCCAGCGCCGTGACCATCATGGGATTCATTACCCACCGGATTAACGTCTCGATTACCGCCCTGGAGTACAGCACGAAAGCCGGTTACGTTCCCAAGTGGCCGGAGATGGCAATCACCATCATGATGGTTGCCGCCGCAGTGCTCGCTTTCCGGTACGCAGTGCTCTATCTGGACATTCTCCCTCGCCAGAAGCGCGAGGTGTGGCTGGCAAATGCCGGCGTCGTAGCCAGCGCATAGTTCCGCTGAACGCCAAGTCGCACCGCATCGCGGCGAACCTGCCGCGGTGCGGTTGTTTTTGTGGTGCTCGGGAGAATGGCTGCTAGGATCCGACGAGTTTCTCCAGCGCCGGGCGGTTATGAACCAGCAGAGTTGAGCCTTTCAGGGTAGCATAGCGTTTGCGCCTGAATTCGGCCAGCAGGCGAGTTACGGTTTCCCGCGAAGTACCGATGATCTGGGCGATTTCCTCGTGAGTCAGGCCCAGCTTGGCGCGCACACCTTCGCGCGTATTTTCGGCGTCTGCCGTAAGTTCGAGCAGGAAGCGCGCCAACTTCTCCCCCGCCGAGTGGGACAAACCCAGAGAACGAATCAAATCGTAAGCGCTGTGGCAATTGTCGCTCAGGTGCTGAGCCGCTTGCAGGCAGGCGGTGCCATGTTGCTCGAGGAACTTGAGAAAGTCCTCGCGCTTGACGAAGTTCACCTGGGCCGGCTGGATGGTCTCGGCCGTAAGTTCGTACGGGCTCCCGGAAACGCAGGCGTGAAGGCCAAGAACCTCGCCCGGTTCGACCAGTTTGAGAATCAGGGTCTTGCCTTCAGCGGAATTCACGGACAGCTTTACCCGCCCGCGGCACAACATGTAAATGCCGCGCGGAGACTGCCCCTCCACGAACAGAACCGCGCCGCGCGGATAGGCCGTCGGAAATTTGATCCTCTCGAAAGCCTCAAGTACCTCGCGAGGAAGCGCACAGAAGAAGTTGTCGGTGCGCAGCTTGCAGATGAGGCAGTTTTCGACTAATTGCAGACCATATGGAGAGCCCACGGCTTCCTCCACCCGTTGGCCATGCTCCTGGCCGAGCGCGGTGCCATCGCGAAGTCCAAATGTTTGGCTCAAGCATACCACTTTTCTCCCAATCTCCAATCTGACCGCAGCCGGCGATGAGGCGCACAGCTCGCCGGCAGCGGTTGCAAAATTCAGCCTGCTCCCTTATGGTTGACCTCCCTCTGTTTGGAGCAAAGGCGCGATCGACCACCCTGATCCGCTTAACGCTGACCGTCGGCAAGCGATGGGCCCGGACGTTAGAAGACGCTGTTTGCAACCTTGAAAATGCTCTGGGGTCGGACATGCCCACGTTTGCTGCGGTTGACATCGGAGCCAATTCGGTTCGTCTGAAGATCGCCCGGCTGGCTGGGCGGAGGCTGGACGTCCTGCACGAAGACCGCGAGGTTACCCGTCTGGGGGCGCCGGTCTTCCGCTCCGGATTGCTTTCGCCGCAGGCCATGGCAAACACCATCAAGGTTCTGCGGCGATTCCACCGCGCTACCCAGGTTCACGGAGCGGAAATAGTGCGGGTGGTCAGCACCAGCCCCCTGCGCGACGCCCGCAATGCATCGGCCTTCGTCGATTGGGTAAGGTCAGCTACCGGATGGCGCGTGGAGGTGATCTCAGGCCTCGAGGAGGGGCGCCTCATCCACCTGGGTGTGGTGTCCAACCTGCGGATGGGGCGCGGACGCCTGCTTCTCATCGATCTGGGCGGAGGCAGTTGCGAGCTGACGACCTCCCACGAGGGCCAGATCGAGAGGATGTTCAGCCTTCCCCTGGGAGCGGTGCGCCTGACCCAGGAATTTCTGCCGCACGATCCCCCCAAGAAGAAAGAGCTGGAGAGACTGCAGGAGTATATCGAGCGGGAAATCAGCCGGATTGAAAGAAAGGTCCTGGACCATCGCAGCCAGGCATGCATTGCCACCTCCGGGACTGCCGCCGCACTGGCCGGAATGTACGCCGCCACGCACGAGAAGGAATCGAAGCCCAACGTCGTGCCGCGCTTGGCCGTGCTGCGGCTGGCGGCGACACTGTCTGCCTTGAACCTGAGCCAACGAGCCGGCCTGCGGGGAATTGGACCTAGGCGCGCAGAGATCATCGTGGCGGGCGCCATGGTGTTTTCCGAGCTGCTGACGCGGCTCCATCTGTCAGGTTTCCGTTACTCCGACCTGGGCCTTCGCGACGGGCTTCTCGACCAGATGGTGGCGGATTACGACGTGGGAACGCGCTACCGCAAACAGGTCGAGTCGGAGCGACAGAGCGCTTTGTTGGCCGGCGCCCGTCACTTCGGCGTAGATCTGAAATTTGCGGTCCGCGTCAAGACGCTGGCCATCATGCTGTTCGACGGCTTGCAGAAGGTCCACCGCCTGCCTTCCGAGTACGAAGAATGGCTGGCGGCAGCCTGCATGCTGCAGGAGGCGGGATCATTCATCAACCGGGCAGGCCGCCATCGCCACACCTACTACATCATCGCCAACTCGGAGATCTTTGGTTTCACAATCCAGCAGCGCCGGATCATCGCCGCCATTGCCCGGTATATCGGCAAGTCTCGGCCCACGCCGGGGGACCGGATCATCCGGATGGTTGGATTCGGCGATCGCGACCAGATTCCCAAGGCCGTGATGCTCCTGCGCCTGGCCCGCGCCTTGGACCAGTCACGCCGCGGCGCGGTACAAAGTGTCAGCGTGCGCATCCAGTCGGACCGCGTGATTCTCAAGCTGGCCACCCGGCGTTCCGGCGCCGACCTGGAATTGTGGGCCCTGGAAAAGGAACGCGGTTATTTCCGCGACGTCTTCGGCCGGGAACTTGTGCCCGTGCTCTCCTGAATCTTTCGGACCAGCTTGGGCGTAACGCACCAATTGAGCTGGGGAATGCCCTTCCCCTCCACTTCCACTCTCGCCAAGGCGCCTTTCCTCAGGTAGATCGAGGTGTCGGCGGACCCGTCCGAGATCAGCAGGCTCAGAAACTCGCTGAGGTTGGGATTGTGTCCAACCACCATCAGGGTCTCGGCCTTCGCGTAGCGGCGCAAGAGTTGGCGGAAGCTGTCGTAGGTGCCTTCGGGACGGAGCGCATCATCGATGCTGATCTTGCCCTTGAACTCGATCTCCTGAGCGACCAGGGCGGCGGTTCGCGCGGCGCGCTCCAGGGGACTTGTCACGATCGCATCAAACTCTGCACCGAGCGCTGCCAGCATCCGTCCCATCTGCTGGCATTGTTCGATCCCGGTCTTGTCCAGCGGTCGCTTGTCATCGTCTCCCGTGAGTTGCCTTTGGCCGGCGCTGGCGTGGCGAAGGAAATACAGAATCATGACTTGCACCCTTCAGAAGAATGCTGCCAGCCATTCTAAATGGCCTTACCGATACTTCCGAAAAGGACAACGCTGAGAACGAATTGCGAACCAGTGGGTGCCGATTTTCTCCGGCGGGAGTACGATACTTGTTTCCGGCGGGCGTTCATTTCCTTGCTGGATTCCTTACTCGGCAAAGCCCGTACGGCGAGAGGAGACCATGACGAAGGAAGAGGTCGTCCGCAAGTACCGGAAATATTTGTTCTCATCCGTCGCAACCTACTACTCCGACCCACTCGTAACCGATCACGCCAAGATGCAGCACGTTTGGGACGTGGAGGGCAACAAGTACCTCGATTTCTTTGGCGGCATCGTCACCATCTCCGTTGGCCACTGCAATCCGCGGGTAACATCGAAAATCAAGGATCAGGTGGATAAGTTGCAGCATGGGTCCACGCTATTTCCCAACGAGGCCGTCGTGGCCATCGCGGAGAAGCTGGCCAGCATCACCCCGGGCGAAATCTCCAAAACGTATTTCACTAACAGCGGCACGGAAGCCAATGAGACCGCGATTCAGCTGGCGCGCGTGTCATCCGGGCACTTCGAGGTGGTGGCCCTGCGGCATGGATATAGCGGCCGCTCTCAGCTGGCGCAATCACTCACCGGACAGTACACCTGGCGCAAATCGCTACCCACCGGCCTGGGCGTGGTGCATGCCCTGAATCCCTATTGTTACCGGTGTCCGCTGGGAATGAAGTATCCGGACTGTGGGGTTGCCTGCGCCAACGACGTCGAGAACTTGATCCAGACTTCAACCTCTGGCCGGATTGCCGCATTCATCGCCGAACCCATTCAGGGGGTCGGCGGATTCATAACGCCGCCGCCCGAATATTTCAAAATCGTCTTCAACGTCGTGAAGAAATACGACGGCCTGTTCATAGCGGACGAGGTCCAGACCGCCTGGGGCCGCACGGGCAAGAAGTGGTTTGGCATTGAGCACTGGGAGGTCGTACCCGACATGATCACCAGCGCCAAGGGTCTGGCCAACGGTACGCCCATCGGCGTCACCATGACCACAGAGAAGATTGCAGAAAGCTTCCAGGGATTGCAGATCTCCACCTTCGGCGGCAATCCCGTCAGCAGTGTCGCGGCCAAAGCGACCATCGATCTGATCGAGGAAGATCGCCTGATGGACAACGCCCACGTCGTCGGCGCCTATTTCCGGCAGGGTCTGGAAGCGCTCAAGACCAAGCATCCGCTGATCGGTGACGTGCGTGGGATGGGCCTGCTGCAGGCTATCGAGCTGGTGAAGGACCGCTCCACCAAGGAGCCCGCCCCGCAGGAAACCAATCACCTGATGGAGGAGACACGGAAGCGGGGATTGCTCGTTGGCAAGGGCGGACTCTACGCCAACGTAATCCGCATGTCACCCCCGATGAACATCAGCAAGGCAGATGTGGACGTGGCGATTCGCATCCTGGACGAATCGGTGGCCGCCCTCAGCGGGGCCTTGCGGGAAGCAGTCGGCGCCAAGTCCTAATAGACTCGTTGCGCCCCAGGGCCGTTGCCAGGACC
>Ga0187776_10001067_pt1 | contig 13480 bp, 12 predicted proteins | sample 0216_BV02_MP12_2_FD_132426 | JGI IMG/M metagenome (GOLD analysis project Ga0187776, IMG submission 132426) | Tropical peat soil microbial communities from peatlands in Department of Meta, Colombia - 0216_BV02_MP12_20_MG | ecosystem: Environmental > Terrestrial > Soil > Wetlands > Peat | place...
CGCGATCGTCCCCGAGAACCGGCGGCTGTTCGGGCCGATGACCGTGCTCGAGAATCTCGAGATGGGCGCCTACCTGCATGGCAAGGGATCGAAAGAGGACTTCGACCGCGTCTACGAGCTCTTCCCGCTTCTGCACGAGCGGCGCTCGCAGCTGGCGGGCACACTTTCGGGAGGGGAGCAGCAGATGGTGGCCATGGGGCGGGCGCTGATGGCGCGGCCGAAGCTGCTGCTGATGGACGAGCCGTCGATGGGGCTCGCGCCGATCCTCGTCGAGCGGAACTTCGAAATCATCAAGCAGGTGCACGAGTCGGGCGTCGCGGTGCTGGTCGTCGAGCAGAACGCGAACGTCTCGCTCTCGATCGCCGACCGTGGCTACGTTCTTTCGACCGGCCGGCTCGTGCTCGAGGGTCCGGCGGCCGAGCTCCGCGAGCACGAAGACCTGCGCAAGGCCTATCTCGGGCGCTAGGTACGCCCGACCGTCAGGGTCAACAGGTGGTGGCTCGTGACCGTGCCGCTCGGCCGAGTCGCGATGCGGGCGTGAATGCGGCGGAAGAGCTCATGGCGCTGCTCCTCCGGTAGGGAGAGGTTGTCGGAGAACGTGCCGAGCAAGTCGACGAACTCGTCCGCGGTGTAGGTCAGCGCGACGAGGCGGCGGCGTTCTACGACGTCTGGGAACCGGCCCGAAGCCTCGAACTCCGCCGCCCAGCCATCGACATCCTCGGGAGCTCGCGGAGGCCGGTTGTCCGGGCGCGGGACGACCGCGTCGTAGTCTTCTTGCACCTCTGCGAAGAAGGGATCGCCGTCCGGAGGCAGGACGTGAGGGCCCGCGATCACGGCCAGGGCGCCTCCCGGACGCAGCAGGCGTGCCGGCTTCGCGTACCGCAGCTCCGGCGCGATCCAGTGGAACGCGGTGAAGGCGACGACGGCATCGAAGCCGGCCTCGTCCGGCTGCCAGGTCTCGAAGTCACCGACGACGATCTCGGCGTCCGGCACGTTCCGCGCGGCGATCTCGGCTAGCTCCGGCGACAGCTCGACGCCCGTGACCGCATATCCGCGCCGGGCCAGCTCCGCTGTCGCCTTGCCGGTGCCCGGGCCGATCTCGAGCACGCGAGAGCCCGGGCCGAGCTCCGCCAGCTCGGCGAGGTCGTCGAAGATCTCCCTGGGATAGTCCGGCCGCGCGCGGTCGTACTGCTCCGCGACGGAGCCGAACGTCTTGCGCAGCCTCTCCCGGTCGCGATGCTCGGGCACGGCTAGATTGAAGCGGGATGGACGACTCGCTGCAGCCGGCCGCACTGGCGACGGTGGTCGCGACACGGAGCTCCGCTCCGCGTCCCGTCGGATCCAAGCTCATCGTCCGCGAGGACGGCAGCATCGAGGGTTCGGTCTCGAACGGCTGCGTCGAGAACGACGTCGTCCTCGCCGCGCAGGAAGTGCTCGCCGGCGGGCAGCCACGCCTGATCACCTACGGGATCACCGACGAGATGGCGTTCGGCGTCGGCTTGCCGTGCGGCGGCGAGATCGATGTCTTCGTCGAGCCGTACCCGGGCGAGGCGTCGGACGTGAGCCTCACCGTCGTCGCGGGTGAAGGGGTCGGCGAGAAGCTCCACGACCCGGAGCTCGAGCACGCGGCCCGCCGCCGCGGGCGGAGCCATGTGTTCGAGCTCGAAGGCCGCACGGTCTTCGCCGACGTGAGCGTTCCTCCGCCTCGCCTGTTCGTCTACGGAGCAACCGACACCGCCCAGTCACTGTGCGCCGCCGCGAAGCTGCTCGGCTGGCGGACGGTCGTCGCGGACGCACGCCAGCGCTTCGCGACGCCTGAACGGCTCCCGAGCGCGGACGAGGTCCTCGTCGTCTGGCCCGACGAGGCCCTGGCGCACGTTGCACCCGATCAGGCGACCGCGATCGTGGTCCTGACGCACGACGACAAGTTCGACCTCCCGCTCGTGCGCGGCGCGCTCGCGACCGAGGCCTTCTACCTCGGCTGGCTCGGCTCGCGCCGGAACCAGGAGCGGCGGCGTGGGCTGCTCCTCGAGGAAGGTGTGGCGGAAGAGGATCTGGAGCGCGTCTCGGGGCCGGCCGGGCTCGACCTCGGCGCGGCTTCGGCAGAGGAGACCGCCGTGTCCATCCTCGCCGAGATTCTCGCGGTTCGCGCAGGCCGTTCCGGGGGACCGCTTCGAGAGACGAGCACCCGCATCCACGCGTAGGATCGCCACGTGCGTAGGCTCGACGAAGCACGGCAAGGAGCGGAGGCGCCGGCTTAGCCGGCGTCGGAGCGGAATACAGTGCTGCTGCGCGAGGTCGAGTACGCAAAACCTGGGTCGGTGGCGGAGGCGCTGGAGCTGCTCGCTTCCAACGACGGCGCCCGCGCGCTCGCGGGCGGACAGACCCTGATCAACGTGATGAAGGCGCGCGCGGCCTCGCCGGACATGCTCGTCGACCTGAACGGGCTCGACGAGCTTCGCGGGATCGAGCTCGCCGCCGACGGGACGCTCACGATCGGCGCGATGGCGACGTACTCGGAGCTCATGAGCTCGGCCGAGGCGAAGGCGCGGCCCATTCTCGGCGAGGTCTGCGCGCAGATCGCCGACGTCCAGGTGCGGAATCGCGGCACGATCGGGGGCAACGTCTGCTCGAACGACCCCACGAACCATCTTCCGCCGCTCATGGTCGCGGTCGGCGCGCGGCTGACGATCGCGTCGTCCGACGGCGAACGGGAGGTACCCGCGGACGAGTTCTTCCTCGGCGTCTATCTCACGGCCGCCGGGCCGGGTGAGCTGCTGACCCGGATCTCGATTCCGGCGGGCAAGAAGGACGGCTTCGCCGCGGTCACGCTCGGAGCCGAGGGGACGTGCATCTGCAACGCGGCCGCCTCGGTTAACGGCAACGTCCGCGTCGCGCTCGGCTGCGTCGACGCGGTGCCGGTCCTCGTCACCGCCGACGCGCCGGAGGGAGTCGCGGACGCGGTCCGCGGCGCGAATCTGATGCCGCCTTCGGACGTCCACGCCTCGAGCGAGTACCGCATCCATCTCGCCACCGTGCTCGCCGAGCGCGCCGCGGCGGAGGCTTCGTCCCGCTGATGGACGTCACGGTCACCGTCAACGGGACGACGTACGAGCGAGACGTCGAGCCGCGCAAGCTCCTAATCCACTTCCTCCGCGACGACCTCGATCTGACGGGCAGCCACGTCGGCTGCGACACCGGCAACTGCGGCGCATGCTCGGTGATCGTCGATGGCGTGCTCTTGAAGAGCTGCATGCTGCTCGCCGTGCAGGCCGACGGCGTGACCATCGAGACGGTCGAGGGCCTGAGCGAGGACGGCGAGCTGACGCAGCTCCAGCAGGCGTTCAACGAGCACCACGCGCTCCAGTGCGGCTACTGCACGCCGGGGATGCTGATGAGCGCGACCGCGCTGCTCCGCGAGAACGCGAGCCCGTCCGAGGAGGAGGTCAAGAAGGCGCTACAGGGGAACATATGCCGCTGCACGGGCTACTGGAACATCGTCGAGGCTGTCAAGGCGGTGGCGAGATGAGCGAGACGACGCTCGTTCCGGCGCCGGTCGAGGTGCAGAAGGGCTGGGGCGGCCAGAGCGTCCGGCGCAAGGAGGACAAGCGGCTCCTGCAGGGCGAAGGCGTCTTCGTCGACGACGTCAAGCGTCACGGGATGGGCTACCTCCACTTCGTACGCAGCCCGTACGCCCACGCGCACATCACGCGCGTCGACGTGTCGGCGGCCGAGGCGGTCGACGGTGTCTACGGCACGCTCACCGGTGAGGAGGTCGCCGCGCTCACCGAGCCGTTCTTCCAGATCTCGAGTGCTCCCGGCGCGAACATCAAGGACTTCTCCCTCGCTGTCGGCAAGGTGCGCTACGTCGGCGAGCCGGTCGTCGCGCTCGTCGCCGAGACCCGCGAGCTGGCGCGTGACGCGTCGGAGCTCGTCGAGGTCGACTACGAGCCTCTGCCGGCGGTCGTCGATGCGCGCCGCGCCCAGGACTCCGACGCGCCCGTGCTCCATGACGACGCCGAGGGGAACCTCATGTGGACGGGCCTCTACTCATGGGGAGACCTCGACGCCGCCTTCGCCGAGGCCGACCGCGTCGTGAAGATCCCCGAGCTCCACTTCCACCGCTTCAACTCGACGCCGCTCGAATGTGACGGCGCGCTCGTCGAGTACAACCGCGGCGTCGGCCAGTGGACGATTCACACGAACAACCAGTTCCCCGGCTTCGCCGCGATCATGATGGGGCCGGCGATGCAGGTGGGGCTCGACAAGCTCCGCTTCGTCACCCAGGACATCGGCGGCGGCTTCGGCAACAAGATCACCTCGCACCCGCAGCTCGTCGTCTGCTGTCTGCTCGCGCGCAAGCTCAACCGGCCGGTGCAGTGGACGGAGTGGCGCACCGATTTCCACCTCTCGATGTCGCACGGCAACGAGCGTTGGTTCCACGACACCGAGGTCGCGGTGAAGGACGACGGGACGCTGCTCGGCTTTCGGACCAAGGCGCTCGACGACGCCGGCGCGTGGCTCCGCTACGAGCCGCTCGGCGGCGTGATCTGGGCGCAGGTCACTCCCGGCATGTACCGGTGGCGCCACATCGAGCTCGACTTCACCCAGGTCGCGACGAACAAGGCGCCCGTCTCCCCGAACCGCGGGTACTCGCGCATGCAACACCTCTGGTTCACCGAGCGCGTGATCGACATCGTCGCGCGCGAGCTCGGGCTCGACCCGGTCGAGGTACGGAAGCGCAACTACATCCGCGCGGAGGACATGCCGTACGAGACGCCGAACGGCTGCGTCTACGACTCCGGCGACTACGCGGCGATGCTCGACCTCGCGCTCGAGCTCATCGGCTACGACTCGATGGCTCACCGCCGGGCCGAGGCGTCGGAGCGGGGGAAGGTGCTCGGCGTCGGGATCGGCTCCACCCTCGACTCGGGCACGAACAACTTCGGCCAGTCGCGGCTCATCAACCCCGAGCTCCAGTTCTCGGGCAACAACGAGGTCGCAACGGTCAAGCTCGACATCTTCGGCGAGATCGTCGTCACGCTCGGGACGACGCCGCAGGGGCAGGGGCACGAGACCACAGCTGCGCAGGTCGTCGCCGACATCCTCAGCTGCTCGCCCGACGACGTGCATGTCCGTGCCGGCCACGACAGCTACTGGAACTCGCACGCCGGCTTCTCGGGCACCTACGCGAGCCAGTTCGCGGTCACCGGGCTCAGCGCGGTCAAGGGCGCGACCGAGATGCTCGCGGCGGAGATCAAGAGGCTCGCGGGCGCGGTCTTCGGGGGCGTGCCGGCGGAGGCGCTCGAGCTCGCCGACGGCGGCGTCCGGATCAAGGAGAGCCCCGACGCCTTCCTTCCCTTCATGGCGTGCGGCGCGATCATCAACGCCAACAACGCCGGCCTGCCCGAGGACCTCGACGTGACGCTCAACTGCCGCTACGTCTACCGGCCGCCGTTCGAGGTGCCGGACGTCGAGCGGAAGTTCGGAAACCTCACGCTCACCTATGCCGCGCAGTTGCACGTCGCGGTCGTCGAGGTCGACCCCGAGACGGGCGCCTACGAGATCGTCGACTACGCGGCCGTCGACGACTGCGGCAAGCGGATCAACCCGCAGATCGTCGAGGGGCAGGTGATGGGCGCGACCGCGCAGGCGATCGGCGCCGCCGTCCACGAGACGTACGAGTACGACGAGGACGGCAACCTGCTCACGCCCAACTTCTACGACTACCACGTCCCGCACGCGCTCGACATGCCGCCGCTCGCGACCGGGGCGATAGAGAGCCCGTCGCCGTTCACGCCGCTCGGCACGAAGGGCATGGGTGAGGGAGGGGGCGCAGGGATCCACGCCGTCTGCGCTGCAATCCAGGACGCGACCGGCGCGATCGTGACCGACAGCCACAACCCGTACCAGCGCGTCTGGCGGCTGCTCCAGGACCCGCGCGGGTGAACGTCTCCGGCGAGCGAACGTTCGATGCAGCGCGGGCGATCGTGTGGCAGGTGCTGAACGACCCCGAGGCGATGGCGAAGACGATGCCCGGCGTCGAGAGCTTCGACGTCCACGACGACCGGCACTGGACCGCCAACGTCAAGATCCCGCTCGGGCTCGGCGGCCTGCGCATGAAGGTCGACATGGACAAGGTCGAGGAGCGCGAGCCCGAGTTCGCGAAGCTCGCGATCAAAGGCAGCGGCGTCGGCGCGATCATGAACATGGAGACGTCGTTCGCACTTTCGGACGGCGCCGACGGCGGCACGTCGATGGCATGGAGCGCCGAGGTCAAGGTCCTCGGGCCGGTCGGCTCGATGGGCCAGCGTGTCCTCCAGCCGATCGTGAACCAGCAGGTGAAGCAGGTGCTCGCGGCGCTCGACCAGCAGGTGCAGGAAGCGCTCCAGAGCCCGAGCGCGTGACGGTCCCTTTCCGGATCGGCGTCATGCAGCTCACGATGGAGCCGCTCGGCGAGATGCTCGCCTCGGCGCGCGCGATGGACGAGGCCGGGATGGACACGATCTGGCTGGCCGAGGCGTATCCGTGGTGGCGCAAGCACGGCATGGAGGCGCGTTCCTCGACCGGCGTCGCCGCGCTCATGGCCCGCGAGACGGAGCGGCTGACGATCGGCTGGGGAATCATCGCCGCGTCGACCCGGCACCCCGTGCAGGCCGCGATGGACGCGCGCGTCGTGCAGGAGGCGGCCGGGCCGGGACGGTTCATCCTCGGCTTCGGGACGTCGAAGATCTTCCTCAACAACACGAAGACGCAGACGAAGAAGACGCTCGGGCCCATGCGCGACGCGGTGACGATCGCGCGGGGCGTCCTCTCCGGCGAGCGCTTCGACTACGACGGCGACACCTGGAGCGCCGACGTGCCGGCAATGGCCGCCGACGCCCACGCGCCCCGCGAGGTGCCGCCGGTCTACGTGGCCGCGACCGCGCCGAAGATGCAACAGCTCGCGGGCGAGATCGCCGACGGCTGCCTCACGCCGTCGATCACGACGCCCGGCTTCGTCCGCTACACGCGCGAGAACGTCGGCGACGAGATCGACGTCGGCTGCACGATCGTCGCCTCGATCGACGACTCGGCCCGCGACGCGGGCCGCGACGGCGCGCGTGAGATCGCCGGCATGTACCTCGCGAACAAGGTGCAGAACATCCAGGGCGCGGCCGACACGCTGCTCGAGCTCGCGGGAATCGAGCAGGACGAGATCCGTCCCGTCGCCGAGGCGATGGAGCGCGGCGGCCGCCTCGCGGCGAAGGCCGAGGTATCCGACGCGCTGCTCGACAAGTGCCGCCCGATCGCGGGCACGCCGTCGGACTGCATCGAGGCGATAGAGGAGTACCGCGACGCCGGCTGCACCCACGTGATGCTCGAGCTCTGGGGCGCGAACCGCCACGAGCAGATCCGGCTCTTCGGCGAGAAGGTGCTGCCGCAATTTCACGGGTAGACGACATGCTGGCCGTAGCCCGCTCGGGGATTCGGCGGTATACGCCCGAGGAGGCGAGGGCGGACCCCGATCTCCTCGTCGTCGACATCCGGTCGGCGGACGAGCGCGAGCGCAGCGGCGTCATCGCGGGCTCGAAGCATGTGCCGTACTCGGTGCTGCCGTGGCGCGCCGACCAGGCGTCGGAATGGCGTGACGAGAGCCTCGCCGGACGGCGGCTGTGCCTCGTCTGCGCGCACGGCTACTCGTCGTCGCTCGCCGCCGCGCAGCTCGTCGAGCTGGGCGTGGACGCCGGCGACCTGATCGGAGGCTACGAGGCGTGGTGAGCGTCGATCGCGAACGGCTCGTCGAGACGGCGTCCCGGCTCGTCGGCGTGCCGAGCTTCACAGGGGACGAGGAGGCTGCGGCGCGGCTCATGGTCGAGCTGTTCGAATCGCTCGGCCTGCAGGTGCAGTGGCAGCAGGTCGAGGAGGGACGCGCTAACGCGCTCGGCACCTGGGCCGGCGAGGGCGGCGGCAAGTCCCTCATGTTCAACGGCCATCTCGACACGTCCTACTCCGGGCGGGAGCCGTGGCTCCGTGGCGTTCCCGGGTTCCAGCCGCAAGCGTTCGAGCGGGAAGGACGGCTTTACGGGCTCGGCATCTCGAACATGAAGGGCGCGGTGGCCGGCTATGTCGAGGCGGTGCGGACGCTGCAGGACGCGGGCGTGCGCCTGCGCGGCGACGTCCTGATCGCGGCGGTGTGCGGCGAGATCGAGAAGACGCAGCAGGGTGACGCGCAGGGCGCGCAGTACCGCGGGTACGCGGCGGGATCGCGCTACCTCGTCTCGCACGGCGGCGTCGCGGACATGTGCTTGCTGGGCGAGCCCACCGAGGGCAAGGTCGTGCTCGGCCACTTCGGCGCGCTCTGGCTGCGGATCCGCGTCCACGGCGACTTCATCCACACGGCCTTCAGCGAGGGCCGGCGCGACCGCAACTCGATCCTACGGGCGCGCGAGGTGCTCGACGCGGTGCTCGAGTGGATTCCGACGTGGGAGGACGATCCGGCCAACGAGTACCGCGGCGCGAAGGCGATCGTCAACGTCGGCGCGATCGAGGGCGGCTTCGGCTGGCGGGCGTCGCGGACGCCGCACCACACCGATCTGTTCCTCGACGTGCGCGTGCCTCCGACGAAGCCGATGGCGGCCGCGCGCGGCGAGGTGCTGGAGATGGTGCGCGGGCTCGCGGAGCGCTTCCCCGGCTACGGCGTCGAGGGTGAGGTGTTTGTTACGGCTCCCGGCGCGGAGATCGAAGAGGGGCACGAGCTCGTGGCCGCGATCGACGCCGCGCACGCGGAGGTCTGGGGCGCGCCGCCGGGCCGTGACGTGACGCGGTGGTTCAGCGATGCGTCCGCGCTGACCCGCTACGGCGTGCCGACCGTCAACTACGGCACCTCGACCGGGCTGATGGACGTCGAGCTCGGCGAGAACCTCGAGATCGAGGGGCTCGTCAAGACCGCGGAGGTCTACGCCCGCGTGGCGATGCAGGTCTGCGGGGTCGCGTGAAGCTCGTGACCTTCAACGGCGGGAAGGTGGGTCGTGTCGACCGCGACGAGATCGTCGAGCTCGACATCCACTCGATGGTCGAGTACTTCCAGTTCGGGGGCGCACACGAGAGCGACCGGCGGACGCCTCTCGCCGAGGCGAAGCTCGAGGCGCCGATCGTCCCGAAGAAGTTCTTCCACACGGCCGGCAACTTTCGCGAGCACGAGGAGGAGTCGAAGAACGTCGCCTGGACGCACCGGATTGCCCCCTGGATCAACTTCTTCCAGAACGTGGACGCGATCATCGGGCCCGGCGAGCCGATCATCTACCCCGAGCACCTGACCGAGGAGCTCGACTACGAGCTCGAGCTCGCGGTCGTCCTCAAGCAGGCGGGCAAGTGGTTCTCGCCCGAACAGGCCGAGGACTACATCGGCGGCTACGTCATCTTCAACGACATCACCGCCCGCGACATCCAGCGCGGCGAGATGCGCTCGGGCGTGTTCAGCTTCTGCAAGGCGATCGACACGTTCTGCCCGCTCGGCCCGTGGATCGTGACGCCGGACGAGATCCCGGACCCCCACGACCTGGCGATGGAGCTGCGGGTCAACGGCGAGGTGCGGCAGGAGTCGAACTCGAGCCGGATGGACGTGACGATCCCGCAGATCGTGAGCAACTTCTCGGCGCTCGGCTACAGCGCGGGCGACGTCCTCTCCACGGGCACGGTCGCCGGAGTCGCGGGCTTCAAGTCGGAGGAGGAGCGCCGGCGGCTCTACCTCAAGCCGGGCGACGTGGTCGAAGCGGAGATCGAGCGAATCGGTGTTCTCCGCAACCCGGTCATCTCGTGGCAGGAGGGCCACGGCGAGCCCGCGCCGCCGCGCATTCGCCCCTGGGGCGACGCGTGACCTGGACGCGCGACGACGCGAAGCTTGCGCGTGTCCGCGCGCTGATGGCGGAGGAGGAGCTCGACGCGCTCGTCGTCCGCGCGCCCGACAACGTCGTCTACCTCACGAACTTCTGGGGCATGAAGGGCTACGACGCCTGCGTCTTGCCGCGCGAGGGCGAGCCCGTGCTGATCACGATCGAGGCGTCAGAGGAGGACGCTGCGCGGACGGCGTGGACCGAGGACGTCCGGCTCATCCGCGGCTACGACCCGGATGACCCGCGGCCGCCGTTGGCGCGGACGCTCGACGCGGCCGTCGCCGCCGCACGTGACTACGAGCGCGTCGGTCTCGAGCTGTCACTCGGCACTCAGGCGTCGGACCGGATGGTCGGCGAGCCGACGACCTTCACCGCCGCGTGGTTCGACGCCTTCCCGGAGGCCGCCGACTCCACGCCGCTCCTCGTCCGGGCGCGCTCGATCAAGAGCGAGCAGGAGCTCGAGCGGCTGCGGCTCGCGAACGAGATCGCCGCGGCGGCGATGGAGCACGTGCGCGGGCGGCTTCGTCCGGGGATGAGGGAGGCGGAGGCGGCCGCGCTCTGGCAGGGGTTCGTCCACGGCGAGGGTACGGGCTGGCGGGGCAAGGTCGAGCTGGCGCTCCCGTTCTCGCTCGTGTGGGCCGGACGCGGGATCAAGACCTTCACCGCCACCGGCGACCTGCCCGTCCTCGAGGGCGAGCCGGTGCTGTACGAGATCTGGGTCTGCGCCGACGGCTACTGGGCCGACCACACGAAGAACCTCGTCATCGGCGAGTTGCGGCACGACTATGCCGAGCTCGAGTCTGCGCTCATGGGCGTCTACGACGCCGCGCTCGACTCGATTCGATCAGGCGCCTCCATGGCCGAGCTCGACCGGAGCGTTCGCGAGAAGGTCGCCGCGATGGGCTATCCCGGCCAGCCGACGCACCCGATCTGCCACGGCGTCGGCGCCCGCGCGCACGAGCCGCCCTACCCGCACCAGGCGGCCGGCGGCGAGTTCGAGGAAGGCATGGTGCTCGCGGTCGAGCCGGGCGCGTACCGCCCCGGCGGTGGCGGCCTCCGCGTGGAGGACAACTTTCTCGTCACCGGCGACGGCCTCGAGAAGCTGTCGTCCTTTCCGGACGGAGTGGTGCAGTGTCCGACCTGATCTGGACGGGGCCGCTGAACGACCGCTACGCGATTCGCGGTCGCGTCGGCCTCTACGACACGACCTTGCGGGACGGCGAGCAGACGGTCGGCGTCGTCCTCTCGCCCGAGGACAAGCTCGAGATCGCGCGCCTTCTCGACGGGCTCGGGATCGAGCGGATCGAGGCGGGCTTCCCACGGGTCTCGGAGGACGACCGCCGCGCGGTCGAGCTCGTCGCCGGAGCGGGGCTGAGCGCGGAGGTCTGGGGCTTCTCGCGCGCCGTCCCCGCCGACCTCGAGCTGCTGGTGGAGGTCGGCGTGCGCCACTCGGTGATCGAGTCGCCGATCTCCGACCTCAAGCTCGAGGCGATCGGCGTCTCGCGGGAGACGATGCTCGAACGCATCGCCGCGGCCATGCGGTTCGCCGCCGAGCACGGCATCCACGCCACGTTCTTCGGCGTCGACTCGACGCGTGCCGAGCCCGACTTCTACCGGCAGGTCTACGAGACCGCCGTGGAGGCCGGCGCCAAGGAGGTGGCGGTCGTCGACACGCTCGGGATCGCGTCGCCCGAGGCCGTGACGGATCTCGTCGGCGCCACGCTGCAGTACGTCGACGGGCGGCCCGTTCACTTCCACGGCCACGACGACTTCGGCCTCGCCACCGCGTCCGCAGTAGCCGCCGTGCGCGCGGGAGCCACCTGGATCCACGGCACGATCAACGGGATGGGGGAGCGGGCGGGGAACGCAGACCTCGGCGAGATCGCGCTCGCGCTGCGCGCGCTCTACGGCGTCGGGACCGGCCTTCGCCTCGACCGGATCCGTTCGGCGGCCGAGCGCGTCCAGGAGCTCTCGGGTTACGACCTGGCACCGTGGAAGCCGCTCACGGGGGACACGCTGTTTCGCCGCGAGTCGGGCGCCGTCGCCTCGCAGTTCCACGACCCGCCGTCGATCGAGCCCTACTCGTCCGAGCTCGTCGGTGCCGAGCGCGCGATCGTGCTCGGGAAGAAGAGCGGGCTCGACTCGATCCGGATCAAGGTCTCCGAGCTCGGGCTCGACGTCCCCGAGGAGCGGTGGCCCGACCTGCTCGCCCGGGTGAAGGAGCTCGGCGCGCGCAAGCGGGGTCTCGTCACCGACGACGAGCTCCGGGAACTCGCGAATGGCTGACTACGACGCCGTCATCGTCGGTAGCGGCGTCAACTCCCTCGCCTGCGGCGCGCTGCTCGCACGCGCCGGTTGGCGCGTCTGCGTGCTCGAGCGCAACGACTGGTTCGGCGGCGCGATCAAGACCGAGGAGCTGACCGAGCCGGGCTTCCTCCACGACGTCTTCAGCGCCTGGCACCCGCTCTGGGTCGGCGGGGCCGCCCACGCCGAGCTCCGCGACGAGCTCGCCGCGCGTGGCCTCGAATACCTCAACACCGACCTCCCGACGGCGACGGCGTTCCCGGACGGCGGCTCGGCCTTCCTCCTCCGGACGGCCGAAGGGAACGAGCAGGAGCTCGGGCCGGAATGGCCGGGCGTGCTCGAACGCTTCCTTCCCACCGCCGACCTCGCGTTCGGCGTCCTCGGCACCGAGCTCTGGTCCGGCGCGGGGCTGGCGCTCGCGGGAAAGACGATGCGGCGACTCGGACGCTCGGGGTCGGCCGCGTTCCTCGGCGAGGTGCTGCAGTCGAGCCGCGCCTGGCTCGAGACGACGTTCACGTCGGAGCGCGCGCACGGCGTGCTCGCGCCGTGGGTGCTGCACACCGGCCTCGGGCCCGACCAGGCAGCGTCGGGCTTCATGACCCAGGTGATCGCGGTCGCGGTGCAGGAGGGAGGGATGCCCGTTCCGCGCGGCGGCGGCGCGACGCTCGCGGGGGCGCTCGTACAGCTGATCCGCGATCACGGCGGCACCTGCGAGACGGACCGCGACGTCGAGCGCGTGATCGTGCGCTCCGACCGCGCCGTCGGCGTGCGGCTCACGGACGGCGAGACGATCGAGGCCGAGCGCGCGGTCGTGGCGAGCGTCACTCCGACGCAGCTCTACGAGCGCCTGCTCGCCGACGCGGACGTGCCGGCGCCGGTGGCCGAAGGCGCGCGGAGCTTCCGTTACGGCCGGTCCGAGATGCAGATCCACCTTGCCCTCTCCGAGCCGCCGCGCTGGGACGGGGATGAGCGGCTCGCGGGCACCGCGATCGTCCACGTCACGCCGGGTCTGGACGGCGTCTCTCGCGCGGTGAACGAGGCGGAACGCGGACTGCTCCCGGCCGAGGCGACCGTCGTCGTGGGCCAGCCGCTCACGCTCGACCCTTCGCGGGCGCCCGAAGGCCGCGGCCTCCTCTGGATCCAGCTCCAGGAGCTCCCGTGGCGGATCAAGGGTGACGCGGCGGGGGAGATCGACGTCGGAAGCGGCGAGTGGACGGACGAGCTGCGGGAGCGCTACGCCGACCGGATCCAGTCGCGGCTCGCGACGCAGATCCCGAATCTCGAGTCATCGATCCTGAAGC
>Ga0187776_10001068_pt1 | contig 13477 bp, 11 predicted proteins | sample 0216_BV02_MP12_2_FD_132426 | JGI IMG/M metagenome (GOLD analysis project Ga0187776, IMG submission 132426) | Tropical peat soil microbial communities from peatlands in Department of Meta, Colombia - 0216_BV02_MP12_20_MG | ecosystem: Environmental > Terrestrial > Soil > Wetlands > Peat | place...
CCCCTGCAATAACGAAGTGTCGCATGTCATCGGATGCGGTCCGCCAATGATGCAATGTCGTACGCCGTGATGACGGGCATAGGCCGCCAAATCGAGCGCACGATGAAATTGATGAGACTGTACGCCAACCAGCGCGACCAGAGTGGTCACGCCCGGATTAAAATGCAGCCACTGAAGGTAAGTGAGGTCCTGCCATACGTATTCATCCACCACATGAACGGTGACAGGGACATCGGCGATCTTATCAGGGGTCAGGCTGGCGATATGATACAGGGTAGCATTGGGCATGAACCCTTTCTTGAAGCGCTCGACTGAACCGTCGATGCGATACTTGCTCGGCTTGATTAGAACCACCCGAAGCTGAGTCATGTTGCTCCTGCAACCAAGCGCCCACTCTCGTTCCCGCGATTTTCCCTGGCGGCTTGTTCGACGGAGTCTACCACAAGTCCGACAGATCAACAGTATAAAGAAGGGCTGCCGCTTGCGGCAAAGGCACATTACGCCTTTGCTCTGAGACAGGAACGCACCTAATAACGGTATGGTCACATTCGTGCGAGCCGCTGCCTTGAGCCTTGGGCAGATGTGCTATGACTCGACCTGATGGTTGCTCTTAATGAAATCTTCTGGCTTCAACAGGTCAAAGTTTTTCTACAAGATCGACCTGATTCATTAATCGCAAGCTCGTTGGCGAGAAAATCATGGACCATACACGCGTCCCCATATCCATGACCAGTCGGAGATCGGTAATCCGACAAATTGAGCCGGACCGGCACCGCCTATCCATGCGGCTCAATTCGCGCTGGGCTAACTTGAAAACCGCTTTTCGGACTGTCCGTCTTGACTTGCCCAGTCGACTAGGCGTTCGGCGATCCGCTCCAGAGCCACCACCTCGGTAGCGGCGCCCTGGCGAATCGCCTGGTCCGGCATCCCGAAGACCACGCTGCTCTTCTCATCCTGAGCAATCGTATGGGCACCGGCGGTTTTCATGGCGCGCAACCCACGCGCGCCGTCGCTTCCCATACCGGTGAGTATGATGCCGAGGGCGTTGTTCCCCGCGATTCGGGCGGTCGAGTCGAAGAGCACGTCCACGGATGGCCGATGCCGGTTCACCGGTTCGTCCTCGTAGATCCGCACGGCGTAACCGTTACCAGCGCGTATCAACGCCATATGCATCCCGCCAGGCGCGATCAACGCGGTGCCGGATTTGAGCCGGTCGCCGCTTTTGGCCTCGCGCACTTCCAGCTGGCAATGGTTGTCGAGCCGTTCGGCGAAGGAGGCCGTGAATTTGGGCGGCATATGCTGCACGATTGCGATGCCGGGCATCCGGGGCGGCAACCGGGCAAGGATTTCGGCGATGGCTTGGGTACCACCGGCGGAGGCACCGATCACAATCACGCCCTCGCGACAAATCAATGTCGACGACAATGGCTGGAATGTTTGCACGGCTTGCTGCACCGGCGCCGGTCGCACATGAGCCCCGGACGCTGCACGAACCTTGGCACGGATTTCATCCATGAGTTCCCGGCTTATTCCGTCACGCAAACCGCCCTGCGGTTTGGTGACAAAATCGACGGCGCCCAGGTCCAGCGCCCGTAGGGTGGCACTGGCGCCCTTCTCCGTGTGGGACGAAACCATCACCACCGGAAGCGGATGCAACCGCATTAGTTTCTCGAGGAAGGTGATCCCGTCCATGCCCGGCATCTCGACGTCCAGCGTCAGGACGTCGGGTTTGAGCGTCTTGATTTTTTCGCGCGCCAGCAGCGGGTTGGCCGCGGTTCCGACGACATGGAGGTCGGGATCCTCATGAAAAATGGCGGTGAGCAACTGGCGCATGAGTGCCGAGTCGTCGATGATAAGCACTTTTATTTTTTTATTGCCGTTCATGGGTTTCGTGAAACTTTTTTCCGAGTCGTCCGTCCACATTAGAAAAGGGTGATATCGCCGTCCAACCTCTGTTTTTTCAGGCTGATCAGGTACACCATTTCCTCCTGCGCCGTCTGTTCGGCTTCATTCGAGCCGAGGTACTTGAGAAAGACCTTGCCGGAGTTCGTGTGGAACAGCACGCGCCGGGGCTGATAGCCGCCGACATCTTCCCTGATTACGGGAATCTGTTCGGTATCCAGAAAGCGCCGAACAAAGTCGATATTGCGCTGCGGCACGCCATCGAGGCTCTCGCGTATCTTCAGCACGTGCCCACCGCCGAATATCTTGGCTTGAAAACGGCGACGCTGGCCGCCGAGCCTCATGACTTCGCTGATCAGCAGTTCCATGGCGTTGACGCCATAACGTGCGCTCGTCGGATTCCCGGGATCGGCACCCTCGGGAAGCATGAAATGGTTCATTCCACCGACCCCTTCGACCGGATCGTACAGGCAGGCGGCGATGCAGGAACCCAATACCGTGTCGAGCACGAGCGGCTGGCGGCTGGCGCGCAAACCACCGATGTGAATTGTCACCCGCGTCAGCCGGTCGTCGAGTTCGGATGGCAGGCGGTTTCCCGGGACACGTCGCGATTCTGTCATGCGGTTGGTCATGACTTGCCCCGCCATTGATAGATGCTGTGACCTACGGGTTTAAAAATGTCGCCCAGCCCGTGCATCGCTTCCGAGTGACCCAGCAGCAAATATCCGTCCTTTCTGAGCATGCCCCCCATGCGTCGGAACAGCTTTTGTTGCGTCGGTTTATCAAAGTAGATAAGCACATTTCGGCACAGAATGACGTCGAACGGTCCGTGCATCGGCCAGGGATCGTCCAACAGATTCAGGTGTGCGAAATGGATCAGCGCCTTCAGGACCGGTTTGACCATGACTTCGTTGGCGTGCGTACCGAGACCCTTGAGGAAGTAGCGACGCAGCAGCGTCGGCGGCACACGGCTCGCCTGCTCCATCGCATAGGCGCCATTTTCAGCCCGGTAGAGGACTTCGGTGTCGATATCCGTGGCAAGGATACGGACGTCCTTTTCATTGATGGACGGCATCGCTTCCAGCGCCGTTATAGCGAGCGAATATGCTTCTTCGCCGGTAGAGGTGGCGGCGCTCCAAAAACGCAGTGGGCGTGCCCGGTTCGGATTCTGGCGATACGTCGCAAACACCTTGTCCGCCAGAAAGTGGAAATGATGCGGCTCGCGGAAAAAATCGGTTTTATTGGTGGTTATGGAATTGATCATCGCCACCAGTTCCTGGCCTTCCGGGTCGCCCTGGGTGAGCAGTTCGTAATAATCGGCGTAATGCCGCAGGCCGTGGTAGCGCAGGCGTTTGGCAAGTCGTGAGCACACCAATGCGCGTTTGTGTTCGGACAGCGCAATACCCGTATGCGCGTGAATCAACTCGCGCAATTGCCGGAATTCCTTATCCGTAATGGTTAACCCGTTATCAAACAGCGCGGGTTGGACTTGTCCTGCGGTGATGTGCCGACTGATCACTGCGGGTTACCTTTGATCGTTGTTTGTGTGTTGGCGGTGCATGACGGTTCATGTCCCGTCACGCACGCGTTGCCGGGGAGATCGGAATCACTCTAAAACTCCGTCCAGTCGCCTCCTTTTGAAGCTGTCTTTTGTCCGCTGACCCGCGGGTTAAAGTGCCGCACCTTTTGGGATTTTGCCGACGTCTCCGAAGCATCTGTTCCCTGGCTTGCGCTGGCGTTCGATCCTCCGGATTGGGTTTCCGCTTGCGCGACTTTGGCCCCTTCGTCGCGCACGTGTTTTGGGGCAGGACGCGCTGCCACTTCCGACTTGAGCGTGAAACGCGATACGAGTTCTTGCAGTACTTCAGCCTGCAGCGCGAGCGACTGGCTGGTGCCGGAGAGCTCCTCGACCTGAGCGGCATTGGACTGGGTGACGCCGTCCATCTGCATGATGGCGCGGTTGACCTGCTCGATGCCGGAGGCCTGCTCCTGGCTCGAGGCGCTGATCTCGGCTATGATCTCCGCGGTGTTCTTGACGCTCTCGACGATACCCTCCAGTGTCTTGCTTGAGGTGCTCACAAGCTGCGCGCCGTCCTGGACTTTCTCGACGCTGTCCTGAATGAGGGTTTTGATTTCCTTTGCCGCCGAGGCGCTGCGCTGCGCCAGGTTGCGCACTTCGGCCGCAACCACGGCAAAGCCGCGCCCCTGTTCGCCGGCACGTGCGGCTTCCACCGCGGCGTTGAGCGCAAGGAGGTTGGTTTGGAAGGCGATTTCGTCGATCACGCCGATGATGTCGGCGATCTTGGTGCTGCTGTTGTTGATCGCCTCCATGGAACGTTGCATCGAGGACGCCATCACCATGCCCTCGTTCGCGGCATCGCGGGCCTCGAGCGCGACTTTATCGGCGTGCAGAGCATTGTCCGCGTTCTGTTTCACGGTGCTGGTCATCTCTTCCATCGAAGCGGCGGTTTCCTCGAGCGAGCTGGCCTGTTCCTGTGCCGAGGAAGACAGCTGTTCCGAAGCCGAACTCAGCTGTTGGGAGCCGCTGGCGACCGATCCCGCCGCCTGCGACACCTGCAGCATGCTTTCGTGCAGTTCATCGACGAATATATTGAGGGCACCAATTGCCTCACCAACTTCGTCCCGGCGGTCGGTAAAAACGGAAACCGTGAGATCGCCCTGCGATGCGCGGTGCAAGGCATCCACTAATTTAGTGAGCGGGCTCGCAACTGTGCGGGCGAAATACGTGGCCAGCGCGGCGCTGGCCACAATACAGAGCAGAAGGCCTCCCGTGACAATCAATCGAATAGTGAGTTCGGCGTTCTTGGCCTGCGAAAGTTCATTGGCGTATCCATTCGCCTCCTTGGGGTCTTCCTTCTGCAGATGCGTGTAGGCATTCTCCGTATATTCGATGATCTTGCCCAGGCTGTACAAACCGAAAACGCCGCCGACCACAAACAGGAGGGATAACCCCGCAGCGGCGCCGATCAATTTCGTGCGTAGGGTGATGCCTTTCGCGTAGTACATTTCCATGACTAAATCCTCGTGTGTGACATCTGGTCTTGTTCTATTCGTTGCTCGCAATGCGTGACGCGACTTCGCCCTTGTCCAGCGTTTCCGCGCGAATCACCCGGTCCATGTCCAGAAGAATGAGCAGCTTGCCGTCCACCTGGGCAAGTCCTTTGATGAACTCGCGATTTTGCCCGCCTTCGTAATCAGGCGCCGCGCACTTTTGATCGGTGGTGACGTTGATAACGTCGCTGACCGAATCCACCACCAGGCCGGCCAGGCGTCCGCCGACATTGATCACAATAATGGCGGTGACAGCCGTATATTCGGTTTCCGGAAGATTAAATAACAGCCGCAAGTCCACGATCGGTACGATCAATCCGCGCAGATTTAGGACCCCGCGCACATAAGGCGGACTGTTTGGGATAGGCGTGACTTTATCCCACCTTTTGATTTCCTGGACCTTGAGTGCGGAGATACCGTATTCCTGGCCAACTAGTTTAAATGTCAGAAACTGGTCCTCGTGCACCGAGAGTTCGGTTTGTTCGCCCATTACGCTTGCTGTGTTCATGGCATCAACTCCTTATTTCCCGACCCGCAGTTTGGCGTGACTACCGCCACAGGTGCGCGGTCCGTGTACCGGCGTGGATTGCGTGTTTATCTCGCAAGAATTTATTTTCATTTGCGGCGTCAAAACTCAGTCCAGCGCGTATTGGCATCCACGACCTTGAGTTTTCGCGGCTTCATCAACTCTCCCCGTCTCGATCCTGACCGAGGCGTTGGATGATCCGCGGCCGTCGCAGGCTGAACTGGCGGCATCGACGATTCCGCGATTACTCGAGCCTGTTGGCTGTGAACCGGTGGGCTTTGGTGTGCCGCTTCCGCGATCTTGAACACATTAACGGCTTCGATTAACGCTTTTGCCTGCTCCTCCAGAGCACTCGCGGCCGCCGATGCCTCTTCGACCATCGCCGCATTCTGCTGGGTAACGTTATCCATTTGCACGATGGCCTGGTTCACCTGTTCAATTCCCGAACTTTGTTCGGTGGAGGCCGCGGCGATCTCGGCGATGATATCGCTGACCTTCTTGATACTGCCCGTAATCTGGCTCATCGTCTGACCCGCCTCATTCACTAATTTGGATCCTTTTTCGACATTGCTTACCGAATCGTCGATCAGGGACTTAATTTCCTTGGCGGCGTCCGCTGAACGCCGGGCAAGGTTGCGCACCTCGCTGGCGACAACGGCGAATCCCCGACCCTGTTCTCCGGCGCGCGCGGCCTCGACCGCGGCGTTCAGCGCTAGCAGATTGGTCTGGTATGCAATACCTTCGATCACGCTGATGATATCGACAATTTTCTTGGAGCTCTCGGTAATAGCGCCCATCGTAATGACAACCTGTGAGACAGTCCGACCGCCTTTGACGGAAATGTCACAGGCGTCGCTGGCCAGAGCACTGGCTTCCCGTGTGTGTTCCGCATTTTGTGTAACCGTTGACGTCAGTTCCTCCAGACTTGAAGCGGTTTCCTCGAGACTGGAAGCCTGTTCGGCCGTGCGCTCGGAAAGGTCACTGTTACCCGTTGCGATCTCGGTTGCCGCGGCCGCGATCGCGTTGGCGCCGGAGCGCACATTAAAGACGATCCTGGCAAGGCTGTCGTTCATGTCTTTCAAGGATTGCGCCAGCTGTCCGGATTCATCCTTGGAAATTACCTCGATGCGGCTGTTGAGGTCGCCGCTGGTGACGAGTTTTGCAACCTTCACGGCCTGCTTTAAGGGAAGCAATATCAACCGGCCCATGTACGCGCTGATAATTATTGAAACTACGACGGCTGTCGCCAGGACCAGCACGGCAATAATCAAAGCTCTCGCGAACGTCGCCGACGCATCTTCGTAGCTTGACTTGGCTTGCTCTGTTTCATAGGAAACCAGGGCGGAAAGGTTGCCGGAGAGCGTTTGATAGGTGTGGTCTGCGGTTTGCATCGCCGCCATGCCCGTATTTTCATCAACGGTGGCTAAATCAATGGACATCGCCACTTGTTTTTTGTAGTCGCGCAGGTTCTTGATTGACGCATCCAGCAGCTGTTTTTCCTGGTCGGAGAGGCCTTCCCGGGTGGCCATCTCGTTTAGGGCCGCAATAACTTCATCGATCTTCGCGTTTTGCTCGGCCGCGATCCCCTTGATCTTTTGTTGATCGTATTCCTCAATCCAGGTGAACAGACGGTAGACATTCGAATGCACCGTGGCAATCGTTCCGGCCGATTGCATGCTCGCATCGGCGTGAGCGACCCGGTTTTTGTATATCTCCGCCAGTGCGTTTTTCTCGGAGTACATTGCGCTAATGGTTACGACACCGAACAGCAGAAACAAGCAGAGGGTGGAGGCCATCGCAATCAGCAGTTTTTGGGATATGCGCATATATTGGGCTCCTGGCTTACTGGCTGACCAATCGAGAATAAAATTTCCGAATTGGGGACAACTCGTTCTCCCCAAGCCGCCCTCCACCATCACGACCAGGCGCTAACAAGCCCGGCCAATGTGCATCACGAGGCGGACAGCATCTATCCGAAATATGTTTCATAACCATTTATTTTACTGATCCCTGCACCCGCCCCGCGGACTTTGAGTACGCGGCAGCGGGTGAGCTTGGGTCAGCGCTTTCCCACTACCGTTTATATATGCCGGCACAAATCACCGTGTCGTCCTGCTTCTCGCAGTACATGGATTTGGGAAGAATCTTCTTGGTGACCGGATCCGTAAATTTGTAATCCTGCCAGAACTTGCCCTGGCTCTGGGCCAGTTCAACCCGCTCTTTAACGAACGCTTTGCCATCCGCGTCCTGCAGGTCAAGCAAGTCCTTGCCCACCATTTTAGGGTTCTGCCCGTGGGCGCGCACGACGCCTTTCAGATCGTAAACTACCGGATATAAATCCCGATCGCTGTATTTCTTGTTGGTGATATCCGCATAGGTTTTTGCCGTGCCGGTCGCCTTGATCTCGTGGATCACTTTGGCCACCATCGCCTCGGCTTCTTTAGCCGTGGCGAATTTTTCAGCGGCGTATCCGGTGTGGGCAGACAGTGCCATGCCGAACAACATGGCCCCGATTAGCTTCGTGCGTGCTTTCATAATGATCTCCTTTTTGACGTCAATGAATTACCTGAAATGCCCGTTTACGCTCGAACCACGCGTAATCCTTCCTGCCCTTCGGCATAGAACCTTGCAAACCCGGATCTCGCTTGGCGAATAACCTTCACGGTGTGCTTGGCGACAGTAGCCGCACCAGCGCGATCACCTAAGAGAATAGTCGCCGCTATTGCCATCGCCATCACCTTAGTTCCCCGCTTCCCGGGCGATGCCGAGTGATCGCTCATGCCCTCCCAAATCCACTGTTTTCGCTACGTTTCCAACATCATTGAAGGCGCGCCGGTTTGACCGGGCGTGGGCCAACCGGATCAGCCCTGTAATATCCAGGATCATGGCTACCGTGCCATCGCCCAGAATCGTGGCGGCTGAAATTCCCTCGACCCGGCCGTAATGCGTCTGGAGACTCTTGATGACGACCTGCTGTTGTCCGAGAAGATCATCGACATACAGCCCGGCCTTGCGGCCGTCGGCTTCGACCACCACGAGAATGCCCTGGGTAAGATCGGACGAACGCGGTTCGATTCCGAAAAGTTCATAGAGCCGGATCAGCGGCAGATACTCCTTGCGCAGGCCGAACAGCTCGCCGCCACCGGCAGGTCGTATCACCTGTTCGGATTGCACGCGCACGGACTCCACGATACTGACGAGCGGCAGGATATAAGTGTGCGAACCGATTTGAACACTGAGGCCGTCAAGTATCGCGAGCGTCAATGGCAAGCGCACGATGAAACGGGTGCCACGGCCGACTTCCGTATTGATTTCAACGCTGCCACCGAGACTGTGGATATTGTTGCGCACGACATCCATGCCGACGCCTCGACCGGATATGTCGCTCACAGTTTCCGCGGTGGAGAAGCCCGGAACGAAAATAAGCTCGGCGATTTCTTCCTGCGTCGGCTGGGTGTCGGCGGCCACCAGGCCGCGTTCTACTGCTTTGGTCAGGATTCGATCGTAGTTGAGGCCGCGCCCGTCATCGCGGATCTCAATCACGACATTACCGCCCTTCTGGTACGCCTTCAGTTCGATCAGCCCGGTTTCCGGCTTGCCCGCCGCGCGTCGTTCGGCTGGGGGCTCGATCCCGTGATCCAGGCAGTTGCGCGCTAGATGCAGCAGCGGATCGATGAGGCGTTCGATCATGGTCTTGTCGATTTCGGTCTGTTCGCCACTGATGGCGATCTCGACCTTCTTGCCTATTTTTTGGCTCATGTCGTGCACCAGACGCGGCAGCCGGTTGAAGGCGAATGACAACGGCAGCATTCGGATGCGCATCACGCTTTCCTGAAGCTCGCGGGTGTTTCGCTCCAGCTGCGCCAAACCGATGAACAACTTGGGCAGACTCTCAAGCGTGAAATGCGAAGCGAGTTGACTCAACATGGATTGAGTGATGACGAGTTCACCAACCATGTTGATGAGCGAGTCGACCTTGGGAACGCTGACGCGAATCGAGCCGGCATGGGAATCCACATTGGCCACGGCTTCGGTAAGCGCACGCGGCGTGAACGGGACGCCGGGAACGGCAGTCGGCGCCGGTGTGATGTCCAGATCGCATTCATCCAGCACCCAGCTGAATACCTCAGCGAGTGCATCCCGTGTGACGTGACCCGCGAGATCGACCGTCCACGCGAGATAACACTCCTCGGGATTGAACGACTGCCAGGACGGCAACGCCGAGACGTCCGCCGCGATCGTCGCCTTGCCGAGCGAGTCGAGCTCGCGCAGGATCCGCAGCGGATCATTGCCCGAGAAAAAGATCTGTCGCCGTGGACGGAACACGATGTGCCACTGCGTATGCGCCACGGTGGCGCCATGACCGTCTCCCTGCGTCGTCATTGGTGCGGTTTCACCCGGCTGCAGTTCCTGCAGCTGGTGTCGGACGGCCTCAATCGCGTTGCGGTCGGCTTCCCTGCCGGTCTTGGCGGCGATGATCAGGCCGCGCAGGCAGTCCACCGCGAGCAACAACAGGCCGACCACGGGTCGGTTCGGCAGACAGCGGCCTTCGCGCAAGGTATCGAGGCGTGATTCCAGCACGTGGGAGAAGGCGGCGACGTCGCTGAAGCCGAACGTGCTGCTGCCGCCCTTGATGGAATGGGCAGACCGAAAAATCGTGTTCAATATCTCTGCGTCCGCGGCGGCACTCGGCATGCCGTCTGATCCGTTCATGGCCTTTTCCAGGCGCAGCAGTTCTGTTTCCATGCTCGCCAGGCCTTCGAGGCTTTCCTCGAAGAAAGTCTGGTGAAATTGGCGCATGTCGATGGCCATGACCTTATCCGAGCACCTTTTTCACGACGGTCAGCAGCTGTTCCGGGTTGAACGGCTTGACGATCCAACCGGTGGCGCCGGCGGTCTTACCTTGCGCGCGCTTAGCTTCCTGCGATTCCGTCGTAAGCATGAGGACCGGCGTGAACTTATAATCGGTTAGCGCGCGCAGGGATTTGACCAGCGTGATGCCATCCATGTTGGGCATGTTCACGTCCGCAATCACCAGGTCCACTTTTTTATTCTGCAGGATGTTGAGTGCTTCCTGCCCGTCCGAGGCCTGGATGACTTCGTGGCCGACGCTGTTCAGCGTGAAACTGATCATCTGGCGCATTGAGGCAGTGTCATCGACGGTGAGTATGGTTGCCATATCAGATCTCCTTCAAAACAACTCCACGGCGGGGCCGTTGTCGGTGCCGTCGCGCAGCCGTGACGATGCCTGCGCGGATTCCACCGGTGTGGTTTCTTTCGGCTGTTCAATTTCCGGTTGCGGTCGCGTCTCTTGCTGCAGGCGCGACAGCCAGCGTTCGTTTTTCGGAAGATTCTTGAGCAGGTTCTTGTCCAGACCGATGGTTTCCTGCATCAGGTGATACAGAGTGCGGCGCAGGTCATCCATCGGCTCGAGCATGCCGCTAAGTTTCTGGCTGGTGATGTCGTGGAACTGCAGGGAGATGACGACGTTCCGTACGTCTTGCGCGATCTCCTTGCTGATTTCATTGATGCGGCTGACAGTTTCGGCCACTTCGCGGTTTTTTCCTTCGAGCGAACGCGTCAGCGAGAGGACATCCTCCTTGATCGTGAGCGCGTGCTCCATGTCCGCCGCGGAGAGCGTCCGCATGTTGCCGTACGTGCGGCTCAGGCCGCTGCGGACCTCCTTCAAATGCTGCCGAATGCGGTCGCTGAATTCGTGCGAACGCTTGCTCAACCGGCGCACTTCCTGAGCCACCACCGAGAAGCCCCGCCCGTGTTCGCCGACGCGCGCCGCCTCGATATCGGCATTGAGCGCCAGCAGACTGGTCTGATCGGCAAGTTTTTCGACGTCGAGAAGAAAACCATCGATAGCCTGCGTGCGGGTCTGCACGCCGTCAAGTTCGCGCACCATGTTGACCGACAGATCCGCCACCCGCACCACTTCGTCGGCCATTTTGTTGAGACGTTCGTCCGACACCTGAATGAAATCTTTCAACGACTGCGGCGTACCGTCGCTGGTGGCACCCTGCGTACCCTCGAGCAATTCCATCGCCTGCCGCGCCTGGATGGTCGCTTTGTTGATCACGGCCTCAAAGCTGCTGGCGATGGTGTTGGCCGCCTGTTCAGTTTGTTTGATTACGGAATAAATATCACGCCGCAACACGAGCGCCGCCTCGCTGTAGCGCTGCGCCACGTCCACCCAGCGCCGCATCAGGTCCTCGAGACGGCGGCGCTGGTTGTCCGCCGCCATTGACTGCAAGACTTCGTCCACTTGCGGGATTTGTTGGATATCGTTGGAAGGCGACAGCAGCGCGTCCACCTGCTCGAGGACGTTTTTGGCGTCGCGACCATCCAATACTTCTTCTCCCGCGAGCGGAATTTCTTTTTCGTTCTCTTTGCGGGCGTAGAACGCCAGTACAGTCAGCGTCAGAACGGCGCATAGACCACTGCCCAGCCCCGCCCACCACGGCACGAACGGCACCATCCACAGCAGCGAAATGAACATGCCGACGGCGGCCCAGCGCCACCACTGTGGCCAGGAGGCCGGAAGGCGCATGAATGACAGACCGAATGAGAACGGAACGCTCATGGGTTCATCTCGAGCATGGCTTGCAGGCCCAAGGCATGCGCGGCCTGCTGTAAACCGATCGAAGGGTTTTGCCACACAAGCGCATGACCGCGTTCACGCGCGACGCGACAGAAATTTGCCAGGACTTGCATGGCGGCGGTATCGATCCGCTCCACGCGCCTGCCGTCCATGACGATGGACGTGGCGCCGGTCAGCGCCGCACCGAGTTTGTCATACAAGAGTCGGGCATCCGCCACGCCGAGCACGGCCTCCAACGCCACGCGGGTCGTGTCGGCCGTGTGTTCGACTTGAACGGGATCCATGCTGCTTTCCATTACGACCCCCTCCGTTATCGGGGCCCCTGTTGTTCGCTATACGCCGGCCGGGCCGGCGATTCCTTCGACTGACCCTTTAAGTTATAGCAACAGCCGTGCCAGACTCCGGTTTTTCCGTGAAAAAGACCGGGAATCCATTGAAAATAAAGCAATCAGTGAATAAAGGGGCGGTGGGGATACTGGCAGCAGACGCAAAAACGCGGTTTGGCGGCTTCTAGATGGGGCAAGACGACGGCCGCGGGTGGGGGAACGTCGCCGAAAACGTCAGTCCAGCCTTTAGGGTGCCAGGTTCTCGAAAATGGCCTGTTTGACGGCGCCCAGGTCGGCTTTGACCTTGAGCAGCGGGCCGCTGCCCTGTTTGATCGCGGTATCCGGGTCCTTGAGGCCGTGGCCGGTCAGCGTGCATACCACCCGGCTGTCTTCGGGAATCTTCCCGTGCCGGATGTCGTGCATCGCCCCGGCCAGGGAAGTCGCCGACGCCGGCTCGCAGAAAATTCCCTCCTTCTGCGACAGCAATTTCTGCGCCGCGAGGATCTCTTGGTCGCTGAATTTCTCGAACCAGCCATTGGAGTCCTTCTGCGCCTGCCATGCCTTTTCCCAGGATTGCGGGTGACCGATACGAATGGCGGTCGCCACCGTCTCCGGGTTATCGATCATCTTGCCGAGGATGAAAGGCGCGGCCCCGGCTGCCTGGTAACCGACCATCACCGGGCGGTTGTTGCAGATACCGTGGTCGGCGTATTCGCAGTAACCTATCCAGTGAGCCGTGATATTGCCGGCATTGCCCACCGGCAGGCAGTGGAAATCCGGTGCACTCCCGAGCTCCTCGATGATTTCGAAAGCCGCGGTTTTCTGGCCTTGCAATCGATAGGGGTTGATCGAGTTCACGATCGTCACCGGCGCCTCGTTGGCGACCTCCTTCACGATCTGCATCCCGGCGTCGAAGTTGCCCTGGATCTGGATCACGACCGCGCCGTGGATCATGGCCTGCGCGAGTTTGCCGAGGGCGATCTTGCCTTCCGGGATGAGCACGAAGCAGGAGATGCCGGCGCGCGCGGCGTAGGCCGCCGCGGA
>Ga0187776_10001069_pt1 | contig 13477 bp, 11 predicted proteins | sample 0216_BV02_MP12_2_FD_132426 | JGI IMG/M metagenome (GOLD analysis project Ga0187776, IMG submission 132426) | Tropical peat soil microbial communities from peatlands in Department of Meta, Colombia - 0216_BV02_MP12_20_MG | ecosystem: Environmental > Terrestrial > Soil > Wetlands > Peat | place...
CATGATTACCAACACCGCCCTCATGGGCTGAGCTTCGACGTTGAGGGCGGGCAGCAGCTCGTCGCTGCCTGCTTAAGAGCCCTGCATGAGCAGTATCGACCTCGGTAATGAGAACTCGACCGCCGAATAAGGAGAACAAATGTGAAAATCTTGATGGTGCTCACTTCACATGACCAACTCGGCAATACCGGCCGCAAAACCGGTTTTTGGCTGGAAGAGGGTGCGGTCCCCTACTTCGTTTTCAGAGATGCCGGCGTCAAGTTAACTCTCGCCTCGCCCAAGGGCGGGCAGCCACCGATCGATCCTAAGAGCGATCTGCCGGAGAATCAGACCCCTGCCATGGCCCGGTTTAAGAAGGATGAGGAGGCGCAGAAAGCGTTCGCTAATACCGTGCGGCTGGCGGATGTGAAAGCGGAAGATTTCGACACCGTCTTCTATCCCGGCGGACACGGCCCCATGTGGGACCTGGCCGAGAGTCCTGTTTCGATCGCGTTGCTCGAGTCTTTCTACAACTCCGGTAAACCGATAGCGTTGGTCTGCCACGCTGCTGGAGTCCTCCGTCATGTCACTTACAAGGGCGCTCCGCTGGTGAAAGCAAAGCATGTAACTGGCTTCACGAATGGCGAGGAAGAAGAAGTAAAGCTCACCCACGTGGTGCCATTCCTGGTTGAAGATGAACTGCTGCGGCTCGGTGCCGTCTTTGAGAAGAAGGCGAACTGGCAGCCGTTTTCCATCACGGATGGCCGCCTCATTACTGGACAGAATCCCGCATCATCGACCTCGGCGGCCCAAGCACTTCTGAAGCTTATGGCTGCGCAAAAGGCAGCTTAGTCCTTTTGGGCAACTTGCGAGCATACGGCTCGCCTTCACCACACGCTTCGGCCAAGGTAGCGAGCGCTGCTTTGGCCGCGGCTTTTGAATAAGTACCGGGATCGATTGATACCTTCGCCCAATGGATTGCTTTCAGCGATTCTGGCTTAATTGGAACTGAGTTGGGAGTCGAACCATATGTCCGAAAAGAAACGAGCAGTTGCCGTTATTCCGGTTGACGGGAAACAGCCCATTGCATCGAACCCCCTCGACCTCGTGCCGGAAAAAATGCCCTTCGACGTGCCTTATGGCCCTCCGATATCACTCGAACGCGCCTTGGCAGCTATCAATGCCGTGGTGGCAGAGGCCAGAAAACGCGATTGGAAAATGAACGTCGCCGTGGTCGACTCCGGCGGCAACCTCGTTGCCTTTCAACGAATGGACGGCGCGATGCTGGCCTCCATTCAGATTGCCGAGCACAAGGCGCGAGCGGCTGCGACCTTCCGTCGCGAAACCAAGTTCTTCGAGAACGGCATCCAGATCAACAATTTGAATTACCTGATGACGTTGGACGGCGTTGTTGCGTCGCGCGGCGGCATTCCAGTGATCGAGGACGGCAAGCTCATCGGCGCGATCGGAGTTTCGGGAGGCACCGATTCCCAGGATGAAGTGGTCTGCAGAGCAGGCGCGGCGGCCCTCATTCCTGCCCGAGATCCCGCGAGCAGCTCTTAAGGAGGATTTATGAACGACCCGAATTTGAGTCACATCTCACGGCGCCACTTCATCTCTGCAGCCGCGTTTACTGCCACCGGCATTGCACTGGCACCACGCTTTCTGTTCGCGGAGGAAAAGGGCATTGTTCCGACCATGATCGATGAAGCGGCGAAGGCAACGATCCAAATACATCCTATTCGCCGGAACATCAGCGTTCTTGAGGGATCGGGTGGGAATATCGCGGTTCTCACCGGCAAGGATGGCAAGCTTCTTATCGATTCCGGATTCGCAGTGTCGAGGCCACGGCTTAGCCAGGCCATCGACAACCTCAGCTCAGACCCCATTACGCAACTGATTAACACTCACTGGCATACGGACCACACAGATGGAAATGCTTGGGTGCACGCGGCAGGAGCAGCGATCACAGCACACGCCAACACTACGAAGCATCTTTCCACCTCGACTCGTGTCGAAGGGTGGCACTGGACCTTCCCTCCGGCGCCAGCCGGAGCTCTGCCCACAACGACCTTCGATGACGAGCACAGGATCCATCACAATGACACAAACATCGCCCTGAGGTATTACGGCCCGGCTCATACCGATAGCGACATTTCCGTGGTCTTTGAAGAGGCGGATGTGGTCCACGTGGGTGACACCTGGTGGAATGGCATCTATCCATTCATAGACTATTCGACTGGTGGCAGTATCGACGGAGCGATCCATGCTGCTGAGCGGAACCTGAGCCTGGTCACGGACAAGACGATCGTCATCCCCGGACACGGACCAGTCGGCGATAAGGCGGGCCTCACCGAATTCCGAGACATGTTGGTCACCATCCGTAACAATGTCGCGGCGCTCAAGAAACAGGGTAAGTCCCTCTCGGAGACGATGGCGGCAAAACCCACAGCAGCCTACGACGCGAAGTACGGACAGTTCCTGATTACGCCGGCCTTCTTCACCACGCTCGTGTATTCCGGCGTTTGAAGTTAGCCGATCGAGGTTTTCATCAACGCACTCCACCTGAAAAGGAGTCTTGAAGTTACCGCTTCAGCCTTTGGGTTAAGAACAGCGCTTGAGAAAAGAGGGTTCTATGTCATCTGAACGAATGGCGCTTACAACAGAAACACCGGAAGCAACGGTTCGGCCTCATCAGCCGGGGCAGGCCGCTTTCAGAGCCATTCTGCCGGAAGATATCGATTGGAAGCCTTTCGCCGCATTCCCGCCCTCGGCGCGCCTTGCCGTCATCGCCGGTCAGCCCTCGGAACCCGGTCCCTACACCATCAGGGTCAGGGTGCCTCGCGGCGTGAAATTGATGCCCCACAGGCACCCAGAGGATCGGGTCTATACCGTCATCTCCGGCGTCTTCTACATCGGCCTGGGTGATCAGTTCGACGCCGAGAAGTTGGTCGCCTATCCTCCCGGAGCTGTGATCATCCTGCCCGGCAACACATCGCATTTCCACTGGGCGAAGTCCGGCGAGTACATCACCCAGGTGTCCGCGATTGGGCCGCTTGGCCTTGAATACATCAACTCCAAGGACGATCCGCGGAATGGAAGCTCCGATAGGTAGGTGTAACCGGGGTCATCCGAGTGACAAAAAGGCGAATCCCTGCTTAATTGGACATTGGCGCCTGGGCCTGTCGCTGAGCGCCGTTCTTGGCAGAGGGAAATCGATCTCGCGATTGTGTGTAAGACCTTTAAGCGTTCCGAGAGCGGCTCCGAATGCGGGATATGCGTGTCACGAAGGTGGCATCGAGAGATTACACTTTCACAGCATATTCTCCTGGATAAGATCCTAAAATGCGTGTCCGCAACCTGATCACGCTGGCGGCGGTGCTGGGATGTTGGGCAACGGCGTTCGCCCAGGCCGCGCCCCCCGCGAGCAAAAATATCGCCGAGCGTCTCGGCTACCCTGCCAGCGCTCGTCTGCTGATGATCCATGCCGACGACTTCGGCATGGCCCACTCCGTCAACACCGCCACTATCGAAGCCCTCGAGAACCACTGGATCACCTCCGCCAGCATCCTCGTGCCGTGCCCCTGGTTTCCCGAGGTTGCGCGCTGGGCGAAGTCGCATCCCGATGCCGATCTTGGCATTCACCTCGCCCTCACCAGCGAATGGACAACCCTCCGCTGGCGTCCGGTCTCACCTCAACCCCGCAGCTCCAGCCTCCTCGACTCCGATGGCTACCTTCCCCTCACCGAAGATATCGTGGCTAGAAACACCAGACCTGCCGACGTCGAGGTCGAGACGCGCGCGCAGATCGATAAAGCCCTCGCCGCTGGCATTCACGTCTCCCACCTCGACACCCACATGGGCGCGATCCTCGGTACCCCCGAAATGTATCGGCTCTACTTGGGTCTCGGTGAGACCTATCACCTTCCCGGACTCCTCGAACGGCCGCCGTATCCCGGAATCGAGCCCACGGCCCGGTCAATGCTCGTCGATCGCGTGCTTCAAATTCAGCCGGGCGTTCCCGATGACCAGTGGCTCAAGGCCTATCAAGACATGTTGGCTCCACTTCCTCCCGGCGTTTATCAACTGACCGTGCACCTCGCTCACGACGACGCCGAGATGCAGGGTGCAACCGCCGACCACCCCAACTGGGGCGCGCACTGGCGCCAGAACGACTTCGACCTGGTGCGTAATCCCCTGTTTCAGGCCTTCCTCAAGCAACAGCGATTTATTCTCGTTTCCTGGCGTGATCTGCAGTCCGCACTCCCGCGCCCCTAACCCGCCTAAAAACAGCTCCGTCCTCACTTTTCAACAGCCAACCCATGCCATAATCGCGCTCAGCGCCAAGTAATTCGCGGCATTTCACAATCCTGTAACAGATAAGGTGCATCGTAGGGGCAGCCCTTCGTATGATTCTGAAACGCGAGAATGGTTCCCAGTTGGGAAAGGATGTCCGTGTGAGCGTCGCCCAGATGCCGCAACCCGATATGTCGTCAGAGCGTGCGGATCTGATCAGCATGACCCTGCGCGCCTGCGAACTGGCACGCACCGCTGTTTCAGCGGCAGCAGATGCCTTGGCCACCCGATCCGACGCCCCCTTTCGCACCGTCAATGATTGTGAGAAGGAACTGGACCGCCTCGATCGCGAGGTCGACGATCGCGTAACTGTCGCCGTAACTCGGGTCAGTCCCGATGTCGCCCGCGAGCTTCTCGCCTGCATGAAATTCATGCTCGACCTGGAACGCATCGGCGATCTGGTGTCCTCCTTCGTAGGCTGCGCGCGCGCCGTTAGTCAGCGCATCAATATGGAGGACGTGAACGACCTGCTGAAAATGTCCGCATTGTTAGAAAAGATGTTGCGCGATGCACATCAGGCACTCTCCAGTCGTGACCTGGAAAGTGCTATCTCCATCCTGCGCGCCGACTCCGAGATCGATCGCCTGCGCAACCTGATCCTCATTCGCCACGTGGAAGACAACCCCGCCGGCAGCAGCCACGAGAGCGTTCACGTCATGTTCATGGCACAGGCCCTGGAACGCGCCGGCGATCATGCCAAGAACCTCGCCGAAGAAGTCTGCCATCTTGTGAGCGGCCACAGCATGCGCCATGTCATGCGCGAGTCCGACAAATCCTACGAGCAGATGTACTTGAAATATCTCCGCGAAAAACAGCCTGCCCGGACGTAAGTAGCCAGCAATCAGCCGGGTGCCCCTTAGCCCTCCTTTGGCTAGGGTGGGAGGTCGAGCCGCAGCCCCGATAGCCTTGGCTGAGTGCCAAGTGCTGACTACTGACTGCTTATTTCCGTGACCCCTAACCCAACCCCAGTGCCGTAAATCACTGCAGTCTGGTTTACACGGGCGCAGCATCTGAGCAGTGGAGGTGTGCGCATGAGTACGCCCTGGTCCCAGCGCTATGCCCAGCGGACGAAAACCATCAAGAGTTCAGCCATTCGCGAGCTGCTGAAGTTCACGCAACGTCCAGAGGTAATTTCCTTTGGTGGCGGGCTCCCCGCCCCCGAGCTCTTTCCCATCCAGCGGGTCGAAGAAGCCTGCCACAATGTCCTGGAAAAAAATGGCCCCGCCGCCCTGCAGTACAGTACTACCGAGGGACATCCGCCTCTACGCGAGATGATCGCCAGCAATCTGCGGCGTTATGGCATCGTCGCATCCGCCGATAACGTTCTGATTACCGCCGGATCCCAGCAGGCTCTCGACCTCATCGCCAAGCTTCTGATTAACCGTGGAGACCGCATCTTGGTGGAGAGCCCCACTTACCTGGGAGCCCTGCAGGCCTTCAACGTCTATGGCGCGGAGTACGAGTGCGTGCCTATCGATCATGACGGTCTACGCACTGAGCTGCTCGAGAGTGCTCTACGGACGGGCCCGAAGTTCATGTACATCCTCCCCAACTTCCAGAACCCCAGCGGGGTGACGCTCTCACGCGATCGGCGCGAAGAACTCGTGCGGCTCGCCGAGAAGTACGGTATTCCCATCGTGGAGGACGATCCCTACGGCCAGCTCCGCTTTGAAGGCGAACACCTGCCGCCGCTGGTTGTGCTCGACCGCGAACACAACCGTCGCGACAACGGTTACACCCTGGGCAATGTGATTTACCTGAGCACTCTCTCCAAGACGCTGGCTCCGGGGTTACGGCTGGGCTGGATCGTTGCTCCCGAAGAAGTCATCAGCAAGCTGGTGCAGCTCAAGCAGGGCGCCGACCTGCATACCTCCACCTTCACCCAGATGGTTGCCTACGAAGTCGCGCGTGATGGCTTCCTCGAACAGCACGTAAAGAAGATCCGCAAAGTCTATCGCGAACGCCGCGACGTGATGATCGCCGCCCTGGAGGAATTCTTCCCTCGCGGCGTGGAATGGACTCGCCCCTCAGGGGGCCTCTTCCTATGGATCACCATGCCCGAGGGAACCGATTGTGGCCGTCTGCTGCGCGCGGCACTGAAAGAAAATGTAGCCTTCGTTCCCGGCGACTGCTTCTTCGCCACCGGTGACGAAGGCTGCCGCCATATGCGCCTGAACTTCTCCAACGCCGAACCGGCTCAGATTCGCGAAGGCATACGGCGCCTCTCAGTTGCCGTCAGCCAGCAGATCGAGGAACTCAGGCCCGAAGCGGTGATGGCGTGAAATAGCAGGGCTGGTTTGTGGAGGACAGGCAATCTTGCCTGTCCGTAGGGTGTCCCGCCTTGGCCGGCCTTTGGCTAAGGATGGGAGGTCGAGGCGCAGCCTTTGCTGACGTTCGGCTAACTCCTACTTCCCAGCCTTAACACCGCCTCCCTTAGCTTCCCGTGCCGCTGCAGCAGCCTCACGTAACGCAACTCCTCCCTTCCCACCTTGGCCCGGATAATCTGTACCAGGAGCTGCTTGTCCTCCTCCGACCACGATCGCACGTCCGCCACCAAGTCCAATACCAGCGCGAAATCCTCAAACGCTCTGCGCTCGAGCTTTCCCCAATCCCATAGATCAAGGCTCAGCAGCTGGGCCAAACGCAGACTCACTGCCGTCCGCATGCGCCCGCTGTCCCCGTCAAATTCCCTCGCCATTCGGCGATTAACGGCGAGACCCATCTTCCGCGTCGAAAAACGATCCCACGTGCCCATTGCCGCACGCGGCAGTTCATAAAAGATGTGTTCCTTGGCAAGCCTGCGCAGAATGCGCGCCGGTGTCCGATATCCAGAGTCAGCCGCAATCCTCTTCTCTTCTCGCTCTGTCAAGCGCATTAACTCGGCGCTGCCCGGCCGAAATCCCAGCTTGCGGTAGAACCAGAAGGCCCCGGATTCGATCGCCTCCGGATTCCCATCTCCGATCTGATAGGGATAAACCGAAATGCAATTAGAACGGTGTAGCTGTCGAAGCAGGTGCAGCACCTTGGCATAGATCCACGCCGTTTCTCCGTTGCGGAAGGTGTAAAAAGTGTTGAAACCCACTTCCGTCCAGTCGAACAGCGTCATCGCCTCAATGTAGTTGATGGGCACGCCATTCTTGAGCGTGAATCCGGCGAGATATGCGCGCAGCGGCAACCGGCGCGAGGCCGGAAGCCCCCAAAGGTGAATCATCACGCCGCGTCCCACATCGGCCCGCCACACGCTGCTTGAATCTGCTACCGTCGTGCCCCACAGCTCCCGGTAGCGCACCGCCATCACCTCGTGAATCATCTCGATCACCTGTGCCCCTAGCCGGGGCGACAGTTTCTCGATCGGCAAGGGTCGCGACTCGAACTCGCTCTTCAGTGAAACTTCCTTGCGCGTGATCAGTGGCTGGCGGTGATAGTACGGACGGCGCGCAGACTTCCAGTTGCGCGTTCGCGAAACGCGGGAATTCCCCAGATGCCAACGCAGATTGACCCGCAGGGAATCGTAAAGCTCGGCTTTCTCCGCATCGGAAGTCGGCAGGCTCGCGAAGCGTCGTAGCAGCCACTCAGCATCCCGCAACCGTCCCTTCGCCGCATCCAGCCAGCAGCGCCAGGGGATATTGGCCTCGACGAACGCGTCTTCTTCAAGCAGCGGAAAGAAGCGCAGCCAGGTGTTCGCCAATGCGCGGTCCTCTTCATAGCCTTCCCAAATGATTTCGACATCCCGCGCAAAGCGGCGGCAGAGCCACCGCGCTACCTCGTAGCTGAATGTGTCTTCCAGCGAAGTGCCGGCAATTCCCGAGACCTCCAGCGGCTCAAGTGGTGAGAGATCGGTACCCCTCGACCGCAGCCATTCCACTCTTCTCCAAAAATCATTCAACAGCGCTTCCGTTTTGCGCAATCCTGCGGGGCTCTTGGGGAATGCACGCAAGAAGAGCAGCGCTTCATGAAACCGGATTAGCGACTGTGCATCCGGGAAATCCCGACCGCCCAGCTGCTGAAGAAGCCGGGCAGTCTGCGATATGTCTTCGGGTTGGAAGCGAAGAAGCTGCTCTTCCAGCCTCGCCAGAAGAGACATTAATGAATTGTCGGCCATGACGCTCTGAGAGAACAGATATGGGCGCCCTAGTGTACGGCAATGCCCGGACTCTGATCAGAAAAATGAAGTCTCAAAAATGGAACTTCAGGCTGCCGCCGACAGTGCGCGCCGGAGAGTACTGGATGGGGATCTCTTCGCTTTCCTTGGCAATCATGTAGATGTTATTCGAAACGTTGGTGACGTCGAACTCGAGTTCAAGACGGCGAGGTTCCGTCTGCCAGAGCGTGAGCCCGGCCGCCAGGTCTGCCGTGAAATGTTGCGGCAGCCGCGGGCCGTTCTCCACGATTGTGCCGCTCCCATAACGCATCGCGCTGCCGGTCCAGAAATTACGCCAACGATTCCGGTAGAAGATCTGCGCCGTCCCTGTGTGCGTTTGATCAAAGGCAGGAATGATGCGCTCACCGGCCACCAGTGGCTCGTCTCCCGCAAACCCTCCGGTAATCGGGCCATAAAAATATGTACGTGCGAGCGCGTATTGCAAGCGCCCAGAGATTCCAAGCTTTTCCAGTTGGCGTAAATTGAGCACCAGTTCGACGCCCCTGGAACGCGCACTGTAGAAGTTGATCGGCACAAAGACGCGCGTGATCGAGATCTCGTGATTCTCAAACGCGTTGTGCCCGGTGTGCTGGTATGCGTTCAACTCCAGGCTGATGCGTGGATTGAGTTCCTGCGCCCATCCGACCTCAAAGTAGTTTTGGGTGTAAGCGCGAACATTGCCAACCCTTTGATCGGGATCGGTCGCGTTTTCGCCGATATAGCTGGCGAGCAACGAGTATTCAATCGGCGGCGGCAGGAAGTAACGGTTGTATGCCGCATGCAGCACCGAGCGCGTTTTGTTGATGTGATAGGCAAAACCGAACCGCGGACTGAGCTGCGCCTGGGTGGTGATCAGGTCGAAGTAGTCATAACGTGCTCCGACATCCACCCACAGATTACGCAGCGGCGAAAAGTGATCCTGGACATAAACACTCGCCTGTCCCCCGTGGATTCCGCCGCTGAAAGCCGGAAATGTATCCGCATCGCCCCGTCCGTCGAAAAAAAAACTTTCCAGCTCGCGCAGCCGGACCAGGTCCACCCCCGCCTTGAAAACGTGTCCGCGCCACAGATGTGACACATCACTCTTAATTCCCAGGGTGAACGGCGAACGCGAGGCCGTGGAATACGGCGTAACCGGATCGCTGGTCGGCAAAACCCGGTCCGAGCCAATGCGCTCGTACACAGAAGTGGAAAGTATCGTATCCGCTGAAAAAGAGTGCTGCCAATTCAAAATCGCAGTTTGTTGACGAAGATGCCGCTGTGCGTTGCGCCCGACTTCCTGGTCTTCGGTGATATTTGGCTGTTGGAAATTTGTGCCAGCGCCCATCAACAGGAGCTTAAGGCTGTCCTTGGCCCCAAGACGGTAGTCGAGCTGCGCAGTGGCACGCGCGCCTTGGCCGAAATCGTAAAGCTCTTTCGGCTCCGGCGGATCGAGGTAGCGCCCGGAAATGAACCCGTCGATAAAAAAGTAGTAACCGAGCCTTCCGGTTTCGCCACCGTAGTCGGCATTGAGGTCGTAATTATCCAGCGTGGCCCCACGGAAATTGACGTCGCCGTGTCCACCCAGGTCAGCGCCTGAACGTGTGGTGATATCGAGCACTCCGCCGAAGCGGTTCCCGTATTCGGGAGTGAACCCTCCCGTCATCAGGTCCACCGTCTCGAAAATCTGCGGACTCACGCCAGAAGAGAATTGTGGCTGCGTGTTGTCCAGAAAAGACACGCCATTGATGAATTCGTGTAGCGAGAATTCGGTGCCGCGGACGGCAAGAAAGTTGTCGTGGCTGTCGCTGGCTCCGGGCATCAGGTTGTTGACCAGGTCGCTCGTGGTCTCAATCAACGGGTCGGGTAAGCTTTCCAATTCCTGCTGAGTGAAGGTGTAGGAGCTGCCCGTCTTTTGCGGATCGATGAGCTGATATGTGGAGCGGATTTCCACTTGCTGCTGAATGGTTTCCCGGCGAGTCAGTTCGATACTGAGCGAGAGCGGCTGGCGGGGACGCAACACAAAGTGATGTGCGGCAGAAAAGAAACCGGGAGCACGGGCCTTTAGCATATAAGCGCCGGCTTCGACAGCATTGAAATTGAACTTGCCCTCCACGCTGGTGAGCGTAGCTTGCCCCCCGGCTGCGCCTTCGCGGACTATCTCGACGTTCGCTCGCGAAAGCGGCGCGCCAGCCGAATCGTGCACGATCCCATCCACCATTACCTGTGCCGCGGCAAGACTCGAGAACAGCACAGACACGAGCAGTAGCACATCTCTTGACATTACTCTTGGCCCACGAGGCCACTCTACCAGAGTTGTGATTTTCCTCGCGAAGTACGACTTCTACCTCTTCCTTCGCGCATCAACGTCCATAGATTCCTAGGCTACGCGCGTCGCACGACCCAGAAATGTCCGTGCCAGATGATACGCGAGAGTGAAAGGGCTTGCGCAAGCAGGAGGCCCGCCTGAGAATGTCGGTATTCCACAACACCCGGCAACCTCAATCTCGTGGATAACGTCGAAACTAGGTCTGCAACACGTGCCGCCTGATCGTATCGGCGGAGAGAGCGTTTCCAACTGAAGACGCAACCTCGTTCAAAGTGCCGGCCGCAAGCCTCGCAAAAGCAGCAAGCCGGTCTCAACAAGCACAGAGAATCCACAGGAGGATTTATGGCAACGCTGAGAGTTGCACCAAAACCAGCGGTCGCAATGAAGGCGGCGCAGATTTCTAAACCCGGAGGAGATTTCGAAATCGTCGAGCGCCAGATTCCTGACCCGGACCCGGGACAAGTCCGCATAAAGGTGCATGTCTGTGGCGTTTGCCACAGTGACGTATTCACGAAAGATGGCTCCTGGCCCGGTATTCAGTACCCTCGAGTTCCTGGACACGAAGTGGCCGGCATCATCGACGAAGTGGGCGCCGGCGTTTCTGCCTGGAAAAAGGGGCAGCGCGTCGGTGTCGGCTGGCACGGCGGCCAGGACAATACCTGTCGCGAATGCCGGCGCGGAGATTTTCGTAATTGCCGAAACGTGAAGGTCTGTGGCATCAGCTATGACGGCGGATACCAGCAGTACATGGTGGCTCCCATCGAGGCACTCGTACCGATACCCGAGGGTCTAAAGGACGCCGAAGCAGGTCCCCTCCTCTGCGCCGGAATTACCACCTACAACGCGCTGCGGCACAGTGGCGCCTTCCCCGGCGACTTGGTTGCGGTGTTGGGTATCGGAGGTCTGGGTCACCTCGGCGTTCAATTCGCCAACAAGTTTGGGTATAACGTCGCGGCGATCGGACGTGGCTCGGAAAGCGCGGCCCTCGCCAAGAAACTCGGAGCCAGCGTCTACATTGATAGCCAATCAACCAACGCAGCCGAGGCGTTGCAAAAAATGGGCGGCGCAAGGGTCATTTTGGCGACGGCGCCCAGCTCGAAAGCAATGTCCCAACTGATCGACGGTCTGGGCCCCAACGGTGAGCTCTTGGTAATCGGTGCCACAATCGATCCCATTGAGGTCACACCAATACAGCTCATCAGCGGAAGCCGAACCATCCAAGGCTGGGCTGCGGGAACACCGGCCGATTCCGAGGACACACTGCGCTTCGCCGAACTAAGCGGTGTTCGTCCTATGATTGAAACCTATCCGCTCGAAAAAGCAGCCGAGGCTTATGCGCGCATGCTGAGCGGAAAGGCGCAGTTCCGCGTGGTCCTGACGATGTAGAGTTGGCCAACAACGTAATCGACAAACACGCTGAGCACTCGTGTGCCAGCTCGCAGAGGCAACGTGTATTCCGAACCCGTTCCTCTTGCTCGTTCACAGATCCTCTTTTGAGATTTTTTGCTGCTGCTTTCCAGGTTCCTGGTGAGCCGATATCTACTTACGGTGTGGCGAATTTGGATTACTAATGGATTTTAATGGCGTGAAGATTTCTCCAAGTGTTCTCCGAATACCAGATGTTGACAAACTCCTGTACCGACTCCCTCTCCTTTTTGGTCATGTCCTCTGCCACCGGCGATCGCAGGAGACTCTTTATGCTGAGAAAGACGCCTGGATTGGCGGCTAAACGTCCCGCCACTTGTCGCGCGTCTTCCATCAGTTTGTCGGCGGACGAAACTTGCTCGATGATCCCGAGATGCGAGGCTGCCTCCGCCGAATACATCGTTCCGTCGTAAAGAATTGCCTGGGCATTCTTTCCGCCCACCAGAAACTTGAGCATCGCCACACTGCCCGCAAAAACCGATGAGCCAAAAGTGATCTCATTCAGAGAAATCTTCGCCTTTCCCGAAACCATGATTCTGTAGTCGCAGGCCAACGCAAGCATGCATCCTCCCGCAATTGCGTGGCCGTTCAATGCAGCGATGACGGGTTTGGGATAGGTGAACAGATACGTGTACAAGCCGGTGAATCTGTCCACGAACTCTATGAATGTCTCTCTGGAGTAGCTTAGGAATTCCGGGATATCGAAGCCGAAGGAGAAGAATGGACCGTCACCAGTCAGAATTACGGCGTTGACGTCAGCATCGGCGGCCAAGCGGTGAAAACAGCCCGCCATCTCCTCGACGAAATGCTGATTAAGGGCATTCACCTTGCCTCTTGCCAGTCTGACCTCGGCAATGCCATCGTTTCGCGAGAGACGCACGAAATCCATTTCTTCTCCTTGGCAGAAATTAAGCTCCTTGCTGCCCTCTGCTTTCGATTGGCGCGGAGATCATTCGCAGAATTACAGGCTAGTACGCTACCGAGCAGATACTGCTTACAATCGCTTCGATCAAAGCAGACACAGTCTACCGTAATCGAGATTCCTTCCGACTACGAATACAAATGACACAGGATGCGTGACAACCAGGAAGGACTACCACTAGCTTCTGAGCAGATTCAATAAGATAACTGGTAGGCCCGGGAGGACTCGAACCTCTGACCTCTCCCGTGTCAATTCAGAGGTACAACCTCTACAACCCTTTAGCTGCCTTGCTTTTCCGTTTTCACATGCCTCAAAAACAGCCCTAAAACAGCCTATTTTTGGTGAC
>Ga0187776_10001072_pt1 | contig 13470 bp, 16 predicted proteins | sample 0216_BV02_MP12_2_FD_132426 | JGI IMG/M metagenome (GOLD analysis project Ga0187776, IMG submission 132426) | Tropical peat soil microbial communities from peatlands in Department of Meta, Colombia - 0216_BV02_MP12_20_MG | ecosystem: Environmental > Terrestrial > Soil > Wetlands > Peat | place...
GATGAAAGTTGTATCAGCGATTAGGGGGTCTATTTGCGATGTATAGGGATATTGCAATGCGTTCTTCTATTAGAAATGCTCCACCCGCCTGAGATCAAGGTGTATGGAATGTGCGGCCCAACATGCTCGCCTTGTACCAGAACAGCTTTTATATCAGGCAGAAAAGCCCTAAACTCCGCGTTTATCCGGGTCGAAGATGTATTTATGGACCTGAATATTGAGTCTCACATGGAGCCTGTCTTCGACTATCCACCTGGCAAGGAGAGAGGGTTTCAGCTTTCCGGTAACGGGGGAAAAAAGAATTTTGCATCTTTCCTTGAGCCGATGCTCGAAGATAATTTTCTTGGACCATTCATAATCGCATTTGTCACACAAAACAAACTTGATTTCATCCCCGGGTTTTACGCGATCCAAATTGGAAAAGTCCATCTTGGTGCTCATGCCGCTTCCCGGGGTCTTCATATCAAGGATAATCGTCGCCCTCTTATCTATGTCTTTAATGCTCAAGGAACCATTTGTCTCTATTAATACCTCGCACCCCCCGTCGAGGAGGTCTCTGGTTAAGATGATTGTTTCCCGGTCCTGCACGAGAGGTTCTCCGCCTGTGATTTCGATAAGGTTGACACCTGCTGATCTCACATGATTCATAATTTGACCTACGGACATTTCTGTTCCGCTGTCATATGCATATTCGGTATCGCAATAAGAGCATCTCAGATTGCACCCCGTGAGTCTCACGAAAGTACACGGAAGGCCGGCATAACTCGACTCGCCCTGTATACTTGAAAAGATTTCGCAGACTTTCATGATTTTGAACTACTAAGGAGGTCAAGAGTTAAGCCGCACCAGTTGTCATTCCCGCGTGCCTGGTCTCCTCGGCGACTCCCCGGGGCGGGAATCTTTCTTAAGAAGGATGCCGGACAAGCCGGCATGACAAAAATAGAAACCAATGGGTCCTTGGTAATGGATGTATTACCAAAGCATTCCTTTTTTTGTTGTTCTTGATGCATATCTTACTCTAACGATAACCTTAAAAATGTTATCAAATGCGGATCCGTCATTCCAGAGGCAGCCCCTTGACATTCTCCAAGACCGTTTTCCGGATTTTTGCAGGCGCATCTGTTCTTATCAGGCGCTTGCCGCTATCCATAACCGGAACGAGAATATCCCTCATCTCTTTACCGCAGGAGCAAACATACTCGCCCTTCGGCTCATTCGGGACTATTCTTCTCTTCCCGCATTCCGGACACTCGATTACTCTTTTGCTTCCCGACCATTTCCCTCTCTTTGCCACGGGTCTGCCTTCGACCTCCATGATATCCATCGCAAAATCCACGACCGGAGCGCTGCTGATCGAAGTACCGATGCCATACCCGTCGACGACCGGATTGAGCACCGGCACATCCGGCTCCTTTATTCCGCCGCTCACATAGAACTTTATGTGATTGTAGCCCCGCATATCGAGTTCCCACCTGGCCTCCTCGAGTATACGGTAGAAATTTCCACGCCGGGAACCCGGCGTATCGAACCTGACAGCATCAAGCTTTTCCCCCATGGCCTCAGCTACGTTAATGCATTCGAATTTTTCGTCAAGGAAGGTATCGATCAGCGCTACCCTTCTGACATCTGGACCGAGGACTTCATCATAGGCCCTCACTGCCTCTACGGTCGAACCGAAACAGATGACGAGAGCATGGGGCATCGTACCCATAGGGTCCTCGCCTATCACTTCACCCGACTTTATGACAGACACGCCGTCGCACCCCCCGATAAAAGCGTTCCTTTCTATCATCGGAGCGAGCACGGGATGCATCCTCCTTGCGCCGAAACTTATCACCGGTCTTTCTCCTGCAAGTTTTTTGAACCTGGAGGCCTTCGTCGCGATTCCCGAGGCCTGACACAAAAATCCAAGAATGGCCGTTTCATAAACGCAGAAGTCCTCGTACATGCCCTCTATTTCGAGAACAGGTTCGAAAGGATAAAAAACAGACCCTTCTTTCATGCTTCTCACTTTTATCGGGAGGTGCTGCATAAGATACATCGCCTCTTCAAGGCCGGCAAAAACAGCCCACGGCCAATTCTCAGGCAGACTCTTTGCGATGAATTCAGCCCTGACCCTTGTGCTCATCTTCTTTGCCTTGAGGATCTTCACCGTGCGGTCAAAATACACGTCGGTTATCTTACCCTCAAGGATATCCTGAGGCTTGGCTATATGAAACATTTCTCTTCCTCCCGCGTGATTAATTTCTTCTATTATATCTTTAAATGTCTTGAGGGCTATATCTTTTTCAGTCTTGCCGGATTCTATCCCTCTATCTACGAGGAGCGGTGGTGTCGTATAATACATTGATTGCATATGAAGAACAAGGTGGTCGGGATAGGTTTTTACAAAAGAGAACAGTGGCAGCAACTTCTCGATACCGCAGCGGATGCCGATATTCTGGAAAAAACCTATGATGAATGGATGGATGTTCTGGATTCTTCCATAGAAAAAATACGTGCACATGGCATCGAACCTGAACTAGTCGAAGTAGACGTCGATGAGCTGCTTGGATTTTGCAAGGAGCAGGGTCTTCGAAATAACGCGGAGACGAGGGCGAAGTTTATCGCGAGAATTGCTGCCGACAAGACCAGGGAGAAAACGGTCGAATAGGTCCGGTCCGTTGAACTCAAAGTTACTTCGATAATCCCTTAAGACAGGAACTTACAGAGACCCGTATCGACTTGTCATTTCCGTGAGGTAGAATATGTCATTCAGAAATGTTCGTCTTCAACTCCCGGTTCCTTCCCTTCTCTCTTGATCCGGATCCTTCTCTCCCACGCACTTGTCTGCCAGTTGTCTTTCCCGGTCGATTCCATGATCCAAGGCGGAACGGTCAGCCTCAGATACTGCGAGAGGGAATAGACATACGGCTCATACAACACTCTCAACGCCGTCAGGTCTTGCTCCATCTCGCCGCCGTCCCTCAGCTTCACACCGACAGCGGCCAGAGATGCGCGCAGACGGGCAAGATCATCGGAAGAAAGTCGGTCTCTCTCAGTTTTGAGCGGCGGCCGGTTAAAAACCAATGAAAGATCCACCGCAGTATGTCGTGCAATCGCAAAGGTCAGGTGTGCCTGGCGCTCGCAGACACCCTCAAGCCCCGATATGACAAGGGCGCTTGTGTCAAGGATCGTTGTGAGTGCGGCGAGCCAGGACTGGTTGTCGTGCTGCGATCGGAAAAAGGCGAGGACCGGATAAGAGAGATGACTTTCGAGTAGCTCAGCCGACCAGCGCTCCCATTCGTTGAGATGCTGGAGAAGCGTATCCATAACGTTATCACGGCACTGCCTGCGTATCATCTCCGCTGCGGTTGGAGGCGAACCGGCACGGGCGTCCAGGAGAGAGATGTTCGCCTCACGCTTTGAGAAAGACTGGTTCAACGCCGGCAGGTAACCGATAACGAGCGCGAGAAATCCGAACCCGAGCCCGGCTTCGAAGACGGTGAGAACCCTTGCGAACGGAGTGAGAGGTCTCACGTCCCCGAGCCCCAGTGTAAAGAAGGTGGTGCCGCTGAAATAAAGGTCTGTTCCAAACCCGGCCGTTCCTTCAGATATCCAGGCAGGCGGCCCAGATGCCCAGTTCAGCAGCGCGAATCCGAAAATCAGTCCAACAGCCCAGATGCTGAGCAGGAGAATGAGCGAAAGGGGTCCGAAATAGCTCAGGTAGTTTTCCTGGCGCCCGTCCCTGAATACAAAGCTTACCACCGCGGACCAAACACGCCAGGTGTTTCTGTAAAAAAGACGGGTGAGACGGAATTTGCGGGTTACGCGGCGGGGAAAAACTATCGTCTCAAATGCATCCCAAAGAACGACGAAGATAAGAGCCACACCTATTAAAGCAGCAAGTATTGACACCTTCACCTCAGTTCAATCTGCGGTCCCGCGAAAGGATTTTAGAAGGAGACTGACTTTCGCCGGGTCCGGATAGATATTTCTTCTTTTTAGAACTCCTAAAAAAATCATATCACAAAAAAGAAAATGCAAGCTTTCCTTCCGTTGTTCAGGAGAAGATTTCTGTCGCAGAGTAGACATTTCTTATGGAACTGCTATTATGATACCAGGAACAGACAATATCCTGGAAAAAGATGAGATACACGGTTATCTTTTTTATCGTATTAACCCTGACAATGAATGCTTTTGCCACGGCTTCGGACAAGGAGGGCAGAAAAATGGACGAATTCAAGATTACAAGTTCGGCATTTGATCATGAAGGCAATATCCCTTCGAGGTACACCTGCGACGGGATGGATATAAACCCGCCGCTTAGGATCGAAAACACCCCTCCTTCCGCAAAATCACTCGCTTTGATCGTGGATGACCCTGACGCCCCGGCAAAGACGTGGGTCCACTGGGTTGCATGGAACATCGACCCGAAGATCGTAGAGATAAAGGAAAACTCGGTCCCCAAGGGGGCAGTCCAGGGCATCAACGATTTCAGAAAACACAACTACGGGGGGCCCTGTCCGCCTTCGGGAACACACAGATATTACTTCAAGCTCTACGCACTCGATACAGTGCTCGATCTCGGAAATCATGCTGAAAAACCGGACCTCGAAAAGGCAATGAAGGGCCATATTATCGCGCAAACAGAGCTTATGGGGAAATACAAACGGAAATAACTTCGTCAGCTTACTTATTTCTCCTGCTATTCCCGCTGGGAATGGATGCTTTTGTTCGGCCATTTATTAATCAATCGATAGCTTCCCCTCGTTGTATTTATGAATCAGCATCGAGATAAGGGATTGATATGGAATGCCTTCTCCGATTGCTTTTGCCCTGATTTTCTTTAAATCTCGCTCCATCATCCTGATGTTGATCCGCTTTTGTTTGTCGCGGCTATGCGCGCATATTCCTCGTATTGCTTCTTTTTCTTCTTGGTGAGATCGGAAACCCGTTCTTCATTTTCAAGTGATCTCGCCAATTCCATCGCGTCTTTATCCAAATATTTAGCCTTGTTCATTTTTTGCCCATAAAATACCTTCTTGTTACTTTGTTGTCCGGTATCATTGTTTTTAAGAATATTTTTTCGTTATCCTCAACGTAGGGCACTGAATAGATATAATCTTCGATAAGGAAGTTGGTAAAATATGGGAAAAGCGTCCAACGAAGAGCAGAAAATACTGCCCGAGTTCCGGAAGTTGCTTCTTGAACGAAAGCTCGTCCCTGAAAGGCAATCCCCTCTTTATCCTGCCGACTCGTCGGGAAGAGCTGTCTTTCTCTCCGTCTCTTCAATCACCGGCTTGAAATAAAGGACGGAAAGAGGGGGGATCACGATGTTGATAGAGTAAGATTTCCCGTGCCACGGACGATCTTCGGAATGCACACCTCCTGCGTTTCCGACATTACTTCCCCAGTATTCGCTTGAGTCGCTGTTTAAGACCTCCCGGTAAAAATATTTTCCAGGGACACCTATCCTGTAACTCTGCCTGGGAACGGGTGTAAAATTGCAGACGACTACAATATGGTCTTCCTTATTTTTCGCGCGCCTTATAAAGGATATGAGGCTTTTATCAGTATCGCGGAAATCAATCCATTCGAAGCCCTTGTGGTCGAAATCGACCTCATGGAGCGCCGATTCGGATAGATATATCTTGTTAACGTCCTTGACGTATCTCTGGAGTTTGCCGTGCTGTTCATAATCGAGGAGATGCCAGTCGAGACTGTGGTCAAACTTCCATTCGTCCCACTGGCCGATCTCGCCTCCCATGAAAAGGAGTTTCTTTCCCGGGTGACCGTACATGTAGCCATAAAAGAGCCTCAGGTTCGCAAACTTCTGCCACATGTCGCCGGGCATCTTGTTCAGCATCGATTTTTTCCCGTGGACGACCTCATCGTGTGAGAGGACAAGAATGAAATTCTCAGAAAAGGCATAAAGGAGACTGAAGGTGAGATTATTGTGGTGATGTTTCCTGTGAATCGGCTCTTTCGAAATGTACTCGAGCATATCGTTCATCCATCCCATGTTCCATTTCATGTCGAACCCCAGTCCGCCAAGATAAACGGGCTTCGTGACGCCCGGCCATGCCGTCGATTCTTCAGCGATCGTCAGTGTCCCGGGAAAATACCGGTGCGTCACCTCGTTGAATTTTTTTATGAAGTCGATAGCCTCAAGATTCTCGTTCCCCCCGAAGACATTCGGTATCCATTCGCCTCGTTTCCTCGAGTAATCGAGGTAGAGCATCGACGCTACCGCATCAACTCTCAAACCGTCTATGTGATATTTATCGAACCAGAAGAGGGCGTTCGATATCAGAAAATTTTTTACCTCGTTCCGCCCGTAATTGAAGATCAGGGTTCCCCAGTCCCTGTGTTCCCCTTTTCTCGGGTCCTGATGCTCATAAAGCCATGTCCCGTCAAAGAAACCGAGACCATGGCCGTCCTTCGGAAAATGCGCTGGAGACCAGTCGAGAATCACTCCGATATTGTTACGGTGGCACGTATCTATAAAGAACATGAAGTCATCAGGTGTTCCGTGCCTGCTTGTCGCCGCAAAATACCCTATCGTCTGGTAGCCCCAGGAGGCGTCGAGGGGATGTTCGGCAACGGGCAGGAGTTCGATGTGGGTATATCCCATCTCCTTCACGTATCTTACAAGTCTGTCCGCCAGTTCCCGGTATGTAAGGAACCGGTCTTTCTCTTCCGACACCCTCATCCATGAACCGAGGTGTACCTCATAGATCGAAACCGGAGACTCAAACCAGTTTACCCGCCGACGTTTCTGTGTCCATTTCTTGTCGTTCCATTTGTAGTTGTCGATGTCATAGACAATCGAGGCGGTCTTCGGTCTGTATTCGAAATAAGAACCGTGCGGGTCCGATTTCACGGCCCGGTACCTATGGTATTTGGACCGAATTTCGAATTTGTACTTCTCACCCTCGCCGATTTCCGGAATAAAGACCTCCCAAATTCCTCCTTTTCCGAGGAGGCGCATCGGATGTCTCCTGTTGTCCCATCGGTTAAAATCTCCTATCACATGGACGCTCTTTGCGCTCGGCGCCCAGACCGCGAAATGGACACCCTTCACACCTTTCACGGTAATGATGTGCGCGCCCAATTTTTCATACACGTTGTAGTGGCTCCCCTCTCCGATCAAATGGAGGTCATAATCGGTCAGAACCGGTCCGAAAGAGTACGGGTCCTTAAAAGACGACATTTCCCCGTCATCCTTCTTGATCCTGATCCTGTACGGGAAAAGTTCTTTCCCGTGTATCCCCACAAAATAAAAACCGGACTTGTCTACCTTTTCCATGGCATATTCTTCCCCGGTCTTGATGTCGATAATCCAAGCTTCTCCGGCCTCGGGCAGGAAGGCCCTTATCTCAACGTTTTTTCTTTCACCGGTACGATGAATCCCCAGAACGGAAAAAGGATCCGGGTGGACCCCTTCTATAATTCGTCTGATGTCTTCTTTATTTACCATCAATACTCCCTCTCTATATGCTAAAGATATGGTATTTTAAAACAGAAAACTAAACAAGAAAAATTTGTGCGATCCATATTTGAGAAAATCTCACAATTATTGCTGGCTTCAAAAACAGGTGACCGGCAGCATACAACGGCCTCTGAGAGGTCTTATTATCTGACCGCCGGCAACGCTATCGAATTAGACGAAAGAAGTGGTTTGACTTCCACGATGGAAAGATATGACGACATTTCAAAAAGAATACGCAGAGTCCTCGATTCCGGCATGTTGCTCGACATAGGGTGCGGGACTGCGCGGAACTACCCGGAGATATCGTGAAAGAGATAATCGAGATAAGCGGGTCCAAATTAAGGTAAAGAACAGACTGCGGAAGACCGGAAAGAGTGTAGTCAAGACTGACGCTGCGGTCCCGCGAGAATGAGAGCAGAGCTTCAGAGACGATTCAACCATATCGGAGAGCCCGCACTTCCATAAAGTCCGGTCCGGCAATGGTCAATAATGCGCGGCAGGTCAGTGCGCTGCAATCAAGTCATCAGGAACCTTCAACAGTTCTTCCGGAGCCTTCTTTCACCATATTGGCTCTCCTATTCAAACTTTCCGCAGTACTTACAGTTTCTAAGATTGTGGCCAGTTGTGTTGCAGTCGAGTCTGATAATAAATTCATGCCTGTTGAGTCTGCACATGATCACCTGAAAAACTCTCTTAACCCTCTGCTTCATCGCTCTCGCCTCCTTTCTCCTGGTCTTCCTGTCAACCTTCTCTACCGACAAAAGTCTGACGTGCGTGTATAGACTGCCTCGACAGCTTTGATTGTTCTTCCTATCCCTACTCCCTATGTGCCGCCGTTCAGGAGCCTCATCTGCAAAGGCTTTTTGATCACCCCCTTTTCTTCAAGCAGTTCCAGTGCCTGCGCTGTCAAACGGATATTTCGGTGTCGTCCTGGCTCGACATATAGGTGCCCTTTCCTTTGTAAAGGATCGGTAAAAACAACTGCAACGTTCGACTTTATCTTCAGCGCTTCCGCAATCTCCTTCTGCGTTGGATAATATTTATGCGTCATAAAATACTCATAGATGAATGCAAGACATTCGAACTGCCGTTCGGTCAGCGGCTCTACGGGCTTCAATATTTTGGGAGGGACTGCTTCCGCTATCCTCTCCTCCCCTGTCGTGTATTTTCTTCTTTTTTTCATTTAATTTCGTCATCGTAGTACTAATTAATTACCTAATTATATTTTCAAGTATCCGACTTGTCAAGTATTTTTTGGCATTTCTTTATTTTTAAATGATCCCAAAAGAAGAACGGACGAGTCTCGACAATATGATTTTCGGAAGGTTACCTGAGTGCAAGAGGCACGTAATCTTTTCTCAGGCCCGGCAACGATGAGTAATACGAAGGCCTTATGAGCTTGCCCTGTATGATCTCTTCAATTCTGTGTGCCGACCACCCTGCCACTCTTGACATGGCAAAGATAGGAGTAAAGAGTTCTTTCGGTATCCCCATTGACCGGTATACAAAACCTGAATAAAAATCAACATTAGGTGACGATACTTTTCCTTTTTTCCTTTCGACTATCTCCGGCGCGAGCCTGGCAACTTTTTTATAAAGTTCAAATTCCTTCCCCATGCTGTTTTTTCTTGCGATTTCTTCCGCCTTATTTTCGAGTATCACAGCCCGCGGGTCTGACCTGGTGTATACGGCGTGCCCTATACCGTAAATTTTGCCTGATTTATCGTTAGCCTTCTTGTCGAGTATCTTTTCGAGGTAACTCGAAACTTCACATTCATCATCCCAGTCCCTGACGTGAGCCTTTATGTTATCCATCATGCTTTCAACCGCCTCATTCGCACCTCCGTGCAGGTGGCCCGAAAGTGAAGCTATGCCAGAGCATATCGCCATGTAACTATTAGCACCGGAGGAGGAGACAGTTCTGACAGTAAATGTCGAATTGTTACCGCCGCCATGTTCGGCATGAAGGACGAGCATCATGTCGAATAAGTTCGCGGTCAGCCCATCAGGTTTCTTACCTTTCAGCATGTATAGAAAGTTTTCGGCGTGGCTGCAGTCCTCTCTCGGTTCTATCAGAGCAGGCAAACCTTTCCTGCGTCCAGTTGAAGCATGGTAGTTGTGTGCAACTATTGTAGGAAATTTTGCAATCAGGTCGATGCATTGCCTCGCAAGATCCTTTATGTCCGTGGAGTCAGGACTATCGTCAAATAAATGCATCGCGGATACGATTGTATGTAGAGAACCCATCTGGTCGTCATGGGGCGGCCTGTTCAAGACTATTTTTTTGGCTTCTTTGGGCAGGTGTCTTCGCTGCGCAAGCTCTTTTGTGAATATGTCAAGGTGATTCCGGCTTGGAAGTTCGCCAGTGAGCAAGAGGTATGTCGTTTCTTCATAGCCGAATCTGGCCTCTTCCTGCTGGTGTCTAACGAGGTCTTTTATATTATATCCGCAGTAATATAATTCACCATCGAGGTCTATTTTTTTCTGACTTCCATCCCCCTGGATCTCCTTCTTGTAACCTATTACTTGTCCTTTGCTTGTTATTCCTACAAATACTCCGGTGCCATCCTCGTTTCGAAGACCCAGCTTAATGTTCTTTTCCCTGACAAGATCCGGTGGTATTTTATCGTGTTCTAATGCCAGGTTCTGAATTATTTTGAGGACATTCTGCAAGTGTTTTTTCACTCCTTCAGAGAGATATTTTGCCGATAAAAAAATTGTAGTAGTTTACCATATTTCTTTCCTCTTTCTGCATTAAACCAGACATGACGGGATCATAAAGAGGACAAAAGCCCTGAACTAATAAAAAGAGAACGGCTCGACTTGGCTACGCCAACTGCAATTCCAGCAGTCGAAAAATGATCATTTTAAAATTCTTAAAATTTCTTAATCAAACATTAATCATTTCTTCACAATCAAACGCTATAGTGTTGCAAGTCGAATCAGCAAGTCAACTGTCAAGGATATGACACTTATGACCTTTACCAATACTGACGGCAAAAAAAGAATACATGGTCGCTATGATTTCCATTCCCCGATCGAATACAGACTGATTCAGGACGCCTCGAATAAAATTTTTGAGTCTTGCACCGTCAACATTAGCGGTGGCGGCTTTTGTATTTACCTTTATGAACGATTACCGGTAGGTCAAGAGATAGAAATCACAAAAAATATTCTGCCCTTCCCGTGCCTGAAAGCAAGAGTTAGATGGGTCGACGAAGTTGAAACAGGACTTTATAGGGCGGGCATGAATTTTATTGAGTGAGTCCGGCCATGCCTATGGGAAGTTCGATACTTTCTCACTAACGACAAGGAAATAGCTGAAAGAAGAATCCCTATCGCAGGTGAGATAATCGGTGATCTCAAGGCGTTAAGTTGATCTTTGGCGATATGCATTATCCTCTTATGCTATTCGAGAGTTCTTCTGTGTATTCTTAATGTCTTATCCGGGAGGTCGGCATTCTGTCATATTCCTTTCTCTTTCGAGAGTCCATTAAAGTTGCATACGCCTCGTTCAGATACGTGAATATCACGTTTATTTTTTCCTTCAGATCATGGGGAGTGTCCCGGTATCCATCCGGATGAAACTCCCGAGCCATTTTACCGTAGGCATGATTGATCTGTTTGTCTGTTGCATATTCTTTGATATCAAGTATTTTGTAATATCCCAACGTCTTGTGCCACTTGTGCAAATATTCGATCCTTTCCCTCAAATCCTGGGCAATCTTGGAAGTTTGCTCCCCAACAGATTCTTTAACTGCTTTTTGACTCTCAACCTTTACCTGCGCTCCCAGATAGTCAACAAATGTGGACTCGGACACTTCTTCCTTCTTGTGACGTTCAATGAAATGCAGAAGATCGGCGGTCTTCTCCGTTGACACATCTCTGAATTCCATTCCGGCCGTGTATTCCGGGATGCTTTCGCCACCCTGCCTTCCTATGGAGCCGCTTAACAAAGACCATGCGACAACGCCCTTTACGGAAATCACTTTCTTCTTGTCCTCCAGTTGAAGAACGTATCCTCGGCCGATATTCAGCCTCCTGTCTGCTCTTAACGATATTCCGCCAATGCTTATGTCAATTATTTCGATTTTTGACGCAAACATCATCTTGCCCTTTATGTCCATGACTTCCAATCTGAACCTCTTATGTCCTCTTTTGTCCCCCATAAAATATCCCCTCCATCTAACAGTCAATTGCGTGAGTACTAAGTGCGAAGTACGTTACCGTCGGTATTGATGGTAAGTTATTTAGAGATCTGATCCCTTCCTATGAGAAAGCAGAAATCATGTCATAATGTTATTCCTTTTTTAAGGCGAAAATGACGGGCCCCGACCCTTGCGAACACTTTATCAACGCTCATTCGCGATGTCAAGTTTCCGACTGATAGAAGATAAACTCTGTCCCACGTAGACGTGCTGAATTGAGAATTCATGAAATGGATGACATTGTGATATAATCGCTAAGGATCTCCATGGACACCATCGAAAAACTAAAAATACTTTCCGAAGATTCGCGGTACGATCTTGCCTGCGCATGTGGTACAGGCAAGGATGACCATAGAAGGAGAGGGCAGGACGGTAACTGGCTTTACCCTGTTTCGCTGCCGCAGGGCGGCTATTCGGTACTCCTGAAAACCCTTCTTTCCAATGCATGTACTAACGATTGCAAGTACTGTCCGCTTCGGTCCGGAACGAACGTCCGGCGCTGCAGTCTCAAGCCTGAAGAGGTCGCCCGTGTGTTCATGGAATATCACCGAAAGGAAAAGGTCTTCGGCCTGTTCCTGAGTTCCGCCGTCATCGACAATGCTGATTACACCATGGACAAAATCAATACCGTTGCCCGCCTTCTCCGATACAGGCATAATTTCAGGGGCTACATACACCTGAAAATAATTCCTGGTGCATCGGATGCCGCTGTCGAGGATTCCCTGTCTTTGGCGACTGCTGTTTCACTCAATATCGAGACCCCTGGGAAAATCCACTTCGGCGTGCTCTCAAAAAAAAAGGATTACGAAAGAGACATTATCCGTCCGTTGAAATTGATGGGTAAGCTCACGGAGAAAGGTATGAGGTTTTCGAGGGTCAAATGCACGACTCAATTCATTGTCGGGGCTTCCTCAGAGAATGACGTGGAGATCATAGATTATATGTTCGGTTTATATGACCGCCTGAATTTTAAGAGGGTGTATTTCTCGGCGTATCAGAAAGGTCTTGGGGATCCGGACATCCCGGGCGAACGTCAATTTCTCACAAATCCCGGAGAGCCTTTTCTGCGGGAGCACCGTTTATATCAGGTTGACTTTCTGAGCCGCAAATACGGCTTTACGAGGGGGGATATTTCATTTGACGAAAGCGGCAATCTGAGATTGGACAAGGATCCTAAAGAAGTCTGGGCGGACAGCCATCCTGAATACTATCCTGTCAGGCTTAACACGTCAGACAAGGAGGCCTTGCTGAGGGTGCCCGGACTGGGGCCGGAAACAGTCCGCAGGATAATCAGCATACGGCGTGAGCGAAGGATTAACCGGCTTGCCGATGTCGGACTTAAGGGGAAAAGGCTCGAAAAGGTAAAGAGCTATGTAATCTTTGAGTAAAACATTTTTGGGTAACTAAGAAATCTTCTGTTCTCTCATTCTTACGACGTCTTCTTGATCCCTTCTCTCGCTATGGCGATCTTGCCTGTCCGCACGAATTCTTTGATCCCCATCGGCTTCAGGAGCTCTACGATAGCCTCAATCTTTTTTTCATCTCCGGTGATCTCTATGGTATAGGTCTTCTGGCTCGAATCCACCACCCTGCCCCGGAAGATCTCGGTAAGACTCAGAACTTCTGCCTTATCTTCTGCACGGGGGGCGACCTTAATGAGGACCATCTCGCGCTCGACATGGTAGAGTTCGGTCATATCAATAACCTTTATGACGTCCACAAGCTTATTCAGCTGTTTCGTTATCTGCTCTATGATCCAGTCATCGCCGGTCGTCACTATCGTCATGA
>Ga0187776_10001073_pt1 | contig 13464 bp, 8 predicted proteins | sample 0216_BV02_MP12_2_FD_132426 | JGI IMG/M metagenome (GOLD analysis project Ga0187776, IMG submission 132426) | Tropical peat soil microbial communities from peatlands in Department of Meta, Colombia - 0216_BV02_MP12_20_MG | ecosystem: Environmental > Terrestrial > Soil > Wetlands > Peat | place...
CGGGGACGGTTCGCCCGCTCGGCGGCGGCTTCCCTGTGCTGGCGAGCCGCGGATGTCCGGAGTTCTGCACCTACTGCCCGCACCGCATTCTCGCCGGTCATCGCATGCGTTCGGTCTCGAACATCGCCGACGAGCTCGAAGAGCTGTGCGCGCGCTACCCACGGCCGTACGTCATCTTCCGCGACCCGCTCTTCACCGAGGAGCGTGATCGCTGCCTGGCGCTGTGCGACGAGATCAGGGCTCGCGGCCTCCGCATTCGCTTCGAGTGCGAGACGCGGCTCGATCGCCTCGACCCGACGCTGCTCTACGCGATGTCCCGCGTCGGGCTGAAGGCGATCGGGTTCGGCGTCGAATCGGTGTCGCCCGAGACGCTCAAAAAGGCCGGACGGCGGCCGATTCCGCAGGCGCATCAGCGTGAAATCATCAGGCTCTGCCGTGAGCTTGGCGTCCTCACGGCCGGCTTCTACGTCATCGGCTTCCTGCAGGACACCTGGGAGTCGGTTGCCAAGACGATCGACTATTCGATTCAGCTCGGGTCGACCATCGCCCAGTTCAAGATCCTGACGCCCTATCCGGCTACGCCGCTCTGGAAGCAGATGGCCCATCTGGTCTACGAGAAGGACTGGCAGAAGTTCGACGGCAATACGCCGACCTTCACGCACCCGAATCTCACCGCCAACGACCTCACGTTCCTGCTGCGGGCGGCCATGGCCCGCTTCTACGTGCGTCCGAGCTGGCTGACGGGATATCTCGGGATCGACAGCGCGCTCGTGACCCGGGTGTTCGATTACCTCGATCGGCGGGTTGTCGCCAGGCTCGAGCGCGAGGAGATTGCTTCGATATCGCGCGCCGTGTCCTGCTGATGGCCATTTCCCGCTACGGGATCCGCGTCCCGCCGCGGGCCGACGAGATCTTCGAGGAGTACCAGAAGTCGGGCCGCCTCGTTCAGGGGCCCGACATCGACACATTCGAGCGAGCGTTCGAGAAACGGCTCGGCGCCGGCGTGGCGATCGCCACGTCGTACGGCCGGATGGCCTTCTTTCACATCCTCAAGGCGCTCGATCTCCCGCCGGGGTCGGAGATCGTCGTGCCGGCGCTGACCTTCTGGGTCATCCCGGAGCTGGCGCGGGTGGCCGGCCTGCGCCTCGTCTTTGCCGACGTCGATCCGGATACCTTCACGCTCGACCCCGCCGCGTTCGAGCGAGCGATCACGTCCAAGACCAGGGCGGTCGTGCCCACGCACCTGTACGGGCTGCCGTGCGACATGGATCCGATCCTCGCACTCGCCCGCCGGCATGGAATCGCCGTCATCGAGGATTGCGCCCACGCGCTCGGCGCCGCGTATCGAGGACATCCGGTCGGCACACTGGGTGACGCGGCGCTCTTCAGCTTTCAAACGCTCAAGCCGCTCAACGCCTTCGGCGGCGGCCTCGCGCTCGTGCGCGACGGCTCGGTGGCCAGGCGCGTGAGGAGTGCCGTCGACGCCCTGCCGTGGCCCGACCAAACGCGTATCCTGAACAGGTTCAAGGTCGGCCGTGCGATGCGCTTCTTCACGAAGCCCTTGGTCTTCACGTTGACTGGATTTCCGATTTTGTGGGTCTGCTCGTGGTTCGACTGGTCCCCGGACGTATACCTGTGGGAGAAGATACGATCGCTCGATCCGCTTCCAGACTCGTATACCGAGCGGTTTCCCAACGTCCAGGCGGCGATTGCGCTGGCGGCTCTTCCGATGCTCGACGAATGGACGGAACGGACGCGCGCGCACGCGCGTCGGATGGACGCGGCGCTCGCCGGGCTCCCCACCGTGCAGACACCCGTCGTGCCCGAAGGACGGACGCACGCGTACTACCAGTACTGCGTCTACGTCCCGCACCGCGATCCCACCGTCTGCCGGTGTATTCGGCATGGAGTCGATATCGAGTCGCTCCACGTCGACGTCTGCACCGAGCTTCCTCTGTTCGCCGACTGCGAGATGTCGCCGACGCCTGGCGCCTCTCGTTCCGCTGGCGTCATCCAGATTCCGGTGTACGCCTCCCTTACCGACGCTCAAGTCCAGCGGGTGGCGGACACCGTCCGCCGCTCAGTGCATTAATCGTCGTGCCAGGACGACGAGTGGTTGGTCGAGTGTCGTCCGAAGGGCTGGGCAATCCACCGTGGGAAGCTCCCGCACGGCCGCCCAGGAGCACGCTTCCGTCGAAGAGCGACATCGTGATCGTGGGCGCCGGCCTGACCGGCCTGTCGGCCGCGGTCGCGCTGTCGGGCCGGCGTGAGGTGGTCGTGCTCGAGGAAGCCTTCGGGAGCGGCGCGACCTCGAGAAGCGGGGGCGTCGTCCTCGGCGGCACGCTGGGCGGCGCGGCGCCGGCGTTTGCTGGATGCGAACTGGCGCTCCGCGACTGGATCGGCGTCCATGGCGTCGACTGCGGTTTGGTCTGGGCAGGCTGTCTCGAACTGGTCCGAGACGAGTCGCGAGCGCCTCACCCGATCGACTGGCAGGATGGCGGTACCGTCCGGCTGTCGGCGCGCGTCGAGGGAGGTGTTGTCGATCCCGCACGGCTACTCGGCGGTCTGCTGTCGGTGGCGCTTCGCGCGGGCGTGCGAGTCGTCGACGAGATCGCGGTGCACGCCATCGAGCAAGGGGGCGGTGAAGTGAGGCTCGCCACGAATCGTGGGACGGTGGTCGCGCGGCGCCTCGTCATGGCGACCGACGCGATGCTTGCCTCACAAGCGTCCGAACCGGCGGACCCGTGGAGCGAGCGCGGCGTCACCGTGGCCATGCAGACACTGCCTCTTGGCAATGGGGCGCTCGACGCGCTCGGCCTCCGACCGGACGAAGCCTTCTACACCGACGACCTGCCGCTGCTCTGGGGGCGCGTGATGCCCGATCGTTCACTGCTCGTCGGACGCGAATTCCTGTCCGGGGTCGACGGTGACCCGCACAAGTTGGCGGCGGCGATATCGGCCGCCGGCGTGCGGCTCGTCGAGCGGGCGCGCGGTCTGCATCCCGCCTCGGCCGACGTCGCGCTCAAGCGCGTCTGGGGCGGTCCGATCGCCTGGACGAAGGAAGCCATTCCGCTCGTATGCGACGACCCCGCCCTCGCTGGCGTGACCTGGGCGGGCGGGTACGGCGGCCATGGCATCGCTCAGGCATTCCGCGTCGGCCGGCTAGTGGCCGAACGGCTCCTCGATGCGTGAGGACCAGGGCCGCTCAGCTCACCACCCGATCGGCAAACCCTTCGTGTGCTCGTCGAGCCACGTCTTGAGCGGAGCGAAGTAGTCGAGAATCGCCGATGCATCCATCTGGCGTGAGCCGGTGAGCGCCTCGAGGGCCTCGGGCCACGGGCGCGACAGCCCCATCGACAGCATCGCATTCAGGCGCTGGCCGGCTTCCTTGCTTTCATAGATCGAGCAGCGATGAAGCGGCGTCGTACAGCCGGCGATCTTCGACAGCGCGCGGTGGAACTGGAACTGCAGGATCTCGGCCAGGAAGTACCGGGAGTATGGCGTGTTGTCCGGCACGTGGTACTTCGCGCCCGGATCGAAGAACTCCTCGCCGCGCGGCGTGGGCGGCGCCACGCCCTGGTATTTCAGGCGCAGATCCCACCACGCTTTGTTGTAATCCTCGGGTTTGATCTCCCCGGAGAACACTTTCCACCGCCACTGATCGATCAGGAGCCCGAAGGGGAGAAAGGAGACCTTTTCGAGGGCGCGGGTCATCAGCAGGCCGATATCGCGAGAGGCGTCTGGGGCCTTGTCCAGCAGTCCGATCTTCACGAGGTATTCGGGAGTCACCGAGAGGGCAATCGTGTCGCCGATCGCCTCGTGGAAGCCGTCGTTCGCGCTGTCGCGGAAGATCATCGGCTGCGACTTGTAGGCGCGCTGATAGAAGTTGTGCCCGAGCTCGTGGTGGATGGTCGTGAAGTCCTCGGCCGTCGGCGTGAGGCAGACCTTGATCCGGACGTCCGCTTCCATGTCGATATCCCAAGCACTGGCATGACACACGACCTCGCGGTCGCGTGGACGCACGAACAGCGATCGCTCCCAGAAGGTCTTGGGCAGCGGATCGAAGCCGAGCGAGGTGTAGAAGCGCTCGCCCATGCGCACCATGTCGGTCGCGCTCGGCTGACGCTTCTTCAGGATGTCGTCGAGCGAATAACCCGGGTCGGCGCCCTCTGGAGCGGCGAGATTGTAGATGTTCGACCAGTCCTGCGCCCAGATGTTGCCGAGAAGGTGCGCCGGAATCGGTCCTTTCTCCGGCACGATGTCGCCGTACTTCGCCCGCAGTCTGCTCCGGACGTAGGCATGGAGCTCCAGGTAGAGCGGTCGAACCTGATCCCAGACTCGGTCCAGCTCCTTCGAGTAGTCGTCGGGCGGCATGTCGTACTTCGACCGCCACATCGCGCCGGTGTCGGCGAAGCCGAGCTCCCGGGCGCCTTTGTTCGAGAGCTCCACGAAGCGTGCGTAGTCCTTGCGCATCGGTGGACTGATGGTGTGCCACCCTTCCCACGTGCGGCGCAGCTCGGCTTCGTTGCGTGAAGAGGCGAGCGTCTTCGTGATGTCGTCGATGTTGTGGCAGGCGTCGGGCTTGGCCGGATCGGGACACCACTTGCCCTTCCCGTACATCCCGTCCATGCGAGACGTAATCTGCGTCAATTCCTCCGCTTCCTTGGGATCGGAGGGAGTCACCATCACGAGAGAGAGCTTGAGCAGATTCAGCTGCCGCCGCAAATCGGCCGGGACCTCCACCTTCTCATACTTCGTCGATTCCTTGGCGAAGCGCACGGCCGCGTCGGTCACTTCCTGTGTGACCTTGGCGTTGATCGCTTCGGTGTCGTCGGTGATGAAGTTCTCGGCGATCCAGCCCGCCTGATTCTGCTCGATGTCGAGCTTGCCCAGCGCCTCGTTGACCGTGTCCATGAATTTCTTCGCGTCAGCCGGCGTCGCCGTGCTCGTCGGGCCGCCGCTCCCTCCCCCGGTCGTGCCGGAGCACGCGCCGGCGGCTATCACCGCCACGACAAGGGCTGTACAAACTGCAACGCGCTTCATACTTGCGCCTCCGTCGTTGAACCCCTCGAACTCAGAACCTTCTGAACCCGCGGAACCCCCTGGACCTTCTGAACCCTTTGAACCGTCATTCTAGAATAGCCAACGTGCCCGACTACAGCGCCGCACGCGCCGTTGCTCCGAGGGTCCGCGAGCACTTCGTCCGCCACATCGAGGCCAGCTCTCCGCCCGAGCGCCCGGAGCAGGTGCCGGAACCGCCGGACGTTCAGGCGGTGGAGTCGATCGTGGACGCCGCGTTCTGGGCCAGTTTGAGGCGCGAGGAAGGCTATACCCCGAAGATCTCACTGGCGCTGCTCCCGAAGGATCGCGCCGACCGGCCGCTCCTCTTCGAAACGCCGCTGCCGCTCACGGCGACCGCACTGGTTCGCGTGGCGCCGGCCGTCGAGCGGCCCGGCATTCATCTCGGCGTGTGGCGTGAGGAGGGCGAGCTGCGCGTCTGGGGGGCCATTAGGACGATTCCGACCTTCACATTCGTGCTCGAGGTGGCGGCGCCGGGGCTTCTCGTGATCAAGCATCAGCGGGGCGAGGCCGGGAAATTCGTCAACGTCGCCGTGCTCGAGGGCGATCAGGTCAAGGTCATCGACGAGCGCACGTCGAACCTGCCGGATTGTCCGCCCCTCATTGCGTCGCTCGTCGGGTTCGATCGAGCCGATTCGCCGGACGGCCGCGTCAACATCCTCGTGCAGCTGGCGGTGTCGATGCGCGCACACGGTCGCGGCGGCTGCGTCCTCATTGTCCCCGCCGGGTCGGACAGCTGGCTCGAATCGATCGTCCGGCCGATTCGCTACGCCATCTCTCCCGCCTACTCCAAGCTGTCGGATCTTGCGCGTCAGCCGCCGCCGAATGGCGCCGAGGCGCGGGCATGGCAGGATGCGCTTCAGAACGCGGTGGACGGAATCGGCGGCCTGACCGCCGTCGACGGCGCGACGGTCATGACCGACGCGTACGACCTCCTGGCGTTCGGCGCCAAGATCGCGCGCCGTCGCGGCGCGCCGCGTATCGAGCAGGTGACGCTCACCGAGCCGATCGAGGGGAGCCTGGCACAAGTGCTCCATCCGTCGCGCCTCGGCGGCACGCGGCACCTCTCCGCGGCCCAGTTCGTCCACGACGAGCGCGCCGCCGTCGCGCTCGTGGCGTCCCAGGATGGGCGCTTCACCATCTTCGCCTGGTCGCCGTGCGAGGAGATGGTGCACGCGCATCGGGTGGAAACGCTCCTGCTCTGACCGCCCGTACGGACAACAGTGACGCGGAGGAGTAAGATCGATCCGTGGCGGGCGTCACACTGTCGGCAAGTCGAGAGCTGCACCAGACTGTCGAGCGAAATGGCTATGCGTTCGTCGAGGGGGCGTCGATGCGGGACTTCCTCGCGCCGTTCGGCTCGCTCGCCGACTGGGAGACCTTCGCCGGGAGCTGGAATCGCCTCGAGCTCGACACCTACATGGCCGATGGCGGGCGCTACCGCCGCCGCCGGCACGCCACGTATGCGGCGCTCGAGTCCGGCGCAATCGACAGGCAGCCCCACCGTCCGCACTTCCAGGCGCTCGACTACAACCCGCTGAACGGCGGCGTCGCGCGCTGGTTCGCGCCGATCGAAGACTCGATTGGGGCCAGTTCAACTCTTAGAGCGATCCTGGCGTTCTGCCGATCGCTTTTCGGCGGCCTGCAACCATCGACGCGCGCATGGAACGTCGAAGTCCACCAGTTCAGGATCGAAGCGCGGCACGACGAGATCGGACGTCCCACGCCCGAAGGGCTCCACCGGGACGGCGTCGACTACGTGCTGGTGCTGCTGGTAAACCGCCAGAACATTGCGAGCGGCGTGACAGGCATTCACGCGCTCGACGGCCGGCAGCTCGGCCACTTCACGCTGATCGATCCGTTCGACGCGGCGATCGTGGACGACCATCGCGTCGCGCACGGCGTCACGCCCGTGCAGCCGATCGACCCGGCGGCGTCGGCGTTCCGGGATGTGCTGGTCGTCACCTTCGCGGATAGAGCGAACGGAGGGCGCGGAGAGAACGGTTAAACACGGAGGCACGGAGGAACGGAGGCCTTCAACTTGGCTCCGTTTGCTTCGGTGGACCCGCTGCCTCGGGCCCTCAGCTGAAAGTCTCAGCGTCCCTCAGGGCTCCCGCGGCGTAGCGGGAACCAGGTCCGCGACAAGCCTCATGACGCGGGCGCATCCATGCTATCGACCATCTCGACGCGGCCCCCGCCAACCCTGAACGCCTCGAGCAGACGATCGAGCTGCCGGCTCATCTCGCCTTCTTCAACCCACTGCCGATCGACGAGACGCAACACGTCGGCGCCGCGAAGTTCGACCGCGAGGCCATCGAAGATGTCCGCCGTAGTGCGCCGGTCCCAGACGGCGGGCGGCTCGTTGCCCCACGGATCGGGAGTGTCGCTGTGCAAGTTCGCGTCGTCGTCGGTGACGAGCGCGTCCAGGCAGCGCATGTACAGACGACGACACGAGAGCTCGACGACGCGAGCGATCGGATCTCGGCGCAGGAGAAAGAAGTCGCGGCGATTCATCCCCGAAGCCCGAAGCCTGAAGTCAGGCTTTCTGCGCCAGCTCCAACACGGTTCTTCTCACGAGATTTCGCGTCAGCGGAACCTTGTATTTGTTCTTCTCGAGCGGCCGTGCATTGGCGACCGCCTGCTCACCGGCGCGCGCCGCCAGATCAGGTGTGATCCGCTGGCCCGCCAGCATCTTCTCGACCTCCGGCACCCGCCACGGAATCGGCGCCACGCCTCCAAGCACCACACGCGCTTCGCGGCAGACGCCGCCGTCCATGTCGAGCACGACGGCCGCGCTCACGACGGCGTGCGTCCAGGTCTCGCGATCCATGATCTTGTGGTACGTGCTGCGAACGCCAGGCCGCGGTTGCGGCAGACTGATCCCGGCCAGAAGCTCGTCGGTCGCGAGCGCGTTCTCGCGCGCCGGGTCTGCGCGAGGCAGCGTGAAGAACTCGCCCGCTGAAACCGTTCGTGTTCCCGACGGTCCGACGATCCTGAAAGTGGCGTCGAGCGCGACGAGCGCGGGAGCCGTGTCGGACGGATGGACGATGTAGCTCGGCCCTCCGCCGAAGATCGCGTGAAACTGATTCTCGCCAGTGACCGAGAAACAGGTCGTGCCTCCGTTCTTGAAGCATGGGAAGCCGTTCCGGTAGTACCAGCACCACGGCCGCTGGCACACATTGCCGGCAACGGTCGCCACGTTCCTGATCTGCGGCGTCGCGACACTTTCTGCCGCTTCCGCGAGCACCGTGTATCGGGCCCGGACAACCGCGTCGCGGCCGATCGCGTCGAGTGTGGCGAGGCCGCCGATGGCAAGGCCCTGACCGGTCTGGGCGATACCCGCATCGCCCGGCGACCGCAGCGCCACGATGACGTCGGGCGAGACGAGCCGCTCCTTGACGAGCGTCAGCAGATCGCTGCCGCCGCCGCCGAAGGAAACGGCCTTGCCGTCGCGGCGCGCCTGCTGCGCCAGGCTGACGGCCTGCTGGAATGTGCGTGCGTTCGCGTTGGCAAAGGATTTCATGCGAGCGCCTCCAGGATTCTCTGCCTCGTGATCGGCAGGTCTTTCATCCGCTTCCCGGTCGCGTTGAACACGGCGTTCGCGACGGCGGCCGGCGACAGCACGATGCCCGACTCGCCCATGCTCTTCGCCCCGTATGGACCATACCCATCGTCGCTCTCGACGAAGATGACTTCGATCTCCGGCGCATCGCGGTGCGTGGCGATGCGGTCACCGTAGTAGCCGGCGGTGAGCGGCTGGCCGTTGCGCCGGTCGTAGATGAGATCCTCGTGCAGCGCCATGCTGATCCCCTGAATCGCCGCGCCCTTGATCTGGCTCGTCGCGGTCAGGGGGTTCATCAGCCGGCCGCAGTCGTGGACGGCGAGGTATTTCGTCACGCGCACGTGGCCCAGCTCGACGTCGGCCTCGACCTCGACGAAGTGCGCGCCGAAGGCGTTCCGCGTCTTGCGGCCGTCGACCGTCGGGCTTGGCGTCGCCGAGGCGACGAGGATGTTGCCTCCGGCCGGCGCGCCTTTCTCCGAGATCTGGCGCTTGAGATCGCGCGCCGCTTCGATGACCGCGTAGCCGGTCATGATCGTCGTGCGGCTTCCCGATTCGCCGACCGAGTACGGACACGTGTCGGTGTCGCCCCACATCACCTCGATCTGCGACAAGGGCACGCCAAGCGCTTCGGCGGCGATAACCGCCATCGTCGTCTTCGCGCCGGCGCCGACATCGGTGACGCCGACGAACACCGTGTAGCGCCCTTTCGAATCGACATGGATGACGGCGCTGCTCCGGCCCAGGCCAGAACGGAACGCCATGAACGACATGCCCGCGCCGCGCTTGATCGGCCCGGGGTCCGAGCCGGCGATTGGCTTCCAGCGCCGCTTCCAGTCGAACGCTTCGACGCCGCGCGCGAGACATTCCTCGAGCGTGTAGTTGGTGAACGCCTGCTCCGCGGTCGGCCGCACCATGTTGCGCCGCACGAACTCCACGGGATCCATCTTCAGCTTGCTCGCGACATCGTCCATCATCGACTGGATGCCGAAGAAGCCCTGAGGGAATTCCGGACCGCGGTAGTTCCCCGACACGGTCTTGTTCGTGTAGACGGGGCTGACGGTCGATTCGACGTTGGCGCAGCGGTACAGCTCGATGCCGGCGATGGCGCCGGAGTTCTTGCGATACGGACCCATGCCGCTGTAGCCCCGGAGCTGCAGCGCGGTGAGCGTCCCGTCCTTCTTCACGCCCACTTTGTAGTACTGGATCGTCGGCCAGCGGCCGTGCATGCCGACGAAGTCGTCCTTTCGCGACAGCTCGAGCTTGACCGGCGCGCCCGCCTGCTTGGCCAGCACCGCCGCAATCAGATCGGCGTCCTGGTTCTGATTCTTGTTGCCGAAGTTACCGCCCATGTACTGGCAGACGATGCGCACGTTGTCAGGGGAGATGCCGAGGTCACGGGCCGTATCGGTGCGGCAGTTCGCGATGCCGCCGGTCGGCGTATACACGGTGAGCTTGTCGCCTTCCCAGGCAGCCACCGCGGCGCGAGGCTCCATCTGCGCGTTGTGGACGAACGCGGTACTGTAGCGATCCTCGAAGACCGCCTCCGCCTCGGCGAGTCCCTGTTCGAGATTGCCTCGGCGCTGAGCGTTCGGCTGGGCCTCGTTCCGTGCATTGAGCGCGAGGTTGCCTTCGGGCCAGATCTGAGCCGCGTCAGGCTTGAGCGCCTCCTCCGGATCGAGGACGAACCCGAGCGGCTCGTAGTCGACCGTGATGAGGCGCAGCGCCTCCTCCGCGAGATGGCGATCGACGGCCGCGACCGCGGCGACCGGCTCGCCCACGAAGCGCACGGGGTTGTTGAACGCGTAGCGCCGTTGTTTGGTGCTCTGCTTGATCGGGTCGCTGTACTGCACGCCGCCGGCGACCGATCCGGCGCCCCACCACACGTTGCAGTTCTCGTGCGTGATGACCGCCTTGACGCCGGGGAGCGCCTGTGCGCGCGAGACGTCGATCGACTTGATCCGCGCGTGCGGATGCGGACTGCGGAGCACCGCGCCGTAGAGCATCCCCGGCAGCTGGACGTCGCGCGTGTAGACGGCCTTGCCGGACACGCGCTCGCCCGCGTCGACTCGCGGGGTGGCGTGCCCGACGGCGGCAAGCGCGCTGACAGGAGACGTCGTCGAGGAGATGCGCTCGGCTGCCGCGGTCGGCGATGAGCCGACCGTCGCTTCGATGTACCGGTTGTAATTTGCGCACCGGCACAGGTTGCCGGTCATCGCCGCGCGCGCCTCTTCGGCAGTCGGGTGCGGATTCGCATTGTGCAGGGCGACTGCCGCCATGATCTGTCCTGACGTGCAGAAGCCGCATTGCGGCGCGTCGTGCTCGATGAACGACTGCTGGAGCGGCGCGAGCTGCCCGTTGCGCGCCAGCCCTTCGACCGTCTGCACGGATCGACCGTCGGCCCACACGGCGAGGTTGCTGCACGAGTACACGGGCTTCCCATCGAGCAGCACGGTGCAGGCGCCGCACTCGCCCCGCTCACACCCGAGCTTCGTGCCGGTGAGCTTCATGTGATCGCGAAGGAGCTCGGCGAGCGTCCAGCGATCCTCGACCTCCACGCGCTCGGCCGCGCCGTTTACGGTGATGCGGATCGTCGTCCGCGGAACCGCCGCGACGGGCGGAGCGACGCCGGCGCGGGCCGGCGCCTGTGCCTGCGCGATGAGCGACGGCGCCGTCGCTGCGACGGCAACGGCCGCGCCCGTTGTTTCCAGGAACTCACGCCGTGAGATCTCGTTCGCGGACGTCTCGTCGCTCATATTGCCTCCGCTGCCAGATGAGTCTCGCTCCTGCGGCCGGTTTCAGGTTTCCAACCGGAAGGTCCCGGTGTTCGTTCGCCAACTGAGAATTATACGCACCAAAAGGGGGAGGCGGCGGTGGGGGGAATTCAACGGGCGGGGCGCGGTGCCCCGCCCGTGTCGCGCCGAACTTAGTTGGGCAGCCTGTAGGTAATGTACTGGGCGGGAGCCCCGGGACCGCTTGTCGCCACCGTAATGTACTGCTTGCCGTTGACCATGTAAGTCATCGGCGAGCCAGACTGAGGCGCGGGCATGAAGACGGCCCCGGCGTCCTTGCCGGTCGCCTTGTCATAAGCGCGCAGCATCGCGCCCCGCTGGCCGTTTGGCTCCATGATCGAGCCACCCTCGCCGGCGATGACCAGCGTCTTGGTCGTCAACACGCCGATCCGGCCCTGACGGCCGAGTCGCGGCAGATTGATTCCCTTGAGCGCCGGATTGTTCTTGATGTTGTCGGCAGTGTCGCCGTGCGCGATCTGCCAGACCATCGTTCCCTGATTCAGGTCGAGCGCGGTGATGCGTCCGTACGGCGGCTTCACAATCGGGAGCCCCTGAACTGTCAGCCCGGGGCCGCCGCCTTCACCGCCTCCGCCGCCAGCAGCCGCTCCCCCGCCGGCACCGCGACCGCCCGCTTGAGCGCCGCCCGCGCCGCGGCCGCCGCCGGCATCAGCCGACGGAACCGCACCGCCGCGACCGCCGCCCGGCGCGGCACCTGGCGCGCCGCCGCCTCGTCCACCGCGGCCCGTTGCGGGCGCGTTGGGATCAGGCGCCCTGCCTTGGGCCCACCCGAAATCGGTGCGCGCCGGATCGGCCGGTACGAGGCCGAGCGGGCTCGGGGACGTGTTCGAGAAGATGTAGAAAATATTCGTGTCTGGATCGAGCGACCCGCCCTGCCAGTTTGCGCCGCCAGTCACCGACGGCATGATGAGCGTCGCAATCGGCCCCGGGAACTTGCTCTCGACCGGCGGCGTGAAGATCGGCCCGAGCTTGTAGTTCTTCACCGCTTCGATCGCCTGCTGATGCAGCTCGGGCGTGAAGTCGATCAGATCGTCGAGCGACACGCCCTGGCGATCGAAGGCGGGCGGCTTGGTCACGAACGGCTGCGTGGGACTCGTCTTCTCGCCCGGCACGGTCGACTGTTCAACCGGGCGCTCCTCGATCGGCCACACCGGCTGCCCGTTCGTCCGATCGAAGACGTACACCCAACCCTGTTTGGTCGGTTGCGCGATCGCCTTGATCCGTCTGCCGTCGACCGTGATGTCCGTAAGAATCGGGGCGCACGGGATGTCCATGTCCCAGATCCCGTGGTGCACGAGCTGATAGTGCCACTTCCGCTTCCCGGTCTTGATGTCGAGGGCGACGATGCTCTCGCCGAAGAGGCCGTTGCCCGGACGGTTGCCGCCGTAGTAGTCGCCGGTCGGGAGCTCCACGGGCAGGTAAACCAGGCCGAGCTCCTCGTCGGCGCTCATCTGCGCCCACACGCCGGTGTTGCCCGTATACGCCCACGCATCTTTTTCCCAGGTGTCGTTGCCGAACTCGCCCGGACGCGGAATCGTGTGGAAGATCCAAAGGCGCTTGCCGGTCTTCGCATCGAATCCGCGAACGTAGCCCTTTTGGTTCGTCTTGCTCTTCGGGGATCCTTCCGCCAGGTGCGCCGCGCCGACGACGATGACGTCCCTGGTGACGAGCGGCGTCGCGTGCAGGCCGACTTCTCCGGTGACGAGATCCATGACCTGGTCATCGTCCTGCTTCAGATCCACCATGCCTTTGTTGCCGAAGGTCGCGACCGGAACGCCGGTCTTCGCGTTGAGCGCGAGCATCTGATAGCCCGGCGTGACGTAAATGATGCGGTCGTCGCCCCTCCCGTCGGTCCAGTACGAGAGCCCGCGGCCCGACAGCTGTCGCGGCGCCGATTCGCCGCGTTTGCCTTCGTTCTCGCTGTGCATCCAGATCATCTCGCCCGTCGCCGCATCGGGCGCGACGACGGCGCGCCGTGTACCGCCGGTGGCGTAGAGGATGCCGTTCACCATGAGC
>Ga0187776_10001074_pt1 | contig 13457 bp, 12 predicted proteins | sample 0216_BV02_MP12_2_FD_132426 | JGI IMG/M metagenome (GOLD analysis project Ga0187776, IMG submission 132426) | Tropical peat soil microbial communities from peatlands in Department of Meta, Colombia - 0216_BV02_MP12_20_MG | ecosystem: Environmental > Terrestrial > Soil > Wetlands > Peat | place...
CCAGCCTCTTGGCAAGTGGCAACAGCGCAAAAAGTGTGATAACCATGACGGCACTTTGGACATGGCGACGATTGTCATCACACCCGAAGCAGGCCGCGCGCTCTTTTTCTTCGCGGTCATTGTGTTCGTAGGCTGGTTTGCCGCGGGGATGATGCTAAATGTGCGGAAGGGCAATGCCATGACGTGCTGGATGCAGGAAGGACTGCCGCTGATCGGCGAGAAAACCACGCATCGCTGGCTGGGATCCTCCGGCGTCGAGCTGAAGCTCCAGAACCCGAGCAAACCGTTTTCGCGCGTCGAGCTGTTCATTTTGCTGGAGCCTCGCGACGTTCCCTTTTTATGGGCCTATTTCCACGCGCGCGGACGGCGCGACGTGCTGATCGTGCGCTGCCACACGCACAGCCCCCGATTCCAACTGGAAGTCTTTGATCCGAAAGCCTGGACGACTCGAGATCTGCACGAGGAATCCGGGCGAGCGCAATGGTCGACCATTGACGCGCCGGGTGCTGGCCTGATCGCTCGAGGGGAAGGGCGAGTTGAAAACGCCGCGCAATTGGCCGGGCTTGCCGCCGGTTGCGGACTGCCGCTCGTCCGGCTGGGAATCCGCCGGTCGGCACCTGAGCTCGAAGTGCAGTGGGAAATCTCCCGTTATCAGACCGTATCTTCACGACGCCTCTTTGAGAATCTGCGCCAAATCGCGCAACAGCTCTAGTTCGTTTCGAACCGTTGGGCCCGCTCCCGCTGCGACTTACCGGAAGCGGGCCCAAGTTTTATCAGCTCAGATCAATCCGCGGCGATGGCCGCCGGCGCCTGTGCCGGGCGCCCGCGCAGTTTCCGCCACGCGGACCAGGCATCATAGGCAATCAGCAAGGCCGCGATGAACAGCAGCGTAGCCAGAAAGATCATCCCCACGGCTCCGACTACGTTGATGTGTTGCGCCGCAATCTTCGGATTCGAGAGGATGCTTGCGTACAGGTTGTATCCGGTGACCACGATGGCCGCCATCGTCGTGAGGTACATGAAGATCATCGGATAGAAGGCGTAAGCCGGCTTGCGGCCGGTTGAATAGAGCCACAGCGTCACGACCAGCAGACCGAGCGCCGCCATGAGCTGGTTTGAAGCTCCAAACAACTGCCACAAATAAATCCACGTGCCGCTCAAAACCAGAATCAGCGTGAGGGCCATGGAAACGAATGCGGCGATGTGCGGATTCTTGAAGCCGACCCACGCTTCGCCGAGCCACTCACCGAGCGTCACGCGCATCACTCGGAACACCAGTTGCACCACGGTGAGTACGATGATTACGAACACGCCGAATCCAAGCGCTGTTCCATAAGCCGCCGGAATGGCGCCGAAGGTGACGATGCCGAGCAGCTTGCCAACGCCCGCTGCAAACGCGCCTGCACCGACGCCGCCGGCGATGGAAACCGCAATCAGCGAGAGCAGTGCCAGCGAGTATTCGGCAAACATGCCGCCGCCGCCCACCGGCAGCGCGTCCGTCTCATATTCGAGCTGCCGCGCCGTGCCAATGGAGCCCACCAGCGTGTGCCATCCGGAAACCGCTCCGCACGCAATGGTCACGAAGAGCATCGGCCAGAGGGGCTGGATGGCGGGGTGCGCCTGTCCGGCAGCCTGCTGAATCGGCATCCAGGACTTGAACACCGCCGTCTGGAATGTCACCGCTTTCAGCATTTCCGAATTGCCGAACAAACCCATCACGCCGCCGACGATCGCGCCGAGGGCCGACAACGAGATCGTGATAAAGGTGAGCCAAAAACCGATGTAGTTCACCGGCTGTGCGAATCGCCAGATTGGCAACACCGTGCCCAGATAAGAGAAGGCAAATATGAACAGGCACCAGAACACGAACGAGGGCAGCATCTTGATCGCCCCGGACTGGTCAACATACTTGGGAACGATCTTGCCCTGTTCGTTCAGAGTGGTGACCGCCAGCCGGGGATCGGCTCTGGTCGGATCGACGACGGTGTAGAGCGGCTTACCGCCGCCAATCCCGTCAATCGCGTCCCCGACTTTCTCCACGATGTGATTGACCGGGCCGGCGTAGGTGAGCGCGGTCGCGGGCTTGCCATCGGGAGTAGTTCCTTTGATCGCCGTCAACCCTTTTGCACCCAGCGCCATGGAGCCGACGACAACCAATAACGCCAGGATCGTGACCGGTATCAGATCCACCCTCCAGCGGTACAGCATCTGTCCAGCAAGCAAAGCCATGAGGGCCAGCATGAGGATGCCGAACGGGACGTCCGCACGCGGGTCGAAGATGCCCGCGAGAATGCCTACGAAAGCTCCGGCGAGCAGCATGAGGTAGAAAAAGATGAAGATGAACAGGATTGTGCGCGTCCGCGGCGCGATCAACCGGTGGGCAATGGCGGAAAGCGAATTGCCATCATTCCGCACCGCGACAACGATCGCGGAATAGTCGCTCGCCCAGCCTATAAAGGCCACGCCGAGCGTCAGCCAAAGCAATGCCGGCAGCCATCCCCAAAGAGTGGCTGCGGCCACAGGGCCCACGATGGGGCCGGCCGCGGCGACCGATTTAAAGTGATAGCCGAACAACACGTTCCGGCCCGTCGGCATGAAGTCCACGCCGTCCGTGTACAGGCGGGCCGGCGTTGCCTTCTTCGTGTCGGGTTGAATCACCTCGCGGTCGATGCGGCGAGCGTACTTCGTGTACGCCAGATAGATCATGATCGCGCCAAGCACGGCGACGAACGCGGCGTTCATCGGCACTTTCGCGATGACGATCGCGCCCAGAATGAAAACGGGCACAAAGAGCAGGAGCAAAAGCACTGCGCGAATTTTCATCGTCAACTCCTTTCGGCGCGAAGAGATCCTTCACGTCGATTCAAGCTAAATGCGGTTCGGAATGTATTCCTGGGGATCGAAAGTTCCAACGCCGGGGTCAAGGTTGCTGGGCGAAATAAATGTTGCATCGTTTCGAGGCACAGGCCGAAATACTCTTCCAGGTGACGGACGGCGCTTTTCTCGCCGCTGTGAGGCTTATCACCGGTGCTGATCCGTCGAACTCCCCCACGATAGTCGAGATGCCCCTGCATCAACTTCAACCCCTTTCAATATCGGCATTTTGAGGGCCGAGAGACAGGAAGCTCTGTGATACAGGTCACCGTCGGAAGTGATGTTCGCCGCTCGGAAGGGAACTCTTTCGGGGTGATTCGTTTTGGCACCGTGTGGGTGGGATCAGGGGTTATCTGCAAATCTATCGGCCCATTCGCCCCCGCCGATGTGCGAGGAGACTCCCGAATGCATGCCAGAAGTGAATGCTGCACTTTGCCTTTGCGTCACGTCATTCGAGGCTCGCTTCCCGCATGCTCAAATCGTCTGTTCACGACAACGGTTCTTACTGGCGCTACGGTGATTCGTACTCTCTGCAACTTATTTACCCCAAAGCACTTGCTCCATTCTTGATCGACACCGCCAGCGGCGGTCGATAAGCCCACATGTGACCTGCGTCACCCCTGGGCGTGACCCAATGCCTATCCCGATTTGCAATGTTCAGCGACGATTCATGTGACTAGTGACACGGAGGATCGGCCTCGTGAGAGGGATGTTGAAACTGGCTTACAAGCTTCTGGTCAATGACAAAGCCAAGTTCACGGCTTTGCTAGTCGGCATCACCTTCGCGGTCTTCCTGATGATGTTCGTCACCTCCATGTTCATCGGCGTGTTGAACCACGCCTCTTCGACGGTTACCAATATCGGAGCCTCCATGTGGGTGATGGACCCAGCCGTCCAGACCATTGCCAATTCCATCGGAATGCCAGATTACGTCTTGGACTCAGTTCGCAGCATGCAAGGCGTCAAGTACGCCGTGCCCCTGTATTCGAGCGGAGCTCTGATCAAGCTGCCGAATGGCACCTATCAATCGGTCACCGTACTGGGTTTGGACGACACCAGCTTGTTCGGACGCCCCCAGCTTATCGAAGGGAAGATCGAAGACATCTATGGAGAAAACGCTTTCATTGCCGTGCACGATTCCGAATTTCCGAAGCTAGGGAACCCCCACGTTGGATCTGAAATGGAAATAAACGACCACCGCGGGGTTATCGTCGGCATCGCCAGGGTATCGACTTCCGGCCTTTTCGGTATTCCCATTCTGTACACCACATACAAGAGAGCAGTGGAATACATTCCCAATCCCCGATACACGATCTCCTACGTTCTCGTGCAGCCGAAGAGCCCGGCAGACATCCAGAAGATCAAGCAGCAGACCGCGGCACTTGGCTACCTCGCGCTCACGAAAGCAGACTTCATGAAGAGAACTTCCGACTTCTACGTGTATCAGACCGGCGTGGGAACCAATATTTTGATCATGACCGTGATCAGCTTCATCGTGGGGCTCTCCATTTCGGGCCAGACGTTTTACACCTTCATTCTGGAAAATCTGGAGAGATTCGGAGCACTTAAGGCCATCGGCACGAGAAGCCATGAATTGATCGGAATGATCCTGTTCCAGTCTGCCTTCACCGCATTTATCGGGTACGGCCTGGGAGTCGGCCTTTGCACGGTGTTGATTACTCTGGCGAAGCTGAGGCTCCCGAGCTACGCAGCCATGGAGACCTACACCAATTTGGTGATTGCCTTCGTCATGGTGCTCATCATCACCGCCGTTTCCAGCTATGTGGGAATCCGGCGTGTGCTTCAGATCGAGCCGTTTGACATTTTCCGGGGATGACATGCCGAACGTAGCCATCAAGGCGGCTGGCCTGAACAAATGGTTTGGCGAAGGCGAAGCCAAGACGATCGCGCTGCGTGATGTCCGACTGGAAGCCGCATTCGGCGAAATGGTCTACGTTGTTGGCCCATCGGGGAGCGGCAAGACGACGCTTCTGAGTGTTCTTTCCGGAATCCTGAAACCAAATTCCGGAAATGTCTCCGTGGAAGGAATCGATATCTGGGCTCTTGACTCGGATCAGCTAGCCGATTTCCGCCTAAACAAAATCGGGTTTGTTTTTCAGGACTACCACCTCTTTCCTCGCCTCAACACTGCCGAGAATGTCGCGATCCCGCTGATTTTGAGGCGAAAACCTTGGGACGACTCCATCAACGAGGCGACCAAGTATTTGGACATTGTCGGCCTGAAGGGACGTGAGGATCTCCCGCCCGTGAAACTCAGCGGCGGGGAGCAACAGCGCGTCGCCATTGCCCGGGCCATCGTTGGCCAGCCGGATATCTTGATCATGGACGAACCGACCGCCTCGCTGGACGGTGATACCGGGTACGCCATCCTCAAATTTGTCCGCGAAAACATCCTCAATGCGAACCGCTGCATCGTGGTGGTCACTCACGACAGCAGAATTTATGAATTCGCAAGCCGGATTTTGAAGATGGAAGACGGCCGGCTCCTCGACACGGAGATGAAGGCGGCATGAAAAACAAGTTGCTATTCGCGTGTTCCATCGCCGGTATCTTGGCCGGTACGGTGGCTGCCTATTTCTTCGGCATCACGAAACCGGCGCTGCCGCCAGTTTACAATCCGCCAGCCGACCCCTATGTCAGCGGCATCTACGCCGAGGGAATCGTGGAAAGCGTTCAATCGAGCGGGGAAAACATAAACATTTATCCGGAGGTGGCCGGCACAATCAGAGAAATCTTAGTCACCGAAGGGCAAGAGGTGCGTCAGGGAACGCCGCTCCTGTTCATCGACGACTCCATTCAGAGAGCCGCCACCCAGCAGCAGAAATCAGCCTCCGAAGCCGCCCATGCTCTGCTTGAAGAATTGAAGGCGCAGCCGAGGAAGGAAAGCCTCGACATCGCCGAGGCCCAAGTCGCTTCGGCACTGGCTGCTCTGAAGACCGCCGAAGATCAGCTCCACAAGCAGACAGCGGCTTACGAGATTGATCCGAGAACGGTCAGCAGAGACGCGTTGGACAGTGCTGCGAATGCCATGGCGCTGGCGCAGGCAAATCTCGAGGTCGCGCGAAAACAGCGCGATCTCACCAAGGCGGGGGCGTGGATCTTCGACATACGGAATCAGGAACGGCAATATACCGCGCTCGATAAATCCTACCGGGCCTCGAGTGCTCTGCTTTCCAAATACACGCTTCGAGCGCCGACCGATGGAGTGGTGCTCTCTATCAATACTATCGTCGGCAGCTACGTGTCCCCACAGGGCGCCTACCAAAGCTACACGCAGGGAATGAAGCCTGTCCTGGTGCTGGGAACGCCGCAAACCCACCTTCACGTCCGCTGCTATATCGACGAGATTCTCGTACCGCGGATGCCCGGTCCAACGAAGATCAAGGCGCAGATGTCCATCCGCGGCTCCAATATCAAAGTTCCTCTCGAGTTCGTGAGAGTTCAGCCGTTCGTCTCGCCCAAGATTCAGCTTTCCGACGCGCGCCAAGAGCGCGTGGATGTTCGAGTGTTGCCGATCATTTTCAAGCTGGAGAAGCCCAGAGATGTGAATCTTTATCCAGGCGAGCTGGTTGACGTGTACATCGGTGAGTGACGAGTTCAAATCCGCCTTGGACGCGACCGTCTTAAGGAGCCGCAGAGCGGCGCTCTGGTTTCTTCCGTCGCTCATCGCCTGCGCTCTGCTCCTCAACGGCTGCGTCGTTGGCCCGAAGTACACGCGTCCGTCCGCTGACACTCCATCCGCATTTAAGGAAGCAGGGCCGGCAATTGCGGCGAGTCCGGATGCCTGGAAGCCGGCACAGCCCAGGGACGATGCGGCACGCGGCAAGTGGTGGGAAGTTTTCAATGATCCGCAGTTGAACGAACTCGAGGAAAAAGCGACTCTTTCCAACCAGCAAATTGCAGCGGCAGCCGCAATTTTCCTGGCGGCGCGCGCGCTGGTCAGGGAAGCGCGGTCGCAATACTTTCCGACGCTGACTACCAATCCGAGCATTATCCGGTCGCGTCCATCGCCTGCAGAGTTTGGCGGCATTCAGCCGGGAACCCCGTCCGGGACCGGACTCAACGTCAAGACTTTCACCAACTACTCGCTACCGTTTGATGCTTCCTGGGAACCGGATTTGTGGGGCCGCATTCGAAATGGCGTGAGAGCAAATATCTTCGCGGCGCAGGCAAGCGCTGCCGATCTTCAAAACGTACGCTTGACCGTTCAGGCCGAACTGGCCGCGGATCTATTCGAACTGCGCGCGCAAGACTCGCTCAAGGAGCTTCTCGACTCCACGGTCGCGGCCTATCAGGACACCTTCGATCTGACGCGGAATCTTTATCGCGCGGGCCTCGGTAACGACGAAGCCGTCGCGCAAGCCGAGGCGCAACTCAAATCCGCCCAGGCTCAGGATATGAACCTCGGCATCCTACGAGCGCAATTCGAACACGCCATCGCCGTTCTGACTGGCCAGCCTCCATCGACTTTTTCGCTGCGCCCTCGCTCGCTCCAGGCCAATCCTCCGGCGATCCCTGCAGGAATCCCCTCGGAGCTTCTCGAGCGGCGGCCGGATATTGCCGCAGCGGAGCGCGCCGTCGCCCAGGCAAATTCGCAAATTGGTGTGGCCAAGTCGGCCTATTTTCCCAGGTTGCTCTTGAGCGCCGCCGGCGGGTTTGGCAACTCTTCCTTCATGGATTGGTTGACGTGGCCAAGTCGCTTCTGGTCGGTTGGCCCGAGCGTTGCGGAAACCATTTTTGACGCCGGCTTGCGCCGGGCCACTGTCGAGCAATATCGCGCCACCTACGACTCGACCGTAGCAAATTACCGGCAGACCGTTCTAACGTCTTTCCAGCAAGTCGAAGACAATCTGGCATCCATGCGCATCCTTTCGCAGGACATTCAGGAGCAAGACGCCGCCGTCGAAGCGGCCGCGAGGAGCCTCAAGGAAGCCACGGTGCGTTACAAAGCCGGGCTCGACCCATACCTCAACGTGATCAGCGCCCAGACCATTTTGCTGAACAATCAGCAGACCGCAGTCAACTACCGCTTGCAGCAAATGGTGGCGAGCGTTGGATTGATCAAGGCGCTTGGCGGCGGGTGGGAAGCCGCGCAACTCCCGTCAGCGCATCAAGTGACGGCGGCGCCTTCACCGACTTCTCCGGCCCCTTCTCAATAACACACTTGCTACGACTCGCAAGCCGGCGCAGAGCGAACCATCCCCCATCTCTTGAGCGCTTCGGGTATCACAGTCCACCCGGCAGACGAACAATCTGAACCGAGGATTTGGCATTTCGAGCCACGAATTCGGCCACACTCCCCAGCAACAATCGCGGGAGGCCACCGCGGCCATGTGAACCTACAATAATCAGGTCCGCGTTCCATTCTGCCGCAACGTCAATAATTTTCAGACGGACGTCGCCGGTTTCCACTCGCGTGTCCACTTTGAACCCCGCTGCCCTGAGCGTCGTGCTTGCGCGTTCTACCAGGGCTCGCGCTTCCTTCTGCTGTTCCTCGAGTTCAGGCGCGTATTTGGCCGACATCTGCGGAGGAACCGAGAAGGTGATTGGCTGTATCACGTGCAAAACGCAAATTTCCACGTTCGGTGGGCGGAATTGCGACGCGACGGCCCGCAATGCTGCTTCAGAGAATTTCGAGTCATCAATTCCCACGAGGATCTTCATGAAGGTTCTCCCTTCCGCCTGATACTTCTATCTCAGGCGCGCAGCGAAGGATGTGACTTAGATCACCAGATGCCGCTGGATTAAGGCAAGGGGCGATTCCGGGTCGATCGCCTCCAGTTTCAGGCTGGAGTTCTAAGTTGCCGCACCAAGGCCTAGACGATGGGTACACGCGGCCGTTGGCGCCGTGTCATCGAGGAGAATCCTCATCGATTCGATCCACAAACAGGTTTAGCGCGAAGCAACAGATGAAGATCAAACCGGAAAAGATCGCTGCCGGCAGGACGACCCTTGCATGTCCGGCGAGATACGCGTCCAGCGTGGCGGTCAGCAGCCAGATTTGGACGATCAGCAGAATGACGATCAATGCCATCGCACCGTCAATTGCCACAAGACCGCGGTGCAGTTTGGGAGCCTCATCTCCGGGCATCTCAGCTCACCTTCACGCCAGTGGCCACAAGCTCGTTTCCCCGAAACTCGCGGGACGCACGGCCTTGGGAGCGTTTCGCGCCAGCGCGAAAAAGGCCATGCCCCACGCCGTGAGTAGGACCGCCGCTCCTCGGAAAATGTTCTGCCAGTCGACCACAACTGCAAGGACCGGCCCCAGAAACACCGCCGCCGACTGGCCGATATTGCCGAGGCCGTAGATTCCCAACACGCCGCCTTGCTGCTCGGGCGGGAACCAGCGCGAAACAAAGCCAACGCCGACCGCGAAAGAGCTGCCTGCGATGCCCAGGAAGAAAGCCACGTTGAGCAGCTTCTGGTAGCTCGACACGAGGGGAACAATGAATGCGGGGACGGCCACAAACAACATGAGGGCGGTAAAGACGATACGCCCGCTTTCCTCAATTCTGTCCGCCGCGTCTTCCGCACCTCAGCCCATCGGGAAATCGCCTAGCCGGCCTAATCTGCGCAAACGGCCAGCGCAGAGCGGGGATGTCGAGTATATCGATCCCAGAAGGAAGCGTTTCTCAGGACACAAATAGCCGCCTGAGGTAGCTCAATTGACTGGATATTTTTGGGGGTCTCTGCCCCACTGCGGATTCTGGAGGGGCACAAACGGAGCAGATTGCGGGGAAGATTTGATGCGCCGGAGCAGATCTCAAGATTTTCCGCTGCGATCGCGCAACTCGCACTCACTAGAAGAAGGCGCATCAACTTCTCCGGCGTTCCAAATTGAGTTTGAGAGCCGGAACGCTACTCGAACGTATCTTTATATCTTTTAGATTCGGCAATCGCGTCAGCGGTGTACTATGTCTGCTCAAATCAATTTGAGCGGGGACCATGCGCATCGCTCCGAGCTGAGACGGAAGAGAGATGGAGCGCACTCTGCCACGGTCTTTGCTCCGCTCCAGCTAGTGAAACCCGATGCATGAGTTATCTCTCGTAACGAGCATCATCGAAATCTCCGAAGCGAAGGCGCGGGAACATCGCGCTGCTTCAATCCGAACCATCAAGCTGCGCCTGGGCGAGTTCGCCTCCGTGGTGCGCGACGCGCTCCTGTTCTCCTTCGAAGTTGCGCGCCGGGGAACTCTGGCCGAGCACGCGACGCTGGAAATCGAGGACGTGCCCCTCGTGACGCGATGTAGATCTTGCGGCTCGGCCGCCCGACAAACGGACGACATCTGCCTGGTCTGTCCGGGCTGCGGATTACCTCTCGAAATAATTTCCGGAGAAGAGTTGCAGGTCGAATACATCGAGCTCGATTGAAGACCGGCAATCGCCTATGAACCGACTGGCTGTTCAAACCGGCGTACTCCAAGCGAACCAGGAAAAGGCTGCGGAAAATCGCGCGCTCTTTGACCAGGAGAAATTGTTGGCCATCAATCTGATGTCCTCCCCTGGATCTGGAAAGACTTCCATTCTTGAGTCCACAATTCGCGCTCTGAAGGGATGCTATCAAATAGGAGTTATCGAAGGAGATTTGCAGACCAGCCTGGACGCCGATCGAATTCGTGCGCTGGGGGTCCCCTCTCATCAGATCAACACCGGAACCGTTTGCCATTTGGATGCAAGGATGATCGCGCGGGCCCTGGAGGAGTTTCCCATCGGAGGACTGGACCTGCTGTTCATAGAGAACGTCGGAAACCTAATATGCCCGTCCTCTTACTACCTGGGCGAAGATCTGCGCGTGGTTGTGTGCAGCGTTGTGGAAGGCGCGGACAAACCGAAGAAATACCCAGTCATGTTTAACAAGGCGGATGCAGTAGTTCTCAACAAGATGGATCTAATCGAGGATTCCGGCGCTGATCTGCAAACGCTCATCAGAAATGTTCAAGAAGTAAGCCCCCAGGCGAGAATTTTTGCCCTTTCCTGCCGGACCGGTGAAGGGATGGAGGGCTGGCTCCACTGGCTACGACAGAAAATGGAGAGCCGCGCGCCGGCGGCTTCCGCAAAGGCGGGTGGATGATCAACGCTGCCCCAGCACGGGTCGAGCGGCTGCGGGTCAAGTTGCGCGGCGCTGTGCAGGGAGTCGGGTTCCGGCCAACCGTGTACCGGCTGGCGACGGAACTTTCTTTGGGAGGGTGGGTGCAGAATTCCAACGACGGACTTGTGATGGAAGTCGAAGGGGGCACCGAGAAGCTCACCCAATTTCTTGAATTCCTCGAGCGAGAGCGACCACGTGCAGCCGTCTTAATTTCTCAGGAAGTACTTCGAGCCGAACCGAAAGGTTCAAAAAAATTCGAAATCTTGCCCAGTCTAGAGGCGGAACCAAAGTCCGTTTCGGTGCAAGCCGACATGGCCACCTGCGGCGCTTGCCTGAGCGAGATCAAAAACCCTGAAGACCGCCGGTTCGAATACGCTTTCACAAACTGCACCGGCTGCGGGCCGCGTTACACCATCCTGCATGACATTCCTTACGACCGGGCCAACACGACGATGCGCGACTTCGTGATGTGCCAGGCATGCCGCCTCGAATACAACTCACCCGGGGACCGCCGCTTTCATTCTCAGCCAAATGCCTGTCCGGAATGCGGCCCGCGCGTTTGGATCGAGATACAAGCGCGACGGGAAGACGGCTCGCCGTTTGCCTTTGCGGCTGCGGTTCTCGCGCGTGGCGAGATCCTGGCGCTCAAAGGAATAGGTGGCTTTCAGTTGTTGGTAGATGCTCGAAACGAGACCGCAGTCGAGCGATTGCGACAGCGCAAGCGCCGCGAAGCGAAACCCTTCGCCGTGCTGATGCCTTCGCTCGAAATGACCCGCCAATTCTGCTCTGTAAGCCTGGACGAAGAAGAGTTACTGCAGTCGCCGGAAGCGCCCATTGTCCTGCTCCGGCCAAGAACAGACCAGAAGCTAGCGCCTGGCGTCGCGAAAGCCTCACCATATATTGGTGTGATGCTGCCCTACTCGCCGCTGCATCACCTGCTCACCAAACACTTTAGGCATCCACTCGTGGCCACCAGCGGAAACCTGTCCGAGGAACCGATCGCAACGGACAACGAGGAGGCCCAGCAGAAACTGTTCGCAGTAGCGGACGCTTTTCTGTTGCATAACCGCCCTATCGAGCGGCCATGTGACGACTCCGTTGCGCGCGTTTCGCGCGGCGAAACGCAGCTCATTCGCCGTGCACGCGGTTACGCGCCCTTGCCGGTCGTTGTTCCAAGAAGCCTGCCGCCGGTACTCGCTGTGGGCGGACACATGAAGAATACCGTCGCGATTGCCTCGGGGCGGGAACTCTTTTTGAGCCAGCACATCGGCGATCTGGACACGCTTGAGTCGCGCCGCGCATTCGAGCACGGCATCGAAGATCTCTGCCGATTGCACCGGTTTAAACCTGAAATGGTTGCGTGTGATCTTCATCCGGACTACGCCTCAGCACGCTGGGCTATGGAATCAGGGCTGCCCGTGGTCCGAATCCAACATCACCACGCCCACGTAGCGGCATGTGCGGCCGAGAACGGCCTTGAGTCCGATTATCTCGGTGTTGCCTGGGACGGCACGGGCTACGGACTCGACGGCACGATCTGGGGCGGAGAATTTCTCCTGGTGCGTGACGATCGATTCGAGCGCATCGCTCATCTTCGTCCATTCCGGCTCCCTGGAGGGGAAGCGGCGATCCGGCAATGCTGGCGCCCCGCGGCCAGTTTGCTGTTCGAGACGTTTGGAGCGAAAGATATGGTAGATACGATTCCGAGGGCAAAAGTCCTTCCTCCGATACTCGAACGCGACGTGAATGCGCCCTTGACCTCGAGCGTGGGGCGCCTTTTCGACGCGGTGGCCTTCCTTGCAGGAATCGCAGAGGAGAACCAATTCGAGGGCCAAGCAGCCATGAGCCTGGAGTATGCAATCGGGGATATGGACTCTAAGGGAGCCTATCGGTTTGAACTTACCGGCGGCGTCGCGGATTGGAGTGGATTGATAGCCGATGTTTGCTCGGACCGGCGGAAGGGAATCGCAGCGTCGGAGATCGCGGCGCGCTTCCACAACGCGCTGGCGAACTGGATCGTGGACGTCTCGAAAAGCGTGAGCGTCAAGGATATCGTCTTAAGCGGCGGAGTGTTTCAGAACGCCTATTTGAGCGAACGCGTAGTCGGTTTGCTGGAGCCGCGCGGGTTTCGCGTGTTCACACATCTCCGCGTGCCTCCCAATGATGGGGGAATTGCGCTTGGCCAAGCTGTCCTAGCAGGTCGCTACACAAGTTGAGGTGACGCATGTGTCTTGCTGTGCCCGGCAAAATCATCAGCATCACGGAAGAGGAAAATCTTGGGTTGCGGCGCGGCAAGGTGGATTTTGCCGGCATTCGGAAGGAGGTTTGCCTGGCCTATACCCCGGAGGCGCGCGTTGGAGATTATGTGCTCGTTCACGTAGGCTTTTCGCTCAGCGTGATTGATGAGGCCGAAGCGCAGCGCGTGTTCGAAGCGCTCCAGCAATTGGATCAACTGGAAGAATTGGGCGAGAGC
>Ga0187776_10001075_pt1 | contig 13444 bp, 13 predicted proteins | sample 0216_BV02_MP12_2_FD_132426 | JGI IMG/M metagenome (GOLD analysis project Ga0187776, IMG submission 132426) | Tropical peat soil microbial communities from peatlands in Department of Meta, Colombia - 0216_BV02_MP12_20_MG | ecosystem: Environmental > Terrestrial > Soil > Wetlands > Peat | place...
CCGTCGGGGGCCTGTTGGCCGAGCAGGTGCGCCTGGGCGCGCTCGATCGCGTCCTGCAGGTCCCTCACGGGCGTGATGGTAACATGCTGACTCGATTACGGAAACCTCTCGAATGGACCTCCTGCTCGCCACCATCGCGCTGCGCCCGTATGTTTTCGCGTTCCTGATCGGCTTCATCGTGGCCGGCGTTCTCGATCTCGGCGCGCGGCGTACGCTCCGCTTCACGGCCTGCGTCTGGCCGGTGGCGATGGTGGCCGAGATCTCGTCCACGCGCACGGGATTCCCCTTCGGGCTCTACCACTACACGGGCCTGACTCACGGCCAGGAGCTGTTCGTCCTCGACGTTCCCTTCATCGACTCGCTATCGTTCGTGTTCCTGGCGTATGCCTCCTTCTGCCTGGCCCGGCTCGCGTTCGCCGGGCGGATGATCGCGCGCTGGGCGATGGCGCCGGCCGCCGGCGTGCTCATGATGGCCCTCGACATCGTCATCGATCCGCTCGCGGTCCGGGGCGAGCGCTGGTTCCTCGGCAAGCTGTTCTTCTACGACCAGCCGGGCATCTACTTCGGCGTGCCGATCTCGAACTTCGTGGGCTGGGTGATCGTGGGCACGGCAGGCGTCGGGCTGTTCCTGGCGCCGGTCAAGAACGATTCGGGACGCCGAGTCTGGCCGGGAGTCGCGCTATACTACGCCGTGCTTGGATTCAACCTCACCATGACGCTGCATATCGGTGAGTTGCTGCTCGCGGTGATCGGTGCGACGATTCACTTCGTCGTCGTCTTGTCCGTTTGGTCCATTCACCGGAAGCCGGGCCTTGTCGTGCGCCCGCAGGAGCAAGGAATTCAGGGCTTATGAGCGTGCCGGTCTCGCAGATGTGGGCGGTCGCGTCCTATGTCGTTCGGCAGAAGCTCGCCGGTCGCCAGCGCTACCCCCTGGTCCTGATGCTCGAGCCGCTGTTCCGGTGCAACCTGGCGTGCGCCGGCTGCGGCAAGATCCAGTATCCGGCGCAGATCCTGAGAAAGCACCTGACGGTCGAGCAGTGCCTCGCCGCGGTCGACGAGTGCGGCGCGCCGGTCGTGTCGATTCCGGGCGGTGAGCCGCTCATGTATCCAGACATCGACCGCCTGATGAAGGAGCTGATCGCCCGCCGCAAGTACGTCTATCTCTGCACCAACGCCATTCTCCTGAAGGAGAAGCTGGAGGCGGGCCTGTTCACGCCCTCCAAGTACTTCTCCTTCAGCGTGCATCTCGACGGCCTGCAGGAGGAGCACGACGAGGCGGTGTGCCGCGACGGCGTCTACGTCCAGGCGGTCGAGGGTATCAAGGAAGCGCTCTCCCGCGGATTCCGTGTCACCACGAACTCGACCCTGTTCGACGGCGCCAGCCCGCTCCGGGTGCGCGAGTTCTTCGACGAGGTGATGAACCTGGGCGTCGAGGGCATGATGATCTCGCCAGGCTACAGCTATTCCAAGGCGCCCGACCAGGAGCACTTCCTGCGGACCCAGCGCGCCCACGACCTCTTCTCGAGCGTCCTCTCGAACCCGAAGCGCCGCTGGAAGTTCAATCAGTCGCCGCTCTTCCTGCAGTTCCTCATGGGCAAGCAGGACTTCGAGTGCACGCCCTGGGGCAACCCGACCTACAACGTCTTCGGCTGGCAGCGTCCCTGCTATCTCCTTCAGGAAGGCTACGCGGCGACGTTCAAGGAGCTGCTCGAGTCCACCAGGTGGGAGAACTACGGCAAGCGCAGCGGCAACGAGAAGTGCCGCGACTGCATGGTGCACTGCGGGTACGAGCCGACCGCCGTCAATCACACGTTCGGGTCGTGGCGGGGGTTCCGCGACACGGTCGCAGCCACCGTCACGGGCCGGTTCTGAGCGAGGGCGCGCGATGACGGAAGCCACGCTCGAAGGCTGGAGCCCGGAGATCGGTCCCGACCTGTCACTGGCCGAGGTCGTCGACAAGGCGTTCGACTACCGCGGCAACGTCACCGTGGTCCGGGCCGACGGGTCCGAGACCGACGGCTATCTCTTCAACCGCAACGCGGACGCGCCGGTCCCGTTCGTCCAGATGTTCGACCTGAGCGGCGCCGGACCCCACACGATCGCCTATCGCGACATCCGCACGATCCGCTTCACCGGGCGCGACACCGCGGCCGGCAATTCCTACGCGGCGTGGCTGCGCGCGAAGGAAGCTGCCAGGGCCGCCGAGAAGGGCTCCGGCTCAGCGCCTGCCAGGGGCGTGTGACCCGCGTTCTCGTCGTCACCGCCGTCGACCTCGAGGCGCGCGGTCTCGCCCGTCACCTCGGTCTGTCCCGGGTCACCGGCCGCGACTGGCCCCACTACCGCGGGGACGCGATCGACGTGGTCTGCGCGGGCCCGCGGGCGGCGTACCTCGAGGCGCGCGGCGTCGGAGTCGAATCGTCGCCGCTCGTGATCTCGGCGGGCGTCTGCGGTGCGCTCTCGCCGGATCTGGCCGAGGGCGATCTGGTCGTCCCCGAGGCGGTCGTGGCCGCGACGCGACGGCTCCCGACGGTCACGCTGCCCGAGCTGCGCCGCGCCGGCACACTGGTCACCGTCGACGAGATCGTGGCGACACCAGAGCAGAAGGCGCGCCTCTGGGTCGAGACCGGCGCGCTCGCCTGCGACCTGGAATCGGCGCCGATCCTCGAGTGGGCCGCCAAGCGCGGGCTCCGCGCCGCGGTGGTGCGGGGCGTCTCGGACCGGGCGAGCCGCGGCGTCTCGGCCGACCTGGCCGCCGTCGTCGAGCCCGACGGCCGCGTGCGCACCACGCGCGCCGTGCGTGTCGTGCTCTCACGCCCGCGTGCGATTCCCGAAGCCATGATGCTCATGACCGGCACGAGCACCGCGCTGAAAGCCGTCGCCGCCGCCCTCGCGCCGCTCGCGCGCATACGATGAAGAGATCAAGGCGGCTCGCGCACGATCGGGCGTATCGGAGCCACGCCGCACCTGTCACAGGCCACCCTCGGTCCAAGCCGGCCTCATGGCCCCCGCTACAACAGACGCGATAGTCACCGGCGCGACCGGGTTCGTCGGCGCCAACGTGGTGCGCGAGCTCCTTCGAGACGGCGCCACCGTGCGCGTGCTCGCGCGGCCGAACGGCGACCGGCGCGCGATCGCCGGACTCGCGGTGGAGGTCTGCGAGGGTGACCTGGTCGACCCCGCGTCGATCCGCCGCGCGGTCCAGGGGGTGGCCACGGTGTTTCACGTCGCGGCCGACTACCGCCTCTGGGCGCGGAGGCCCGAGGACATCTACCGCGCCAACGTCGAGGGCACCCGCGTCGTGCTCGAAGCTGCCGCCGACGCGGGCGTCAGGCGCATCGTGTACACCTCGAGCGTCGGCGCGCTCGGTATTCCCGGGGACGGCACGCCGGGAACGGAGACGACGCCCGTCACCCTGGCCGACATGGTGGGGCCGTACAAGGCGTCGAAGTTCCTCGCCGAGCAGGTGGCGCTCGGCTTTGCGCTGAAGGGCCTCCCGGTCGTGATCGTGAATCCCTCGACGCCGATCGGCCCGTGGGACGTCAAGCCGACGCCGACCGGGCAGATGGTGGTGGATTTTCTCCGGGGCCGCATGTTCGCGACGGTCGATACCGGGCTCAACATCGTCCACGTCCACGACGTCGCGCGCGGCCATCTCCTGGCCGCCGAGCGCGGACGGGTCGGCGAGAAGTACATTCTCGGCAACGCCAATCTCACCCTGGCCGAGATCGGCGGGCTGCTGGCGGAGGTCGCTGGCAGCCGCGCCCCGCGCGCGCGCATCCCCTATGCCGTCGCCTGGCTGGCGGCGGGCTGCATGGAAGTCGCGGCCCGCGTCACCGGATCGGTGCCGCGCGTCCCGCTCACCGCGGTCCGCATGTCCCGCAAGCGCATGTACTTCAACTCGGCCAAGGCCGTGCAGGAGCTCGGGCTGCCGCAGACCGACGTGAGGACGGCGCTCCACGACGCCGCGGAGTGGTTCATCGAGCACGGCTACGCCGCGCGGGTGCGCAGGACCGCATGATCGGCCACCTCGCGGCTCGGCTCACGCGCAAGAGCCGCTCGAACTTCTACTACGCGTTCCTCGCGCTGCCCAAGTCCCGACGCGACGCGCTCTACGCCGTGTACGCCTTCTGCCGGACGGTGGACGACATCGCCGATCTCGCCGATGAGCGCGGGACCGGCCACGCCGAGCAGCGCCGCGCGCTCGACGGCTGGCGGCGCGAGGTGGCGCGCTGCTACGAGCCCGGGGGGACGCCGACGGAGCCGATCGCGGTGCAGCTGGCGCAGGCGGTGCGAGGCTTCCCGATCCCCCGCGAGGCGCTGCTGGCGATCATCGACGGCGTCGCGATGGATCTGGACCGCGTGCGCTACGAGACGGCCGAGGACCTGTACCCGTATTGCTACCGCGTGGCGTCGGCGGTCGGTCTCTGCTGCGTCGAGATCTTCGGCTACACGGATCCGCGCGCGCGGCAGTACGCGGTCGATCTCGGCACCGCGCTCCAACTCACCAACATCATCCGCGACGTCGGGGCCGACGCGCGCGGCGGCCGCGTCTACGTGCCGCAGGAAGACCTCCGCAAGTTCGGCGTGACCGTCGAAGATCTACAGGCCGGACGCTACGGCGAGTCGTTCGTCCAGCTCATGCGCCACCAGGCCGAGCGCGCGCGGCAGTTCTACCGGGCGGCCCGCGAGAGCTTCCCGGCGGTCGACGCGCGCTCGCTCGTGCCCGCCGAGATCATGGGCCGGATCTATCATGCGCTGCTCGAGGAGATCGAAGCCCGGCGCTTCCAGGTGTTCGGCGAGCGCATCACGGTGCCCGCCGGCCGCAAGGTCGCGATTGCGGTTCGCTGCTGGGCGGCGGCGCGGTTCGGCGGCGCCGCGTCTCCGGGCGGGCCCGCGAGGTGAAGGCCGCCGTCTACCGCGGTGGCGGTCGCGTGGTCGCCGAGGAGTGGCCCCGGCCCTCGATCGGCGCCGGCGAGCTCTTGCTGCGCGTGAAGGGCTGTGGCCTGTGCGGCTCGGACATCGCGAAGATCGTCGATCCGTCGACCCGGACCCCCGCGGTCTTCGGCCACGAGGTCGTCGGCGAGGTGGCGGCCGTCGGCGGCGGCGTGTCGGCCTACGCCGTGGGAGATCGCGTCGTCGCCGCGCATCACGTGCCGTGCGGCGAGTGCCACTACTGCCGCCGCGGTAGCGACTCGATGTGCGCCGCGTTCAAGGCCTCGAACCTGGATCCGGGCGGCTTCGCCGAGTACGTCCGCGTCCCGGCCCCCAACGTGCGGCATGCGACGTTCCGCGTGCCGCCTCACGTCAGCGACGAAGCCGCCTCGTTCGTGGAGCCGCTGGCGTGTTGCCTGCGGGCGGTCCGGCGGGCGCGGGTCCAGCCGGGGGACACCGTGGTCGTTGTCGGTCTGGGATCGATCGGCTGCCTGTTCGTGCAGCTCCTCAAGCGAGCCGGCGCCGCGGTCGTCGGCGCGGACGCGCTGCCCGACCGCGCGGTCTTCGCGCGCGGGCTCGGCGCCGACGGTGCGGGCACGCTGGAGGTCGCGGCGGACGCGGTGCGCAAGCGGTCCGAGGGCCGGGGCGCCGATCATGTCGTGCTCACCGGCGGCGGCGCCGACGTGCTGCCGTGGGCCGCGAGCGTCGCGCGCAACGGCGGGAGCGTCCACTACTTCGCCGGCGGCGGCGGCGACACGCTGCCGCTCCCGCTCGAGACGCTCTATCACCGCGAGCTGACGATCACCGCCACCTACTCGTCGTCACCGAGCGATCTGGCCGAGGCGTTCGGCCTGATCGCCGGCGGTGCCGTCGCGGTCGATCACCTGATCACCCATCGCGTGGCGCTCGCGAACCTCGCCAGCGGTGTCGACCTCATGCGCCGGCGCGAGGCGTTGAAGGTGTACGTCACGCCGTGAGGGCGATGGTCTTTCACGGCCCCGGCGATCTGCGCCGGGAAGAGCTGCCGGTGCCGACGCCGGGCCCGGGCGAGCTCGTCATGCGCATCGACGCGGCGCTGACCTGCGGCACGGACGTGAAGACCCTGCGCCGCGGCCACCCGGTGATGATCCCGAAGGTGCCGACCGTCTTCGGCCACGAGTTCGCCGGGACCGTCACGTCGGTCGGGCCGGGGGTCTCTCGTTTCCACGAAGGCGATCGGGTGGTCGCCGCGAACTCGGCGCCGTGCGGGAGCTGTCCGTCGTGCCGCTCGGGCCGGCCGAATCTGTGCGAGGACCTCCTCTTCGTCAACGGCGCGTACGGCGAGTTCATCGCGCTGCCGCCTCGGCTCGTCGCCCGCAACGTCGTGCCACTGCCGTCAGCGCTCCCGGCCGAGCGGGCCGCCTTCGCCGAGCCGCTGGCCTGCGCGCTGCTCGCGATCGAGCGGGCGCGCGTCGAGTCGGGACAGACGGTGGTCGTGCTCGGCCACGGGCCGCTCGGCTGCCTGCTCGGCATGCTGGCCGCGTCGCGCCGGGCCCGCGTGATCATGGTCGGCAAGGCCGGCTGGCGATTCGACCGCCTGAAGATGCTCGGCTTCGCCCGCTGGCTCGACGCGACCGCCGGCGACGTCGTCGCGGCGATCCGCGACGCCACCGGCGGCCGGGGCGCCGAGGTCACCGTGGACGCGACCGGTCGGCCCGAGGTGTGGGAGCAGGCGGTCGAGGCGGTGGCGCGCGGCGGCCGCGTGCTGTTCTTCGGCGGCTGCGCGCCGGGCACAACGATCCGGCTGGACACCCGGCGGACGCACTACGAGGAGCTGACCCTGCTCGGCGCGTTTCATCACACACCCGAGACGATCCGCGGCGCGGTGGAAGCCCTGGCGTCCGGCGCCCTGGTGCCGGACGGCCTGATCTCGCATCGCATGCCGCTCGAAGAGGTGGGGCAGGCCCTGGCGCTCATGGCGAAGGGCGAGGCGCTGAAGGTGCTGATCCGGTCGTGAGATGTCATACTACGCGAGGAGAGCCATGAAAGCGCCGATCTCCGAGATCCTCCTGGCCGGCCCCCGCGGCTTCTGCGCGGGCGTCGAGCGCGCGATCGACATCGTCGAGCTGGCCCTGTCGGTGTGCAAGCCGCCCGTCTACGTGCGCCGCGAGATCGTTCACAACCGCCTGGTCGTCGAGACGCTCCGGCAGCAGGGCGCGATCTTCGTGGACGAGCTCGACGAGGTTCCGGACGACGCGACGGTGATCTTCAGCGCCCACGGCATCTCGCCGGCGGTGCGCGAGGAGGGGGCGCGGCGCGGCCTGCGCGTGATCGACGCGACCTGTCCGCTGGTGACGAAGGTGCATCTCGAGGCGATCCGCTACGCGCGCGAGGACTACTCGATCGTGCTGATCGGACACGAGGACCACGACGAGGTCATCGGCACCCTCGGCGAGGCGCCCGACCGCATCTTCGTGATCGCCGACGTGGACGAGGTCGCCGCGCTGGAGGTGCCGAACCCGGACAAGATCGCCTATCTGACGCAGACGACCCTGTCGGTCGACGACACGCGCGACGTGATCGAGGCGCTGCGACGAAAGTTCCCGAAGATCGTCGGGCCCTCGCGCAACGACATCTGCTACGCGACCCAGAACCGTCAGGCCGCGGTCAAGCGCCTGGCCAACGACGTCGACCTGCTCCTCGTCATCGGCTCGAACAACAGCTCGAACGCGATCCGCCTCGTCGAGGTGGCGCGCACGGCCGGCACGCACGCGCACCTCATCAACGACGTGGGCGACATCCGTCCGGAATGGCTCGAGCAGGCGCAGCGCGTGGGCATCACCGCCGGCGCCTCGACGCCGGAGGTCCTGGTCACGCAGACGGTGGAAGCGCTGCGCGGGCAAGGGGTCGGCGTGCGCGAGGTCCACGTCGTCGAGGAGGACGTGCGATTCGCCCTGCCCCAGGAGCTCGCGCGGATGGCGGAGGAGCGCGGCATGACCTTGCCGGCTCGGACCGCGATGCGTCAGACCATCTAGGGCCAGCTCGAATCGCGGCTCGGCGCCGGCCCGGCCTTGCCCGGGCCGGTCTGCTCGGCAGTACCAGGAGGAGCCTCATGCGCCGCTGGATCCCTACGCTGACCGCCGCGCTGCTCGTCGCGTCACTCGGCGCGGCGCCCGCAGCCATCGCGCAGTCGAAGATCGTCATCCTCTCGACGACGACCAGCACGCAGGACTCCGGTCTGCTCGACGTGCTGGTGCCGCTCTTCGAGAAGATGACGGGCTATACGGTCAAGACCTTGTCGGTCGGGACCGGCCAGGCGCTGGCGCTGGCCGCCCGGGGCGAGGCGGACGTCGCGCTCGTCCATGCGCCGCCGCTCGAGAAGCAGTACGTGGCCGACGGCAAGCTGCTCAACCGGCGGCTCGTGATGTACAACGACTTCGTCCTGATCGGCCCGGCCGCGGATCCCGCCGGGATCAAGGGAATGCCCCGGGCGGTCGACGCGCTCACGCGAATCGCTGAGACACAGTCGCGGTTCGTCTCGCGCGGCGACAAGTCGGGGACGCACCTCCTGGAGCTGGCGTTGTGGAAGCAGGCCGGGATCGAACCGAAGGGCGCCTGGTATCTCGAGTCGGGCCAGGGCATGGGGCAGACCCTCGGCATCGCGAACGAGCGCGGTGCCTACACGCTGACCGATCGGGCCACGTTCCTCGCGTTCCGGCAGCGCGTGACCTTGCCCATCCTGGTCGAAAAGGACCGGCCGCTCCTCAATATCTACTCGGTCATGGAGGTGAATCCGGCGAACGGCGCTCGCGTGAACGTCGTGGGCGGCAAGGCGTTCGCCGACTTCATGGTCTCGCCGGAGGCTCAGGCGGCGATCCGGTCCTACGGCGTCAGCCAGTACGGGCAGGCCCTCTTCGTGCCGATCGCGGGGAAGACGGAAGAAGCCGTCGGGGGCTGAGCCGGTCATGGACCTCGTGTGGGACGGCATCCGGCGGGCGTTCCTGCTCCTCGTCGGGCTGGACCGCGAGGTGATGGCGATCACCTGGCTCTCGTTCCAGATCGCAGCGACGTCCACGGGCCTGGCCCTGGTCCTGGGCGTCCCCCTCGGCACGTTGATCGCGCTCACGCGGTTTCCCGCGCGCGACCTCGTGATCAGCCTCATCAACACCGGGATGGGGTTGCCGCCGGTGGTCGTGGGCCTGTTCGTCTCGATCCTCCTGTGGCGGAGCGGTCCCCTGGGCGCCCTCGAGCTCCTCTACACGCCGACGGCGATCGTGATCGCCCAGCTCGTCATCGCGACGCCGATCGTGACCGGGCTGACCCTGGCGGCGGTCCAGCAGATTCCGCCGAAGTTCCGGCTGCAGATGCTGGCGATTGGCGCCTCGCGCGCACAGCTCCTGTGGCTCCTGCTCAGCGAGGCGCGGCTGCCGATGCTGGCGGCCGTGATGGCGGGGTTCGGAGGCGTCATCTCGGAGATCGGCGCCTCGATGATGGTCGGCGGCAACATCCGGGGCCAGACGCGCGTGCTGACGACGGCCACGGTCATGGAGACCGCGAAGGGGAGCTTCGACGTCGCCATCGCGCTCTCGGTGATCCTGCTCGCCCTGACGTTCCTGGTGAACTACCTGCTCACGATGCTGCAGCAGCGACGCCGACCCTCGTGAGCGGCGTCCTCCTGGACGCGCAGGGCGTCACCGTCGAGTACGGCGGCCGCACCATTCTCTCGATCGATCGACTGGCCGTCGGACGTCGAGAGATCCTGGCCGTCATCGGTCCCAACGGCTCGGGCAAGTCGACGCTCCTGCGCGTGCTCGGGCTGCTCGAGCGTCCCGCGCGGGGAGACATCCGGCTCGACGGCCGGCGCGTCGAGTGGGGGCGCGATCTCCTGTCGGCGCGACGCCGCTTCGCCTCGGTCTTCCAGGAGCCGCTCCTCGCCGACACGACGGTGGAGCAGAACGTGGCGCTCGGGCTGACGCTGCGCCGCGTGCCTCGTGACGAGGCTCGGCGGCGCACGAGCCACTGGATCGCGCGCTTCGGGATCGCGCCGCTGGCCGGCCGGCAGGCCCGGACGCTGTCGGGCGGCGAGGCCCAGCGGACGAGCCTGGCACGCGCCTTCGCGATCGAGCCCGACATCCTGCTCCTGGACGAGCCGTTCTCGGCCCTGGATCCGCCGACCCGCGACGAGCTGCTGCGGGACCTGCAGCACATCCTGCGCGAGACGGTCGTCACCGCGGTGTTCGTGACGCACGATCGGGACGAAGCCTTGCGGCTCGGCGACCGGGTCGGGGTCATGTGGGACGGGCGCCTGGCGCAGCTCGACGCGCCCGAGGAGGTCTTCGCCCGGCCCGCCGGCCCGGACATCGCGCGATTCGTCGGCGTCGACAACCTGGTGCCCGGACGGGTCGCCTCCGCCGAGGCCGGGCTCCTCGTGGTCGAGACCGGCTCGCTCCGCGTCATCGTGCCCGGTGAGGTCGCAGTCGGTCGATCGGTCATCCTTTGTATCCGGCCGGAGGACGTCGTGCTGCGCCCCGAGTCGAGCGAGCCTACCCGGGACAGCGCGCTCAACCGGTACCAGGGGCACGTCGCGGAGATGACCCCGGTCGGGGCGCAGTTCCGGATCCGCGTCGAGTGCGGCAAGCCGCTGGTGGCCCTGGTCACCCGCCACTCCGTCCGGGAGCTGTCACTGAAGGTGGGGAGCGCGGTGAGCGCGAGCTTCAAGGCCTCGGCGGTGCACGTGCTCGAGCGCACGGAGCCCGTCGCGGGCGATGGCTGAACGCCGAGCGGCTATACTGCGCCGGAGCAGAGAGGATCCCCATGAGCTTCGTCAGTCACGTCGAGTGCACCATTTGCGGCGCCCGCCACGATGCCACGCGCCTGCTGACCGTCTGCGAGCGGTGCGGTCAGATGCTGGCCGTGCGCTACGACCTCGAGCGGGTGAGGGCGGCCGTCACGAAGGACGCCCTGCGCCGCCGCGCCCCCGGGATGTACCGGTTCCGCGAGCTGACGCCGGTCGGCGATTCGGAGCCGCTCGTGACGCTCGGCGAGGGCGGGACGCCGCTCTTGGAGCTGCCGCGGCTCGCCGCGCATCTCGGCATCGGCAAGCTGTGGGCGAAGGACGATGGGCAGAACCCGACGGGATCCTTCAAGGCGCGCGGGCTCGGCATGGCGATCACCCGGGCGCGCACGCTCGGCGCGCGCGGCTTCGTGATCCCGTCGGCGGGCAACGCGGGTGGCGCGGCCGCGGTCTACGCGGCGCGCTGCGGCCTGCCGTGCGTCGTGATCGTGCCACGCGGGACGCCGGCGGCGGCCGTCGCCGAGGCGCAGATCGCAGGGGCTCACGTGTTCACGATCGAGGGCTCGATCGCGACGGCCGGCCGCGTCGTCGCCAAGGTTGCGCCGCAGCTGGGCTGGTTCGATCTCTCGACGCTCAAGGAGCCCTATCGGCTCGAAGGCAAGAAGACGATCGGGCTCGAGATCGCCGAGCAGCTCGACTGGCGCATGCCGGACCTGCTCCTCTATCCGACGGGCGGGGGCACCGGGCTCGTCGGGATTCCCAAGGGCTACGAGGAGCTTCGCGCGATGGGCTGGCTGTCGGGCCAGCTACCAAGGCTGTTCGCGGTGCAGGCCGAGGGCTGCGCGCCGGTCGTGAAGGCGTTCGCCGATGGAGCCGAGACGACCACGGCGTGGGAGAACCCGACCACCCATGCGGCCGGGCTCCGGGTCCCGTCGCCGTTCGCGGGCCGGCAGATGCTGCGCCTTCTGCGGGACACGCGGGGCGGCGCGATCGCCGTCGGGGAGAAGGCGATCCAGGAGGCCCAGCGCCTCGTGGCGCGCACCGAGGGCATCTGGACGGCGCCGGAGTCGGCGGCGCTCGTCGCCGCGCTGGGCAGCCTGAAGGATCGCGGCGAGGCCGTCCGCGACGCCGACATCATGCTGATCTTCACCGGCGCCGGCCTCAAGTACGATCCGCCGCCGCTCGGCGCGCCGACCGATCTGACGGGCTCTGAGGAGGCAATCCTCGCCCAGGTACGGCGGACGGTCGGGGCTTAACAGGCTCCGGCCTTCGGTGGTAGCATCTGGCCCACCGCATCGCTCGTTCCAGGGAGGCCTGCTGATGGCGATCGAGATCGGGAAGATCCGGAACGTCGGCGTCGTCGGTCACGGTGGCGTCGGCAAAACATCCCTCGTCGAGGGCATGCTGTTCGCCGCCGGCGCGGTGACGCGCCTGGGCAAGGTGGACGACGGCTCGACCACGACGGACTTCGATCCCGACGAGGTCCGGCGGAAGATCTCGATCAACACCTCGGTGGCTTACTGCGACTGGAAGGGCCACCGCGTCAACATCGTCGATACCCCCGGGTACGGTGACTTCATCGCCGACGCCCGCGCCGGGCTTCGAGTGGTGGAGGCCGCGCTCGTGGTGGTGGACGCGGTCGCCGGTGTCCAGGTCCAGACCGAGAAGGTCTGGAAGTTCGCCACCGAGTACAACCTGCCGCGCGTGATCGTCGTGAACCGCCTCGACCGGGAGCGCGCGGACTTCTTCCGCACGCTCGAGTCGCTGGGCAAGCGCCTCAAGGGGCGGCTGGTCGCGCTGCACCTGCCCATCGGCGAGGAGTCGGGTTTCCGCGGCTTCGTCGACCTCGTCAAGATGAAGGCCGTCACGCTGGCGGGCGCCAAGCCCGCCGAGGGCGAGATCCCCGCCGACCTCGCCGCCCGCGCCAAGGAGTATCGCGAGAAGCTCGTGGAAGCCGCCGCCGAGACCGACGACGACCTCCTCGCCAAGTATCTCGAGGAGGGCGCGCTCGGCGAGGCCGAGATGCTGAAGGCCCTCCGCACCGGTATCTCGCAGGGCAAGCTCATGCCGGTGATGTGTGCCGCCGCGTCGAAGTCGATCGGTGTCCACGCGCTGCTCGACCTGATCGTCGACTCGCTACCGTCGCCGGCGGACCGCGCCGAGATCGAGGGCATTGACCTCAAGACCAAGCAGGCGGCCACCCGGAACGCGGACGCGAAGGCCCCGGTGACGGCGCTGGTGTTCAAGACACTCAGCGATCCCCACATCGGCAAGCTCTCCCTCTTCCGCGTGATGACGGGCACCCTGCGGGCCGACTCGACGCTCTTCAATCCGGCGCACAGCGCCCGCGAGCGCATGGGGCACGTCTCGTGGCTGCAGGGCAAGACGCAGAAGAACGTCGAGGCGCTCGGGCCGGGCGAGATCGGCGTGGCCCAGAAGCTCAAGGAGACGCAGACGGGCGACACGCTCACCGAGGAGGCCCAGCCGTTCGAGTTGCCGAAGATCACCTTCCCGGAAGCGGCGATCTCCTTCGCGATCCAGCCCAAGACCCGCGGCGACGAGGACAAGATCTCGACCGCGCTCGCGCGGATCTCCGAAGAGGACCCGACGGTCCACTACCACTTCGATCCGGAGACCAAGCAGCTCCTCGTCTCCGGCGTCGGCAGCCTGCACGTGGAGATGGTCGTCGAGCGCATGAAGCGGAAGTACAACGTCGAGGTGAACCTGCTGCCGCCGCGC
>Ga0187776_10001076_pt1 | contig 13437 bp, 16 predicted proteins | sample 0216_BV02_MP12_2_FD_132426 | JGI IMG/M metagenome (GOLD analysis project Ga0187776, IMG submission 132426) | Tropical peat soil microbial communities from peatlands in Department of Meta, Colombia - 0216_BV02_MP12_20_MG | ecosystem: Environmental > Terrestrial > Soil > Wetlands > Peat | place...
GACGCCAGCAGCTGGCCCGCCTCGTCGTGGAGCGCGTGGGCAATGCGCTTCACCTCTCGCTCCAGCGCCTCGTTCAGGTGGCGCAGCGCCCGCTCGGCGCGCTTGCGATCGGTGATGTCGCGCGCGATGCCCAGGACGCCGACGATGCGCGAGCCGCGGGCCAGCGGAGTGGCGACGAACTCGCCGGGAATCGTGAAGCCGGACTTGGCGCGCACTCCGAGCTCGAAGAGCGGCGGCACCTGGCCCTTCAGCACGGCCTGGTAGATCTCGCTCGCGCGCGGACGATCGTCCGGGTGCACCAGCGGCAGGAAATCCTTGCCGATCCACTCCGTGCGGGACCAGCCGGTGACGGTCTCGAAGACCGGATTGATCGACATGATCCGGCCGTCCGGCGAGAGCGTGAAGATGATGTCGCGCGCGGTGTCGACCACGCTGCGATAGCGCTCCTCGGACTCGCGCAGCGCCGCGTTGACCTCCTGGCTCCGGCGATGGGACATCTCGAACGGCAGCAGGCTCTCGACGATGAACCGGCTGGCGGCCCGCAGAGTGCTCGAGCTCTCCTCGCGCGTGCGCACCCGCATGAGGGATTTCAGGAGCGCGCGATGCTGGATGGCCGCCATGTCGTGCACGCCGACGCCGTCGCTGAGCGCCTTGCGGCCCATGTCGCAGGCCTCCTGCAGCGCCGCCTCGCCGCGTCCGCTCACGTACTCCTGGAGCGCGCGGGCGTACTGCCTGGCGAGGTCCCGTAGCTCGGGATTCACGCGGCCTCGCGATAGCGAAGGGGCGGCGGCGCACCTCCCAGCGGCGCGTGCAGCAGCCGTCCCTCCACGTTGCCGACGCCGAGCCACATGAGCATTGCGGCGGCGAAGCTGAACCGGGCGATCGACATCGCGGCGCTGTGGCCCAGGCCGTCCACGACCGCGACCAGCCCGCCGTCGGGGGGCGACAGGACGAGGTGGCGGTCACCGGACTCGCGCTGGCCCGGCTGCGCCAGCGCGGCGGCGGCCCAGTCGATCGACGGCGTGATCAGCGCTTCCATCGGCGAACCGTGACTTTCGTGCCCTTGCTGAAATCGGAGGTGATCTCGAAGTCGTCCATCAGCCGCCGCGTGCCCGGCAGCCCGAGCCCGAGGCCGCCCGACGTGGAATAGCCGTCCTGCATGGCTAGGCTGATGTCGGCGATGCCCGGGCCGTCGTCGGCGGCGACGACCTCGATCCCCCGCTTGCCGTTGTCCTGCACCAGGCGGAGGATGATCTCGCCGCGCACCGCGTAGCGGACGATGTTCCGGGCCAGCTCCGAGATGGCCGTCGCGACGACGGCCATGTCGGTGGACGGAAACCCGCACTGCGATGCCAGCTCGCGCCCCTTCTGCCGGGCCGCCACGACGTCGGAGTCGCTGTCGATCGCGACGCGCACCTCATCAGCGATGAGTCCGGACCTCCTGCTCGCGAGCCGTGCCGCTGCGGTCGAGATACGCGAGGCCTTCCTCCAGATCGAGCGCGGTGACGTCCCCGATCACGCCCCGGGCGCGGACCTGCTGCTTGAGGATCGGAACCTGCAAGCCTCGTCTCATCAGGACGCCTTGTAGCTGAGCAGCCGCTCGGCCTCCTCGATCCCCCTGGAGATCGCCGACGTGTTCATCTTCTCCAGATCCACTCCGATATTAACAAGGGTCTGGGCGATCTCCGGGGACAGGCCCTCGGGCCCTCCTGGCCGTGCGTGACCTGCTCGACGCGGGTCGAGGCCGCCGACCCGTGCTGTACAGGACAACTCTAGAGGTCATATGCTGACGCTCCCATCGGGTGATTCCCTGAACGCTCGCGCGGGAATCCCAGGACGGGCTCGCGCGAGCTCGGTGGACGAGCGCGGAGCGTTTCAGGAGGCGCGGCAGTCGAGCGCGATGAGGACCTTCTGGGCCCGGACCTCCGCCATGAACGCGATCGCGTGCTCCTCGCAGATGCCATGCGAGATCGCGAGATAGTCGAGCGGCTCCTTCTCGCGGATCACCGTCGTCCGTCCCTGGCGCTGGCACCACGCACACACGACCGTCATGGTAGCCTCCTCCCTTCCCGCGAATCTCGAGCCTTCCAGCGACCCTCGAGGCCACGATCGCGCGCGCAACCGTTCCGTCACAATCGGGCCTTTGCCCTACTGCGCGCGTGGAAGATCCCGATCCACGCCCGCTGGAAGCGGCTTGCGCCAGGTCGCGCGAGAGGGTATTCATGCGAAAAGCCATGGGAAGGCTCGACGGCAAGGTCGTGGTGGTGACGGGCGCCTCCCGCGGCATCGGCGCCGAGATCGCGCGGCTGTTCGCCGCGGAAGGAGGCCGCGTCGTCTGCGCCGCGCGCACCCTGCGGGAGGGCGACCATCAGCTGGCGGGCTCGCTCGAGACCACGGTGGCCGCGATCCGGGCCGCCGGCGGCGAGGCGCGCGCGTACACCGCCAACATCGCCGAGCCGGCCGAGTGCGAGAAGCTGATCGGCGCCGCGCGCGAGAGTTACGGCCCGGTCGACGTGCTCGTCAACAACGCCGCGCTGACCTACTACCTGCCCGTCAAGGACTTCCCGCTGAATCGCTGGCTGCGCTCGTGGGCCGTGAACTTCCACGCGCCGTTCGTGCTGAGCCAGCTGGCCCTCGCCGAGATGATTCCGCGTCGCCGCGGCGCGATCGTCAACATCTCCTCGGGGGCCGCGATCGGGCCCGGACGCGGCCCCTATTCCGATCCGACAGTCGGCGCGCGCGGCGGCACGTGCTACGGCGCCGAGAAGGCGGCGCTCGAGCGCTTCTCGCAGGGTCTGGCCGCCGAGGTCTATCAGTACGGCGTGTCGGTCACGTGCGTCTCCCCCTCGCAGATCGTGCCGACGCCGGGCACCGTGTACCACCGTCTGGTCAAGAGCATCGACGATCCGCGCGGCGAGGGGCCGGAGCTGATGGCGAAGGCGGCGCTGTTGCTCGCGACCGAGCCGTTGGATCGCGTCACCGGCCGCGTCACGTACAGCCAGCAGATCCTCAAGGAGTTCGGCTGGATCACCAACGCGCGCGGGCGCGGCGTCGACACGCCCGGCAGCGGGTACTCCCAGATCTAGGCGGTGCGCTCGGTCACGGGACCGGGATGTTGCGGGGGTACGTCTGCTTGGCGCGGTCGGCGACGGCCGGGTCGATCTCCTCGGTCAGGAACGGGGCCTCGGCGCTCGTCTCGAGCAGGATCTCGCCCTCCGGCGAGACGAGCCAGCTTCGGCCGGCGAAGGCGTCGCTGTCGTAGGAGCGGCGGTTCGTCGACGCGACGAAAGCACCGGCCATGATCGCGGCCAGCCGCGCGGCCATCGGCCAGCGCGGGTGCCCCCCGGTCGCGCGCGGCGCGGCGATGAGCTGCGCGCCGCCGTGACCGATCGCCCAGGCCGCCTGCGTGAACAGGAGCTCCGTGCAGAGCTGATACCCGATCTTCAGGCCCGCGGCGGTCTCCACCCCAAACGCGCCGTCGCCGCGGTCGAACCAGGTGGCTTCCCAGCCGTCGGGCTCGTCGGGCAGGTAGTACTTGGCGCGCGCCCCGCGATACCCGCCGTCGGGCGTCCAGGAAAACGCCTGGTTGAGTCGCTGGCCCCGAAGCTCGACGGGGCGCGAGGACAGAACGAGTCGGGTCTCGAGCTCGCCGAACCGGTCCGTCATCCGGTCGTGGGCGGCCACGGCCGCGCGCCAGGCCGCGAGGTCGATCGTCCGCTTCCTGAATGGCTCCCAGTCGCAGAAGGGCATCTCCGGGAGCACGACGACGTCGGTGGAGCAGCCGCGGAGATGGCAGACCAGGTCCGCCCACGCGGTCTCGCGGCGCGCGGCGTCGTCAGGTAGCTCGCACACGGTGATCCTCACCGCGTGCGACCCATGCCCTCGCACGAGTACACGTCGGCGGTCATGTAGTCCTGGAGGCCGAAGTAGCCGCCCTTCGTCTTCCGCTGCGGTGTCATCAGCGCGACGTTGCCGCCGAGCTTCGCCGCCTTCTTCTGGAGATCGTCGAGCACGTCATCGGACACGGTGCCGAGCGGGCGACAACCGTGAACCCGGCTCTCGTCCTCGACGACGAGCACGCCGGCCGGATTGGGCGGGGCCGATCCACACCCGCCCAGGGCCAGTGCGACAAGACACGTTGAGGCGAGCGCCTTGATTTTCATCATCGAACCCCATTTTGTCGATGTCGTGACCGCAGTCTAGCGTCGAGAGCCCCCGAGGATGCCGCCGAGCACGCCGCGAATGATCTGCCGCCCGATCTGGCTGCCGACCGTGCGCGCCGCCTGCTTGGCCATCGCCTCGACCATCCCCTGCCGGCGCTTGTTGCCCCAGAGGATCTCGCTCACCTGGGAGCCGAGGCCGGATCCTTCCTTGGCCGGAGCCGGCTCCGGTCGCGGGGCGCCGTCCGGCCCGGGCGCCGGAGCCTGCGCCGGCGCGTCGGCCGGGCGCGCCGGCAGGGCGCCGGACGCAACGCTCCGCTTGCTCAGGATCTCGTAGGCCGACTCGCGATTCACCCGCGTGTCGTACTTGGCGGCGATGGGGCTTCGCGAGCGCACCGTCGCGCGCTCCTCGGGCGTGATCGCGCCCATCCGGCAGCGCGGCGGGCAGATCATCGTGCGCTCCACCGGCATCGGCACGCCCTTGTCCTGGAGCATGGAGACGAGCGCCTCGCCGACCCCGAGCTCGGCGATGACCTTGGCGACGTCGAGCTTCGGGTTGGCGACGAAGGTCTCCGCGGCGGTGCGTACCGCCTTCTGGTCGCGCGGCGTGTAGGCGCGCAGCGCGTGCTGCACCCGGTTCCCGAGCTGGCCGAGGATCTCGTTCGGGACGTCGTCGGGAAACTGCGAGCAGAAGTACACGCCGACGCCCTTCGACCGGATGATCCGCACGACCTGCTCGACTCGCTGCCGCAGCGCCGTCGGCGCGTCGTCGAAGAGCAGATGCGCCTCGTCGAAGAAGAAGACCAGTTTCGGCTTGTCCAGATCGCCGACTTCCTGAAGATTCTCGAAGAGCTCGGACAGGAGCCACAGCAGGAAGCTCGAGTAGAGCCGCGGCTTGAGGATGAGCTGGTCGGCCGCCAGGATGTTGACGATCCCGCGGCCGCTGATGTCGGTGCGCATCATGTCCTTCAGATCGAGCGCCGGCTCGCCGAAGAGCGCCTCGCCGCCCTCGCGCTCGAGGCCGAGAAGGGCCCGCTGGACGGCGGCGATCGACTGCGTGCTGACCAGCCCGTACTTCGCCGAGATCTCCTTGCGGTTGTCGGCCACGAAGCCCAGCAGCGCCCGCAGGTCGTCGAGGTCGAGCAGCAGGAGCCCGCGGTCGTCGGCGAGCTTGAAGGCGATCTCGAGCATGCCCTCCTGCGTGTCGTTGACCTCGAGCATCCGGCCCAGCAGGCTGGGACCGACCTCGCTGATCGTCGCGCGGATCGGATGGCCGGCCTTGCCATAGAGATCCCAGAACACCACCGGGCTCGCTTCGTTCGTGTAGCCCGGCATGCCGATCTGGGCGACGCGCTCTCGGATCTTGTCGCTCGGCATGCCGGCCATCGCCAGGCCCGCGACGTCCCCCTTCACGTCGGCCATGAACACGGGAACGCCCAGGCGCGAGAATCCTTCCGCCATCACCATCAGCGAGATCGTCTTGCCGGTGCCGGTGGCGCCGGCGACCAGGCCGTGCCGGTTGCCATAGCGCGGCAGCAGATGGACCGGCCGTTCACCCTTCCCGATGAGTATGTCGTCCACGCCGGGCCTCCCTCCGAGCCGGATCCTCGAGATCGCGCGCGCCGCCGGGGGCCTGCCGCGCCCCGGCGCGCCGCATACGGATATAGATAGGTAACACACCACCGAGGGCGTGACGCCTCCCGTATAATGACGGGGCCTCGGGGAGGTGTGACGTGGCCGAGAAGGCCGATCGTGGCGACAGCCGTGAGGACCGGAGCTGGCTCGACGCGCTGACGAGGAAGGAAGAGCAGAAGCTCATCGAACTCCTGCGGCAGCGATACCCGCAGCGCGGCGACGATCGCCGGCGCCCGAAAGCGTAGCGGCGCCCGCATGGACTGGCAGAAGGAGCTCGACGAGCTGAGGCGCCGCGAGGAGCTGGCCTCGCAGCTCGGCGGGCCCGAGCGGGTGAAGCGCCAGCACGACGGCGGGCGGCTGACCATCCTCGAGCGCGTCGCCAAGCTCGCCGACCCCGGCAGCTTCCACGAGATCGGCAAGATCGCCGGCAGCGCGCGCTACGACCCGAACAACGACCTGGTCGCCTTCACCCCGTCGAACTTCGTGTTCGGCCGGGCCGAGGTCGACGGCCGACCGGTCGTCATCGGCGGCGACGACTTCACCGTGCGCGGCGGCTCGGCCGACGCGACCATCCGCGGCAAGCACAACCAGTGCGAGCGCATGGCGCACGACCTGCGCCTGCCGCTGATCCGCATGGTCGAAGGCTCGGGCGGCGGCGGCTCGGTGAAGACGATCGAGACCACCGGCCGCGCCAACGTGCCGGGCGTCGACGGCTGGGAATGGGTCGTCGCCAACATGGCGACGATCCCGCGTGTCGCGCTCGGCCTCGGCTCGGTCGCGGGGCTCGGCGCCGCGCACCTCGCCGCCGCGCACTACTCGGTCATGGTCAAGAATCTCTCGGCGCTCTTCGTCGCCGGCCCGCCGGTGGTCGAGCGCCTCGGCCAGAAGCTCAGCAAGAACGAGCTCGGCGGCTGGGAGATCCAGCTCAAGGCCGGCGCCGTCGACGACGCGGTCGACACCGAGGAGGAGGCGTTCGAGCGCGCGCGGCGCTTTCTCTCGTACTTCCCGTCGTCGATCGACGACCTGCCGCCGCGCGGACCGCGGGGCGACGACCCGCAGCGCCGCGACCCGTGGCTCTTCGAGGCGATCCCGCACGACCCGCGCAAGCCCTACAAGATGCGGCGCATCGTCGAGGCGGTCGTCGACCAGGGCTCGTTCTTCGAGGTGGCGCCGCTCTACGGCCGCTCGGTCATCACCGGCTACGCGCGGCTCGACGGCTGGCCGGTCGGGCTGATGGCCAGCGATCCGTACTTCTACGGCGGCGCCTGGCCGGCCGACACCTGCCAGAAGGTCGAGCGCTTCCTCGACATCGCGCAGACCTTTCACCTGCCGGTCGTCTATCTCGTCGACTGCCCGGGCTTCCTGATCGGACTCGACGCCGAGAAGAGCGGCACCATCAAGCAGGGCGTGCGCGCGATGTCCGCCATGTGGCAGACGACGATTCCGTGGTGCGCCGTGATCGTGCGCAACTCCTTCGGCGTGGCCGGCGCCGCGCACCGCAACCAGAGCCGCTACTGCATGCGCTACGCGTGGCCGTCGGGTCGCTGGGGCTCGCTGCCGCTCGAGGGCGGCATCGAGGCCGCCTACCGCGCCGATCTCGACGCCGCGCCGGACCCCAAGGCGAAGATGGCCGAGATCGAGGACCGCCTCAACAAGCTCCGCTCGCCGTTCCGGTCGGCCGAGGCGTTCTGGATCGAGGAGATCGTCGACCCGCGCGACACGCGGCCGCTGCTCTGCGAGTTCGCCAACCTGACGGCGCCGCTCCGGCGACCCGGGCCCTCGAGGTTCGGGATGCGCGGCTAGTAGCGCGCCCGAAGCTCCGCGATGGCGAACAGGACGCACAAGCCTCACACGCTCGCCGGGGACCTCACGCGAATCCTGTGCATCTCCGCGCATCCCGACGACAACGAGTTCACGATCGCCGGCAGCGTCGCCCGCTGGGCGCGCGAGGGGCGCGATGTCGTGTTCTGCCTGGTGACGACCGGCGGCTCCGGCACCAACGAGCACACGCCGGACAACAAGGGCCTGATCCCGATTCGCGAGCGCGAGTCGTGGGACGCCGCGAAGATTCTCGGGGTGAAGGACGTCGTCTTCCTCGGCTATCAGGACGGCGTGGTCGAGCCGACCATCGGGCTGCGGCGCGATCTCACGCGCGTGATCCGTCGTGTCCGGCCGCACCTCGTCGTGTGCGGCGATCCGACGACGCGCTGGTACGGCAGCGAATATCTGAACCATCCCGACCATCGCGCGGTCGCCAGTGCGGCGCTCGACGCGGTGTTCCCGTCGTCGGAGACGCGCGTGATCTTCCAGGAGCTCCTCGCCGAAGGGCTCGAGCCGCACAAGGTGAAGGAAGTCTTCATCAGCGGGGCGGAGCCGTCGGACACCTACATCGACATCACCGACACGATCGCGATCAAGTGTGAGGCGCTCCGCGCGCACGTCTCACAGGTGGGCAAGGGCGAGTGGGTCGACAAGCTCCTGCGCGCGTGGGCCTCGGCCGACGGCAAGGAAGCCGGCGTCAAGCACGCCGAGAGCTTCAAGCGCATGACGCTCTGGAAGGGCCCCAGCTGAGAGTCGTCCTCGCCGTGCTCCTCCTGTCGAGCGCGGCGGTCGACGTCCGATCGGCGCTCGCCGGGTTGGACGACGGCAATCGAGCCAGCCTCACCGGCACGCTCACGGCCAGCACCTCGACCGGTCGCCGGGGCGTGTACTACCTGCCGCGCAATCCCGAGGGCCGGGCCCTCCCGGTCCTCGTCATGCTGCACGGAACGGGCGGAACGGGCTCGGGCGTGCTGGCCCGACTGCGGCCGGTTGCCGAGACGGAGAAGTTCATCGCGGTCGCGCCGGACTCGGTGAGCGTGGCCGGCGTATGGCTCGTCGAGCCAGGCGCCCGCGGCGCGACGGAGGACCACCGTCACGTCGTCAGCTGCCTTCGCGAAGTGCGGGCTCTTCCGGGCGTTCGGATCGACGGATCGCAGGTGCTCATCGCGGGCTTCTCCGTCGGCGGGGGTGCTGCGTCCTACATCGCAAGCCACGAAGATCCGTTCACCGCCTTTGCCGTCCTCCATGGCCACGTCGTGCTCGATGGGCTGGGACCGCACCGGGCACGGGGATGGCTGTCGACCGGCGACCGGGACAGCCGGCGGACCGCGGAAGCCATGAAACGTCTGGCCGACCAGCTGACCCACCGGGAAGGCTTTGGCGAGGTCGAGATGCGCGTGTTTCCGGGGGGTCACGAGCTCGGAGAGGACGAGCTCGCCGCGATGGTCGCCTGGTGGCTGCGGCGACCCGTTCGCGGCGGACGCTGACCGCGCTACGTCGCCTCGACGACCTTGTGGCGCTGCGTGCCGAGCCCGGTGATCCCCATCTCGACCACATCCCCCGGCTGCAGGTAGCGCGGCGGCTTGGCGCCGTGACCCACGCCCGCCGGCGTGCCGGTCGAGATCACGTCGCCCGCGCGCAACGACATGAAGCGGCTCACGTAGGCGATCAGCGCCGCACACGAGAAGATCATCTTGCCGGTGTTGCCGTCCTGCCGGCGCTCGCCGTTGACCGCCGTCCACACCGAGAGCGCCTGCGGGTCGCCGATCTCGTCTGCCGTGACGAGCCACGGACCGGTCGGGCCGAACGTGTCGGCGCTCTTGCCCTTGGTGGTCGTGCCGCCGTGCTCCATCTGGAACGCGCGCTCGGAGACGTCGTTGATCAGGCAATAGCCCGCGACGTAGCGGAGAGCCTCGGCCTCGCCGACGTAGCGGGCGTCGCGACCCAGCACGACGCCGAGCTCGACCTCGTAGTCGAGCTTCACCGAGCCGCGCGGACGCACGATCGCGTCGGCGGGACCGCAGACCGCGCTCGGCGCCTTGATGAAGAGCGTGGGCTCCTTCGGCAGCGCCATGCCGACCTCGGCCGCGTGATCCGTGTAGTTGAGCCCGATGCATACCATCTTGCCCATTCCGGCGATCGGGCAGCCCAGGCGCGGGCGCCCCTTCACCACGGGCAGCTTCGCGAGATTCACGCGGCGGAGCCTCTTGAGCGCCGCCGGGGCGAGGGCCGAGGGTGTCACGTCCGGGATCACGCGGCCGAGGTCGCGCAGCCGGCCGTTCTCGTCGATCGCGCCGGGACGCTCGGCGCCGGGCCGACCGTAGCGAACGAGCTTCACCGCCGGGACCTCAGGCGTACCGGACGCCGATGATCTCGCCGACCAGCGCGGGCTTGTCCTGGCCCTCGATCTCGACGGTCATCTCGGAGCTCACGCGCACGCCGTTGCCGGGCACTTCCTCGGCGCCGGTGATGCGCTGGCGAACGCGGATGCGTGCGCCCGCCTGCACCGGCGAGATGAACCGGATCTTGTTCGAGCCGTAGTTGATCCCGCGGCTCCGCTTCGTGACCTCGAGCAGCGACGCCGCCATCCGGGGAACGAGCGACAGCGTGAGATAGCCGTGGGCGATCGTCTTGCCGCCCGGCATCTCGCGCTTGGCCCGCTCGACGTCCACGTGGATCCACTGATGGTCTCCGGTCGCGTCGGCGAACTTGTCGATCATCGCCTGATCGACCGTCATCCATTCCGACGGGCCGAGCTCGGTGCCGACGAGCTTCAACAGGTCCTTGGGGTATTCCACCTTGAGCGTGGCGGGCATCTCTGCCTCCTGGAAGTTAGGTGCCGGCGCGCGGGGGAACCGCCCAGGCCATTTCCCGGGCGTGGCGCGCCTCGAACTCGAGGATCCTCGCGTCGAAGCCGAGCGTCAACCCGATCTCGTCTCGGCCGGTCAGCAGCATCTCCTTGCGAAACGCGTCGACCTCGAACCGGTGCGGGGCGCCGTCGGGCGCCGTCACCGTCTGCGCCTCGAGATCGACGGTGAGCGTCGCGCCGGGGCGCTCGTGAAGCTGCCGCCGCAGGCCCGCGACCGCCTCGGCCGGCAGGATCACCGGCAGGACACCGTTCTTGAAGCAGTTCTGATGGAAGATGTCGCCGAGGCTCGAGGCGATCACCGACCGGAAGCCGTTGGCGGCGAGCACCCATACGGCCGCCTCGCGCGAGGAGCCGCAGCCGAAGTTCTCGGCCGCGACCACGATCCGGGCGATGCGGTACGGCGCCTGGTTCAGGATGAACTCCGGGCGCTCCGAGCCGTCGGCGTTGAAGCGCACGTCGTGGAAGAGGAAGCTCGCGTACTCCGGCACGCTGCGGTCCTTGCGGAGAAAGCGCGCCGGGATCACGCGATCGGTGTCCACGTTCGGCAGGTCGATCGGCAGGCCGACCGCGGTGAGACGCGTGAACGGCTCCATCACGCGGGCCCGAGCGTCCGGACGTCGGTGAGCCGGCCGGTGACGGCGGCGGCCGCCGCCATCGCCGGGGACATCAAGTGGGTCCTGGCCCCCTTGCCCTGGCGCCCCTCGAAGTTGCGATTCGACGTGGAGGCGACGCGCTCGCCTGTGGCGGCCGTCTCGCCGTTCATCCCCACGCACATCGAGCAGCCGGCCTCGCGCCACTCGAACCCCGCGTCGCGGAAGATACGGTCGAGCCCTTCCACCTCGGCGGCGCGCTTGATCAGCCCGGAGCCTGGCACGATCCACGCCGGCACCACCGCGCGGCGCCCCCTCACCACCCGAGCCGCCGCGCGCAGATCGTCCAGGCGGCTGTTGGTGCACGAGCCGATGAACACGCGGTTCACCACGACGTCGGTGAGCGCCGTGCCCGGATCGAGCCCCATGTAGGCGAGCGCGCGGGCCATGCTCTCGCGGCGTCCCGCATCGGCGACCGCCGCCGGATCGGGCACGCGCGCGGTGATGGGCAGCGCGTCCTGCGGGCTCGTGCCCCACGTCACGGTCGGCGCGATCTCGCTCGCGGCCAGCGCCACCTCGCGATCGAACACGGCGCCCGGCTCGGTGGGCAGCGCCTTCCAGTGCGCGAGCGCCTTCTGCCATGCGTCGCCGCTCGGCGCCAGCGGCCGGCCCTGGAGGTAGGTAAACGTGGTCTCGTCCGGCGCGATCATCCCGGCGCGCGCGCCGGCCTCGATCGACATGTTGCAGACGGTCATCCGCTCGTCCATCGACATCGCGCGGATCGCCGAGCCCGCGTACTCGATCGCGTGCCGCACGCCGCCGCCGGCGCCTATTCTGGATATGATCGCCAGGATCACGTCCTTCGCGTTCACGCCGGGCGCCAGTCGACCCTCGACCGAGATGCGCATGGTCTGCGGCTTCTTCTGCCACAAGGTCTGGGTGGCCAGCACGTGCTCGACCTCGCTCGAGCCGATCCCGAACGCGAGCGCGCCGAAGGCCCCGTGCGTCGCCGTGTGAGAATCACCGCACACGAGCGTGAGGCCCGGCACCGTCAACCCCTGCTCCGGGCCGATGACGTGCACGATGCCGCGCCGGGGGTCGCCGACGCCGAAGTAGAGAATGCCCTGCTCGGCGGTGTGACGGCCGAGTGCCTCGACCATGCCCCGCGTCTCGGCATCGCTGGTCGGCGAGCCCGGCGAGGTCAGCAGATAGTGGTCGGCGGTGGCGAAGCTCAGATCGGGCCGCCGCACCCGCCGTCCGCTCCGCGCGAGCCGGTTGAATGCAGCGGTGGTGCCCTCGTGCAGCAGGTGGCGGTCGATGTAGAGGAGCACGTGGCCGCCCGGGCCCTCGGCCACCACGTGCCGGGCCCAGATCTTCTCGAACATCGTGCGCGGCGCTAGCACCCCGGGTTCTCCCGGGCGGAAGATTACTACTAATTGCTCCTGGTGTCCCCGGCGGTCGGCGCCCGGCGATTCCCCGCGAGCCGCGCGCGCCACGCGCGCACGCGGCCGGCGAGCGACGGCCGATCGGCGGCGACGGCCGGCGAGGCGGGCCGCGCGTCCGCGAGCGACCCGACGAATGCGGCGATCTCGCGGTTCACGCGCTCCGGCGCTTCCATCGGCAGCATGTGGCCGACGTCCTCGACGATCGCCAGCCGCGATCGGCGAATCAGCGCGTGGAGCCGCTCGGCGAGCGCCGGCGTGGTGAGCCGGTCGCGGGCACCCGCCAGCACGAGCGTCGGCACCTCGAGCGAGGCCGCCTGCGCCGTCAGATCCATCGAGCGAGCGGCGCGCACGTCGGCCATCAGCGTTTCCGGGCGGCACGCGCGCAGATCCCGCATCGCGATCTCGATCGCCTCGGCCGCCGCGCCGGGGGCGAACAGCACCTTCTTGGCCATCGAGAAGAAGAGCAGGCGGCGCAGCGGTCCGGGAAGAAAGCCAACGAGACGCTCGCCGACGCTGTCGATCAGCGGAAGCCTCACGCAGCTGGCGATCAGGACGAGGCCACGCACGAGCTCGGGGCGCCGGGCCGCGAGCTCGATCGCGATCGAGCCGCCCAGCGAGTGCCCGACCACCACGACGGGGCCACACTCGAGCGCGACCAGGAAGTCCGCGATCACGGCCTCGTACTGCTCGACGCCCGCGCCAGTAGCGGGGTCCGATTCGCCGTGTCCCGGCAGGTCGACCGCGATCATGCGCAGCCCGCCGGGACGGCTCTGGAGCTGATTCACCCACGAGCGGGCGCTCATGCCCGAGCCGTGGATCAACAGCGCCGAGGGCGCGCCGCCGCCCTCGCTCAGGTAGGCGACGCGGCCTCGACCGCGAACCTCGACGACACCGCGGGGAATCTCGTCTCCTTGCTA
>Ga0187776_10001077_pt1 | contig 13430 bp, 13 predicted proteins | sample 0216_BV02_MP12_2_FD_132426 | JGI IMG/M metagenome (GOLD analysis project Ga0187776, IMG submission 132426) | Tropical peat soil microbial communities from peatlands in Department of Meta, Colombia - 0216_BV02_MP12_20_MG | ecosystem: Environmental > Terrestrial > Soil > Wetlands > Peat | place...
CTCGCCAACCGCGGGGTGTTCGAGACGGCGAGCACGACCGACATGAGCAGGAGCGCGATCGCCATCTCGGCGCCGAACGCGGCACCGGTGCCGGCAGCGCCGGGCACCGTCACGACGTAGTTCACGGCCGGATGCGCGAGAAGGCCGTGCGCGATGAGGGACAAGGTCACGATTCCGCTCACGCTACCGACAATCTGTGCGGCGACATAGAAAAAAGCGTCCGGCCCCGCGATCTTCCCCAGCCGCAGAAAGGTCAGGGTGACGGCGGGATTGAAGTGCGCGCCGGACCGCCGCCCCCACGGCGAGTAGATCAGGCCGACCGCGGTGAGCCCCATCGCGCAGCCCATCAACACGCGACGCGACATCGGCGCGGAGATCGCGAGCGCCACCGGCGATGCCGGGTGAAAGAGCGCGATCGCGAAGCCGCCGGCCGACATCATGAAGATGCCGAGGCCGGCGGCCTCCATCAAGTACTCCGGCCAGTGCGTGCCGAGCGCGGTTTTCATGGTCTCGGCCGTTGGACACGGCCAGGGCCCCGCGCGATTCCACCGCGGCCGACGCGGTCACGAGCTGCTCTTCGAAACCGAGCGGTCAGGCCGCTCGCTTCAGCGGCTCTTCGGCGTGGCCCGGCTTGACGACCAGGTCGTAGTCGAAGGGCATGCGCTGCGCGACGTCGCGCCACACCGCGTCCGTGAGGTCCTCGTAGCCCGCGGGCGCTCGCAGAACGATGCGGCCGGGATGCCAGAGCGTCTTGGGGACGACCTCGACGGCGAGCAGCGACTCGCCGTGGAGCCGTCGATTCACCGCATTACGGATGTCGGCGCGGAGAGCATCGGCGCTGTCGCGCTGTTGGTCGGCGCGGATCCTCCACACCAGAGGCATGGCGACCAGCGCCACCAGCACGACGATCGGAATCAGAGTGTTCAGCATGGTTCATTGCCTCCGCGACTTCAGACGACGGGAGGGCTTCTGGAGATTCTCGAAATTTCCCGTGAATCCCTCGGTCCGGGTGGCGGATCCCAAGGGGTTGGGGAGTCTACCCACGCCCGTCCGCCGACCTGGCCGCCTCCCGAACCGCTCGTGCGGCTCCCCGTGTCTCAAGCCCGCGAGATCACGCGAAAAGGGGGGCCGCCGCATGGATCGTCAATCACTGAGAGGACAGCGGGCGCTCGTCACCGGCGCCAATTCGGGAATCGGCGAGGGGGTCGCCCGCGCGCTCGCCGCCGCCGGCGCCGCGGTCGCCGTCAACTTCGTGTCCAGGCCCGACGCCGCGGCGCAGATCGTCGAGGAGATCAAGACCAGCGGCGTCGACGCGATGGCCGTTCGCGCCGATGTCTCCCACGAGGCCGACGTCGAGGCGATGTTCGCCGAGATCGTGTCCTCGTGGGGCGGCGTCGACATCCTCGTCAACAACGCCGGGCTCCAGCGCGACGCGCCGTTCACCGAGCTGACGCTCGAGCAATGGAACACCGTGCTCGGCGTCAACCTGACCGGCATGTTCCTCTGCGCGCGCGCGGCGTCGCGCACGATGATCCGCCGCGGCGTGCGGCCCCAGATCTCGCGCGCGGCCGGCAAGATCATCTGCATCTCGTCCGTGCACGAGGTCATTCCGTGGGCCGGCCACGTCAACTACGCGGCGTCGAAGGGCGGCGTGGGCATGTTCATGAAGTCCCTGGCCCAGGAGCTGGCGCCGCACCGGATCCGCGTGAACTCGATCGCGCCCGGCGCGATCATGACGCCGATCAACCGGGCCGTGTGGGAGACGCCGGACGCGCTGGCCTCGCTCCTGACCCTCATTCCCTACGGCCGCATCGGCACGCCCGAGGATATCGGCCGTGCCGTGGCCTGGCTGACCTCGGACGACGCCGACTACATCCACGGCCAGACCATCTACGTCGACGGCGGCATGACGCTCTATCCCGAGTTCGCGCAGGGAGGCTAGGCGATGACGACTCGCTACGACGTCGCGATCATCGGCACCGGCGCCGGCGGCGGCACCCTCGCGTGGACGCTCGCGTCGACGGGCAAGCGAATCCTCGTCCTCGAGCGCGGCGACTACGTGCCACGCGAGAAGGACAACTGGAGCACGCGCGCCGTGAATCTCGAGGGCAAGTACAACACGAGGGAAGTCTGGCACGACGCCGCCGGCGAGGAGCTCCACCCGCACACGAACTATTTCGTTGGCGGCAACACGAAGTTCTACGGCGCGGCGCTGTTCCGCCTGCGCCGGGAGGATTTCGGCGAGCTCAAGCACGCGGGCGGGGCCTCGCCGGCGTGGCCGCTCGCGTACGAGGACTTGGAGCCTTACTACACGCGGGCGGAGCAGCTCTATCACGTGCACGGCGAGCGCGGCGTCGATCCGACCGACCCGCCGGCCAGTGCGTCCTATCCCCATCCCGCGGTGAGCCACGAGCCGCGCATCCAGCAGCTCGCGGACGATTTCGCGCGGCTCGGCTGCCGCCCGTTTCACGTGCCGCTCGGGGTAATGCTCGACGAGGCGAACCCGGCCAGGAGCCGCTGCATCCGCTGCGAGACCTGCGACGGCCATCCGTGCCTCGTCTCGGCCAAGTCCGACGCCCAGGTCGTCTGCGTCGATCCGGCGCTCGAGCATTCCAACGTGACCCTGCTGACGCGAGCCCGGGTCCAGCGGCTCGAGACCAGCCCGTCGGGCCGCGAGGTGACGGAGATCGTGGTCGAGCGCGGCGGTGCGGTCGAGACGTACGCGGCCGACATCGTGGTGGTGGCGTGCGGCGCGATCAACTCGGCGGCGTTGCTCTTGCGGTCGGCCGGCGATCGCCATCCGCGGGGCCTGGCCAATGGCTCGGACGTGGTCGGCCGCCACTACATGGGCCACGTCAACTCGGTGCTGATGGCGGTCTCGAAATGCCCGAACCCGACCATCTTCCAGAAGACGCTCGCGCTCAACGACTTCTACTTCGGCGCGGACGACTGGGACTACCCCATGGGCCACATCTCGTTCGTCGGAAAGCTCGATCGCGATACGCTCCGGGGCGGCGCGCCCGCGATCGCGCCGGGCTTCACCCTCGAGCTGATGGCCAGGCACTCGCTCGATTTCTGGCTGACCTCGGAGGATCTCCCGGATCCCGACAATCGCGTGACGCTCGACCGCGACGGCGGGATCGTGCTCTCCTATCGGCCGAACAACGAGGAGGCTCATCGCCGGTTGGTCGCCAAGCTCGAGGGGCTGATGACGCGGCAGACCCGGTGCGGCGTGCACGGCCACGAGTGTCACGAGGGCCTGTTCGCGCGAAATCTGTTCCTCGGCCAGCGCATTCCGCTCGCCGGCGTCGCGCACCAGAACGGGACCGTCCGGTTCGGGCACGACTCCCGGACCTCGGCCCTGGACGTGAACTGCAAGGCCCACGAGGTGGACAATCTGTACGTCGTGGACGGGAGCTTCTTTCCGTCGAGCGCGGCCGTGAATCCGGCGCTCACGATCATGGCCAACGCCTTGCGCGTGGGCGATCATCTGAAGAAGCGCCTCGCATGATCATCGACCGCGGCATGCTGCCCAACCGCTTCCCCGACGCGGGCGAGGCGCCCGAGTACAACACCGTCGATGCGACGCTCTGGTACTTCGAGGCGATTCGCGCGTATCATGCCGCCACCCGCGACGATGGGCTGGTCAAGGAGCCCTTTCCGCTGCTCGAAGAGATGGTCCGGATCCATCGCGAGGGCACGCGGTACTCGATCAAGGAGGATCCCGCCGACGCGCTTCTGCGGTCCGGCGAGCCCGGCGGGCAGCTCACCTGGATGGACGCGAAGGTCGGCGACTGGGTCGTGACGCCCCGTACGGGCAAGGCGGCTATTGCTACGACGTGATCGATTCGCCCGATGGCAACGACGCGGCGCTCCGCCCGAACCAGATCCTCGCCGTCTCGCTGCCCGAGAGCGATCCACGATTTCACATCGTTGTGACACTCGACCGCACCACGCAGGCGACAATTCGTGTCCGGCGCCCGGCCCTCGATGACCGCGGGCTCGGCCCGGCTCCGGCCGCGACACGACCCTCGGCGGCCCGACGTCACGCCCGCGGAGACAAGGAGACTCGTCGTGACGAAGTTCAACCTCTTGATCGCCTCGGCCGTGGCGGCCGTGCTCTCCCTGCCGGTCGCCTCGGATGCCCAGAACGGGCCGGCGCCGAAGCCCAAGTTCGAGGCCGAGAAGTGCTACGGCATCGCGAAGGCAGGGAAGAACGACTGTCAGACCGCCAACTCGTCGTGCGCGGGGACCTCCAAGCGAGACGGCCAGGGTGACGCCTGGATCTACATGCCGGCCGGCTCGTGCGCCAAGGTGGTCGGCGGCAGCCTCCAGCCCAAGCGGGCCTGAGCGAGCGCGCGATGGAAGGCGTCGGGATCGGCCTGCGGGCGCCGCACGTCGCCGCGGTGATGGCGACCCGACCAGAGGTTGCGTTCTTCGAGGTCCACACCGAGAACTATCTGGGCGGCGGGCCGGCCGTCGCGGCGCTCGAGCGCCTGCGGCGCGAAGTCCCGATCGCGCTGCACGGCGTCGGCCTCTCGCTGGGAGGCGAGGCGCCGCTCGACGGCCGGCACCTGCAGCGCGTGAAGGGACTGGTCGATCGAATCCAGCCGGCGCTGGTCTCCGAGCATCTGGCGTGGAGCATCGGCGGCGGCGCCTACCTCAATCATCTGCTGCCCCTCCCGTACGACCCGGTACGGCTCGACCGGACGAGGCGCCGGATCGATCAGGTCCAGGGGGCGCTCGGGCGGGTGATTCTCGTCGAGAACCCGGCGCGCTATCTGCGATTCCGGCGCTCGCCGATCGCCGAGCCCGACTTCCTGGCCGAGCTCAGCCGTCGAACCGGCTGTTCCATCCTGCTCGACGTGAACAACGTCTACGTGAGCAGCGAGAACCTCGGCGACGATCCGCGCGCGTACCTCGACGCGATCCCGGTCGGCGCGGTCGGCGAGGTGCATCTCGCCGGGCACGCGGTCAACGACGCCGACGGCCGGACGATCCTGATCGACGATCACGGCTCGCGCGTCGCCGAGCCGGTCTGGGAGCTCTATCGAGCCGCGCTCGAGCGGTTCGGTCCGGTGCCGGCGCTCGTCGAGTGGGACACGAACTTGCCGGAGCTCGACGTGCTGCTGGACGAGGCGGCGAAGGCCGCGCGCCTTTCCACGATGGCCCGGGGCCGGGAGCAGCATGTCGCCACGTGAGCTCGAAGATCATTTCGCGGCGGCGCTGCTCGGGGGCCCGGAGGCGACGATCGTCCCCGACATCGAGGGCGACGGCCTGGATCCGGCGGCGCGGCTCGCGATCTATCGCCATCACGTCTTCGCCGCCTTGACCGAGGCGCTCGCAGCGACCTATCCCGTCGTCGTCCGTCTCGTCGACCGGCGGTTCTTCGCCTATGCGGCCGATCGATTCATCCGCCGCCATCCGCCCGCCGGGCCGTGCCTGTTCGAGTACGGAGAGGAACTCCCGGATTTTCTCGCGGGGTTTCCGGCCTGCCGGCATCTGGCCTACCTGTCCGACGTGGCGCGGCTCGAGTGGGCGATGAACCGCGCGCTCCACGCCGAGGACGCGGTGCCCCTCGACCCGCGCTGGCTGGCCGCGCTGTCGGCCGAGGAGATCGGCCGCCTCGCCCTTGGGCTGCATCCGTCCTTGTCGTTGATCCAGTCTCCGTGGCCGGTCGACCGGATCTGGGAGGCGAATCGACCCGATGCCGACCCGGACACCACCGTCGACCTCGACGAGGGCGGCGCGTCTCTCCAGATCTTCCGTCGCGACGACGACGTCGTGTTCCGCCGGGTCGCCCCGGGATCCTTCGCGTTCCGGCGCGTCCTGGCCTCCGGCGGAGAGTTGGGCGACGCGGTCGAGGCGGCGCGCGCGGCCGATCCGGCGTTCGATCCGACGGCGGCCCTGCGCGACCTCCTGGACGACGGGCTCATCGTCGGCGCGCGGAGTGCGGCCACCACGCCGGCGGTCGGAAGCGCCCGTGCCGACGTGACGCGACCGGCATGCTGACGGCGGCGATCGAACGAAGCCGGATCGGCGCGTTGACCGCACAGCTCGGGCGCTTTCCGATCTCGATCGTTCAGTGTATGTTCCGTCTCGCGATCGCGAGCGTCTTCCTGAAGGCCGGGCTCAACAAGATCGCGAGCTGGGAGCTGACCGTGCAGCTGTTCGCCGACGAGTACAAGGTCCCGGTGCTGCCGCCCGAGCTCGCCGCGCGCATGGCGGCGACGTTCGAGATCGGCTGCTCGCTCTTGCTGATCGTCGGCCTGGCGACGCGGCTGGCGACGCTGCCGCTCCTCGCCATGGTCCTGACGATCCAGCTCTTCGTCTATCCGGAGGCCTACGCCGAGCACCTCACGTGGGGCTCGATCCTAATCTTCCTGCTCACGCGCGGCGGTGGGCACTGGTCGATCGACCGCCTGATCGGCCTCGAGCCGGGAGCCCCCAGGCACGCGTGACGCCTGAGACCGGACGGAGCGCCGCCGGGCCGGGCGAGCTCACGCCGCCGACACTCCGTCCCTGGCAGCGCCTCGGAGTCCGGCTGGCCGCGGCCTTCGCCGTGGTCACCCTGATCACCGTGGGCCTCGTCGGCGCGCTGGTCCACGAGCGCCAGAAGCGAGAGATCGAGGACACCGTCGGCACCCAGCTGCTCAACATCTCGCGCACGGCCGTCCTGCTCATCGATCCGGCCGTCCATGCCGAGGCCCAGGCGCGCCTCTCGAGCGACTCGCCGGCCTACGCGCGCATCAAGAAGGCGCTGGTCGCGGTCCAGACCGAGACCCTGCTCACGACCCCGATCCGGACGCTCGCCGACTTCGATCCGGCCCGGCGCTCGGCCCGGCTGATCGTGGTGGGCGACGACTCGAGCCGCCCCGGGCAGATGGTGGCGATCGCCCCGGAGCTGATCCAGACCCTGGGCTGGACGTTCGAAGACGGCGTCGCGCGGTACACGCGGATCTACCGCAACGCGAGCGGCGCGTGGATCAGCGCGTTCGCGCCGATCGTGGATCGCTCGGGGCGCGCCATCGCCGTGCTCGCCATGGACTATCCGGTCGATTTCTATTTCGATCGGCTGCACGAGCTCAGGCTCGCGATCGTCCGGGCGACCGTCGCCGGCGCCGTCGCGGCCCTGCTCCTGGGCCTGGCGATCGCCCGCCGCCTCACCCGCCCGATCAGCGCCCTGACCGGCGGGGTCGCGCGGGTCGCGGCGGGCGATCTGAGCCAGGAGCTGCCGGTGCGCTCGCGCGACGAGATCGGCCAGCTGACCCGGGCCTTCAACGAGATGGTCGGCGGGCTCCGGCAGCGCGACTTCATCCGCAACGCGTTCGGCCGTTACGTCTCGCCGGAGGTCGCGAAGACCTTGCTCGAGTCGCCGGAGGGCCTGCGGCTCGGCGGGCACAAGCGCGAGGTCACCGTGCTCATGTCCGACCTGCGCGGCTACACCCGCTTCGCCGAGCGTGGCGATCCCGCGCTCGTGATGGAGGTGCTGAACGGCTACCTGGCCCGCATGGCCGACCTCGTCATCGCGCACGGCGGAACGATCAACGAGTTCATCGGCGACGCGATCTTCGCGGTGTTCGGCGCGCCGCTCGACCAGCCGGACCACGCCGAACGGGCGGCCGCCGCGGCGCTCGCGATGCAGGGCGCCATGGACGAGCTGAACCGCGAGAACACGGCCCGCGGCTGGCCGCGCTTCGAGATGGGCATCGGCGTGAACACCGGCGAGGCGGTCGTGGGCAACATCGGCTCGGAGCAGCGTGCAAAGTACGCGGTCGTCGGCGCCGCGGTCAATCTCGCGGCGCGCGTCGAGGGGTGCACGGTCGGCGGGCAGATCTTCGTGACCACCTCGACCCTGGCGCGGATCCGCGATCTGGCCGAGGTCGCCGAGCCGGTCCGGGTGGAGCTCAAGGGGATCGCCGAGCCCGTGCTGCTCCACGAGCTGCGCGCGATCGGCGGGCGCTTCGCGCAGCGCCCGGCGGCGGCCGACATGGACAGCGACCCGCGGGTGGACGCGCTCCTGCCGCTCCGGGGGTGGGTGATCGACGGCAAGCTACTCGGCGCCGAATTCTCGGGCACGGTCACCCGCCTCGGGCGCCGCTCCTTCGACGCGCGCCTGGCCGCCGACCTGGCGCCGCTCACGAACGTGAAGGTGCGGCTCAACGCGCTCGGTCTCGGCCAAGAGTCCGGCGACCTCTACGGCAAGGTCACCGGCGTCACCGGCGAGTCCGCGACGCGCGTCACCAGCATCCGGCTGACGTCGGTGGATCCGGCCGACCAGCAGCTTCTCGAGAAGCTGCTGCCGGCTTAGACGGCGTAGAATTGGCCACGATTTGCCCGCGATGAGCCAGTCAGGCGACGATCCCACGCGACACGACGAGGCGGCGCGCTACCGCGCGCTGCTGGAGATCAACAATGCCGTCGTCTCAAGCCTGACCCGCGAGGATCTGTTTCACGCCATCGCCGGCGCGCTTCGACGCGCGGTGCCCTTCGACCGCACCGCGATCTTCCTGCCCGATCGCGACCAGGCCGTCCTCCGGCTGTTCATCCTGCAGTCCTCGTTGCCGACCGCCTATTTCACCGTCGGCATGGAGATGCTCCCAGGGGAGAGCCACGTTGGCTGGGCGTTCCAGAACCAGCGCTATCGACTCTGCCGGGATCTGGACCGCGAGCGGCGATATCCGATGGAGGAGCGCGCCTACCAGGACGGCGTGCGCTCCTACGTGCTCGTCCCGCTCGTCGCCCGGGGGCGCAGCGTCGGAGTCCTCGCAGTCGCCAGCACCACGCCGGATCAATACTCCGAGGCGGACGCCGCCTTCCTGCAGGAGGCCGCCAACCAGATCGTCCTCGCGGTCGAGAACATGAAGGCCTACGAATCCATCACGGCCCTGCACCGCGAGGTCCGCGAGGAGGCCGCCAGGCGCCGCGAGGTGGAAGAGACCCTGCGCGCGGTCGTCGACGGGACCGCGGCGATGACCGGCAGCGACTTCTTCTACTCGCTGGCCCGGCACCTCGCCTCCGCGCTGCGCGTCCGCTACGCCTTCGTCTCGGAATGCGTCCCGGGTGTCGAGGGCCGGGTCCGCACGCGCGCGTTCTGGAGCGGGGAGGGCTTCGGCGAGAACTTCGAGTACGACGTCGCGAACACACCGTGCCTGCGGGTGCTCGACGGCGAGATCGCGCACTACGGCGCGGCCGTCCAAAGGCTCTTCCCCGACGACAAGGATCTGGTGGCGCTCGGCGCCGAGAGCTATCTGGGCGTGCCGGTGCTCGATCCCGCGGGCCCGCTCGTCGGGCACCTGGTGATTCTCGACGACAAGCCGATGCCCGACACCACGCGGGCGCTGCCGATCTTGAGAACGTTCGCCGCGCGGGCGGGCGCCGAGCTGGCGCGGCTCCGGGCGGACGAGAATCTCCGGGCCGCGCTCGTGGAGGTCGAGCGGCTCAGGAACCGGTTGCAAGAGGAGAACGTCTACCTGCAGGACGAAATCCACATCGAGCACAACTACGCGGAGCTGGTCGGCTCGAGCCCGGCGCTCCTCGACGTGCTCCGGCAGGTCGAGCAGGTGGCGCCGACCGACGCGACGGTGCTCGTCTACGGCGAGACCGGCACCGGCAAGGAGCTGGTGGCGCGCGCGATTCACAAGCGGAGCCCGCGCCACGAGCGGCCCCTGGTCAAGGTGAACTCGAGCGCGATCTCGGCTGGCCTGGTCGAGAGCGAGCTCTTCGGCCACGTGAAGGGCGCTTTCACCGGCGCCATCGAGCGGCACCTCGGGCGCTTCGCGCTGGCGGACCACGGCACGATCTTCCTGGACGAGGTGGGCGAGCTGCCGCTCGAGACCCAGGTGAAGCTGCTGCGCGTGCTGCAAGAGCAGGAGTTCGAGCCCGTCGGCAGCAGCCAGACCGTGAAGGTCGACGTGCGTGTGATCGCCGCGACCAATCGCGATCTGTCGGAGGCCGTGCGCGAAGGGCGGTTTCGCGCGGATCTCTTCTATCGCCTCAACGTCGTCGAGCTGCGCGTGCCGCCGCTGCGCGACCGGGCGGGCGACATCCCTCAGCTCGCCATGTTCTTTCTCGGCCGCTTCGCGAAGAAGTTCGGACGGCCCACCCAGACGATCTCGGCCGAGACGATGGAGCGGCTCGTGCGCTATCCCTGGCCCGGGAACATCCGCGAGCTGCAGAACGTCATCGAGCGCGCCGTGGTGCTCTCCCGCGGGCCGGTGCTCGAGCTCGGCCGCGATCTCCTGCCGGCGGTGAGCCGGCCCGACGCCGCGCCCTCGGGCGAGCGCGAGAAGCCATCCGCCGAGCGCGCGACCCCGTCGGGTCTGGCCGGCGCCCTCGAGGAGACCGAGCGCGCCCACATCGTCGCGGCGCTCGAGCGCACCGACGGTGTCATCGAGGGTCCCCGGGGCGCCGCGAAGCTCCTCGAGATCCATCCGAACACGCTCAGGAGCCGGATGGAGAAGCTCGGCATCAAGCGCACGGGCCCCCGGACTTCGTAGTCGCCCCACCCTCCTTCGTGGCGCGCCCACGAAGATTCGGGGCGGCGGCGCCGCCGCCCCGGCGCGCCGCGAAGCTCCAGCCATGAAATCTCCAGCAGATCTGCGTCACCGCCGGCTCCAAGCGTTGCCTGGCGCGGCCCTTGCTCTCTGCCCGGGCCATGCTGAGAATCCAGCTCCTCGATCAGCAGGACGGCACGGCGACCCTGCAGCTCGCGGGACGCGTGGCGGGTCCGTGGGTAGGCGAGCTGCACCGCTCGTGCGAAGGCGTCCTCGGATGCGGAGGCGCCTTGAGCGTCGATCTGCGCGAGGTCACGTTCGTCGACCGGGCGGGCGTAGAGCTCCTCCGCGCCCTGCGCGGCCGCCGGGTGGCCCTGGTGAACTGCTCGCCGTTCGTCGCCGAGCAGCTGAAGGCGTCGCGATGAGCCGGTCGATCGACGCATCCACCGCGGACCACGACCTGCTCGTTGCGCTGGGCTCGGGCGAGCCGCGAGCGCTCGAGGCGCTCGCCGAGCGCTACGGCGGACGCATCTACCGTGTCGCCTTCGGCGTGACGCGCAATCAGTTCGACGCCGAGGAAGTGCTGCAGGACGTGCTCCTCACCCTGGCGCGCAAGGGCAGTTCGTTCGAGGGACGCTCGGCGCTGGCGAGCTGGATCTACCGCATCACCACCAACACGGCGCTCAACAAGCGGCGCGGCAAGCGGCAGGAGGTCGAGTGCTCGCTCGAGGAGCTCCTGCCGGCGTTCAGGGAAGACGGCCACCGCGACGGCGAGCGCTCGTTCCTGCTCGCCGACTGGTCGCAGAGCCCGGAGGCGGAGTGCCTCGCCGGCGAGCGGCGCCGTGTCCTCGAGCAGGCGCTCGAGGCGCTTCCGGAGCACTATCGCGCGGTGCTCGTCCTGCGCGATGTCGAGGGGCTCTCGAACGAGGAGGTCGCCGAGATCCTCTCCGAATCGGTGCCCTCGGTGAAGTCGCGCCTGCATCGCGCGCGCATGGTGGTTCGCGAGCAGCTCACGCGCGACCTGGCCTGAGCCTCGAACCGGTGCGCGCACCATTGGTGTCCAAGGCAACGGGGGAACGCGATCATGGCGGACTCGGTTCGGCCCACACGGATCGTCATCGTCGGCGGCGGCTTCGGCGGCGTCTACACCGCGATCGCGCTCGAGAAGCTCCTCGGACACGGCCCGGAGGCCGAGATCGCGCTGATCAGCAAGGAAAACTACCTGACCTTTCAGCCGATGCTGCCCGAGGTCATCTCCGGCAGTATCGGGATCGTGGACACGATCACGCCGATCCGCCGCCTCTGCCCGACCACGCACCTCTACACGCGCACCGTCGAGCGCATCGATCTGGAGAACCGGCGTGTGATCGCCTCGGCGGGATTCGGCTCGCGGCCGCTCGAGCTCCCGTACGACCACCTGGTGCTGGCGCTCGGTAACGTGACCAGCTTCGCCGGACAGCCCGGGCTCGCCGAGCATGCACTGCCGTTCAAGTATCTGGGCGATGCGCTCGCGCTGCGCAATCGGGCCATCCAGGCGCTCGAGGAGGCCGACACCGAGCCGTCGCCGGACGCCCGGCGCGCCCTGTTGACCTTCGTGGTCGCCGGCGGCGGATTCTCCGGCGTCGAGGCGGTGGCCGAGCTGAACGACTTCGTCCGCGCGGCCGCCCGGAGCTTCCGGCACGTCGATTCGAAGGAGATCCGCGTGGTCCTGCTCCATGCGCAGGGACTCATCCTGCCCGAGCTGCCGCGCGCGCTGGCGGAGTTCGCGCAGCGGATCCTGATGCGCCGCGGCGTGGAGATTCGCCTGAACACGCGGCTCTCCGGCGCCACCATGGACGCGGCGCTGCTGGCTGGCGGCGAGCGCATCGCGACCCGGACCGTCGTGAGCACGGTGCCCTCGGCGCCGAACCCCCTGGTGGCCGCCCTGCCGTGCAAGAAGGAGCGAGGCCGGATCGTCGTCGACCCGACCCTGGAGGCACCCGACTACCCGGGAGTCTGGTCGGTGGGCGATTGCGCGTGGATCCTCGACGCGAGGACCGGTGAGCCCTGTCCTCCGACCGCTCAGCACGCGATCCGCGAGGCGAAGTGCCTGGGGGCGAACATCGCCGCGACGATACGCGGCACCGCGCGCCGTCCGTTCGCGTTCAACGCGCTCGGCAAGATGGGCTCGCTCGGCCATCGCTCCGCGGTGGCCGAGGTCTTCGGCCTGAAGATCTCCGGATTCCTCGCGTGGTGGCTCTGGCGGACGGTCTATCTCATGAAGCTCCCCGGCCTCGATCGCAAGCTCCGTGTCGCGACCGACTGGACCCTCGACCTGTTGCTGCCGCCGGACATCGTGCAGCTCAAGACCGACAAGTCCTTCGCGATCCGCCGCGAGCACTACGAGCCCGACGAGATCGTGTTTCGCGAGGGGGACCGGGGCGACTGGCTCTACGTCGTCGTCGAGGGCCGGGTCGACGTGCTACGCGGCGTGCCCGGCCGGGGCGAGGTGGTCCTGCGCACCCTCGGCCCCGGTGAGTGCTTCGGCGAGATCGCGCTCGTGGGGCAGAGCGCGCGCACCGCCACGGTGCGGAGCCAATCGAGCGTCAACCTGCTGGCGGTGGATCGCGACGCGTTCCAGGCGCTGTTCACGAATTTTCCGCCGCTACGCGGCTTCTTCGAGCAGCTGATCGACGCGCGCAGCCAGTAGGTCGAGTTCGGCCGCTCTCGGTTGGCGGCCGGCGGTATGCTTGGGAGCGGGCGGGTGCTCCACCATGGCAACGACCGGCGATCCCCTCGTGACCCTGGCGTCGCACGTTCTCGGCTTCGTCAGGCCGGGCGATACGATCGGACTCGGCTCGGGCCGCGCGGCGAGCGCCTTCGTCCGCGCGCTGGCCGCGCGTGTGCGCGACGGGCTCAGGGTGCGCGGCGTGGCGACGTCCGAGGAGACGGCGC
>Ga0187776_10001078_pt1 | contig 13419 bp, 11 predicted proteins | sample 0216_BV02_MP12_2_FD_132426 | JGI IMG/M metagenome (GOLD analysis project Ga0187776, IMG submission 132426) | Tropical peat soil microbial communities from peatlands in Department of Meta, Colombia - 0216_BV02_MP12_20_MG | ecosystem: Environmental > Terrestrial > Soil > Wetlands > Peat | place...
CAGTAGAGTAAAACGTAGTCGATGGGGGTACCGATCTTTCCCGCCGAGGCGTCCACCAGGCCCAGCCGCATATCGCGCCCCGGATATTCGACGCCATAAAAATACCGCGAGATGCGCCCGTCGGGAGTAAGCAGGAGAATTCCACTTGCATGCGCGAACATGCCGGACTTGGCGTCAAAGGTATAGCGAAAATTCGCGGCGCGCGTCATCGCGTCAATGGACTGCTGCGAGCCGGTCAAAAAATGCCATCCCGAGCCTGTTTCCGGGCGTCGAAAATGTGCCAGGGCCTGTTTCTTTTTCGCTGCAGCGGCTGGGGGCGTGTCGTGCGGGTCGAAACTCACAAACACAACGTCGTAGTCCCGTCCAGGGTTGAACGACAGCATGCGGAGAGAGCCGACGACCCCTTGTTCCACCTGATCACAAAGCATGGGGCAGTTGAAGTAGACGAAGGCAAGAACCACGGGCTTGTGACCCAGAAAGTCCCCCAGGCGCACCTCGCGGCCGTCTTCGTCGCGAAACGGAGCGTCGAGCGGCATCTGCCCGTTGAGGGGTGGCAGAAATCCTACATCTTGCAACGCGGAAGGCATGCTCGAAGCCGCGGGTCCGACGCCCGCAGGAACTGTCTGCGCCCGCAACGAGCAAACCACCAACAGAAGTGCTCCAGTCACGATCGTTCTAGCGATTCTCTGCATAATCTATTTCTTCTCCGCCAGGGGCGCGACCGCCGTGGGCAAACCCTTCTCAGCAATAATTTTCATTGCGTCCTTGACGGGGATTTGCGCGATCCCTGCTTGTTTATCGATCCAGCCAAATTTCTCATTGGCTTCCGTATCGGCTCGAATCTTGTCCCGCAAGTCCTGTTGCGGATCTGTGGGGTGGCCAGGCACGCCCTGCAACCGGGGCTCCGGTGGCAGGGCCTGAAAGCCTTTGCCAAGTGCTGCGCGCGACTCGGGCGGCGGGGCGTCATTGGAGGCCACGAACTGCGTCGTGAAGCGAAGGATAAAGACGCAGACGATGAGAGCCAAAACGGTGGTTCCGCCGAGAATGGCAAGGTAGCCGTAAATCGATCCAACCTTGACGTCTCGCGGTTCATAGGAAACATCGGCGTGCCGTGGCGTTTGGTCCGCGCCACCTTCCACTCTGTGAGACTCAGTGTTCATGATGTTCAATGGCCTCCGCCAACTTCGGTTCACCCAGAGGCAGAAGGGGAAGCTGTTTCAAATTGAATGCAAAAAACCCCAGCCACAATCCACCCAAGGCAACAGGCAGAATGACATCCAGCCAATTGGGCACGGCGCGTGAAGTGAATTCCGGGCGCGTCATCCAGAATAGATCGACCAAGCGCATGAAGATCAACCATCCGGCGATCTTCGGAAGCACTTTGGCATTGCGCTTCACACTCTGGGATAGCAGCAGGGAAAACGGAACAAAAAAATGAAAAATGAGAACAATCACCGCAATCACGCCCCAGCCTCCGTAGAGCCGCGTGCGATAGAATGAGATCTCTTCCGGGAGGTTCCCAGACCAGATGATCAATAACTGGGAAAAATCAAAGTAGGCCCAGAGCATCACAAACGCGAGGAGCAGCTTGCCGAGGTCATGCAAGTGACGCTTTTGCAGTACATGGGAAAACGGTTCGGAGCGTGAGAGCAGCACGACCACAGCGATCATCAAACTCAAAGAGGAGACCATCTGGCCGGCGACGAAAAGAAATCCGTAAATGGTCGATGCCCAGCGAGGAGAAAGAGACATCACCCAATCAATCGCGGCGAAGCTCATCGCAAATACGTAAAGAATAATCCCGGGGCCAGCGAGCATCTTCAGGCGGCGGCGCAGTGCCCGATCCTCGGGATTCGCGTCCTGTCGCCTCGATAGACGATCAAAGATCAACATCAGCGCGAGCCAGATGACGAAGTAAACCACCGCGCGGACGTAAAAACCACCCGCCGTAAGGTAGTGTTGCTGAAAATCCGATAAGGGTTCGTGTTCATCCGGATGGAGCCACGCCCCATAAAGGTGTTTCATCCCGAAGAAGGCAATGGGAAGAAAAAACGCAACAACGAGCGGTATCGTTCGTGTCGCCGACTCCAGCGGACGCCGGATGATAATTCCCCAGTGGCCGGTCGTAAGATGCTGCAGCATCATCAGCCCGAGGGAACCGAGGCTTAGCCCGAGTACCAGCATGAAACTCATCAGGTAAGATTGATAGAAATTCTCCGGCGTTTTGATTGCCCCGTAGAGAGAAATCACGAGTGCGGCCGCACCAGCAGTCAGCGCACGAGATTGGAACCGGCCCACGCTTTCGGGCGCCCGGTATTCTGGCGCGCTCATTTCGACCCGCCTCCCTCATTCAATTTTTTGCGCATTTCCGTTGGGAGTTCCAACACCGGCGCATTGCGGCTGAACTGCAAAGCGCGAATGTAGGCGATGATGGCCCAACGATCGCGCGCAGGAATCTGCGCGGAATACCCCAGCATCTGTCCAAAGCCGTTTGCGATCACATCGTAGAGGTAGCCGTTCGGCTCCAGGCGCAGCCGCGGCTGGTGGTAGCTTGGCGGATGCTTCATCCCACGGAGGGACACCATGCCGTTTCCGTCTCCCTGCAATCCGTGGCAGGGGCTGCAGAAAATTTTGTACCTTTCCTCGCCACGCTCCAGCAGGGCCTGGTTGACCTCTACTGGGAACTTGTTTGAATCCTTCGGCACAAGCAGATCGTCATCCGCGATCGAATTGTGGGCCACTGTATTTTCAAGCAACGGCCGCTCCGAGCGCCCATCGGCAAAAAATTCGGAAGGTGAAAGCGGCTTGTTTTTCGGCTGGCTTCCCATGTCCTGGCGCAGATGATCACAACCGGCCATAAGAATCAGGCAGGCGCCAACACTCAGAAGAAGCCCGATACGCGAGGTGTTAATCATCTGCCACCTCGTTCACATGATGCGCATGGAGGCTCTGGAGAAGTCGCGCGGCCTCCGCCATATGAAATTTCGGGTCGCGGGCTTCGATGCAGAGGAAGAAGCGATCCGTGGTCGCGTGAGAAAAGCGGTCAACATTGAAAACCGGGTGGTGAGGTTGCGGCAGCTTGTTCAGGGCCAGCATGCCGAACACGGAGAAGAGCGCGGCTCCCAGAACTGTCAATTCAAATGTAACAGGGATGAAGGCCGGCCAGCTATTCAGCGGACGCCCTCCGATATTCATCGGATACGTGACTGCCGCAACCCAATATTGGAAAAGAAAGCCGCCCAAGCCCCCCAGCAGACCTCCGGTCAAAGTCAGCGATGGCACGAGACTATGCCGCAAGCCCAACGCCTCCGATAGCCCTTCCACCGGAAACGGCGCGTAGGCATCGATGCGCCGATAACCGAGCTCGCGGACCCGCTTCACCGCGTGAATGAGTTCCTCAGGGCTCGCGAACTCTCCCATGACGCCGTATATGTGCGAGCGCTGCAGCATCACTTGTCCTTCTCGGAAGTTTCCGCCACAAGTTCACGCATCTCGGCAATCGAAATTGCCGGGAGGACCCGGACGAACAGGAAAATCAGCATCACAAACAAGCCGATGGTTCCGATGAACGTGGCCCAGTCCCAACCTGTCGGGCTGTAGCGGCCCCAAGCGGAAGGCACAAAATCCCGCGTAAGGCTGATGACCACGATGACGAATCTCTCCAGCCACATGCCGATGTTCACAACGATCGACATGATGAACAGGACCGCCACGTTGTGACGCATCTTATAGAACCACAGGAGTTGCGGCGTCAGGATATTGCAGAGGATCAACGCGTAGTAGAAAGGAGCATAGGGGCCGTGCAGCCGCTGATTAACAAGAAACACGTCAAACTTATTGCCGCTGTAGAGAGACAGGAAAAACTCAAAGAAATAGCCGTAAGCGACGATGAGTCCCGTAGCCAGCATCACCTTGGCCATGTTGTCCAGGTGGCGCATGGTGATGAAATCTTCCAACCCATAGACTTTTCGCAGAGGGATCGCGATGGTCAAGACCATGGCAAACCCTGAGTAAATTGCGCCAGCCACGAAATACGGTGGGAAGATCGTCGTATGCCATCCAGGGACAATGGCGATCGCAAAGTCGAAGCTGACCACAGTGTGCACGGAAAGAACGAGCGGTGTCGCTAGCCCGGCGAGAAGCAAATATGTTGATTGATAGCGGTGCCAGTGGCGCGCCGAACCCCGCCAGCCCATCGAGAGCATCCCATAAATGATCTTGGCCGGCATCTTGACGGCGCGATCGCGGAGCGTCGCAAGATCGGGAATCAGCCCCACGTACCAGAAAAGCAGGGACACGGTTCCGTACGTCGAGACCGCGAACACGTCCCAGATGAGCGGGCTGCGGAACTGCGGCCAGATTCCCATCGTGCTCGGATACGGGAACATGAAGTACGCCATCCACGGGCGGCCTGTATGGATTAATGGGAAGATGCCGGCGCAGGCCACGGCAAAAAGCGTCATCGCCTCCGCAAACCGATTGATAGAGGTACGCCATTTCTGATTGAGCAAGAAAAGAATCGCTGAAATGAGTGTGCCGGCATGGCCGATCCCGATCCACCACACGAAATTGACGATCGCAAAGCCCCACCCGATCGGGATGTTGATGCCCCAGATTCCAACTCCTTTGATGATGAGCCATCCGAGAGCGACGGTCAGCATCGCCACAATGCCGAAGGCAACTCCAAAGCCGACGAACCAGCCGAGCGAAATCGGCCGCGTAAGGACGATCGCGCTGATTTTGTCGGTGACAGAGGCAAACGTGTGGCCTGGCCCAAGGACGGGGGTCAGCCGGCGGATTTCCGGAGAATCGAGGGGAGGTTGACCGGCACTCATACTTTCTCCACGTCCGGATTTGGATTGCGCACCGCCGCGAGATAGGTCGTGCGGGGACGGGCATTGAGCTCGCTCAACAGCGAGTAGTTTCGTTGCTGAGCGCGCAGCACGGCGACGCGGCTGTTGGGGTCGTTGGCATTTCCGAACACGATGGCTTTTGTCGGGCAAGCCGCTTCGCATGCGGTAACGATCTCCCCGTCACGAATGGCGCGGTTTTGCTTTTCCGCTTCGATGCGCCCGATATTGATGCGCTGCACGCAATAAGTGCACTTTTCCATCACGCCCCGGCTTCGCACGGTTACTTCCGGATTGCGCATCAATTTCAGTTGCGGCGTTTCCCAATCCTGGAAGCGCAGGAAATTAAAGCGCCGCACTTTGTACGGACAGTTGTTCGAGCAATAACGCGTGCCGATGCAGCGGTTGTAGACCATGTCGTTCAACCCTTCGGCGCTATGCACCGTGGCACCCACAGGGCAAACCTGCTCGCAGGGCGCGTTTTCGCACTGCTGGCAGGGCACCGGTTGGAAGAAAGTTTCCGGATTGTCAAGCGACTCGTTCTGGCTCGAAGGATCGTTGGTCGGGGACTCCGCCAAGTAGTAACGGTCAATGCGAATCCAGTGCATTTCGCGGCCGCGCATCACCTGATCCTTGCCCACCACGGGAATATTGTTCTCCGATTGGCAGGCCACCACGCAGGCGTTGCAGCCATTGCAGTGGTTGAGATCGATGGCCATGGCCCATTTGTCGCCGGTGTAGGGAAACTCCGCTTCTCCGTTGTAGAGAGAGAGTTCTTTGGGCGGGCCAGGATGCTCGTGAGCAAAGTTCGGATTCTTTCGATACTCCTCAAGAGTCCCGGTCGCCAGGATCTGCCGGCCTTCCATATTGAAATGGTATTGCGTGCAAGCCAGGGGATAGTCGTCGCCGGTTTTCTTGATAGACGCGGCGGAAGCGCCGGCGCGCCAAAGTGCATTCGACGAGCGGACAACGTAAGCGTTGAATCCTTTGTTCGATCCGGTGTAGCCCGCCCGTTTGCGGCCATAACCAAGGGGAAGAACCACAGTTCCTTCCGCCTGGCCAGGCAGGATCCAAGCAGCGGCAGTAACTTTGCTGCCCGAAAGCTCGATGTCAACCACGTTTGAGTAAATCTTGCCGTGCTCCCCGCCGCGCCACGCCACGTTATGACCCACGGACAATTTTTCGGCGGTCTTCGGACTCATCAGTGCGGCGTTATCCCAGGTGAGCTTGGTAATCGGCTTGGGAAGTTCCTGCAGCCAGCCATTATTGGCAAACCGCCCGTCATAGACGGAGTAGTCAGGCCGGAAGAGGAACTCAATCTCCTCGTTCAAAGTTGCATTCGCTGGCGGCAGGCTCGCGGGATTCAATTTGATGGAAACATTGATTGGCGCGAAGGCAGAGCCCGCGACGACGCCGTCATTGAGCGTGACGCGCCAGAACTTCTCGAAATCGGGAGACGGATTGGCAGCTTTTAGGCGGTCTCGCACGGCCTCGTAATCCGAAACTCCCGGCTTGTCACCAAATGCGGCAAGCACTTGACGAGCGGACACCGTGTGATAGAGCGGTGCGATTAGCGGCTGAATCACGCTGACCGTGCCGTCGAAGGCACGCGCATCTCCCCAGGTCTCCAGGAAGTGCGATTCCGCCACGTGCCAAGCGCAATATTCGGCAGTCTCATCAAAATGACGGCTGACCTGCACCGAATTGCGGACTTTCTTCAACTTGGAAGCAAAATCGAAGTCGTGCGGGGCGGTGTAGATGGGGTTGACCCCGAGCATCACGAGCGTATCCACCTTGCCTGCATCCATATCCGCGCACAAATCGCGCAGCGACTCGAGATGATTCTCGGGATGCTCTTCCACGGATTGCGTGTAAACAAGGGTAGTGCCAACGTTGCCGAGTACCGCGTTCATCGCGTGAGCAAGTGCGTGCACGCCCGCAGGCTGATGCTCTCCGGCAACAATCAGAGAGTTGCCCTTGTGCTTGAGGAGATCTTTCGCGACAGTGTCGAGCCACTTTTCCGTGGCCGGAGGCCCCCCAACGAGTCCCCCCACGCCCAATTTTCCGGCAAGAGCACGCGCAAAGAACTCGATCTCGGAAGCGCGGGCTGGAAAATGATGATCGGCGCTTGCGCCCGTGATACTGGGTGTCGGCTCGATGACATAGAGCCGGTTCATGGTGCCGTTCCGACGATGCAGCGTGCGGCGGCTCGAAAAATCACGAGCGTAACGGACGTGCCCAGGCCCGTTGCCCAGGAAGTCAGCATCGAGGGAAACAATCACCTCCGCATTTTCCAGGCGATAAACCGTATTAACGTAAGTCCCGAAGGCCAGCTTCCCGCCCTCGCGCGCACCGTCGCCAACGGCAGGTTCCCAGTGGTGCCACTTCGCCCGCGGATAGAGCGTCAGAAGCGATTGGATTTGCGCGGCCAGAGTGGGGGAAGCGACGATACCGGTCAAAATCCGAAAGCCTGCGCCTTGCGCCGCTTTGTAGAGAACCGTTAAAGCCTGCGCGCTATCCAGAAACTCAGCCCAGGCGCGAATCTCGCCGTAGTTGGTCACCACTTGCGAGCGATCTGGATCGTAAAAATCCAGGATGGACGCTTGCGCAAATGCGTTTGTCGCCCCCAGGCTCGAAGGGTGGTCCGGATTCCCCTCGATTTTTGTGGGCCGCCCTTCGTGGCTTTCCACGAGGAGGCCGATGGCGTCCGCGCCTAGAGGCATAGCCGTGGCGTAGAACAATGGTTTGCCTAGCGTCAGCCCGTCCGGCTGTTTTACGTAGGGAACGATCTCCTTGACGGGCGCGCGGCCGCAGCCGGAAAGGCCCGCCAAAGCAAGAGAAGCCGCCATCAGCCTCAGGAAATCCCGCCGGTCGACGCCCTCGTCCCACTCGGATGGAGCCTGACGGGGAAATTCGCGGTGTAGCAATTCCTCGAAAGCGGGATCCGCGGCCAATTCTTCCAGCGTGCGCCAGTACTGTTTCCCCGTATGCGATTGCAGCCTTTTGCGCACTTCCGCCAAATCCAGCGGGCGCCGGGACGCCGCGTTCGAATCATGGGTATTCATGTGGTCAAAATGCTCGTCTTGTACGTGCTCGATCATACGGTCTATCAACGGTGGCACACGGAGCAACTGGTCAGCTCGGCCGTCGTCCGGATCCTGTACGCAACCCTCAGTTCCGCCCCAAGTTCGGCTTGGTTCTCCGCGGCTTTCCAATCCATGTTGAAAATCTGACCCTTCGGCCGTAAGACCTGTTCCGGATTCCGGTGGCAATCCAGGCACCACTGCATCAACAGCGTGTTCGCCTGAAAGACCAGCGGCATTTGGTTCACCGGCCCGTGGCAGGAAGAGCAACCCACACCCTTGTTGATGTGAATGCTGTGATTGAAGTAGACATAGTCCGGCAGGCGGTGCACCCTGACCCACTCCAAGGATTTATCGCTTCGATAACTTTCGCGAACTATCTCAAGATACGTGGAACTATTGAACAACACCGAATGGCAGTTCATACACGTCTTGGTCGGGGGAATGCCTGCGACGGCGGAATTCTCCACTCCCGTGTGACAATAACGGCAATCAATCCCGTCGTCGCCCACGTGATGCTTGTGGCTGAATTGGATCGGTTGCTCCCGAACGATATTCTGATTGGTGTAGTACGGGGATCGCGCGGCCGTCAGCACGACCACCAGAGCGAGGCCAATCAGAAAAATGGCCGATACCACACTAAAGCGCGCGATAAAATTCGTGCTGCGGTGAAAAATCTGGGCCATGTCAAATCATGCGCTTGAGCGTCTCTTCTCCGCAGGGCCGTCAATCTAAGGAGAAGAGGCCGCTCTGTTGTCAGACAGCGCGTGTCCGCGTCAAAGTGCGACCAGACAGTTTCCTCTAAAATGTTTCGGAATGCAACCTCTTGACCGACCCCTGATTTCGCTCGAAACTTTTGGATATTCTGAACAGGATTTCCGTTTCGAACTTTCTTGACGAAAAAAGAAAATCTTTTCAGGCCCGAAGCGCGTTTCAAAAGTGTACTGGGTGTTGTGCTTTTTCCCGCATCCCGCAAAGCTGCAGAATAAAGAATTCTTATAGAGAGCTGAATTTCATTCCACTTATGCTGATGGTAATCGACGTGCTATCCTATTTTATGTCTTCTGTCGCGCATGGCGCGGCGAAGCCTACCTGCTTCGGTTCTGCCGTGGGCAGTTTCACAGCCGCTGGGGCGTGGTCCAACCGGTAGGACACCTCACTGTTAATGAGGATGGTGAAGGTTCGAATCCTTCCGCCCCAGCCAACTTTTTCGAGGTCACTTATACGCTCGGTGCTGGCCGCACGGATTCCGGCTCGTCCGGCGCGCGCCACTTTTTCCAGATCCAACGTCCCGGGAACAACAGTAACAATGTCCAGAGGAGAATCGCGGGTCCATAGCTGATGATAAAGAGCACGATCGTCGAGAGGCTGTTGAGCGCGTCGGAGAGTCCGGACAGCGCCGCTTTGCGAAATTGCGCCCCAAAGTTTTCGACCGGCGGCGTGATCTCTTCCCGCAGGGAGAACAAAACGTTCGCAAAAATCGTGCGGTTCTGCCAGGCAGTGCGCTGTGCCTCCAGCCGCGCGATCTCCGCGCTCACGGCCATCAATTGATGCTGAAGATCCACGGCAGTCCCGTGCTTCGGCATCCTTTCCTGCAGCCGCTGCAGTGTGTTGCGGGCGTTCGTGAGCCGGGCCTCAAGATCGGCCTCTTGCTGGGTGATTTCATCGGCTGTCTGTTCCTCGCGTTCCACGTTCCCCAACGTCTTCAGATCGGACACTGCCGAGTTGAATTCCGAGGAAGGAACCCGCAGGGTCGCCATCAGCGTACTTCCAGTGGGCTGACCCACCATGCGCAGCTTAGAGGCATAACCATGATGGCGCTCGAGGATTTCTTCTAGGCTCGCGCTTGAACGCAAAAATTCCTTCGTCGTTACCGCCAGTTCGGCTGCATGCGAAATGAGCGGGCTTCCGTATCCGATTCCGTCCACGGCGCTACTGACACCCGGACCCGGCACAGTCGGATTGGTAGGCGGCATCACCTTGGATGACTCTTTCAACCGTTGCCATTCTGCCCTCAAATCGGTATCCGGGATCGTCGGCGATTGCACACTTTTTGATATTTGGCCTTTTCTGGACCGCATTTCAGACGGAAGCGGCGGCTTTGCGGCTCGCATGAGGAAAAACAGGCCGAATGACACGATAAAAACAAGCAAGAGTCCCCGACGCGCTGGAGACAACCGTCGGAAGCTTGCAACCAGGGAATGGTCGTTCGCACTCACGGAATGGCCTCCTATGCCTTCCTCGTTAGAACGGAGGCCAGCGGCTTTCTTGCACTTTGTGTCCCAGGGGTGCGCCAGTCCAGGCGGGATCGTGGAAAGGGTGATTCGAGTCCTAGCTCCTTCCCCTAGACACGAGCGCCCATGTCCTGTTCAGGTTCTATTGCCATAGATGCTTAAGGTGCCGTCGTTTAATCTTTTTGCGTGGGATAGCCAGCGCCCAACCAGCCCTTCCAGCCACCGTCCATGGATTCCACGTTGCTATATCCCATTTTCTGGAGATTGTCTGCGCTCAGGGCGGAACGAAATCCACCACCGCAGTAAAGGATCAGTTTCGTCGAGGCATCAGGAACGCGCTTTTCGATGTCCCTCTCGATGATTCCTTTGCCCAGATGAATAGCCCCGGGAAGATGGCCGCACGCCCATTCACTTTCTTCACGGATATCGATCAGAACGAACTTCTCGCCTGCGTCCATGCGGCGTTTGACGTCCGGAACACTGGTTTCCTTCACACGCTTCTTTGCATCGTTGACGATGGCCAGAAACTTGGGGGAATGCTTCATGTGTCCTCACGTAATTCCACGCTGATCGGGGGAGTTAGGTTATCGCAATCGGGAAAAAAAAGACGCCCCGAAGGATGCGAGGCGCCCGCACCTCAGGAAGGTCGTTGACCGGGCAGGATGCCTACGGCTTGGCGGGCTCCTCGGATTTCTTGGCAAACGAACGCACCAGGTTCACTAGGTTCCACCGAATTTCCGGTTTCGTCCGGTCCCCTTCGCCGCCGACCATTTTGCCGCGGCCATTGGTAATGATGTAGAAGAGGGCCCCATCGGTGTATTTGGATAGCGCATTGGGATTTCGCCAGTCGGTCAAATCCAGCTTCATATCTTCGGCCAGGTCACCCTTGCCGTCACCGTCCTTGCCGTGGCACATCGCGCAATGAAATCCGTACAATTTGCGGGCCTCCGCCAGCCCTTCCGGCGTGGGTTTCACAGGATTTCTCTTCGACGAATCATCCTCCGGGATGGAACCGGTTTGTCCGGTTGCCTGAGTGTCCTTGGATTTGTCTTTATTGTCTTGCTGTTGCGCGAGAGCCGCGCCGAGACCGCAGAGCAGGACTGCGCTGAAGAACAACACAATACGTCTCATATGCACCCCCCTGATGGGTTGAAACAACTCGAGGAGCGAAACGGAAGCTTTCTAGACAGATTCTACGCCCGCGGGAGATGCAAAGATAGCCTCGGGAGCGCCCTTGTGCCTTTTGCGGCGCCAGATTCCTTAGTCTCGCTTCGAGGTATCTTGCCTTGGTTTATCGTTTCGTGACGGCTGGCTCGGAAGCCATGGCCGGGGACACTTTACAGCCGCTGACGGTCTCGTTACCGCGCTGGCCGGTCGTGAAACGGCTCGACTCGCGGACCCTCGTGCGCAAGCCGTCAATGGTGACAGGGATCGGATTCCGCGGGACACCGCGTACGACAAAGATCATGAGTGCAGCCTCTCCAGGCGCATCCGCGCTAGACGTTATGCCCACTCCCTGAATGCCGGATTGGCTCATGAGTTCCTTCACATGCGTGGTGTGGACCGTTTTGGCGCGCTCCAATTCCTCCTGGGAGACAGAGTTCACGGAGTAGGAATCCACCATTGCGGCAATTCGCGCGGCAGTCTCCATGTCAAAAACGCCGTGTGGGCCGGAAGCACCGCTCTGAACGATGCGCGTGCCCACGCCCTCAAGCTCAGCCGGAAGAGCGGAAGGAATCTGCCCAGGATTGACAACAAGCAGTACCGCGGGTTCACCCGGGTGATCGATGCTGGCACCGACACCAATCGCTTGAATATAGGGATTGGCAAGCAGTTCCGGCGCGTGAAGATCGCGGGCGCGCTGAGCTTGTGCCAGTTGGGCACTGCTGATGGCGGCTTTGAGTTGCGTCTTTGCCTGGGGGGTTGCGACTGCATTCGAGGCGAGCGTGCACCCGATGACCTGGTGCGTCGATGCGCTACCTACAAATGTGGGCCGGTTGCCCTGCCCATCCTGCATCGCGCTCAACACGTCAACGACGGGGTTGCCAACCGTATCGGTGTCGGAACCCCCGTACAAGAGCGCCACAGGATCGGCGGTGTTCTCATCCACAATCAGCGACCCCGAATCACCGGAAATGCTAAACGAACCACCAGCCACGGAAATCTGGTTCGTGTAGTTGACAACGAAGCTCGTGCCCCCGTTGCATTGCGTCTCGTAACTTACAGAAGTGGCCAAGGAGATCGCGCTCACCGTAGAGCAGGTCAAGCCTGAGGTGCGGCCGCTCTTGGCGACACTCTCACCAATGGTTGCGGTGATGCCATTCCCAGCGTGTGGCGGGCCTGGGTCGGCTGTGCTTCCCGTCGCAGTTGCGCCCAGTGACAGAATATTCCCGGAGGTGTCTACCGTTCCGGAGACAATCTGGGCGATTGCGGCGTCGACATTGGCGCCCGAGGTTTCCAGATTTGCGAATTGCGAGAGGTTGCCAACAGCAGTGGTCCCCGCCATCGAACAGTTGGAATCAACCAGACCCGGCTGGCTAATCGGATCCCCGATGCTGGCCTGATCGCTGCGCGCCAGAACGTGATTGTTACTGAGAATATAGTAGGTGCCGTTGCGCTGTAGCAGAGAACCCAGGGTTCCGGAGCAACAGTACTGACCGTTGGTATCTTTCGCATTGCCGCCGGAGGTGCCGAGTTTGATGGGAATGTTTTGCGCCTGCTGATTGGAATTGGAAGCCACGATCAAAACGCTGCTGGAACCCGACTTTGAGGTGTCCGCTTGCGAAACTGCCGTGACGGTGACTGTAGCGGGATTGGGTACCGTAGCCGGAGCAGTGTATGTCCCGGAACTGCTAATTGTCCCGACCGTGGAATTGCCGGAAGCGATTCCATTCACTTGCCAAGTGACGGCCGTGTTTGTGGACCCGGTTACGGTCGCCTGAAAACTGATTTGCTGATTCACTATCGCAGTCATAGACTGCGGGGCAACCGAGACGGAGATTGAACCTGAAGTTCCGCCACCGTTGCCATTCTTGACGTCAGATAGACCGCTGCAGCCCGCGAAGAAGATCGCGACGCTTAGTACAAGAAAAACATTCACTCGGCGCATTGCACACCTCATCTTGCAATCCGTTTTCAGGCTAGCATGCAGTTTCCGCTCGGCTGGGGGGTAGGTCTTACTCTCGTGACCTAAGCATTTCCTGTCCGCTGGGACAGGATTCGAGTGCTACTCGCATAGATGGCGCCGCGGCG
>Ga0187776_10001080_pt1 | contig 13408 bp, 11 predicted proteins | sample 0216_BV02_MP12_2_FD_132426 | JGI IMG/M metagenome (GOLD analysis project Ga0187776, IMG submission 132426) | Tropical peat soil microbial communities from peatlands in Department of Meta, Colombia - 0216_BV02_MP12_20_MG | ecosystem: Environmental > Terrestrial > Soil > Wetlands > Peat | place...
AGCGCCTGGTGACCTTTGTGGAGATCGATCGCTGCGCCACTGATGCGGTGGCGGTCGTGACCGGATGTCGCCTGGGTAAGCGCGCCCTTAAGTTCCGCGACTGGGGCAAGATGGCGGCAACCTTTGTGGACGTCGCCAGTGGAAAGGCGGTCCGCATTGCGGCGAAGGAATCCTCCAAGGCGCTGGCCCGCTCCATGCATCCCGAGATCGCCGACAAGAACCAGCAGCAGATGCTGGCCTACCGCGAGATGTGCGATGACGACCTGTTCGATCTGCAATGGGTCAAGGTCGAGCTGCCGCGCGAGGAGTTCCCCGGCTACAAGGGCGAGCACGTGGTCTGCGAGAAATGCGGCGAGGGCATCAACTTCAAGCGCGAAGTGCGGCGCCGCGGGAAAGTCCTGTGCCGCGCCTGCTCCGGGGAAAGCTACTACCGGCCAGCGTAGGACCAGCCAATTCCATCCGTCGGGACTTCTGTGGAGGGTTCTTTAGGCGGCCGTGCGCGCCTGCTCGTAGGCGTGTCCCAGGCGGAAGAGCGTGGACTCATCGAAGTGTCGGGCCATGATTTGCATCCCAATAGGCAGCCCTTCACGCGAATTGCCGCAAGGAATGGATATCCCCGGAACGCCCACCAGGTCGGCCGTGACGGTGAAGATGTCGGCCAGGTACATGGAGAGCGGGTCGTCCACCTTTTCGCCGAGTTTGAACGCCGGCGTGGGGCTCGTTGGCGTAATGATGGCGTCCACTTTCGCAAACGCCTGCTCGAAGTCGCGGGTCAGCAACGTTCGCACCTTCTGTGCCTTCAGGTAATAAGCGTCGTAATACCCGGCGCTCAGCGCGTAGGTGCCCAGCATAATGCGGCGCTTGACTTCGGTGCCGAAGCCCTCGTCGCGGCTGCGCCGGTACATTTCGGAAAGCGCGCCACTCTGGCGCGAGCGGTGCCCGTAACGGACGCCGTCATAGCGCGCTAGGTTGGAGGATGCCTCGGCGGTCGCCACCAGATAGTAAGTGGGGATGGCGTACGCCGTGTGCGGCAGCGAGATGGGCACGACTTCACAGCCGGCCTTCGCAGCCAGCAACTGGATCGCGTCCTCAACCGCCGTGCGGACTTCCGCGTCCATGCCCTCGGTGAAGTACTCCCTGGGGACACCGATCTTCATTCCGCGCACCGGTTTGCCGATCTCGGCCACATAGTTGGGCACGGGTATGTCGGCGGAGGTGGAATCCAGCGGATCGCGTCCGGCAATGATTCCCAGCAGGATGGCTGCGTCCTCTACCGAGCGGGTGAACGGGCCAATGTGGTCGAGCGACGAGGCAAAGGCGATCAGACCGTAGCGCGAGACGCGTCCGTAAGTAGGCATCAGGCCTACCACGCCACAGAACGACGCCGGCTGCCGGATGGAGCCGCCGGTGTCGGAGCCCAGTGCCGCGACTGTAAAACCGACTGCCACCGCGGCAGCCGAGCCTCCGGAAGATCCGCCCGGCACTCGCGTTTTGTCGCGCGGATTGCGTACCGGCCCGTAGGCTGAGTTCTCGGTCGAGGAGCCCATGGCGAACTCGTCGCAGTTGGTCTTCCCCAACACCACCGCGCCTGCCGCCTCAAGTCGCGATACCGCCGTACAGTCATACGGAGGAATGTAGTTCTCCAGGATTTTCGATCCGGCAGTCGTGCGCACGCCCCGCGTGAGCAAGACGTCCTTGATGGCCATGGGCACCCCGGCGAGCGGCGGCAGAGGATCGCCCTTCGCGGCGAGCGCGTCCACCTTCGCGGCGGCCGCCATCGCGCGCTCTCTGGAAAGCGCCAGGAAGGAATGGATCTCGCCATCCTCTGCGGCAATCTTGCGATAGAAATCCTGCGCCAGACCGCTGGCGGTCACTTGCCGCTCGCGGATGGCGCTGACGGTGCCGGCGACGGTGAGGGAGTTCAGATCCACTTATAGCGCCGCCGTTCAGGCGGCTGTCCCGCGGGCATCCTGCCCGCGCCCGAGACGCAGCAAGCTACGTCTCTGCGGAAGAATCACCGCTCAATGACCTTGGGAACCTTGAAGAAGGTCCCGTCCGATTCGGGCGCGTTCTCCAGTGCCATCCTGTGGTCAAGAGACTTGCCCAGTTCGTCGGCGCGCATGGCGTACGCCAACGTCGCCGTACCTTCTTTCTCAGGAACGCCATAGCGATCGGAGACCTGTGCCATGGGCGACACGCCGCTGGTGTTCAGCTCGTCCAGCCGGTCCACGTATTCCAGGATGGAGTTCAGGTCGCGCACCATGCGGGTGCGCTCTTCCAGCGTGAGCTCCAGGTTGGCGAGGTCGGCAACGTATAACACGTCCTTATCAGTGACCTTCATTCCGGTCAGGCCGCGCCTTTCTTCTGCGGCGTCCTCTGCAGCGGTACGAACTCGATCTTCTCCACGCTCTTGCTTAACATGGTGTTGAGAGAGTCCAGGTAGCGCGGCACGAAGGCGGCGAGGTTGCTGCTCCAGGTCTCATCCGGGACGCTCACCCGCAATACCCCGTCAGAGAACCCGATCACTTTGGTCTTCTCCGCGACCGTGCGGCCACAAGCAATCTCCCAGGCGATGCCCGCTGCATCCTCCGCGGGGGCGCGACGGAGTATTTCCGCAACGATCTTCTGGAAACCCGCTCGTGCAGGTTCCATGCTCGAATCCCCCCAGCGACTCGTTCCGATGCTCGCGGCACGCGCTAACGCGCCCTGCCTTCACGCAGTGTAAACGCGTGATTGTAGCATCTGGTTTGGCGGACGGCCCGGGCCACGATTACCAGTGTGCCAGCAGGTTGTTACAAAAGTTTGAACGAGGAACCGGGCAGGGGGAACTCCTGGCGGACAAGTTCGCGCGCTTCTTCCGCATCCTGCACACGCCCTTCAAGTTGCGCGTCCTCCAGCGTCGCGAGGATGGGCTTGAACTGTGGCCCTGGTGTGTAACCCATGGCAATCAAATCGTCGCCGGTGAGCAAGGGCTGGGGGCGGATCTGCTCCGCCGGCATCTGGGCGAGCTCCTCACGCACGAGGTTGTAGAGCGTGAGGTCGCGATGGCTGGCCAGGCAATCGAGGCGGTGCAGTTCGAGGTGCTCGTCGAACAGCGGCAGGCGAAAGAAACGCTTCAGCGTTGCGGGCTTCATCTCCTTTACATCGGAGAAGCGCATGTGGTTGGCCACCAGGCACGCGATCTGCTCGGTGTCGTGCTTCGAAAAGCGCAGCCTATGGCAGATCTCCTCCGCCATCTTCACTCCCACTTCGACGTGGCCGTCGAAGCGGATGCGGTCAGGCGCGACGCGGAAGGTCGGCGGCTTGCCGACATCGTGCAGCAGTGCGCCCATAGCCAAGGTAGGTGGAGCCTTCTTCGGCAAGCCTTCGAGCAGCAGCAGCGTGTGTACCCACACGTCGCCCTCGGGATGGAACTGCGGTGGCTGCTCGACGCCGTGCATCTTGTCGATCTCAGGCAGCACTTCCTTCAACAGCCCGGTCTGATCGAGTAGCTCGAAGGCGCGACGCGCGTGGCCCTCGGTGAGCATCTTCACCAGTTCATCGCGCACACGCTCGCGACTGACCTGATGGATTTGCGAACGCAAGTGACGGATGGCTTCTAACGTGGCCGGCTCGATCTGGTATCCGAAGCGCGCGGCGAAGCGCACGGCGCGCATCATGCGCAGCTTATCCTCGGCGAAGCGGCGCTCTGGCTGGCCGATGGTGCGGATGATGCCCGCGTTCAGGTCGGCCCGCCCGCCGACATAATCCAGTACTTCGTCGTTTAGCGGGTCCAGCAGCAGTCCGTTGATAGTGAAATCGCGACGTTGCACGTCTTCCCTGGGGTCGTGCGTGTAGGTAACGTGGTCGGGATGACGACCGTCGGTATAGACGCCATCGCTGCGAAAAGTGGCGACCTCCACCACACACTGGCGTGGCGGTGGCGTCTCTCCCGCCGCGTCCTCGCCGTCCACCGGCACCAACACCACCCCGAACTGCACTCCCACCGCCCAAGTTCGCGGGAAAATGCGCATCACTTTGTCGGGAGTGGCATCGGTCGCGACGTCATAGTCGTCCGGCTCGCGGTCGAGCAGCAGGTCGCGCACACACCCGCCGACCAGATAGGCCTGGTGGCCTTTCTGGCGCAGAGTGCGCACAATCTCGGTCGCTTTGTCCCTAGCACTCAACATTCAGCAGCCAAACACTCAGCTGTCCCATGCCAGCATCGTTCAAGATGCCGTCAAATCCAATATATTAGGTTTTGGCTGAATGCTGAATGCTGAGTGCTCACTCAGCTAGAGCGACCTCCAATGGCATACATCCTGGGCATCGAAACCTCCTGCGACGAAACCGCGGCTGCCGTGGTGCGCTCGGGTGAACAGGTGGTATCGAACGTGGTCGCGTCGCAGATCGCGATCCACTGGCCTTACAGCGGTGTGGTACCAGAACTGGCGTCGCGCGAGCACCTGCGCGCTCTGGTGCCGGTAGTGCGAAGGGCGCTCGAGGAAGGCGGCCAGACCTATGAATCCGTAGATGCCGTGGCTGTCACGCAGGGGCCGGGGCTGGCCGGGGCGCTACTGGTGGGCGTCAGCTATGCTAAGGCGCTGGCCTTCGCGCTGGACAAGCCGCTGATCGCCGTAAACCACCTCGAAGGCCATGTCCACGCCGTTCTGCTGGAGGAGAAGCAGAAGGGCAACCGCGAGCTCGGCTTCCCCGTGCTGGCGCTGCTGGTCTCGGGCGGACATACCCACCTGTATATGGCCGAACGACGGGAGCGCGGTTGGACCTACGAGAACGTCGGGCAGACACGCGACGACGCCGCCGGCGAGGCCTTCGACAAAGTCGCGAAGGTGCTGGCGCTCGGCTATCCCGGCGGGCCGATCATCGACAAACTAGCGCGCCACGGCAATCCTGAGGCGGTAAAGTTCCCACCTGCGTACATCAAGGGACGCCCACGCCCGGGCCGCAGCCGCCGCCGCGCTGGCGCTGACACTCCGGGATTCACCTTCGACTTTTCATATAGCGGAATCAAGACTGCGGTCCTGCGCTACACCGAGACCCACAGCATGCAGCAGGTGATCGAGCAGCGCCGGCTGGCACTGGCGGAGATGAAGTCAGCCAAGGCCGATGAGGTGCTGAAGCTCTGCGACCACCAGACGCTGGATCTGGTCGCTTCCTTCCAGCGCGCCATGGTCGCCGACCTGGTTGGCAAAACTTTGAACGCCGCCCGCGAACTGGACGTAGCCACCCTCTTCGTCACCGGAGGCGTCGCGGCCAACAGTGAACTACGTGCCGCCTTTGAGCGCGATGCCGCTATGGCCGGCCTGCCGGTGTATTTCCCCTCGCGTCCGCTCTCAACCGACAACGCCGCCATGATTGCGGCCGCGGCCTATCCCAAGTTCCTGGCCGGCAAGTTTGCCGGGCTGGAACTTTCAGCCGAGGCCTCTCTGCCGCTTAAATAGCCGCTGATCGCTCGGTCTCTCGGTACTGGGTACTCGGTACTCACACGCACACCCAGGCGTCATCAGGGATGCAGCCAGGGATCGGACAGGCTCTGCGCTATGCGTCTTCAGTCCCCGTGCGCTCTTCGATTGCCATGTCTTTGAATTCGCTGGATTCGAAGACCTCGGCACATTCCAGGCACTCGACGAATTCGCTGTCTTCGTCGCGCGCCACGACGCGCACACGAGGGTGCTTGCAGGGCTTGTCCATGGTGACTCGCTGGCGTGCTGCTTCGGAGGATGGTAGGGGCTGGAGTGAACTCATATCCGGAAAATGCGCCGGAAACGCGGGTATTTTAGCCTGGTCCTATACCTTGTCAAGGGCTTCGCAAGAACCCTGGTAACGGCAGCGCCACCCGCCGGTCACCCCCGATCGGTGACCCCCACACCGGGGATTCGCGCCCGCCTAGCATTCAGCCGTCAACAATCAGCATTTAGGCAAACCACCCGGTCACGGCAGTCCTGACTGAGTGCCCAATGCTGACTACTGAGTGCTGTGCAAGACCGGACGGGGTCCGGCGATTTCGCTAGAATAAGGATTGCGCCGTATCGGAAAAGCTTATGACTCCTAACACCGTCACCGTGGATGGCCAAGAAGTCAGGCTGCCGATCTACCTCGACAACCACGCGACCACGCCGCTCGACCCCCGGGTGCTCGACGAGATGTTGCCTTACTTCAAGGCGAAGTTCGGCAACGCCGCCAGCCGCAGCCATCAGTTCGGCTGGGAGGCTGAGGCGGCGGTCGAGAAGGCACGGGAGCAGGTGGCCCGGCTGATGGGCGCCAGCGCCAAGGAGATCGTCTTCACCTCGGGGGCCACTGAGAGCGACAACCTGGCCATCAAGGGCGTGGCTGACGCGTATCGCCAGAAGGGCGACCACATTGTCACCTGCGTCACCGAGCACAAGGCAGTACTCGATAGTTGCAAGCACCTGGAGAAAGAGGGTTACCGCGTTACCTACTTGCCAGTTGGTAAAGACGGGCTGATCGACCTAGACGAGCTGAAGCTCGAGCTCGACGACAAGACCATCCTGGTCTCCATCATGTTTGCCAACAACGAGATCGGCGTACTGCAGCCTATCGCCGAGATCGGCAAGCTCTGCCGCGAGCGCGGGGCTCTGTTCCACACCGATGCGGTGCAGGCGATGGGCAAAGTCCCGGTGAACGTCGAGGAACAGAATATTGACCTCGCCTCGATCACCGCCCACAAACTTTATGGGCCCAAGGGCATCGGCGCGCTCTATGTACGCTGGGAGAACCCACGGGTCGAACTGGCCCCCATGATTGATGGCGGTGGGCACGAGCACGGCATGCGCTCCGGCACGCTGAACGTCGCGGGAATTGTGGGACTGGGCAAGGCCTGCGAGCTTTGCGGCCAGGAGATGGCGTTGGAAGCGGCGCGGCTGCGGGCGCTGCGCGACCGTCTCAAGGAGAAGATCTTTGCCGGGCTGGATGACGTGTACGTCAACGGCTCCATGGAGCATCGGCTGCCCGGCAATCTGAACCTCAGCTTCGGCAACGTGGAGGCCGAGCCGTTGCTGATGGGTGTCAACGATGTGGCGGTCTCGACGGGATCGGCCTGCTCGTCAGCCGCCATCGAGACCTCGCACGTGCTGAAGGCGCTGGGTGCTGGTGACCTCACGCACGGCTCTATTCGCTTCGGCATCGGCCGCTTCAACACCCAGGCTGAGATTGACTATGTCGCCGCCCGCGTGGTGGAGACCGTCAAGCGCCTGCGCGAGTTGTCGCCGCTGTATGAGGCGCAGTCGGGTGACTGAATGGGGCGCTATGCCAGTATGGATAATATAGAGGGGCGACTCCTGAGTTATCGCTGGGTCGGTGCATCTTTGATGGCAATAATCGGAACCCCGGCTGCTGGATGCTCGTTGTGATCACAATTCGCCTCTAGTTTGCTACGGCATATAGGAACGGCTAATCCGCCCCCGCTTCGCAAGCTGGCAGTTCCGGTTCGTGCTCCGCTCCCACCTGCGGTTTGACCTTGGCGCTCGTCGCTAGCGCAACCGCCACGATGATGATCCCTGTTCCTGCCGCGATGTAGCCGTCCACGCGCTCGCCCAGGAAGTACCATCCGAGAAACACGGCGATCACCGGATTCACGTAGGCGTATGTTCCCACTTTTGACGTGGGCACGTGCTTCAGCAGCCAGATGTAGGCGGTGTAGCCGACCAGCGATCCGAAGACCACGAGGTAGGCGATGGCACCCATGCCGCGCATGGTCCAATGCGCCTTGGCTGGCTCGCCCAATAGGAAGCCGATCCCCAGGTTCAGAAAGCCTCCGACAGACATCTGCCAGCCAGTCGCGGTGAAGGCGTCCATCGATCCCTGCCAGCGGCGCGAGAGCACCGAACCCACAGACCACACGAAAGAAGATGCGATCAGGCAGAGGGAAGCGAATAGTTCCATGCGTCCGCGGGCCGTGGGCGCAACCAGCTTGGGCCAGAGAAGGACCAGTGTTCCCAGCCCTCCCAACGCCAATCCGACCAGCCCCCGCGCGGCCAGGCGTTCGTTGCGCAGGACCCAGGTGTCGAGCACCAGGAACCATATCGGCACCGAGGCCACGATGAGCGACGCCAGCCCGGTACGCACGTACAGCTCCGCCCAACAGAGCACGACGTTCGAAACGCTGAGCAGCAGCACTCCGATGATTCCCTGACGCAGGAACTCGCGGCCGGTTACGGCAACTCGGCGTCCGGTGAGCGCGCAAGCCGCCAGCATGATGATGCCGGCGATGGGGAATCGCACTCCGGTCATCAGCTCGGGGCCGATGTGCTCGACCGCGATCCGAATCCCCAGGTAGGTTGAGCCCCAGAAGACGTACACCAGCCCGAAGGCCAGGGCCACGCGGAGGCGGAATTGGCGTTCGGCGGCGGTCATGAGGAGACGGTACGGATTCGATAGTCTTCCGGCTATCCGATTCTTGCGCTCAAGGTTCGACGGAGCCCCTGAGCGTAACCTTATCAGACGCATGAGCTCGGCAATTCGTGTCACAAAAGAACACGTCGTGTGGCATCGCGCCCAAAGGAAGCTTCTCAACGGCCTGCAAAACCGTGCCCTGGCGGGCCAGGCCTGCCCTGAGCGAAGTCGAAGGGCTCGCCGCACCTGAGCCTCCGCGGTTAATGCCTTCCGCCAGGCCAGTGAACACCCGTGCCTTGGCTGGGGGGTTACGCGGCCGCATCCAAGCAGCTATAATTTGTGGTAGGAGTTTGGGTATGAAGCCCATCCTGGTCGACAAGTTCCACTGTCCTTCGCAGGCCCGCCCCAACCTCTTCGCGGGCGACTAGTTCCCTCCTCATTTAGGCAGCACCGCATACCAAAGCAGAAATCCGCATGCACAGACCAAAGGCCCAAAGAGGAGGATCCCATGGCCACGACTATCGTACCCACCGCCGGTCCCAAGGTCCGCACCCGCCTGCCCGGGCCCAACGCCCAGCGCGTGCTGGCAGGGGACCAGGCCTACATTTCGCCGTCGTACACCCGCACCTACCCGCTGGTCGCCAGGCGCGGCCGGGGGGTGGTGATCGAGGACGTTGACGGCAACGAGTTTTTCGACTTTGCCGCGGGAATCGCCGTGGTTTCGACCGGCCACTGTCATCCCGAGATAGTTGACGCTATTCAGAAGCAGGCTGCCGAGCTGATCCACATGTCAGGCACGGACTTCTACTACGAGAGCATGATAACGCTGGCGGAGCGGCTCTCGCGCATCGCGCCCATGAAGGGTCCGCACAAGGTGTACTACGGCAACTCTGGGACTGAGGCCATCGAGGCGGCCATGAAGCTGACGCGCTATCACACCAAGCGGCAGAACATCATCGCCTTCTACGGCGCGTTCCACGGGCGGACGATGGGCGCGCTGTCGCTGACCGCGTCGAAGGTGCAGCAGCGTCGCCGCTTCTTCCCGCTGATGCCTGGCGTGACCCACGTGCCGTATCCGTATGTCTACCGCCGTCCGGCGGGCACGGACGCGCACCAGTACGCCATCGACTGCGCGCGCTTCATCGAGGACAAGCTGTTCAAGACCACGTTGCCGCCGGAGGAAGTAGCGGCCATCTTCGTCGAGCCGATCCAGGGCGAGGGCGGCTACGTAGTCGCGCCGCCAGAGTTCCTGCAGGAGCTGCGGCGGATTTGCGATCAGCACGGCATTCTGCTGGTAGCTGATGAAGTACAGTGCGGTGCCGGACGTAGCGGAAAGTGGTGGGCCACCCAGCACGCGGGCGTCGAGCCGGACATCGTCTGCATCGCCAAGGGCATCGCTTCCGGCATGCCTCTGGGCGTGACCCTGACGCGAGCCGAGATCATGGACTGGGTCCCGGGCTCCCACGCTTCGACCTTCGGCGGCAATCCGGTGTGCAACGCTGCAGCGCTCGCCACCATTGGCGTGCTCGAGCGCGAGGGCGTGCGCAACGCCGAGCGCGTGGGACGGCACATCATGGACCGCCTGCGCACTTGGCCCGCGCGTCACCGGATCGTGGGCGACGTTCGGGGGCTCGGCCTGATGATCGGCGTCGAGATCGTCAAGGACCAGCGCACCCGAGAAGCCGCGCACGACGAGCGCGACCAGATCGTGCAACTGGCCTTCGAGCGCGGCGTGCTGTTCCTGGGCGCAGGCGAAAACACCCTGCGCGTATGTCCGCCACTGGTGGTCACGCCGGAGCAGGCTGACATCGCGCTGGATGTGCTCGAAGAGTGCATCACTCTCGTCGAGACGAAATAAACAACACCGCGGATTTGCGCGGATGAACACGGATTTGGAATCCGTGAAATCCCTGTGAATCCGCGGTTGCCTTCTTAAGTCTTGTTTCTTCCAATACTACTGTCCATTTTGTCGCGGGGGCTTCCGCTATTGGAAAAATGTGCACGGTCCTGTCGAGGCGCGGATTCCTCGCCTCCGGAAAATGGCACAGGGCCACCGTGTGACCGTCCGTGGTGACGTCCGCGTGACGGTCTACCACGGCATTTTGATGATGTGGAACCGTTGCTCGCCTCTCGCCGGTCGCGGGAATGGAAAGCTTCCAGTGAAGACGAAGCGGATTTCATAGACGAGAACAAGGTATCTTACTTTGTCTCCGAAGAAAACATCATCCTGGACAACATGAAGAGAAAGCAAGGGACCGACAAAGCCAGGATTTGCCCTGATCAGAACATCCCGAGCTTGCGTGAATCCGTGACCCGCTTTGTATCGTCCAACGACAGATGACCCACAAGCTCTCAGTCCGCGGCTGGCTTGCCCTGCTCGTCTGCGTGACGTTGTGGGGATCGGGATTCATCGGCATCCGCATGGCGCTGCCCGCCTATTCGCCGTCGCACCTGGCGTTGCTACGGTTTCTGGCGGCCTCGGCAACCATCCTGGTGTACGCCCTGCTCGCGGGAGTGCGCCCGCCCGCGCGCAAGGACGTTCCCTACATCTTGATGATGGGCTTTGTCAGCATCACCGCGTATCACGTGGCGCTCAACGCCGGTGAGCGGACGGTGACCGGTGGCGCGGCCAGCATGCTGGTGGCTTCGGCGCCGATCTTCTCCACGCTGATGGCCCGGATCGCCCTCGATGAGCGGCTGCGGGTGTGGGGATGGGTGGGGATCGCTATTAGCTTCGCCGGCGTGTCTCTCATCGCCATCGGCGAAGGAGGCGGACTGCACTTCAACCGCGGCGCTCTTCTGGTGCTGATCGCAGCCATGGCGACGGGGACCTCGGTGGTCTTGCAGAAACATTATCTGAAGACCTATAACGTAACTGATTTTTCCACGCACCTGATCCTGTCGGGCACGTTGTTCCTGCTGCCGTTCTTGCCCGGCCTGGGGACGGCCATCCGCCACGCGCCGCTGAAGCCGACGGTAGCAGTGGTGTACCTTGGCGCTTTGCCCGCGGCCATTGCCTACCTGACCTGGGGATATGTGCTGAAGCGTGTCCCGGCTTCCATTGCTGCCAGCTCCCTCTACACACCGCCCATCTTCGCCATCGGCATCGGCTGGCTTGTGCTGAGAGAGGTGCCCAGCGGGCTTTCCATCGTGGGTGGTGGGCTGGCCTTCGTGGGGGTCGCGCTGGTGAATACCAAGGGTCACGCGCCGCCCAGCTCCGTTGCGATTGCCGTCTACACTACAGAGCGCGGGGATTGACCTTCCGGCCCCGCTCAGAACTGCTATCCTGAAATTGTTTTCACCCGGCGGCCATGCAGACTCTGCTGACACAGTCTCCTCATCAAACCGCAGGCAAGAAGCATTTGCTGGGATGGACGATTTTTGGCTTCCTGGTGCTAGCTTCGGCGGCTTTTGGCGCCCTGGCGGGACTGTTGTTCGTCTATTCCACCGACCTGCCCCAAGTTGAGGAGTTGGAGCGTTACCGGCCCAGCTCGATCACCGAACTATATGACGACCAGGGCCGCGTGATCGGCTCCTTTGCCCTGCAGCGGCGAGTCATCGCCTCCTACAACGACTTCCCCAAGGTGCTGCGTGATGCCGTGATCTCCACGGAAGACAAGGAGTTCGAGAAGCACTGGGGAGTGGACTTCTATCGCGTCTTCGGCGCCGCATGGCGGGACCTGGTGTCGGGCAGCAAGGCGCAGGGTGCCTCCACGCTGACCATGCAACTGGCGCGCAACCTGTTTCTCACGCCCGAGCGCACCTACCGGCGCAAGCTGCAGGAGATGATGCTGTCATTGCAGATCGAGCGCCGCTTCACCAAGCCGCAGATCTTCGCCATGTACGCCAACCAGATCTTCCTGGGGCACGGCGTATATGGCTTCGAGGCGGGGGCGGAGTTCTACTTCGGCAAGAAGGCAAGAGACTTGACGCTGGAAGAAGCGGCACTGCTGGCCGGTATGCCCAAGGGGCCCAGTCTCTATTCACCCATCAACAATCCGGAGCGGGCCGTGCGGCGGCGCAACCTGGTGATCAACAATCTGCTGGAGGACGGCAAGATCACCACCGAAGAGGCCACTCGCGCCAAGAACGCGCCACTCAGCCTGAATGTGCAGTGGGACACCAATGCGCTGGCGCCCTACTTCGTCGAAGAAGTGCGGCAGTATCTGGAGAAGAAGTACGGCAGCGACAAGGTGCATGAAGGCGGTCTGCGGGTCTACACCACGCTCGACATGGACCTGCAGAAGACCGCCAACCACGCAGTACTCGATGGCCTAGCCGCCTATGAGCGCCGCCACGGCTGGAAAGGACGGCTGAAGAATGTGCTGGTTAGCGGTGCAACACTCGACGGCTTCCAGGATCCGGATTGGAAGGAGCCGCTCGAACCAGACAGCTACGTGCACGCGCTGGTGCGCTCGGTGTCGAGCACGAGCGCCATCGTGAGGTTCGGCAAGTACCTGGCAACCATCGGCCCCAGCGAGATGGCATGGACAGGAAGGCGCTCGCCCCGCGAATTGTTCGCGGAGGGCGACATCGTGTACATGAAGGTGCAGTCACTAGAGAGCAACGGCACCGCCAAGGTCAGTCTGGAGCAGGACTCGGGCACCCAAGGCGCGCTGATTGCCCTGGACAACTCCACCGGCGCTATCAAGGCCATGGTGGGCGGCCGCGACTTCGATGAATCCAAGTTCAACCGCGCTACGCAGGCCTTGCGCCAGGTCGGTTCGGCGTTTAAGCCCTACGTCTACACCACCGCGATCGAAAAGGGCGCCTCACCCGATGACTTGATCCTCGACACGCCCGTCACCTTCACCACGGCCTCGGGTCCCTATTCTCCGCACAATTACGATGGCAGATTCGAAGGCACCATCACTCTGCGGCGGGCGCTCTCGCAGTCGCGCAACGTCCCGGCGCTGAAGCTCGCCGACCGGCTTGGTATCAATGCCGTCATTGAGACCGCGCGGCGCTTCGGCATCACGTCTCCACTGCCGGCATACCTGCCAGTCGCCATCGGCGCCGCCGAGGTGACACTGATTGAACAGACAGCTGCTTTCAC
>Ga0187776_10001081_pt1 | contig 13407 bp, 12 predicted proteins | sample 0216_BV02_MP12_2_FD_132426 | JGI IMG/M metagenome (GOLD analysis project Ga0187776, IMG submission 132426) | Tropical peat soil microbial communities from peatlands in Department of Meta, Colombia - 0216_BV02_MP12_20_MG | ecosystem: Environmental > Terrestrial > Soil > Wetlands > Peat | place...
CCCCTTCTTAACGCCCTCAATCAAGTATTTGAAAATGCAAGCTTCCTGTCTCGGAGCGACGTGAGCTTAGCAGCCTGCGTTTGCGCGGCTATTCATATCTGACAATGACAACATCAGCCACAATTTCTTTTCCGTTATGTACAGATTTGGTTACTTTTTTGAGAGATAGACCGTCTCCGCATAGGATTTTCCCGACTTCTTCCGCTTTCAGCTTTGAGAATTCCTTCTCACTTGCCGACCAGGTTGATGGACCCAGGGTTACCGGATTTCCCTCGCAATATCCGGCAACCATCGCAGTGACAGTCCCGCTGCTGCTATCGTAGGTCGCTGCCAATCTGCCGGATATCGTCGAACTCATTTGTCCTGCGTATACATACAAGGCTGAGCCCAAAAATAATGCTACTATGATCAAAATACAGAAAAGTGCCCTCACAGAACTCTCAAGCTTAAACATCTTGCACCTCGTTTCCGGAAATTAGGAAGTTTTTAAACAGGTTGCCGCATTGGCGGTCAGACCCTGACCAATCCGATTCCTTTTCACCTCCTTTTCTGACCGAAGTGAAACAGACTCTTATCGTCCGTAGTTTTTGTAACACGACGAAAGTCACAGATTGGTCACGGATTCGGATCAAAAAAGACGAAGAATGCAAAATGTTATTGCTTCAGGATTTCGGCTTTCAGTGACTCTATTTCACGGGAAGGTTCAATACCAAGCACAGAAGAAAGAATTTGGCAGCATCTCTTATAGACCGTAAGGGCTTCTGCACGCTTGCCCACGCTCCGGTAACATTTCATCATCTGCAGATAGAATTCCTCCGCGAGGTCATCCACGTCAAGTCCGCGCTGGTAGCATTCAATCGCTTTCGCGACATCTCCGGCCGTCTCCCAGTGACTGGCCAGTCTCCTGACATTTCTTAAAAACTTGTTACGCAGACGCTCACGCGTCGATATCATCCACGGTTCATTTTCTCCGGCAAGAAAGGGCCCTGTGTAAAGTCTCATTGCCTTTTCGGCGAGTTCGACGGGTTTGCCGTCATTCTTTCCGGCGGACATCTCATTCCATGCCGTTTCCACCTGACCGAGGATTCTCTCAAATATCCAGGCGTCCACACAACAGCACCTGGGGTCGAGATAAGCCTTTCCCTGGTGAAACCTCAGGGCATGTTCCATCCCCAAAAGCTGGCGCAGGCGGAAAAGCGTCGTCGTAAAGGCGCTGTGGGCCGCATCACCCGCCGCCTCCGGCCAGAGGATGTCAGCTAATCGTTCTTCAGAGACCTCTCTGCCGCCCGAGGCTATCAGCGCCTTGAGCAGCGCAAGCGGTTTCTGCTGGACCTTCCGCGAAAACTGTAGGGGACGTTCCTCCTTCATAATCGCAAAGCGTCCGAGAGTAAATATCTTCAACGGCCATGGCCACTGTTCCATCTCTGCATAAGAAGCATCCGGCAGCAGCGCATTCCTCCGTATCAGATTTCTCACATAATCAACCTCGACACCTTTTTCAATTGCCTTTGCCGCAACAGATTCCATGACACCCGGCATCCACATGAAGAGGTTCACAAAGCCTTTCTCCCGGCCTATCCGCATGCCGTCTCTTATCGCCCCGACAGCAGCCGCCTCCTTCCCCTGAAGGAGATAAAAGTGCGCTTCTGTCAGCCTGCAGATAAAGGGAGTGAATTCATTCCTGCTGCGCATTCCTGTGGAAAAGGCCTTCCTGACTTGTTCGATCGCTTTCTTGTGTTTACCTGATGCAGATAAAATGTACGCACATAGAATACGGGCCATCGAAACAGTCCATGGGTTTCCAGACTCTTTGCAGAGTTTCATGCACTGTTCCGCATGGATATTGGCCTCGGAAATATCATTCCGGTACATAGCCTCCCAGCCGGAACAATAGTGATAGAAACTTGCCTCCCAGGGTTTCACTATACTGAGAGTAGAACTCATCCTCTGGATGAACTGTCTTGCGGTCGTCAGATCACCTTTCTTCATTGAGCAGAGAGCCCCATGTCCCAAAAGCATGTATTCCATGAGATTGATCTTCAGGTTGTGTGCCAGCTCAAGACCGTTCGACACCGCTTCCTGGCACCGGTCATGCAATGACATCGCATTAAAGTGGGCAGCCCTTATCCAGTCAACCGTCAGGCGGGTCAGTGGTGGCACCTCCGCGCGACTCATCAGTAGGCCCAATGAATTCAGAGTGACTTCCAGAAGTCTAAAATTACCTTCACTGTATTGGTAACACGCCAGGTTGGTGAGGACCCTGATCTTCGTGGGGGCGTCCGCAATAATTTCGGCTATTTTGTTGAAACGGTCCACCCACTTTTTCATATGAACACCTGCCGGCCTCCTAAGAGCAAGAGCCCTAATCATCGTGCATGTCACATTCGTCTCTATATATTCGGATGGAAAGCCACTGAATTTCTTCAGCAGTTCTTCGATAACCGGGAACCATTTGTCGAGCTGCCTTAGACCTTCATTCCCGTACATAATCGATTCCACAATGCCTGCCCAGGCCAAAAATGCACCCGGCGATTTCTCCGACTTGAACCGGACGAATGCCTCTACAAAATAGACCCGGCTTTCCATTGGGTTGAAAGGCAGTCTGCAAATTCCTTTCCAGTAAAGCAGCCACGCATCATCGGACAGCACCTTTTCGGGCAAAAAGTAAAGCCACTTGAGGAGCGTCTGATACCTGCCCTGGCCGACCATGGATTCTGCCCTGTTGCGGATAATCCGCGTTAGACCTTTGACATCACCGGATTCATGGAGGAGCTGCACAGCGTCATCCGCCATCCCTTCTTCCTCCAGCAACGAGGCAGCCTTTTTTCTCGTAAGATGCAACTCTTCGGTGGTGAGTGAAGCTGCCGCCCTTGACAGCAAAAACTCCCTGAACAACGGATGATAATGATAAACCGGTTTGTCCGCAAAGAGCGTTTCGGTAAAATAATTTTCCCTGCTCAGGTTCTCCAGAATTCTTTCAGAACTGTTGATGCCGGTAAGTTGCTCGCACATCTTCTTCGTCATCGCAGGCAGAAAAGCGGTCATAAGCAAGAACTTCTGCGTTTCTCCGTCTATTTTTCGAAAAACCTCATATGCAAAGTAGTCAAAGATTTTCTCCGAAGAAATTCTTTCAAGGGACTGATACTCGATTTTCTCCCTCTTTAAACTTTCGAGCATGAGCACAAGACCCGCCGCCCATCCGTCTGCCTTGTCGTGCAGCTGGTGAAGCAGTCGGTCCTTAAATCTCTCGGGCGTTTTCAACCGTACGAGTTCCACTAGTTCGTCCATGGTGAAGCGCATTTCTTCCCTGCCGATTGAATAAACTCTGCCGTTCGCCCTCATCCGGGAAAATGACAGAGGGAGTTCTTTACGGCTTAAAATAAAAATATTTATACCGGAAGGTATATCCGACAACCCGTGACTCATTATTTCATGGAATGCCGAATCGAGCGGAACTTCCTGATAGTTGTCAAAAACAAATGCGAATGTTGTCGGGATCCTGCTGAAGAGACTTTCGAAGTAGCGCTTTGAAAAAACCCGTATCCCCTGAGCATATTCAGACGTGAAGAGCGGTAGGGGTTTCTTCCTGCCAGGTGTCGCCTTCTTCACCGCCAGTCCTGTGTAATAGAAGAAGGTCCCGATATCTGCATCACCTTCGTCAAGAGAATACCATAGACAGGGAATCTGGCGGGCGTCCATATAACTTGCAATGAGAGAGGTTTTCCCCGAGCCTGGTGGGCTAACAATAGAGATAACGGAGGAATCTTTCCCCGCGTCCAGAAGCGCGAATAGCCTGTTTCGAGGAAATATTCCGGCAGCACCTGGACGCGTTATCTTCGCAATAGAGACATGCTTCTCCGCGATGTGGGCACCAGTTATCCCATTAATTTTACCCTCGGGAACCGACTAGCCTAAAAGCCAAGCCTTTTATTCTTATCCTGGATAACTGTTCTGCCTCACAGGCAGAGTTCGGTTTTTCCGGATATCTACGATTAGGCTATCACATGAAAATAAACCTGTCAATTTTCTTGACAGGAGGGATGGTACATACATCAGAAGTCTGTTTTTTGGTTTGCTGTGCAGAGCAATAATATCGAGAAGAAAGTCATGACGTCCAGAATCAATAGGCCGATCTTATTCTGCCTGATTGCCTGTCAATCACAATTACATCTACTACCTGGCCCTTTGTGTTGACAATCTCAGCCATATAAAATCGAACGCCCTCCCTTATCTTGCCAACCCTTATGCCCGCATGATGGATTACGATAATTTTCTGGAGTATCTCGAGCGCTTCGAGAGGCGTCTTGACCTCTCTGCGTGCTCCGTACCATCCCCATCTTTCACTGGGCACGTAATTCCCGTATGTGGGAACACATTCGGTCTGTCCCTTGTCCGTCTCATCCTGCTGCTGGGCGTAAGAGGTGGCAGCAACCAGGAATAATGTAAAAGCAAATATTGCAAAGAATAAAGAAGTCCTGTCCATCTTCTCTATTTTGACAGACACGTCAACCCCTTCGCGTTCCGTCACGTCTCGCTGCGGGCCTTCGCTGTTCAAGGTTGTAAACCCGGCATGTCGCAAAAATCAGAACTTAACATAATCCCTTTCTTTTTTCTTACATAACCTTTGCATTAATAACATAATAACAGCGGATTGTGAACGGGGTTTGAAGGAATTATGAAGAATTTGTGAAATTTGGTATGAATAGTGTGAACGTAGCTCCTTCGCCGTATTCGCTCCTGACTTCTATCCTCCCTCCGTGGGCATCGGCAAGTTCCTTCGCAATGGTAAGTCCGAGTCCAAGGCCGCCATCCGAAGACTTGAAGAACCTTTCGAAGACGAAAGGCATATCCTCCTTCTTTATTCCAGAACCAGTATCCGTAATCTCTATGAATCCTTCGTGGTCATCCATGCCGGCTCTCATTCGTACACGTCCACCGCTGGCAGTCGCCCTCAGCGCATTACTCAGAAGGTTGATCACAATTTGACTTATCTTGTCCGGGTCAGCATCGAGTGTTATCGATTCATCGCCTTCCAGCTCCAGATTGACACCCTTATCAGAGAACAACTTTTCAAATCTGTCTTTTATATGCATGAGGAAGGGCTTCAGTCTGATCGATTGCTTTCTCAGCTCCAGTACGCTCCTTTCCGCTTTTGAAAGTGCTTCAATTCCCTCAATTATGGTCTTCAGCCGGTTGGTTTCCTCATGCAGTGATAAAAGGCGTTCCCTATCTATGGGTATCAGACCGTCTATCATACCTTCAATCTCTCCCTGCATTGCACTGAGTGGTGTCCTGAGTTCATGAGCAATATTAGCCGTCAATTTCCTCCTGAGGGATTCATGTATCTCTATATTGTCTGCCATGGTGTTGAACGCTCTTGCAAGCTCGCTTATTTCGTCTCGTCCCCTGACCGAGACCCTGCTCTTTATGTTCCCTTCACTGATACTTCCGGCGGCGGTTGTGAGTTTCTTGATGGGCTCCGTAAGTTTTCTCGAAAATACAAAACTCAGAATAACGGACAGTGCCCCCACAACGAAAATGGAAACGAGAAGAAAACGGTTGGACCTCATCATGAAAATTGTCTCTTTGCCATGGCCTTCTGCCTTTATTGCCCTTATATCGAGGTTGCCTATCGCCTTCCCTCCCAGAAAAAGAGGATATTCCTGAAATGTTTCCTTACCGCTCTCCTTTTCCTCCACGGGAAAGCCTGTTATGGCAACAATCCTCTTTTTCATAAGGGGAGACAGGGAATAGAGCGCCTTATTCGTATTCATGAGTTCGTTGTCACCGTCATCGAAGATCTTCACCTCGTAGCCGAACAGTAATGCCCAAACCGCATTATCTCTCAGGGCGCCGGTGTTCCAGCCGGAGTATTTTTCATACGAACCCTCCATTTCCGCCATAACACGATAGATCCGGTCTTCAGTCTTGCCTGCAAGGTATTCCCTAAAATCCTTTATTATCAACTCACGGAAGAATAATGCTGCGGAAAGAGAAATCACGGATATGGAAAAAAGCAGGATAAGAAATTTGATCCAGAGGCTTCTAATCATCAATGGTGCCGGTAAACTTGTACCCCACGCCGTAGACCGTATTCACAAATAAAGGACTCCTCGGATCATCTTCTATTTTCTGCCTGATATTCTTTATGTGGGCATCTATGCTCCTCTCGTATCCTTCGAACTGATAACCGAGCGCAAGTTCAACAAGTTCTCCCCTTGTGAAGACTCTTCCCGGTGAACCGGCAAGGACCGAAAGAATCTTGAATTCGGTCGGAGTGAGGGTAACAAGCAATCCCGACTTCTTGACTTCATAATTCTTGGCATCCACTGTAAGGACTCCGCTATTGAAGCTAACCGAGCCTGAACCGTGGGCTTCCTTCTTCTCAGCCCTCTTAATAATCGCCTTCACTCTCGCGACCAACTCCCTTGGGCTGAAGGGCTTCACTACATAGTCGTCCGCGCCCAGGCCAAATCCCGCAACCCTTTCTTCTTCCGACGACTTTGCCGTAAGCATCAGTATCGGAAAGTCTCCGATTTCCTTGAGTTCCTGGCAGACCTCTTCCCCGCTCATATCCGGCAGCATCAGATCGAGTATCACAAGGGACAGGGGACCCTTCATCGCAATATCTATTGCGTCTTTCCCCTTCTCAGCCGTAGCGACCTTGAAGCCTTCACCTTCGAGATATACCTTGACAACTCTTGCTATCTTCCTGTCATCTTCAACAACCAGAATAGGATGCCTCATAAAATAAATATACCATATATTGAAGTTTCAGCGATAAGACGGCATTCCGGCGAAATCTTAAATGTACTTCCGGTCCCACGCTTATATCTCGGCGGATACGGCGTTTGAACAGATTCTTTTGCCAATGGTCAATTTACAGCATCTGATAACAGAGAGGCAAAAGCCTCCGAGTCTCCCGAAAGCATTCGGGAGACGAGAATGAGTGAACAACGCTGCATCCGCCACAATCTAACGACACTCATAATCAATCCTGGGAGGAGGGGCAGCCAGCCCATTGAGGGGGGAAGGACCGGCTGCCGGGCAAGTGATGCAAATCACAGATCATGGTCTTTGAAAACCATTTGACGTCTGTGACGTCCCTAAAATCTCTCATATCCTAAAACCGGATCGTGTCTTCCTTTAACTTACCTGCTGCTTTCCTCGCTCTCCTGTCTCGCCTTTCGTTCTGCGACTATCTTCTCGTACTCGTCAAGCTGATCGGGTCGCAATATCGCACGTACTCTGTTGCGCGAGCGCTCCAGAACTTCCTGGATCTGAGGACGGAACTGTGTGCGCACCTTACTTATCTCGTCACGAGTCTCATATACGATGATCCGCAGCTTCTCCACCTGCTCCGGATCGAGGCGAAGCTTGTGGCTCAGCCTCTGCACGATCAATTCTCCTACCGCTCGGCGTTCACCACCGATAATGCGCCCTATCCTGCGCTGGTCAATTTTATGCGCAATAAGTCCGCCCGCCAGTGCACCAAGCAGGAATACGAGGATGACGCTTACTATTATCTTCCATTTCTTCATTTCACTCACCTGCCAGAAAAGCTACCATAGTGGTATCTTCATTGCCGACACGGGTCAACGTAGTAAGATCGGCTGTAGAACTGTACCTTGTTGAATAAATCCAGATTCCAAGAACAATAACGACAGATGCAAAAACAGGGATAAACCGCCATGACCACAGAAGAAAAGACGACTGACGTTCGCCTTCTGCCCTTATCCTTGCCATTACACGGTTTTCAAACCCATATTCTATGCCCTCTCTGTAATGGACGGCCTTGCGCGCAGCGGCAAAGAGCCTGTCAAGCTTCTCATCATTCAAATCATTCCTCATTGTTACCCTCCAGGATCCTCTTAAGTTCCTTGCGTGCCCTGAATGCACGAACTTTCACATTAGCCTCGCTCCACCCGGTCAGCGCAGCGACATCCTTTATACTCTTTTCCTCCAGGTTCAGTAACGTAATCACCATCCGGTCCTGCGGACGCAGCCTTGCCAATGCAGGTCTAAGAATTTCCAAAGCCTCGCTGCCCGCCATATTTTCCCTTGGAGAGTCTCCAAGTGAGAAGGAGACATCGTCCAGGGGCACGTCATACCCTTCGCGGCGCCGTTTGCGCAGTTCGTCATAACAAGCATTGATAGTAATCTTCGAGACCCAGTGCTCGAATGGGGCCTCTCCGCGAAATTTCTTCAGGGTCTGATACACCTTAATAAATACCTCCTGGCTGATGTCGTCCAGTTCAGCGTCATTCCTTGCAAACCGCGCGACAATACTAAATACTTTGCGTTTGTGTCGCCGCACCAATTCGGCGAACGACTCATCGTCGCCGGACAGGGTCGCTTTAATGAGATCCTCATCTTTCTGCTCCTCCATAAGAACAGTCATTTCGCTCCAACTCTAATCTCTTCTACCGACTATCCGGATGCCGGGCATAATTCGCCAATAGATGATCTATCCTTACATCCAGCCTGCCTTGGAACCCGGCGCTAAGCTCTTGCGTGAGCCGTTTTATCTGATCACTTGTGAGCACACTGCCGAGAGCACTCCTCATTTCCCCAAAACCACCAAAGCCGTCATTTTCCTTTGTCATTTCCTCATGTACCCGCCTCCTTCCTAACTATTTAGCAAAAATAGACGTTTGAGACAGGAAGAAGGTTACAAATTATAGCGAAAACCGACGAAAGAAACACTATAAGAACCTGATTCTTTCTATTGCCATCGCCCCAAGACGGGTGACAGTTTTAAGAACGGCTCTTTTTTCGGTCGTCATAATCTCTTCGCTTCCTTTGAAATCAAATCCCGCAACACCGATGACTTTATCCCCGGACATCATCGGCAGGTAATACGCCTTCGCCTGCGGCAAAGTGCCTGTGCTGCGACCCGCCGACTGCTTATTGATGAAGACCCATGATGCCACTCCTGACACCTGAGGATCAATACCGAAATCCGGTGTTTTGGCTTTGACCGTCAGTCGGTCGTCTTCGGGCAGAAAGATCACCATCTCACAGGGAAATATCTGAAGAGTATGGCGGACCATGAGAGAAAGGACTTGCTCCACCGTTTGAGCTGTTACAAGATCCCTGCTCAAAGCATAGAGAGCTATATTCTTTGTTTCGCTTTCCTTCAGCAGTTCCATCTTGCCCCGTAACTGAAAGGCAAGGTTGCTGATAACCCAGACTACAACAATATACACAATGAACGAAACAAAATACTGAACATCGTGTACAACAAAAGTAAAGTAAGGAGGGATGAAGAGGTAGTCAAAGATCACAATACTTGCTATTGCGCCGACAATTGACGGCCCGCGGCCCAGATAAAGAGCGCTGAATATAACAGGCAGAAGAAGAAGAAACAACAAATTTACCTCACTGAGATTCTTGCGCAAAAGAAAAGCGACGAATGACACACCACTGACAGTGAGAATGCTGAGAGCATAATTTATCGGACTTGCGAGAACTATTCGTTTCCTCGGTATAAGCTTGGCGTCGACCCTTGCGTCCAACAGGTAAATATCGATGTCAGGTGTTCTGGTCAAAAGCTTTCGGGGGATCGCCTGCAGCAGCCAGAAGCGCCGCGGTTTACCTATGACTATCTTGGTCACGTTATTGTTCCGCGCATAGTCGGCCATTTCCTGTGAGACATCGCTTCCTCTCAGCCAAACAGATCGCGCCCCCAGTCGTTTTGCCAGATCCAGCGCCTTATTCAACCACTCCTTTTCCTTATCCGACAATGTCTTGTGTCTGTCGGTCTCCACGTAAAAGGCGATCCATTCGGCATCAATATCGTTTGCCAGCCTGAATGCTGCGCGAATGAGTTTTTCTGCATAAGGGCTAGCAAAAACTCCGACCAGCACCCGTTCTTTTGCCTGCCACGGTCCGGCTATGGCATGCGCCTTCATGTAGCTGCGCATTTTCTCATCCACGCTGCCTGCAACCGCCCTGAGTGCAAGCTGCCTCAGCGCAAGCAGATTGCCCGGACGGAAATATTTATGCACTGCACTTTTCGCCATATCTTTGATATAGACCTTCCCGTCACGAAGCCTCTTTATCAGTTCCTCAGGCGGCAGGTCGATCAGCTTTATTTCACCTGCCTCTTCAATAACAGTATCCGGTACCGTCTCACGCACACGTATACCTGTAATCTGATAAACAATGTCGTTAAGACTCTCCACATGCTGTACGTTCATCGTCGTGTACACATCAATTCCTGCATTCAGCATCTCTTCTACATCCTGATATCTCTTTGCATTACGCAGACCCGGGGCATTTGTATGGGCAAGCTCATCCACCAAAACCAGCTTGGGCTTTCGTGCAAGTATTTTTTCCAGATCAGCTTCCCTGAGTTGGACACCCATGTAATTGACAATAAGCGGCGGAATGGTCTCGAGCCCTTCAAGCAAGGCATCGGTTTCTGCCCGCCCGTGGGTCTCGACATATCCCAATACAACGTCCACTCCCTCCTGCTTTCTAATCCTTGTGTCGGCAAGCATGGAATAGGTCTTTCCCACACCCGGAGCAGATCCGAAATATATGGTCAGCTTCCCCCGCTTCTCAGACTCCTCTGCCTTCTGTGCGACTTCGAGCAGGGCTTCTGGAGAGGGTCTTTTGTATTCCTCTTCAGCCATTTCCCGCCAATTTGTCGAGATCCAGATTCAATAACAATATATTCACCCTGGGTTCCCCGAGAAAACCTAACTGCCGGCCCTCAAGATGATTTTCAACCAGACTCCTGATCTTTTCCTCCCGCAGACTACGCTGCCTTGCCACGCGAGGTATCTGAAGGAGAGCCGCTTCCTCGCTGATGTGCGGATCAAGCCCGCTGCCGGAAGCCGCCACTAGATCTGCAGGCAACGCACCCGCTATTCCAGATTCCCGGAAAGATTTGACCCGTTCCGCAACCTGTTCGACAAGATCCCTGCTTGTGGGTCCCATGTTGGAGCCTCCTGAGGACATTGCATTGTAAGGGAAATCGGCTGTTGCAGAGGGCCGCGGCCAGAAATATTTCGGATCGGAAAAGGGCTGCCCTATCAATGCAGACCCGACCGGTCTGCCGTCAGTCCTGTAGATGAAACTGCCCGACGCCTGTCCCGGAAAAATTAACCGGGCAAAAACCGTTACCGCCGCCGGATATAAGACACCGGTTAGTAGAAAGAGCGCCACGAAGAGCAAAAGCGAAATTCTTATCTGTTTCACATAACCTCCACAATCAAATTAAAGCATTTATAAAAAGGTCAAGCAACTTGATGCCCGCAAAGGGCGCCAAAAGCCCTCCAAGTCCGTAAATCAGAAGGTTATAGATCAAAAGCCTTTCGGCGGGCATCGGCCGGTAACGCGTTCCTTTGAGTGCAAGCGGTACAAGCATAGGGATGATGACTGCATTGAAAATAACCGCAGACAGTATTGCACTGTAAGGATTGGCAAGATGCATGACGTTAAGGATACCGAGCTGCGGATAAACCGGAGCAAATGCAGCGGGAATTATAGCAAAGTACTTTGCCACGTCGTTTGCTATGCTGAAGGTGGTCAACGTGCCCCGTGTCATCAGTATCTGTTTACCGATCTCGACGATATCCAGCAGTTTGGTCGGGTTGCTGTCAAGATCGATAATATTTGCAGCCTCTCTCGCAGGTTGTGTCCCGGTATTCATTGCAACTGCAACATCCGCCTGTGCCAGCGCCGGCGCATCATTGGTTCCGTCACCTGTCATGGCCACCATGTAGCCCTGCTCCTGGTTCTTCCGGATAAGCCTGAGCTTGTCTTCGGGTTTGGCCTGGGCGAGAAAGTCGTCAACTTGGGCTTCAGCCGCAATTGCAGCAGCTGTGAGCGGGTTATCGCCTGTAATCATTACGGTCCTGATTCCCATACTGCGCAGTTGCAGAAAACGCTCCTGAATTCCTCCTTTCAATATGTCCTTGAGGTTTATAACTCCGAGAATTTCATTGTTACAGCTTACGGCCAGCGGTGTCCCTCCGGCCGTCGAAATTTCGGTCACATATTTCTCAAGATCCAGCGGAACAGTACCTCCAGCCCTCTTAACAACATCCGTTATTGCATCCGCAGCGCCTTTTTGATAAACCCGGCCTTCTATTTTTACCCCGCTTATCCTCGTTTCGGCGCTGAATGGTATTGACTCTGCATCCCGGGGTAATTCCCTCATGCGAAGGTCGTATTTTTGTTTCGCCAGAACCACAATGCTCCGTCCTTCCGGTGTTTCATCTGTCAGTGAAGCCATCAGAGCAGCCTCGGCCACCTCCTTCTCGGAGTGGCCGGAAACCGGAATAAAAGCTACGGCCTGCCGGTTGCCGAGCGTGATTGTTCCCGTCTTATCGAGCAATAACACATTCACATCTCCTGCCGCCTCAATTGCCCTGCCGGACAACGCTATAACATTTTTCTGGAATAAGCGATCCATCCCTGCGATGCCGATGGCAGGTAGCAATGCAGCGATAGTCGTCGGGATGAGACAGACAAACAGCGACACCAGTACAACAAGCGTCACAGGCTCTCCCCGTCCCATCTCTTTAACACTATAGACAGAAAGAGGACTTAGATTGAGAACTACAAGAAAGAAGACAACCGTGAGAGAGATAAGCAGCACCTCCAGAGCGATCTCGTTCGGAGTCTTGCGGCGTTTCGCCCCTTCCACCATCGAAATCATCCGGTCGAGGAAGGTCTCACCTGGATTCGCCGTGATGCGGACTATAATACTGTTTGCTATTACCAGGGTGCCGCCGGTAACCGCGCTTCGGTCGCCTCCGGCTTCTCTGACTACGGGTGCAGATTCACCTGTTATGGCTGCTTCGTTGACAAGAGCAGCGCCCTTGATAACCTCTCCGTCGCCGGCGATCAGATCGTTTGCTTCCACCAACATGAAATCGCCCTTACGCAATTGAGTGGAAGAGACGAGTTCATAATCTCCTTCGATATCCGGTTTTTTCAGCTTCTTTGCCATAATTTCAGTGCGGGTCTTCCTCATAGACTCAGCACGCGCCTTGCCTCTGCCTTCCGCGAGAGATTCTGCAAACGTGGCAAATATAACAGTGAGCCAGAGCCATAATGAGACTATCCCCGTAAACCATGCCGGCTCCCCTTTTCCCGTAATCAGATTGAAGAGGAAATTGATGGTGGTGATCACACTGCCCGCTTCTACCGACAGCATAACCGGGTTCCGCCATAAGGCCCGGGGGTCAAGCTTTCTAAAGGAATCGATAAACGCCACTCTCAGCAGCTTCGGATCAAATATGCTCCTGCTTTTCTTAGTGCGTCTCGCCATGGCTAAACACCTCCCTGCATGATCATCTGTTCAACAATCGGCCCGAGTGCAAGGGCAGGGAAGAAGGTCAAAGCCCCGACGATCAGTACGACGGCGATGAGCCATATTATGAAAGAGAG
>Ga0187776_10001082_pt1 | contig 13396 bp, 15 predicted proteins | sample 0216_BV02_MP12_2_FD_132426 | JGI IMG/M metagenome (GOLD analysis project Ga0187776, IMG submission 132426) | Tropical peat soil microbial communities from peatlands in Department of Meta, Colombia - 0216_BV02_MP12_20_MG | ecosystem: Environmental > Terrestrial > Soil > Wetlands > Peat | place...
ATTCGTGTTGGCCTGTCCCCACGCTTGCACAGGTGGCAAGCGAGAAGAACCCGCGCTCTGCTAGGCTATGTCCGCTTTCGGGGGTAAAGCGGACATCGCGTCCGATGCCCGCTTCCAATAAACTTCTACCCCAGGCTGGTTGGGACGTTCTGCATAATTTACCGCTTGAATTTAGAGCGGTATTTCAATGACGTACGTGTTCGCAGTTTTATTCTGACCGGCGCGCCACTCCGCGAAAGGCTAAGCCGGTCGATGCGCCGGACCTGCAATCCGCTTTTTGCGGCTTGCGGTTGATACCGGGCGGAAATTATTCGGAATTTCGATATCGACCTCCAGCACCGATACTTTCTCTCCGCGGTCCATCTGGACAGTGACGCGCTCGGGATCAATTTCAACGTGGCGACCGACAGCCGTCAGGATTTCGTCACGCAAGATGAAGAGAAGATCGGAGGCGCCCCGGTTAGTGCTCGTACGTTCTAAGGATAGCAAAACCTGCAGGCGGTCGCGCGCCACGGGAGCCGATCCGCCGCGCTTGAAAAGACCAAACAAGTTCATGCCGCTCTCCGGCCAAAGAGCTTACCGAGCAGGCTTTGCTTATCGGCGGGAATGGTCATCTCGATATCTTCGCCCATGAGCCGCCTGGCGGCGTCGAAATAGGCACGGGCGGGCCCGCTCTCGGGGTTGTTAAACGTCACCGGAGAGCCAAGATTTGATGCGCGCAGCACCTCCTCGCTTTCAGGCACAATCCCCAGCAGAGACGTCGAGAGAATTTCCAGCACGTCGTCGACGTTCAACATTTCGCCGCGCGCGGCGCGCGCCTGGTCATAACGGGTCAGCAGCAGGTGCTTCTTCACACGTTCGCCCCGTTCGGCCCTCATCGTTTTCGCATCGAGAATACCAATAATGCGATCGGAATCGCGTACCGATGACACTTCCGGATTCGTGACAATGACGGCTTCGTCAGCAAAGCGCATGGCCAGCGTCGCGCCGCGTTCGATGCCCGCAGGGCTATCGCAGATGACCCAATCGAACATCTTTCGCAACGCCGTGATCACACCCAAAACGCCATCTTCGGTAAGCGCATCCTTGTCGCGGGTCTGCGAGGCGGGAAGCAAGGCGAGCTTGTCGAGACGCTTGTCGCGGATCAACGCCTGCGAAAGCTTAGCAACCCCCTGGGTCACGTTGATGAAATCAAAGACGACGCGCCGTTCCGCACCCATGACCAGATCGAGATTTCGCAACCCCACGTCAAAATCGATGACAACGACATGCTGTCCGAGTTGCGCCAGCGCCGCTCCCAAGGCCGCAGTCGAAGTGGTCTTTCCGACGCCGCCTTTTCCGGAAGTAACGACTACGACCTTAGCCATCGTTTGCATCTCCTGGAGTTCAAATTTCTAGCCTAGTGCACTGATCTTCAGCTCGCTGCCTTCAAGCCACGCCTGGACTGGTCGATCACGCAGACCCTCATGCATGGATTCCGCAGTCAAGTAATAGCCATCGATCGCCAGAAGCTCAGCTTCGATCCTGTTGCAGAAAATGCGCGCTTGCGTGTTGCCGCTGGAGCCCGCCATGGCGCGGCCACGCAGCGTTCCGTAAACGTGAATGGAGCCGCCCGCGACCACTTCCGCACCAGAGCCGACCGATCCGAGTACGGTGACGTCGCCATCCGGAAAGTAAATCGATTGCCCCGAACGTACCGGTTCATCAAGCAGGAGCGCGGCAGGTTTGCGATCGGGTTCGGGCAATGGCGCCTTCGGTGCCGTGAGGTCAACGCTCACGCCTTTGCTGGGACGCACCAATGGCGGCAGGCCGCCGCTGATTGCCTCTGGATCCGTGTTCTCGAGCCCCATTACGCGAATGCCGCGGTGATCCAATTCCGCTACCAGATGCCCAATCGCAGACGGGCTGAGCTTCACGCTCGACAGATCGAGCACGACCGGCGCTCCGACAAGGAAACGGCTTGCTCCTCTGAGCTTTTGTTCAATCCCCGCCACCCATTCGACAATTGGCGGCTCCGGCACCAGTACGACAGCCATGTACGATCGACAAAAAAACCGCGCTGGCTGTTCTGGACGGGCAAAGGACGTCATGTGTCTTCCAATGCGCGAAGTTGCTGTTCCAGCGGCAAATCCTCGCCGGGTTTTGAGCACTCGGAGAATTGTTAAAGTGAGTCGCGGCTGGCTCAGAAGTGCAATGCTACCGCGCAAAAGGTATGGATGATGAATTAACTCATGCGGCGGTACTGTGGCATGCTGGCCAGATCAAAAATATGCATCGCGGTGTAGTGTTACTGCACGCCAACGCTCCGACTCATCAATAACTAAGAACAGCATCGGGGGGTGCTAAACGCAGAAACATACGCGGAGAATCTTATGGACCCTTCGAAAACCGCGTCACCCAGCGAGAAAACGCCTGACCCGGACACTGCGGAAGAAATATGTCAGTTGCTGGAGCAAACAATGCTGAAGTATTTCCCCCAGGAAGCCGGCAACTGTGGTGGACCTACGTCGTCGGTCCCACTGGTTCCCCAACGCGGGACAAGCCAGCGCCCTAGCGCAGACACCGTTGGCGCCGGAACGACCAAGGCAATGCGTTTATGGCGCTAATTTACTCTCGATGGCAAAATCGCGGTTTCCGTCGCCGCCGAGGCCTAAAGGGCCGGAGATGAAATAGAGCCGCAGACGGTCTCTTTCGCTTGGTGAGACACCATCTCTCGCGGTGCCCCCAGCAGATATTTGATTGCTCTGAGTGTTCGCTTGCCGATGCTTGACCGCGGGCAAGCGATGCGTTTCGATTTGATGATGACGCGGTCGATTTTTCTGTTCGTACTGTCACTGCTAGTGGCTACTGCGCAGGCGCAGGATCCGGCCGCTCACGGCCAGGCCCTGGTCGCGGAATTCTGCGGCGGCTGCCATGCGGTCGGAGTCAAAGGAAAGAGCAAGCACCCCGACGCGCCCCCGTTCCGTACGCTCGGCCGCACCGTCGATCTTGATGAGTTCCCGCGGGTGCTCGAGCGCGGCATCTCAAGCGGTCATCCGGACATGCCGGAGTTCAAGTTCAGCCACGACGACGCGCTCGCCGTGCGCGCTTATCTGCGGCTAATCCAGCAGTAGTAACTCACCGGACTTGCGCCGTCAGCACGTATGTTTCTTCGGGATAACTAACTCCGCTGTCTTCAGCGTATGGCTTCAATTGCTCCATAACGGTGACGCCGAGTTTCTTCCGCATCTCAGGATCCGCGGTAGCGATCACCGGGGAAATTGGCGTCGCTGTCAAGTGATCCAGCACGAACCTGTCGAGACTTGGCAAATGAATATTCATACGACTGATGCGGATTTCTACGGCTGAGAAACCTGCCTCAGTCGCAAGACATTGAAGCTCATCTTTGGTGGGGGCTTGGCGCGATGCGCAAAAGCGTGCTGCGGTGTCTTTGTTGACGAATCGCGCGAGCGCGTCGCCCACCACGGTGTTATAGATTCCGATACTATTCCAGACGCTGAGTGCGAGGCGGCCGTTGCGATTCAGTACGCGTCGCATTTCCCTGAGCGCGAGCAATTTGTCTGGAAAGAACTGTAGTCCCTGCTGACAAAGAACAACGTCAAAACTGGCCTCTTCCAATCGAAGGTCGAGCGCGCTGCGCTCCAGCCATTCGATCGGCGGACCTTCTGGCTGTGGGAGCGATCGCGCAACGGCGATCATCCCGGGATTTAGATCAATGCCAACCACACGTCCGGTGGCACCGACGCGCTTTGCCGCAGCGCGAGCCACCACGCCAGTGCCGCACGCAATGTCCAGCGCCCGCTCACCCGATGCCAAATTGGCGGCGGCGACCAGTAGAGGTGCCCACGGTCCGAGGATGTATCGAGCCGGATAACGTTCGTACAGTTCGGCCGCCTCAGCCGACATCTGCCACTGTTCCTGCTTGCTCATCTGATCTTCTGATCTTCCTGCAGCGGCGGTGCGTGGCATGCCCCGCTAGCGGTCGATCGTAATTTCTTTTCCGCGCGCGCGCGAGACGCAAATCATGATGGTGTCTTTTTTTTCGTGCTCGGCCAACACGAGGTCGCGGTGATCGGCTTCGCCCGCCAGTAGCTTGGTACGACAGGTGCCGCAGGTGCCGGTTTCACATGAGCTCGGCACGTCGAGACCGTGATCGCGCAGGACTTCGAGGATGGTCTTGCTGGTGGAGACCTCGAGCACCTCGCCGGAACGCGCGAGCCTCACTTTGAACGGCTTGTCGTCGGCCTTGTGCGTCTCCGCTTCGCTGAACGCTTCGAAATGCACAGCGGTAGGCGACCAGTGGCCGGTCATGGCACGCACCGCTTCCATCAAGGGACGCGGTCCGCAGCAATAAAGGTGCTCACGGTTTTTCCGCTCAACGAGAATAGGACGCAGATCAAGCGAGCGCGAGGCGTCGCCCTGGTCGTAATGGATAACGACCTTATCCTTGAACTCCGGCGCGCTCAGCTCGTCACGAAAGGCGGTCGTCTCCGGCGAACGTGAGCAGTAGAACAGACGGAAGCGTTTACCCTCGGCGATCACTTGGCGGATCATCGCCATGATCGGCGTGACGCCGATGCCGCCGGCAATGAACAGGAAATCCTGCGCGCGCGGCGGAAGTGCGAAGTCGTTCACCGGCGCGATTACAGTCAGTTCATCGCCGGCCTTGACGTCGTCGATCAGACTGCACGACCCGCCGCGCCCGTCGCTCTCGCGTTTGACCGCGATTTGGTAGTGGCCTCGTTCGGCGGGATCGTTGCACAGCGAATATTTGCGCACGAGACCATTGGGTACCCGCACGGCAATATGCGCGCCGGCGGAAAATTCCGGCAATTGCTTTCCATCAGGATCACGAAATTCGAGGAGATTGATGCCGTCGGCGATCCGATCGTTACGTGTCACACGCAGCGGCATCGTTGGCGGCGGGGGAGTTGCAGTCATTGTGTCTCCGGAAACGCACTCGAGACACAACAAGTGGAGGCTTTGCGGCCTCAAGGCAAGGGGACTTAAGAGGATCTAGCGCGCTCCGGTGCTCACGCGTTCGCCCGGCGTGCGTGCGGCAGCGGTGGGCGGCGTAATTTCCTTGGTCAATGCGCCATAAGCATCGGCAAGGCCAGCCCCGAACATGACATCCAGTCCCTTCGGGCCGAGGTCCTTGGCGCTCGCTTGCAGGATCCCGCGCACTTGCTCGGGCGTCAGCTCAGGCTTGCGCTGGAGCATCAATGCGACGATGCCGCTCACTTCGGCTGCCGAATAGGAGGTGCCGGAGGACACGTCGTAACCGCCTTCAGGCGCGGCAACAAGAATCTGGGCGCCGGGCGCGGCAATGGCGATATGACGGCCGCGATTGGATTGTTCGAACAACTTGTCCTCGGCATCGGTGGCGCTGACCGCAATCACGTTCGGGTCGGCCGCCGGGTAAAGCGGCGGCGATTTTGCGCCCGCGTTACCGGCGGCGGCGACCAGCACGATACCTTTCTTGCGCGCGGCTTCCAGCAGGCGGTGCATGGCCGGATCAGCCGGGCCGGCAAAGCTCATATTGATGATGCGCGCACCGTGCGCCGCGGCCCATTCGATACCTTTGAGGATGTTGAAGGTCGTGCCTTCAGCGCCGGCGTCTTTCGGGTCGAATGCGTGCACCGCCAGCAATTTTGCGCCGGGCGCTGCTCCCATCAGCTTGCCGTGCGCCGCCACCAGTCCGGCAATGGCGGTGCCGTGCTTGTGCGCGGGCGCCGGCAGTTTGCTTGTATCGAAAACGCCTGCGATCGATCCCGCTAATTCGGGATGCGTGATGTCGACGCCGGAGTCGATCACTGCGACGAGAATATCGTCGCCCTTGGCGAGGGTGTGCGCCTGCGGCAGGTGCAGCTTGACAAGCTCATATTGCGCGGGGTCGCCTTCGCTTCTGGCCTCTTTCTGCTGCAGTGTGAAAAGATAATTTGGCTGCGCCGATGCCACGAGCCGGTCGCCTTCCAGCGCGCGCACTACGGTGGTGACCGAGCGCCGGTCAGGGATACGCCAGCGATACAACGTGCTGTTCGAAAGCTGGAACGACTCGCTTTCGATCCGCGTCAGGCGGAACCGGCGTTGCAGCGCGTCCACTTGTTGCGCACTGACCGAATTGGAGAGCTCGATCACGACTTCATCGGGAACGTGCCGGCGTTCACCGGCGGGCGGTGCGCCGCTCGAACCGCGCCGATTGGCCTGCCGGCGCGAACCTGACGGGCCGTCATCGATGAACGCGCCGCTGGGCGGGTAACCTTGCGGCACCGCCATGATGATACCTGGCACCACCGAGCCCCAGCCGGGACCGCGACGTCCGCCACCGTAAAGGCTGCCGCCGGAAGGTCCGGAAGGGCGCATGCCGCCGATCTCGGACGACGGTCCGCGGCCCATCATTTTTTGCGCGAAGGCGCCATTGGCCGACACAAATGTCAGCGCCGCAATCAGGCAGAAGAGGGGTGTCCGGTGCGCACGCATTCAGGTTCACTCGGCCGTGGCGATGAAGCTAACAACCTTATCCTCCTGCAGCTTCTTCACGATGCGGGCGAGCTCGCCCTTCGGAATTCCGGTTACCGCAATGCGCACTTTATAAAGTCCGCCCGCCATCGGACCGGCCGCGATCGATAGCTTGTTGGCTTCGAGGAATTTCGTGACGTCATCGGACGAGGCTTGCGGCGCAAACCGGATCAGGGCGAATGCGCCAACGCCCGGATCGGTGGTCGGCGCCGAAGCAGTCTGATAGCCGGTTGTTTTCGTTTCCTGCAGCAGAACGCCGGCGATCAATCCCGCTTGCAACAGGATCGCAAATACTGCGGCGCTTACCGACCAGGCGAGCGTGCGCGGCGACAGGCTCGCAAAGAAGTCGGCGATACGGTTGCCGAGATTGAGCGAAACGGCCGCGCGTCGCGCCGGCTCGGCATCAATCTTGGCGAACAACTTTTCCGCGGCGCGTGCGGACGGCGCGCCAAGGGTCTCGTTGAGGTGGATGGTTTCGGCCAATTCATCGCGCACCAGCGCATAGCGGCGGGCAAGCTCGGGATCGCGCGCAAGCGCATCCTCGACGCGTTGTGCATCGCGGCGGCTCAGCGTTCCGGCCGCATGCCACGGCAAAAGCTGTTCAATGTCCTGGCGCTCGGGCGCCTCTTGTTTTTCGTTCATGGCCAACCTCGATCTATTCCTTGCTCTTGCAGCAACTCCGATAGTTTTTTGCGTGCGTAGAACATGCGTGTCTTCACGGTCGCTTCGGGGATGCCGACGATCTCGGCCACTTCTTCGACCGACTTCTCGTGGTAGTACACGAGGTCGATGATCTCCCGATGCTCGGTCGAAAGCTTGGTCAGGCATTGCCGCAAGGCCAGGCTCTTATCCTTCTTTGCGAGTGCGGTTTCGGGCGTATCGGCTTGATCCTCAATCTGCCCGGCCGTCTCGTCGTCGAGTTCCTCCTCTGGCCGGCGGCGCAACGCCGACAGCGCTTTAAACCGTGCGATGCTCAACATCCATGTCGAGGCGGCAGATCGTCCCTCGAACTTTCCGGCTTGCCGCCAGATGTCGAGGAACACCTCGCTGATCAAGTCTTCCGCCGTCGCTTCGTTGCGCACCAGTCGAAGTACGAACCGATACACACGAACATGGTACCGCGCGTACAGCACCTGCATGGCAAGCCGGTCGCCACCTGCGATCCGCGATATCAGAACTTCGTCCGGAGTCGTTTGCATCGCTGGACAATCGGCTCACGCATGGGTCGCTCGGAGGGGCGCCCAGGTTCAAGCCAAATCCACGAAATTTGCTCACCTGCCCGCCCCGGGGGTGGTCGGCCAGTTTCCCCTGTTCCGGCGCAAATGGGCAAGCGAAAGGCGGGGAAATACGCGCATTTACCGGCAATTGGCGTGAATAAAGGGTGACGGGCGGGGACTCGCAATCGCATTTGAACCTTTCCCGGGCAGCCTGCGACCAATGCTCAGGATGTGACAACCACATCCCTTGTCACCCAAGGCCCCTGAGACAGGAGAACAGTCATGTTCCGCAAATTCGCTCTCGCCCTCAGCACTACCATTGCGATTGGTTCCGCTGCTTTGATCCCGACCTCTGCTTCCGCCCATATGCATGGCGGCCATGGCCACTGGCATGGCGGCTTCGGCTGGGGCGTCGGCATCTATGCGCCAGTTTATGCGACTGCCCCCAACTGCTACGTCGTGAAGCGCGTGTACGATACGCCCGCAGGTCCGGTTGTTCGTCGCGTGACGATCTGCGACTAAACGAGCAGACCGATGGAAATCGATTGACCCCGGCCTCGACGAGGCCGGGGTTTTCTCTTTAAGCCGCCCGATCAGAGTTCTTTCGCCGTGACGGATTTGTCAAAAAAATATTCGCAATATTTCGGGATTTGATGCTGTTATCGCCGTTCAACGTCATGCTTGCCCTGTGCCGGGCATCTACGTCTTGAATCCAAAGACGTAGATGGCACCGGAAGTCCGGCTTGCGGTGACAAGCCCGGCTATGACAGTTACATAGGTCAACGATGCTTCTTGACGGCTTTAAGCGATCCGAGATCAAGACCGGTGGCGCGCGCATTGTCACTGTCGTCGGTGGCAAGGGGCCGCCCGTGCTGTTGATGCATGGCAACCCTTTCACGCATTTATCGTGGCTCAAGGTGGCGCCCGCACTGGCGCGCCAGTTCACCGTCGTTTGCACCGATCTGCGCGGCTACGGCGATTCCGAAAAACCGCCCGGTCATGAGGATCATTCCGGCTATTCGTTCCGCGCGATGGCGCAGGACCAGGTCGAAGTCATGGCCGCGCTTGGCTTCGACTCATTCATGGCTGCCGGCCATGATCGCGGCGCCCGCGTGCTGCACCGCATGTGCCTTGATCACCCGCAAAAAGTTAAGCGGGCGGCGATCCTCGACATCATCCCGCAGCACTACCTGTACAGTCACATCAACAAGCAATGGGCGACGTTTTCCTGGCACTGGTTCTTCAACATCCAGCCTTTTGACTTGCCCGAACGCATGATGGGCGCCGATCCGGATTGGTTCATTGAAAAAAAGCTGGCAAAAACCAAGCAGGGCCTGTCATTTTTCGACAAGGATGCGCTCGCCGAATACAAACGCTGCTTCCGTAATGCGGCGACGATCCACGCTATCTGCGAGGACTATCGCGCCGCTGCCGGCATCGACCTCGTAATGGACGAAGAAGATATGGCGGCCGGCCGCAAGATCGATTGCCCCGTGTTGTTGCTATGGGGCGCGACAGGCGGGGTTGGGCGCAATCACAATCCGGGGCCGGCCGAGATCTGGAAGGCGTACGCGCGTAGTATCGTCGGCGCGCAGGCGCTCCCATGCGGACACTACCTTTCGGAAGAAGCTCCGAAGGAAACGACAGCCGCGCTACAGGCGTTCTTCGCCGCCGGCTGATCAGGCGATCACGGAAGGCGCAGCGAGAAAGTTCTTCAGCGCATACCAGAGTAGGTGCCGATTCTTGCTCCAGCCCGAGCTATGCGCGGTCTGCGGCAGGATCACGAACTGCCGGTCGCCGTTTGGAAGCTGCTGGTAGAAATCGAGCAGGTCCCCGTTCGTCGAGTTGCCGTCAAATTCGCCACGCAACATCAGCACCGGCGATAAGATCTTTTTCGGATCGACGATCGGCAGATTCGCTGCCATGTCGACATACGTGCCGCTAGGAACTTCGTCACCGAATTTTGCTTCCTCCGCGATGATCGCTTCGGCGACCGCCGGGTCATAGCTTGAAGGGTATCCATCGCGGGTAAAGATCGAGCGGATCATCGCGGCGTCGCGCTTGCGGCGCGGACTCGCGCGCAATTTTTCGATGTTCTTTTTCCGACGTTCGATCTCCGCCGCGCCATTTCCCTTGTAGGTGAAGGCGCAGAGCATAAGCCGGCCGACACGCTCAGGCTGTGCCTGCGCGTAGGCAGCGGCGCGGATGCCGCCGGATGACGTGCCATAGAAATGCAGTTTCTGCTGACCAGTCTCCTGCACGACAACGGGAACTGCGGCTTTCAGATCGTCGACGCTGCTTGCGATATCGGAACTGTTGCCGGAGCTGCCGGAACGGCCATAGCCGTCGTGATCCATGGTCCAGACGTCGTAGCCATCCTTGGCCAGGACATTCATGAGCGAGTATTCGCCCTTGCCGGGCACCGTTAGATCGTACGAGGACCGCGACGAGTTCGATGAGCCGTGTACCAAAAATACGACGGGCAGGGCTGCTTCGCCCGGCCTGGGCGCGCCAACCCGCTTACGCCACAGGTTGAGTTTCACGTCGCCTTTTCTGGCCCAATATTCGGCGCTCCAGATGTCAGCTTCCGATGACGCCTCCGCCGGGGTGACCAAATTGGACAGAAACCCTGCACCAACACTTAACCCGGCTGTTTTAAGAACGGTACGACGAGGCAGAACTGGGTCGAATTCGCTCATGACTAACCTCCCTACGGCCCACGATCGTTCGGCTTTAGCCTTATTTCCGACATGCTAGCAGATTGCGAACCTTGGTGGCACTCCACTCGCCCAACGGAGTTAGTTCTGCTACGGGTCGAACCGTGGCTTGCGGCGCGCGGCGTCCAAGGCGATATGGACGTCGGCGAACCGGAGGACTGATGGTGAAGTCTCTGCGCGCTGTGGCGCGATTTTTCCGGGATACGATCGGCTGGAATCGCATCGGCGTGCTGCTGAGCATCACCATCATCACCATCGCGGCGGTGGTCCTCTTCCACATGCTGCGCGACATCGAGCCGAACGAAGTCGTCGCGGCGCTCAAAGCGACGAATCCGCGACACATCGCGGCCGCCGCCCTGTTCGTCGCCTGCGGCTATTTCACGCTCACGTTTTATGATCTGTTCGCCTTGCGTACGATCGGGCGCAAGGAAATTCCCTACCGGATCGCAGCGCTCTCCGGTTTCACTAGCTATTCAATCGGACACAATATCGGCGCCACTGTTTTCACCGGCGGTGCCGTGCGCTACCGCATCTATTCCATGTACGGGCTCGACGCCGTCGAGGTGGCCAAGATCTGCTTCGTCGCCGGCCTGACATTCTGGCTCGGCAATGCCACGGTCCTCGGCCTTGGTGTGACCTACCATCCGCAAGCCGCGGGACCAATCGATCAGCTGCCCCCATGGTTCAACCGCGCCATCGGTATGTCCATGCTGGTAGTGCTTGTTTCCTACGTGAGCTGGGTGTGGAGCGCACCGCGCGAGATCGGCCAAGGCGAATGGAAAGTCGCCTTGCCAAGCGGGCCATCGACGCTGTTGCAAATTTTCATCGGCATCGTCGATCTCGGTTGCTGTTCGCTCGCGATGTACATGTTGCTGCCGGGCGAGCCGAACGTCGATTTCGTAACCATCGCAGTGGTGTTCGTGTCGGCGACGCTGCTTGGCTTTGCCAGCCACGCACCCGGCGGGCTCGGCGTTTTCGACGCAGCCATGCTGGTGGCGCTCTGGCAGTTCGACAAGGAAGCCTTGCTGGCTGGCCTGCTTCTGTTTCGGCTGCTTTACTACATAGTTCCGTTTGCGATCGCAGTGTTGATTCTTGGCTCGCGGGAAATCTGGCTCAATATGAGTGGCGCAAGACGTTCTGCCGCGCCAAAAAAGATAACTTCGGTGACTGGGCCGATCAGAAGCGAGATCGAGGCTCAAAAAACCGACGTCAATTGATCATGGCGATAGAGGACGATCGTCGCGGTTTTCCCCCGGTTACCGGGCTGGCGGCACGATTGCGCGGCGCGTGGCAAGCCTTGTTCGGTCATGCCGGCGCTGTTGCTAGTTCCAGTGCGGCGCATGCCGCGAGTCGCGCTCCCGCGCATCCGCAGGCCTTGCTGATCGAGCAACTAATTGACGGACTTCCAGGCGCGGCGATCGTGCTCAATCGCGAAGGCAGGGTCATCGCATTCAACAAAATGGCCGGTACCATTGCGCCGGCACTGCGACGCGGCGAGCCGGCATTGATCGCACTTCGCATGCCCGAACTGGTCGACGCGATCCGTCGCGCCGGCAGGCGCCGTGAAGCACAACGGGTCGAGTTTTTCGATCGAGTACCGCACGATCGCTGGTTTGAAGCTTTTGTCACGCCTGTGCGGCTCGCAACCGACGACATCTTGATGATGACTTTCAATGACCTCACGCCGTTGCGCCGTGTCGAGGAAATGCGCGCCGACTTTATTGCCAACGCGAGTCATGAGTTGCGTACGCCGCTTGCCGCGCTGCTCGGATTTGTCGAGACGCTGCAGGGTCCCGCCAAGGACGATCCCGCCGCGCGCGAAAAATTTCTCGTCATCATGCAAGCGCAGGCCACCCGCATGGCTCGCCTCATCGACGATTTGTTGTCGCTGTCGCGAATCGAGCTCAACGCTCATTTGCAGCCAAACACACCGGTCGATCTAGCTCCGATCGTACGTCAGGTCGTCGACGGACTACAGACGCTCGCGCGCGATCGCGGCGTCGAATTCAATGTGAGCGCGCCTTCTGATCCGGTGATGGTACTCGGTGACCGCGACGAACTGATCCGCGCACTCGAGAATTTGGTTGAGAATGCGCTCAAGTACGGTGCGGCGGGCAAGCGGCTCGACATCTCGCTACAGCGCGGACAGACCCGCGGCGGCGCCCCTGAGGCGCGCATCGCGGTACGCGACTACGGTCCGGGCATCGCGCCCGATCATCTGCCGCGGCTGACCGAACGGTTTTACCGGGTCGACGTGGCGGACAGCCGCGCGCAAGGCGGCACCGGGCTGGGTCTGGCCCTCGTCAAACACGTGCTGAACAGACATGCCGGCCGCCTCACGATCGAGAGCACCCTGGGCGCTGGCGCCACATTTACGATGCATCTTCCGCTACGCATGGACGATTCTGGGCTCTCAGGCGAAAGTCCAACAAATCCAGCTGGTTGAACTGTCATGTGACTGTCACCAAAGCTTTATAGAACGGTGACATGCGGCGCTTATCCCTGACAGCGACTTCGGATTTCAACAACACGAACAACAAAAAACTCCGAAGCCACGTGGTGGAGAGCGTTTTTTTGACCAACAGCGGCTGCCCAAACGATTGGGCACAAAGATCGGGGCGATGGGTGCTTTTTGGCCCCCGTGTGTCTTTGGCCGCCAACATGGAGAGAGCCCTTGAAACACTGGACCACATTGGCAGCCGCCGGCCTTATCGCCGCCGCCGCATTCGTCCCTGCTAACGCCGCGGACATCTCTGGCGCCGGCGCCACCTTTCCCTATCCGATCTACGCCAAATGGGCCGACGCCTACAAAAAGGTGACCGGCAACGGATTGAACTATCAATCGATCGGTTCCGGCGGTGGCATCAAGCAGATTACGGCCCGCACCGTGACCTTCGGCGCGTCCGACATGCCGTTGCAGCCGGCCGAGCTCGACAAGATCGG
>Ga0187776_10001083_pt1 | contig 13374 bp, 13 predicted proteins | sample 0216_BV02_MP12_2_FD_132426 | JGI IMG/M metagenome (GOLD analysis project Ga0187776, IMG submission 132426) | Tropical peat soil microbial communities from peatlands in Department of Meta, Colombia - 0216_BV02_MP12_20_MG | ecosystem: Environmental > Terrestrial > Soil > Wetlands > Peat | place...
CGAGTTTCGACTTTGACGGGGCGAGGACCTCAGCCGTCGCGCCAACCAAAGTAGTGGATAAGTGGTCGCCATATACTGGGAGAAGAACTCTATGCCATATCCACTCTGATTCAGCTTCCGGCGCAAATCACGGGGTTCGTAGCGCCGGCAGTGATGCGCGGCTTCGTCAAAATAACTCCAAAGCGATGGATGGGCAGGCACAGTAAGCAGAAGTACTCCGCCTGGCTTTAACATCGAGTGGAGCGAACGAAGAATTTGAAGATCATCCGGCAGATGTTCGAGGACGTCAAATACACCGATGAGATCGAATTGTACTCTCAATCCTGGTTGCTCGATGTTTGCTTGCACTAGAGGACACGAAGTCCGGGTACGGGCAAATGCGAGACCTTCCGCAAACAAGTCCATGCCGAAAACTTTTCCTCGAGGACACGCCTGTTCCAATGCGCGCAAAACGTTTCCCGTTCCACATCCGACTTCCAGCACTCTGTAACCATCGCTCCAGTTCTTGGTTATTTGTTCCGTGAGGGTCGCAATCACGCGATTCCGTGCTCGAAACCAGAAGTGCTTGCTTTCAATACTGGCCAGCTGTGAGAAAAACTCCGGATCGAAGGGTTGATGATTGTTCTCCTGGATGGTCTCTCTCATTCTCTTCAATTTAGACACAGACGAATTTCTGGACCGCAGATATGACTCTATCCTGATCATCCTCGGTCAAGTCGTTGTAAAAAGGCAGTCGAACCAAGCGATCGCTGACGCATTCTGTCACCGGGCAAAGGCCTTCTTTTCCGCCCAGTGTCCGTCCCATCTCGGATAAATGTAGGGGCAGATAATGGAATACGCTGAGAATTTCTCGCCCTTTCAAATGTGCGATCAGCGCCTGGCGGGCGTCGAGCGACGGCATCAGCATGTAGAAAATATGCCAAGGTTGTTCGCAATGTTCGGGTACGTTCGGAAGACGGACGTGATTCTCTCTCGCCCATTCGGCAAGATGCTCGTTGTAACGCTCCCATATTCGCCGCCGGCGAGATTGAATCTCGTCCCGGTGCTCGAATTGCGCGAAGAGAAAAGCTGCAAGTATGTCGGATGGCAGATAACTCGAGCCCAGGTCCACCCAGGTATACTTATCCACCAGCCCGCGGAAGAAACGGGCTCGATTCGTGCCCTTGTCTCGAAGAATTTGGGCCCGCTCGATATAGAGTGGGTCATTGATCAGGAGTGCGCCGCCCTCGCCGCAAGTAAAGTTCTTCGTTTCGTGAAAGCTTTGTGTGGCGAGACAGCCAAACGTACCTAGGTACTTACCTTTGAATCTTCCGAAGAGGCCATGCGCGTTGTCCTCAACGACTGCGATCCCGTGCCGCTCGCTAAGCGCCAGGATAGAATCCATTTCGCAACCGACGCCGGCGTAATGGACCGGGATGATTGCTTTCGTGCGAGAAGTAACATGGCTTTCAACCTGCTGTTCATCAATGTTCAGTGTATCCGGGCGGATATCACAGAAAACAGGGCGCGCGCCGCGCAACACAAACGCGTTGACCGTAGAAACGAACGTGAAGGAAGGGACGATGACCTCGTCGCCGGGCTGAATATCGAGCAGCAGTGCCGCCATCTCCAGAGCATCTGTGCAAGAGGTTGTTAAGAAAGACTTCGGCACATTCATTTCTTTCTCAAGAAACTCCTGACACCTCTCTGTAAATAGGCCGTCTCCCGAAATGTGCCCTTTTTGAAGGGCTTCGGTGATGTACAGCAGTTCATTACCAGCAAGTGCTGCTCGGTTGAATGGAATGCGTTCAGTCGTCATGCGCTCCTCTGTTTCTCATAGATCCAACAGCGATACCACACGTCCATCGTGCGCGTGACAAAACCGCACCTCTGATAGCCTCTGCCATTTTATAAAATGCCTGTAGGTATATATAGTGCGATTCACAATAGTTCAGGCGGTTCGCGACGTGCGCACCCTGCAGGCGTAAGGACAAGAGTCCTCGGGCACGCGTTGTACAAATGCTGGACTTCCACAGGGAATACCCCTTGCTGGAAAACTGATAAGCGCCGCTTCTTCCTGATCCACAATCTCGACGTACAGAGGCACTGACGACAGGTAGCTGGTGATATGATGTTCGAGTGCCCGTATCGGTGGTCGTCCCTGTTTACAACTCTGAGGCAAGCTTGCCGCTTCTGGTCCAGCGTCTCCACGAAGTGCTTACGCCCGGGGCGGAGCTCGGCGAGTTGATTTTGGTGAACGATTGCAGCACAGACCGAAGCTGGGAAGTCGTGCGAGAGCTCGCCAGACGCTACTCATGGGTTCGAGGTGTCAGTCTGATGCGGAACTACGGGCAACATAATGCACTCTTGTGTGGCATTCGGGCTGCACGTCATGAAATCATTGTTACCATTGATGACGATCTACAAACCCCTCCGGAAGAAATCCCGATGCTGATGGAGCAACTGGAGCAAGGCTACGACGTAGTTTATGGCACACCACGAAAAGAGACGCATGGACTGCTGCGAAATGCCGCATCCAGGTTCACGAAACTTGCGCTGCAGTCCACGATGGGGGCCGAAACGGCGCAAAAAGTGAGCGCCTTTCGGGCTTTTCGCACGCATTTACGCGAGGCGTTCGCGAACTATAGCGCCCCTTACGTCTCTATTGACGTCTTGCTTACCTGGGGCACGAAAAACTTCTCGGCCGTGCCTGTTCGAAATGAACCCCGCACGATCGGCGTCTCCAATTACAAGTTGGGCACGCTAGTGGCGCATGCCGTGAACATGATCACGGGCTTCAGCACCGTACCGCTTCAGATCGCCAGCGTCACCGGTTTCTTTTTTACGCTTTTCGGCTTAGGGGTGCTGCTGTATGTTCTTGGACGCTACATGATAGCCGGGAGCGCCGTTCCGGGTTTTCCTTTTCTCGCCTCGGTCATCGCAATTTTTTCCGGCGCTCAATTGTTCGCATTGGGCATCATCGGCGAATATTTGGCACGGATGCATTTCCGGATGATGGAGAAACCCAGCTACACCGTTCAGTCTACAACGGAGAGCACGGTCAGAGGGCACAGACAATCCCAACGATCAACATATGCCAGCGAAGCTTGAGTTAGAGCAAATCCGCGCCTTCTGGACTCAGCAGGCTAACGAGTACGGCGAGTCGCCGTCCGCGTCGTGGTCTGATCGGATGGTCATCGAGCTGGAGATTCGGGAAATCCTGAAGTGGCTCTCGGACGGGGATCGAATCCTCGACGTGGGTTGTGCCAACGGGTTTTCTACTGTTCAGTTTGCCAGTCAGCGGAAAGCTTACATTCGCGGTCTCGATTATATCCCCGAAATGATAGAGCAAGCTCGCCGGCGCCTGTCCCGCCTCCAGGGTCAACTGGAGAGCACAGTTGAGTTCGCTCAGGGCGATGTTACGGCGTTACCCGAGCCTTCTGAATCTTACGATAAAGTCGTGGCGGTACGGGTTATCATCAATCTGGGGGAATGGACCCATCAAGCGAAAGGACTGCAGGAGTGTGCAAGGGTTCTTAAGCGAGGTGGCATCTTGTTGCTATCGGAGGCTACTCTTCAAGGTTGGACACGGCTCAATCAGTTTCGAAGAGAATGGAAACTGCCCGATATCCCCATGCCTGAGTTTAATCTGTATCTCGACGAGGAAAAGGTTATTTACTCTGTGTCCGACTCTCTCAGGCTTGTGGAGCTTGTACACTTCGCCAGTACCTATTATGTCGGTACACGGCTACTGAAGCCTCTGATCAACGCGGCGCTCGGCGGCCCGATCGATGTGGCGGATCCCGAAATGGAATGGAATCGCTGGTTCGCTCAATTGCCCGCTTGGGGTGACTACGGTACCCAAAAGCTGTTTGTCTTCCAGAAGCTATGATCTGTCCTGACGGCTATCGCAAAGACGTGTTTGCCCCCGAATTTTGTGCCTCCCTATTCGCCGCCGAGGACCGCCACTTTTGGTTCCTGGGCGGCCGGCCAAACTGATCTCACAGAATCATGGCGTCAATTTTGGATTTGATCCAAACGACTTTTTCCACGGATCATCAGGGCGCGCAAATTCGGGCTACAATCAGGGTTACGGAGGCAGGGAGAAATGAAGGGTGTGGTCCTGGCAGGCGGTACGGGAAGCAGACTGAGTCCACTGACTCGGGTGACCAACAAGCACTTGCTCCCGATTTATAACAAACCGATGGTCTACTATCCGATTCAAACCCTTGTGAATGCCGGCATCGAAGAAATCCTTTTGGTCACAGGAGGGAAAAACGCAGGAGATTTCCTTCGCCTACTTGGAAATGGTCACGACTTTGGTCTCAAACACCTGAACTATACCTATCAGGAAGGAGAGGGTGGCATCGCAGAGGCTTTGGGTTTGGCTGAATATTTCGCCGACAAGGAGCCGATCTGCGTGATCCTCGGCGACAACATCATCGAAAACAACATTTGTCAGGCTGTCGAGGGTTTCGAGAAGCAGAAGGAAGGTGCCAAGATCATTCTAAAAGAAGTTTCGGATGCTCCACGGTTCGGGGTGGCTGAAATTCGCGGGAATCACGTCGTAGGGATCGACGAGAAACCTAAGAACCCGAAATCGAATTATGCAGTGATTGGCATTTATTTCTATGACGCGACAGTTTTTCATAAAATTCGCCGGCTGAAGCCTTCGGGAAGGGGCGAGCTTGAAATCACGGACGTCAACAACTTTTATATTCAGGAAGGAAAACTCACCTACGAAATTCTAGAAGGCTGGTGGACCGACGCCGGGACCTTCGAATCCTTGCTGCGCGCCAATACGTTTGTTGCCGAAACGGGCGCAAACAAAATGACTGGCCCGCGAACATCAGTGGCACAGGGATTGGCCCGATGAGAGTCTTCGTAACCGGCGGTGCGGGCTTCATCGGATCCAATTTCATCCGGCACATTTTGAGATTCGGGAAGGACTACACGGTCGTTAATTTTGATAAATTGACCTACGCTGGGAATCTGGCGAATCTCAATTCCGTCACTGACAATCCCGCCTATCGCTTTATCAAGGGGGACATTTCTGATGCAGCGGCGACGGAAGCAGCGATGGACGGCTGCGATACCCTCGTTCACTTCGCCGCCGAATCCCACGTGGACCGTAGCATCTATGAGCCCGCACCTGCGATTGAAACCAACGTCACCGGCACCTTCATACTTTTGCAAGTTGCACGAAAAGTGGGAATCAAGAAGTTCGTCCATGTTTCTACGGATGAGGTCTACGGCGACATTGCGCCGGGCGCATTCGCGGACGAAAACTCTCCACTGCGGCCTAACAGTCCCTATTCTGCCTCGAAAGCAGGCTCCGACTTGCTGGTCCGTTCCTATGTCCGGACTTTCGGTTTCCCCGCTGTAATCACTCGCTCCTCGAATAACTATGGGCCCTATCAATTCCCCGAAAAGTTCCTCCCTTTAATGATCACCAACGCTTTGGAAGAAAAGCCACTGCCAATTTACGGCGATGGGAAACAGGAGCGGGATTGGTTGCACGTGGAAGACAACTGCCGAGGGATTCTGGCTATCCTGGAACGCGGGCGCGTCGGGGAGGTATATAACATCGGCGGTCTCGACATTGTGGAGAATCTAACGATGGCCCAGCAGCTTCTTCGACTGCTGGGAAAACCCGAGAGTCTGGTCACCTCCGTGAAGGATCGTCCGGGTCACGATCGCCGCTATGCTCTGAATTGTCAGAAGATCGAAAAAGAAATCGGGTGGAAACCCCAGATTTCGCTCGAAGAAGGATTACGCCAAACGATTGACTGGTATCGAAGCAATGCCGAGTGGGTCGCGGGCGTCCGCGACGGTGAGTATCGCACTTATTATCAGAAGTATTATGAAAACCGGGATTCCTCTTTGAGGGCGTTGGCTCCATCAGGCACAAAATTTTCCCACTGAATCCGAGCAATGGTAGCCTTTCAATCGTATTCCCATGAGGAATGAAAGAAATTTGTCAGAAGCGCTGAATTCTTGATTGAGCGAGGCCACATTCTCTTTGCAGCGGATCGAAACATCATTGTCAGGTGTTTTTGAGCTGCGCCCTGAGATATTCCGCGATGCGCGCGGCTTTTTTATGGAGACGTATCGCCATGCGAGGTTTGCGGAGCTTGGTATTCAGGATACTTTCGTTCAAGACAACCATTCCTGCTCTGTGAAAGGGACGCAGTGCGGCCTCCACTACCAGTTGCATCATCCGCAAGCAATACCTTGTCGGGTGGTGGAGGAGGAAGCGCTCGACGTCGCCGTGGATCTTCCTATCGGGTCGCCCAAATTCGGGAAATGGGCCACGGTGCTGCTGACTAGGAAAAACCAGAACCGAATCTATATTCCTCCGGATTTGCCCATGGTTTCATTGCCCGCACGGAAATCGTCTATTTCCTCTACACGTGCAGCGAATCCTATGACCCGGCTGATGAGCACGGGATCCTCTGGAACGACACTACCCTCAACGTTCCTTGGGACATCCCCTACCCCATCATCTCCGTGTAAAATTTAAATCTTGCAAAGCTCGCGGATGTGCCGCGAGAACGACTTCCTCGATAGACAGGCAAATCAAATTGAAAATTCTATTGATGGGAAAGAACGGGCAAGTGGGCACCGAGTTGGCCCAATTATTGCCCCGGCTTGGCAAACTCTTTGGATTCGACTGGCAGGAACTGGAGCTCACGAAGCCTGATGAGATTCGACGCACGATTCGCAATATCCGGCCGCAGATCATTGTCAACGCAGCTGCATATACAGCAGTGGACAAGGCTGAAGAGGAAGAATCATTCGCTTACAGAATCAATGCGGAAGCGCCTAGGGTAATGGCTGAAGAATCAAAAAACGTCGGTGCCCTGCTCGTACACTATTCCACTGACTACATCTTTGATGGTTTAAAGACTTCGCCCTACACAGAAGAGGATTCACCGAATCCCATAAACGCATACGGGCGGACGAAATTGTCCGGTGAACAAGCAATTCGGGCTTCGGGCGTTCCTCATCTCATTTTCCGGACGGCATGGCTGTATGCGACCCGCGGGAAAAATTTTCTCCTCACAATTTTGCGGCTTGCAACGCAACGCGAAGAACTCAGGATTGTCCACGACCAATTCGGCGCACCTGCATGGAGTCGAGTGATCGCATGGGCGACAACGAAGGTTCTTGAGCAAGTGATGCAACAAGGAAGTTTCAAATCAGCCCTCTCCCGCGTTGGGAGTACCTACCATATGACTGCAGCTGGGGTGACAAACTGGTACGAATTTGCTCTGGCGATACTGGAAGAAGCAGCGCTTTTACCACGTGGTGCGCCTTGGTTTGAGGCAGCTACCGACGGAAAACCATTGATCGCGCGCCGGGTCATCCCCATTTCTACGCCAGATTACCCAACGCCTGCCCGCCGCCCGGCGTACTCTGTTCTTTCTAATTCCCGGCTCCAGCGTGACTTTGGCATTGAATTGCCACACTGGCGCGTACAGCTCCGATCGGCCATGACTCGAAATCGGTGAGAGAGCATATCCAGTAATCCCGCTTTTCGCTCTCTTCGTTCCGCGCTTGGATCTTCGGGAAGATATTTCCCAGCATCGCCAACGCGGCTTCCCGTTCCACGCGCGCCCCCGACTGCGTTACGCATGGCTTCACGATCAGACCGTTGCGGTTCTCAATCATTACATGCCCCAGATAACTTGCCGCGCTTCTCCCGCCGTGCTCTTCCTGTAGAGTCGTGATTCTCTATGCGTCCGGCTTTGGTGCGCGACCCGCAGCAATTTCTTCCCACGCCGACCGCTCCCTCGCGCCGGCGGGCCCTTCTTCTCCTGAAAACTCCGCCGGTTCGCCCATGCTTCGATCAGCTTCCCGTCCACCGTGAAGTTTTCGTCGGAAAGAAACCCGTGTTCCTTCGCCTGCCTCAGCTCCGCCACTAAAAACTCTGCCGCGGTCTTTCCCTCCAGCAGCCGCCCGCAGTTCTTCGCAAACAGCGTCACGTCACACACCGCATCTTCCATGCTCAGCCCCACAAACCAGCGGAACAGCAGGTTGCAATCCAGCTCCTGCATCAGCGGCCGCTCGCTTCTCACGCTGTAGAGCGCTTGCAGCGACAGCACTCGCACAGCTTCTCCATTGCGATCCAAGGCCGCACCTGCGACGAACACAACTCTCGGAACTTCGCCGACGTTTCCTTCAGCGCCCGGTCCGTCATCTCGCGCACCCGCCGCAGCGAATGATCCTGCCGAACTCGCTGCTCCGCCGAAATGCAACTGAACATGCTTCCGTGCTGTTCGTCGTGTCCTCGCATGTTCCCTATGACGCTTCCAACCCACCTGCGTTGAGCCATCCCGCCACTTCTTTCGCAAATTATTCAGTGGCAGCTTTTGCAGGATGAATGGCCTGATTGGGCCGGCTTTCATTCTCGACTAGGGTATGACCATCACTTTTGCCGCGGAAAGGAAACGGCGGTCAGCCCGTTTTTATATGTTGTCCTTTCCTCAGTTTCACGGTTCTGGATCAATTGTTTTTGAAGTCTTGCGATGTATCCTCTTGTGGGAATTCACGTAGACCGTGATGAGATCATGAAGCTTTTCGGCAGTGATCGGCATCACCCGGGCACCCAGCGATTCGGCGATCGCTTGCGAGCCGTCGCTCCTCCCGTTATCGGCGATGATCACCTCGCCGCGAATGCCGAGGCGACGAATCGTCTCCAGCGCCTTTCGGATGCATGTGGCCAGCGTAAACCTCTCGTTCAGGCAAGGCGTCATGACGGAAAGATCGAGATCAATTGCAGAAGCGGAATTCATCGAGGTTGTAGACTGGGGGCTGCCCTGCGTTCCAGTGAGTATTGCCAAATCAAACGCTCCTCAAGTTTCAAATGTAAAGATAACCCAAATCAACTTTTCGAGCGAGCCGGGCAGGGTTGGAAGTCTTCGGGGCCAGGAACGGCATCGTCTCCTGTTAAAATAATTATGTGAAATCGGGCCTCTTCCAATCAGAGACGTGGACCCTCGCGTGGCAGGCGCTCCTAGCAAATAAACTGCGCGCGGTGCTGACCATGATCGGCGTGGCGATCGGGAATTGCTGCATCGTCCTGGTTGTCACCGTCGCGCTCTCCGGGAAGAAATACGTCATCAGCCAGATTGAAGGCATCGGCTCGAACATCGTTTATGCCGAACTGACCGGCTCCGGCAGTTCAAAATCTTTGACCGCCTCCGACCAGATGAATCCCTCCGATATGGCCGCCGTGCAAAACGGCATTCCTCACGTGCTGAGAGCGGCCGGAACGCGCGACTTCCAAATGACCGTCATTGCGGGCGGCCGGCCGCATCCCGTAACGCTCCTTGGCGTCACACCCGGCTTCCAGGAGATTCGAAATCTGCTGATTCTTCGAGGCCGCTATCTGGAGCCTGATGAACTCGATTCGCACAGCAAGAAATGCCTGTTGAGCGAATCCCTCGCCACGATCGTTTTCCCGACGGACGACCCGATCGGCCGCGAAATTCATGTTGGGGAACTGACCTTGACCATCGTCGGAGTGTTTCGAGAGCGAATCGCAACATTTGGACAATCCGAAATCACATCCGAAACAGTACTCGTCCCATTTCCGCTGGTTGCGTACTTCGCCGGCGATAACTATTTTGGCGTTCTTTACGCTCAGGCAGACGGCCCCGAAAACGTGGCTTCTGTAACGCAACAGATGAAGCAAGTCCTGCAATCGCGCCATCGCGCGACTGCGAAATACAATGTCCGGAACCTCGCCGGCCTGATCGAGACGGCCCGGGAAATTTCCTTCGCCCTCACCGCTGTTCTGCTGCTTGTCGCGCTAATTGCGCTCACCATCAGCGGCATCGGCATTATGAACATCATGCTCGTCACCGTCACGGAGCGCACCCACGAAATCGGCATCCGCAAAGCGATCGGTGCGCGCAACGACGCCATCCTCTACCAATTTCTCACCGAGGCGCTGCTGATCAGTTGCACCGGCGGGCTCGTCGGGATCGCCGTGGCCGTCGCCCTTCCGGCGTTCGCCAATTCGCTCATCGGCTATTTCACGGTACCGGTGGGCATCACCATTCCCATCTCCTGGATTTCCGTGGTCTTTGCGCTGGTCGTGTCCTGCTCGATCGGCGTCTTCTTCGGCTATCTGCCGGCCAGCCGCGCCGCCCGCCTCCATCCCACCGATTCTCTCCGCTACGAGTAAACGGCCCCAACCTCTCGGGCGAACTCCTTTCCAACCATCTCTCTCGATTGATGTGTTGTTTTCGCTACCCTCCTCCCGTATTTCGGTCTCAATGTGCGGCCGATTCGTTCCAGGCTGCTTCGGCGGCGGGAGGGAGGAAAGACATGGCACGCTCGGCGAGGGCGGTGATGGTGAGGCTGGGGTTGACGCCGAGGTTGGCGCTGACGACGGAGCCGTCGCAGATGTACATGTTGTGGTAGCCAAAGACTCGGTGGCGGTGGTCCACAACGCCGCGCGCGGGAGAATCGGCGATGACACAACCGCCGATACAGTGGGCGGTACCGGGGACGTCGAACAAAATTTCAGGAAGCGTGCTCATGGCCGTGCCTCCGGCGACCTGAGCGAACTTCTTCGCGAATTCATTGGCCTGGGGAATGTAGGTCGGCACTTTTTTGCCGCGGCTGACGAGAAATTTGCGGAAGGGCCAGAACCAAGGGCGTTTCCAGCACATTTCGATTTGTCCTTCGAGGGCCTGCATGCAGAGAAGGATGACGGTTTCGGAGGACCACTTCGGCGGGCGCAGGAGGCGAAACGTTTTCAGCGGGTGGCGCAGGAAGGAGACGGCGACATTTTTCAGCCAGCGCGCGAGGCGGCGGCGTCCAGGTGGGCCTTCGGTGAGAATCGTGCTCATGAAGCTCATGGCGTTGGAGCCACGCGGATAGCGAAGGGCTTCGATGTGGGTGTGCTCGTCGATGTAGACGCCGGAGCCGATGGCGATGCCTTGGGAGAAATCGTCGCGGGAGGCGGGAACGCGCGCGCCGATGAGCGATTCGGAATTTGTGCGCACGTGTTTACCCAAGCGATCGCTGATGGCGGGAAGCGAGCCGGTGTCTTTGAGATGAAATAGAAGCTCCATCGTGCCCAGCGAGGACGCGGAGAAAACGACGCCGCGGCAGGTGAATCCTTGCGGCCGGCGGCGGAGCCAGGCGGTGGAACGGACGGTGCGAACTTCATAGCCGGCGCTGCCATCGCTTGCGTCATTGATCGGCTTGACGCTCAGGACTCGTGTTTCCGGGAAGACGCGCGCGCCATTCTTTTCCGCAAGGTACAAATAATTCAGGTCGAGGGAATTTTTCGCGCCATGGCGGCAACCGATGATGCAGCCGCCACACGCGGTGCAGGTGGTTCGGTCGGGACCCTCGCCGCCGAAGTAGGGATCGGCGAAGGTCTGGCCGCCAGGAGCGCCTTCCGCGGGCTGAAAGATGGCCACGTGAGTGCGATAAAAAGTGTCGCCGCAGCCGGCGGCTTCGGCGGCGCGTTGGAGCAGGTGGTCCGCGGGGCCGAGGATTTTATTTACGGTGACGCCAAGCATGCGCGTGGCGGTGGCGTAATGCGGCGGCATTTCGGCTTTCCAGTCGGCGAGGCCAGCCCAGGAGCCGGAGTCCCATATTTTTTCGGGTGGCTGAAGCAAAGTGGCGGCGTAGGTGATGGAGCCGCCGCCGACCGCACAGCCGTGAAAGATGGTGGCGTGGCCGAAGAGGCGCATGTTGAAGAAGCCGCGGAAGCCGAGTTTGGGGCGCCAGAAATAGCGATGAATGGACCAACTGGTGCGCGGAAAATCTTCGGGCGTCCAGCGGCGGCCCATTTCCATGACGGCGACGCGATAGCCCTTCTCGGTCAGGCGAAGGGCGGAGACACTGCCGCCGAAGCCGGAACCGATGACGATGAAGTCAAAATCGAATTGGCTGTTGTGAGAGGGCATGTAAGACCCGGGCCGTGCGATCTTTCAATTTCGTGCCGATACGATGAGCAATCCGGATGCGGCATCGCACGGAGATCCCTCAGAAACACTCGGCGCGATTTGCAAGGGAATCGGCAGGGCCGGTGGCGGAGCCGCGGCAATGGTTCGCACGGTGCTACCGGCAATTTGCCACCAGCCATGAAAGACCTTTTCTCCCGCGTGGCGCGCAAGGAAGGGTTTCCAATCCTGCTGATCGAAAGACAAGTCCAACGGATAAACGACCACACTGCGGGTGTCGAGTCGAAGGCCTGCGTGAAGCGCTTTGAGCGCGCTTTCTTTCGCGCTCCAGAGGAGTGCCACGAGCCATGGCCGATCGGCTTCGGGTTGCCTCTCCACGAGCGCCTGCTCTTCTGCGGTGAAATAGTCGCCGACGAACGCGCTGCTGTGCGGTTCGATGAGTTCCAGGTCGCAGCCTAATTCAACGGCGCCCGGCGCGACGGCGCAAAGCGCCTTGCCGCTTCGGTGACTCAGAGAAATGGATATCGCGGCGTGCTGACCGTCGAGAAAAACTTCGGGAGCGCCTGTCGCGGCCGGGCGGATTTCTATTCTCGGGAGTGCCGAAGCAGAATCCGGGAGATTCAAGTAAGCGGCAACAGCACGTTTGGCGGTCCAGCGACCCAAGCTCCAAGATGTGCGGCGTGGGGCGAAGCGCAGACCGTCCATGAACCTGGCTTCGTCTTCGCTCAGCCAATCGATTTCATCCGGTACGTCCTTTTCGGACTGTTCAAGCCAGTACACGTCCATGGCTTCCTGCCGCTACAGTGAGCTCAAGCTCTTGCTTCTTCGATGGCAATTCACTTTCGACTTTGGCGATGCCGCGCTCGACCGCGTCAATGAGATACGGCCGCAGCGTTGCGGGCGGAATAATGCGATGCAGCGCGCCCACCTCTAGGGCGCGTTGCACGCTATGAACACGGTCGAACTCGGACGCCATCTCGCCCAATTTTTCCGAGTGGACGATTTTGAAGAGTTCGTTCCACTGGGCGCGCAGACGGCCTTTTTCCGCACCTTCGGCTTTGGCCAGCGCTTCATTCAGTGGTTGCAGGCGCGAGTCTTTGCGGGCGCGGGCTTCGACTTCACCGGCGAAAACAACCGCCGCTGCCGGCGCACCGCCGATGACGGAGGCGTACGTTCCTTCCAGGGCGGCCACTTCGAGATTCGGGTTCAGCGCCCGCGAGAAAACCACATAAGCCCCGCCGTGATAGCGCGAGATGACGCAAAAGACGATGGGCCCTTTGAAGTTCACTACGGCCCTCCCGATTTCGGCACCGTATTCAAGCTGGAGCCTGCGCATCGATTCCGGAGAACCATCGAATCCCGACAGATTGGCAAGGACTACAACCGGGCGGTTGTTGCTTGCCGCGTTGATCGCGCGGGCTACTTTCTTGGAGGATTCCGGGAAGAGTGTTCCCGCGTACCA
>Ga0187776_10001084_pt1 | contig 13372 bp, 13 predicted proteins | sample 0216_BV02_MP12_2_FD_132426 | JGI IMG/M metagenome (GOLD analysis project Ga0187776, IMG submission 132426) | Tropical peat soil microbial communities from peatlands in Department of Meta, Colombia - 0216_BV02_MP12_20_MG | ecosystem: Environmental > Terrestrial > Soil > Wetlands > Peat | place...
CCCATGAAGAAGGTCCCGGCGCGGCCCTTGTCCTCGAGATCGACGCCGGAGCCGGCGATCTTGTTCCGCTCCAGCTCGGTGAGAGCTTCCAGCTCAACCGCATTTTCGCGACCGCCGCGGAGCTGATATCCGTCCAGATCCACATCGGGACCGAAGGCGGCCTTCTTGTGTCTCGCCTGCTCGGCGCGGCCTCTCATCACCTCTGGCATTCCATGCACTCCCGGTATCCGTGGCGCTGAATTCCCCTGAACAATTCGCGAGGGTTGCCCTGGCAGTGGATACGGCCGTCCATGAGCACGTAGCCTGCGTCCGCCTCGATGTAGTTGAGGATGAATCCGAAGTGAGAGATGATCAGCCCCGATTTTGCTCGTTGGCGCAAGAGGTACTTCTCCAGGAGCTTGTTGATCGCTTTCCCGAGGACTGCAAGATTCTCCAGGTCCACCCCGGATTCCGGCTCGTCGAGTAGGACAAGCTGAGGGTCCTGAAGGAGCAACTGCAGGAGTTCTGACTTCTTGATCTCCCCTCCGGAGAAGCCCACATTGACCTCGCGATCCAGGAGGTCAGAAAATTGGAATTTGTTCGCCAGCATCTCACAGGAGACGCCGTTGGTGTTGCAGAAGTTGAAGATGTCCCGGGTCTTCACGCCGCGAATGCTCGGAGGGCGCTGAAAGGCGAGGCCGATGCCCATCTTTGCCCGTTCATTGATGGGCGCGTTGGTGATATCCTGTCCCTGGAAGAGAATCCGGCCCTGGCTCACCCGATAACGTCGGAAGCCCATGATGGTCATGAGGAGGGAAGACTTCCCCGAACCGTTCTTCCCGAAGAGGACATGCGTTTCCCCTCGAGGGATGTTGAGGTCGATGCCTTTCAGCACCTGGTTGCCGTTGACCTCAACCCAGAGATCGATCACCTTCAGCATGAGCCTCCTCCCGATTGCATGGTGACGGCGTTAAATGGACCACCAATTTTTGAAAATAGCTGATCGTCACGTAAAATGCAATTCAGGACCTAGGTTGAGCGATCTACAGGCGCCGACAATCGAAGAAGTCTTCTGGCGTGGGCCGAAAGAACGCGTCCGGAGGCAGTGGTATTCGCCGAGGGCAAATAGGGAATTTTCCCTATGGACATTTCGCTTCAACTCGCGTAATATAACTTTGCTCATTTCTTCACAAATGCGCGAAACTGGTTTGTATAGGACGTAACAGACTGAATTCATCGGTGATCATGCCGGCAGCTAGGGGTACCTCTAGCTCCAGGCCGGAAGGCGGCCACCCGAACCGGGAAGGAGGTGAGAGACGGCAAAGGTTGCGAAGTGGAGGGGTGGAACCAGGTACAAGAGGAGGGTTTCAAGAATCCTCAGACATTCTTTCGCATAACTCCTTCTGGATAGCGTTCGAGAGCGATACGTACGATGTTTTCTCTGAATGTTGAGACGGTATGGCTGTGATCAGGCGATCACGGCGGGATGGGTTCTCCGATCCACGGTGCTTGGGAAGTCCTCCGGTTATCATTGTTCCTCTTCTCGACGAGGACGAGCCCCGAATGGCCCCGGCGCGGAGGGCCCGTGAAAGGAGCGAGAGATGAATCAACAGGCTACTGCAGCGTCAGCGGCTGTTACCACCACCATGCCGCGGTGGGTTCCCCTCTTGTTGGGATTGATCGGCAGCACCACGTGCGGCATGCTCCTGTATGCCTGGAGCGTCTTCATCAGACCGCTGAACGCCGAGTTCGGCTGGACCCGGGCCGAGATCGCCATGGCCTTCGCGATCTGCTGCCTCGTCTTCGGCCTCGTTACCTTCCCTGCAGGAAGGTGGAGCGACAAGTACGGTCCGAAGCGGGTAGTGTGCGGTGGCGGCCTCCTCCTCGGCATCGGCTTTGTTCTCTCCGGTTTCATTCAAACAAAGTTGCAGCTCTACATCACTTACGGCGTCATTGCCGGCCTTGGCGGCGGCATGATCTATCTGCCTCCGATTGCCACGGCGCCCAAGTGGTGGCCGGATCGGCGAGCCCTGGCTACCGGCTTTGCGGTGGTAGGACTGGGACTCGGGTCATTTCTCATGGGACCGCTCGCCACTTACATCATCACCAACTATGGCTGGCGGAGCGTCTTCTGGTGGTGCGGCATTGGCATGGGCCTCATGGCAATCATTGCCGGCGCCTTGCTGAAGCCCCCGCCAAAGGGTTGGCTGCCTGCCGGATACAAGCCCCCGGCTGCTGCTGCGGGCGCCCCGAAGGTAACCCGTGACTACACCCACGAAGAGGCAAGAGGGACGCCCCAGTTCTGGCTCCAATACCTTGCCTACTTCTGCGGCTCCTTTGCCGGTCTCATGGTCATTGGTCACCTTGCCGGCCACGGCCGCGACAGAGGCCTGTCCCCCATGGAGGCTGCGAGCGCAGTGAGCGCTCTCGCCTTTGCCAATGCCGCGACGCGAATCCTCTCCGGCTGGTTCGTGGACAAGATCGGCATCAAGGCATACTTCGCCTGCCTCTTTGCACTCCAGACCGCGGTCATGCTCCTCCTGTACCCGGCCGGTGCCGGCGTCGTGACGTTGGGGATCTGTGCCGCCCTCATCGGCTGGAACTACGGCGCCATGTTCACCCTCTTCCCCGCTACCTGTCTCCAGTACTTCGGACCGACGGCGCAGGGCAGTAACTACGGGCTACTGTTTACGGCCTGGGGTTTCGCCGGCTTCGCCGGGCCCTGGGTCGGCGGCTGGCTGAAGGACGTGTCCGGCACCTACTACATCCCCTTCATCGTGGGCTCGGCGGTGGTGGCGGTTGCTGTATTGATCATCGCCCTCACTAAGCCGCCTGCGAAGATAGCAGCGTAGGATGCTGGAGATCGCGGCCCGCTGAAACGGGGTCTCCGCTTTTTGAGTGAATCGGTTTCTCGTGCGAAGCGGCCTCGGGCGATTGACGCCCGGGGCCGCTTTCTTTAGACTGTTGGCCAACCGCATGTTGTCTACGAGACCCGACGTGAGCGGGGCGGCCTGCTTCGACGGTGGTGAGGTTGGTAAGACACCCGAACGCAGGCCTTGGGTGTTGCTCACGGACTGCTAGGCGGCAGAAAGGCGGTGATGTTTCCTTTTATGGGTGCGGGCGCAGTCTTCCTAATTCGCATCGGACTGGGAGTGCTCTTTGCGTTCCTGATGGTGAGGATGTTTTATCCGAGAGGGGGTATCCTGGCGGTCGTGGGGTTTACCGTGTTCCTGGTGGGTATGGCATACTTCCTAACTCACCTTCGGCAGAAGCGAGAGGAGGAGGGCCGAGGACCGAAATAGCGGGGGAGAGGCGGACAAGCCCTTCCAAGGGGGAGCGGAGGTCCTTGTTGGGGTTATCGGAAAGGCTGAGAGGAATTTTTTTCTTGTCTCGGCCGGACAATCGTGTATACTACGATCAGGTCTGCGCGGTCCTACCGTGTTGCCCCTAATGGTGTTTCCGAGGAAGCATCGCTAGGGGTTTTTTGTTGCCCTGTTTCCGCGACTTCCCGCCTTACAGATCGTCTATATCCTTGATCTCTTCCCGGAGATACGTCTTGATCTTGCCGGTGATGCGGGTCTCGATCTGCCGGACGCGCTCCCTGCTGATGCCGTAGCGGTCCCCGATTTCCTGGAGCGTTAGAGGTCGGTCGGCAAGCAGGCGGCGGTCGAAGATGAACCGTTCCTTTTCCGGAAGCGTGGTCCTGAATTCGGCGAGCTTCTCTCTTAGGATTTCCTTCCTTTCGAAGTCGGCCAACTGTTCATCGACAGGCATCTGCTGGGCCGGGATGAAGGACTGATGGTTGGCGTCCGAATCCTCCTTAATGGGGGCATCGAGAGAAACCTCCCAGCTTCCCAGGCGTTGGTCCATCTCAATGACTTCCGATTCCTTCACATCCAGACGCTCGGCAAGGAGCTTCGGACCCGGCTCGAATCCCAGGGAGAGGAGGCGCTCCTTCTCTTTGCGGAGATTGAAGAACAGCTTCCGCTGAGCTTGGGTGGTGCCGATCTTCACCAGTTTCCAGTTGTCCATGATGAACTTGATGATGTAAGCCTTGATCCAGAACGAGGAATAGTACGAAAGCTTGTAGCCCCGGTAGGGGTCGAACTTCTGTACCGCCTGCATCAGACCGATGTTGCCTTCCTGAATGAGGTCCATGAGGTTGCGCATCCAGTGCCGCTGAAAGCTCAACGCTATCTTCACAACCAAACGCAGGTTGGAGGTGATGAGACGGTAGGCGGCATCCACGTCCCCCTTGTCGCGGTACCTGATGGCGAGCCGCTGCTCTTCCTCCCGGCTGAGGAGGGGGTAACGCTTGATCTCCATGAGGTAGTGCTTGAGTGGGTCGTAGGGCGCGAGCGAGTCGGACGTGTAGCTCTGAAGGGGCGCCGAGCGGTTCTCTCCGGCAACGGGAGTGGCGAGATCTTGGGGAGGGCTGCTCGGGAGGCTCTTTTTCTTTTGCGTTTTCTTCACTACGATACCCACATTCTATGAGACTTACCTGCGGGACCCGACAAGGAGCCGTTTTCCTTTCGGTCTGCCGAAAACGATGGACGATGAACGGTCTCTGAGAAACTCCATGGGGCGGAAATTATTTAATTTACTTCAGCCTTTGCTCATCTGTCAAGGCAGACTGCCGGATGCGCTGCTCCACCCAACCCGAACTGAACAGGTTGTTGCCCGAACACCATCTCCCGCTCCCCTCGTCCAACTTCAGCAATCCAGACGAGACGCGATCGGACCCGCCCGCAGCAATAAGCCCATGGGATAATAACCGGTCAGGAGACCGACGTTGACGTTCGCTCAACGGTCGTGCCCCGCCAGCCGACGCGATCACTGCACGGCTTCCCCCGAAGTCAGCCCATGGGTTCGGATGAAGTCGTCGATAATATCCTCCGGAGAGGGATCGCTCGCCGGTTCGATTTCGTAGGTGAGGCGGACTGTTTCCTTGTTCAGTCGCAGAAGTCTTCCCAAATCCACCGGGGTGGCGACCAACACGAGGTCGGCCGGAATCGCGTTGATGCTCGCCTCGAGGTCGCCAATTTGCCACGCGCCGTAGCCCATTGCGGGCAACACCTCGGCAAGATGGCCGTATTCGGAAAAGGTGCGGCGCAAGCTGCCCTGGACAAAGGGCTTCGGATCGACGATGTCCGCCGCTCCCAGTTCCCGGGCGGCGAGGTACCCTACGCCGTAGGACATCCCGCCGTGGGTCAGGGTGGGACCGTCCTCGATCACCACCACTCGCTTACCCCTGATCATCTCCGGGCGATCCACCTGGTAGGTGGAGGCGGTGTGCACCAGCTTGGCTCGCGGGTTCACCTGGCGGACGATCTCGAGGACACGCTCGACGCCATGCGGGGGTGCGCTGTTGACCTTGTTAATCACCAGTACATGCGCTCGCCGGAGGTTGGTCTCGCCCGGGTGGTAGAGCATGCCATGGCCGGGCCGGAATGGATCGAGCAAGACCACCTCGAGATCGGAGCGGATGAAGGGGAAATCGTTGTTGCCGCCATCCCAAAGGATCACCTGTGGCTGTTCCGCCTCCACCTGGGCCAAGATGTCACGGTAGTCCACCCCGGCATACACTACAGCCCTCGTTGCGATGAGCGGCTCATACTCTTCCCTTTCCTCTATCGTACAGTTCTGGGCGTCCAAGTCAGCAACCGCGGCAAACCGTTGGACTCGCTGGCGAGCGAGGTCGCCGTAGGCCATGGGATGGCGGATGACCACGGTGCCGATCCCTTTCCGGCGCAAGAGGTCACAAATGTGGCGAGTTACCTGGCTCTTGCCGCAGCCGGTGCGAACTGCGCATACGGAGATCACCGGGACCTCCGTATGGAGCATGGTCCTCTCCGGTCCGAGGAGGGTGAAATCGGCTCCTGCAGCCAAGGCAAGCGAGGCGTGGTGGCCGACGACCTCGTGCGAGATGTCGCTGTAGGCGAAGACTACCTCATCCACCTGATGAAGACGAATGAGTTCCGGAAGGCGCGCCTCGGCGATGATGGGGATGCCCTCCGGGTAGAGGGGGCCGGCGAGGGAAGGGGGATAGATCTTCTCCTCGATGCCGGGGATCTGAGAAGCCGTGAAGGCAACGACCTGGGCAAGCGGATCATCGCGAAATACCATGTTGAAGTTGTGAAAGTCCCGTCCCCCGGCGCCCATGATGATGACCCGACGGTGTGGCCTGTCGCCTCGGTGCATCTCACCACCCCTCTGTTGGAGCGTGCTCACCTTACCTCTCACAGTCATTGTAACCAGCGCCTTAAACACAGAGCGCGGGCCAGTCTGAAACTTCGCGCCGCCCAATCGGGGAGGGGATCGGTCCGCATGTCCAAGCCCGCTCCTCTCCTTCACCCGCTCGACGTCTGAGCGATGCTGCGCGTGGAGACGACTGCCCGGATCGCTGCCCGTTTTGAACTATCGTTGCCTCATGACCGTCACCGATGCATTGTGAGGCAGGAAAGCCGAGACGGCAAGATACGGGTGAAGGGTCTATCCCCTCGGCAGTCGGAGAAACATCTCCTTGAGCTGACCGGCGAGAACGAGGCGGATCTGAGCGAGCGGCGCCGCCTGCTGGATCGACTTGAGCGCGGCCTCGACCCAAAAGTCCTGTCGAAGGAGCGGCCATACCACGTCTCGTGCCAGGGGAAGAAACTCGTCGTTGAGGCGCCGGGCGGCCGCGCCCGGCCAGTGGTGTTCAAGGGCGAGGAAGAACAGCAAGAGCCTGCGAAAGAGCCGAAGATCGAAGTCTGGAAGGGGCAGGCCGTTTTGGCGTTTACTGATCAGCCGGCCTCCTGTTGCTCTGAACCTGTCATAGAGGAAGACCCTTACCATCACCCGAACGGACTCTTCGAGGAGAGCAACTTCTGCGGCGATGTCGTTATACTGGGCCAGGGAATAATCGTTCAAAAGGAGGTGCTCGCGGAACGCGTCGGCGAAGAAGGCCTTGCTCCAATCCATCACCAGGAGGAATTCGGGCTCGTGTCTCCAACGCCGAAGCTCCTCAAGGGGAATGGCCGTCTGTTCTGCGATCCAGGCAAGGGATGCTTTCCCCAGGTAAGCTTGCGTAAGCGCGGCAGCGTACTGCCGCGGAGGCATGGTGATGGCTCGTCCTCGGAGCTGAGTCGGCCGGCGAGCCCGGACATACTCCTCCACGCTTTGAGAGAGCCACTCCCGATAAAGAAACAGCCGTTTCATAGTGGATAGTGCTAGACTAGAGCACCGCGGCGGCACTGTCAACGAGGGGTCTTTCGATTCCTCGCTTCAGAGGGGAAAAAGCGTCGTACGGGAAGCGCCCGGCGCGCCCGATGGGTAGGCCGCTCAATGAGAGAGACCATCGCTCTCCGTGTTCTAGCGGTTCGACAGCCGATGCGATTATCTTAATAATATACTTCAGATAGAATCTATTAATTGTAAAATAAATAAATGCTTGTTGGCTAAGCCATAATCCAAGTTGCCGTCCGTTTCGGCTCAGTGCTCCCACACCAAGGCCCTGACTGAGAAAGAACCGCTTGGTCGGCAGCGGAGCGCCGCGAGTAGGGAGCGGTGGCTCAGGCCTCCGGCGGAGGCTAGGCTGGGCATTGCCCACCAGTCCTGTTGAATTTTCCGAAGGGAACCCCATTCAACAGGGCCAGAAGAAGAGGCACGTTGTGTCGGTGGGCGGTGGCCACCCCGCAAGCTACCCTTTATGTCAAGCCTCCTGACTTTGGGTCTCGACGAGCGCCGAACCGGGGGCTGAGTTCCCCCAAGTCGACGCGCGGCTTCTGGCTGCATCGGGCCGGGGGCGTGATCGGTTAGAGGAGATATGGTATATAGGGTAGACCGCCAGGGACTAGAGGAAAAGACATACATGGGTGCGGGCCTTCACCCTATCGGCGACCTGTTTCAGCCCTTCGCCAGGGAACAACAACTCCGACTGCGTGCCGATCCTTCAACAGAGAGCCGGCCGGAGAGCGCATCGCTCCAGAGGCTCTTGGACCTCTACGAGCAGGAGACCGAACGTGCCTTGCTCCGGCGGGCGCTTCTCGATCCCTATTTTCCTCTGGCTATGGTGGAAGGGACGCTCCTTGCCGATGTGGATGGGATGCGCTTTTTTATCAGCAAACGCCGAGCCGAACTCGAGTGGTTTAACGCCCGTGAGCTCATCAGGCAGGCAAGGGCATTTGTCAGGCTCCGAACGGATATCGAGATCTCCTTCGATCCCGGGACCGTCACCTGCATCCCTCTTGACGGGCGGAGACATCCGCTTCCCGATGAGCAGTGGTGCACACTCTGTGGGGTATGCTGCGAAATCGGCGGTGTGCCGCCTGAGCCGCCTGCCGGAATCAACTATCCCGAGCATTGGTACACCTATCTCGCCGGCGGCGCCGTGGCCAACCAACAGCTCTGCCCTTTTCTCTTTCAGTATTTCGGCGAAGCCCGGTTCTTCTGCGCCATCCACCAAGTCAAGCCGGTCGCGTGCCATCTGTTCGATGAAGATGCCTGCCGCAATCGCCTGAGAGAGGGCGGGTTGCACCGAGGAGGAGCGAGCAGGCTCCCGTAGGGCGGGTCTTCGAACCCGTCCCGAGGGCTCAACGTGTTTCCTCTGGAGAGGGGTATGACCCAGATTCTAAGCGGGATAACCTCTGAGGGCATCATGGTGGCAACCGACAGCACGGCGACCGAGTTCGATTCCCGAGGGGAGGGGCACCGGTTTCCGGTGGACAAGCTTTTTTCGGTGGGGAGCCACGCTTTCATCGTGAGCGGCGGCATGGGAATGAGTGTGGAGCTTAGCTTGAGGCTCAAACGATACGCTGAGGAGAGGGAGCTGCTGGGAATAGAGGCGATGATCCCCGTTGCCGGCGCCTTTCTCTCCGGACAGTTCAATGAGACGCTGAAGGCGTCCGGCCGGATGCAGGGTAGACGGGACGAACTCGAGCGAGTCTATTTTCTCCTTGGCGGTTACTCTTTTCGTTCAGCGGAAAACCCCTATCAGCTCGCGCTGTGGGGAAGCGAGGCGGGAGAGATCCGACTCAAGCGGATCCAGGTCGGCACCAGCGTGGCGATTCCCCGTTCTCTATCCGCGGAGGTCAGGCTGAATCGAATGGGTGCCGAGAACAGACCCCTCGGAGAGGTGCTGGACTTTGCTCATCAGTTTCTCGCGAAGCTCGCCGCCTCGAATCCTGACGTGGGACCCCCCTTCAGGTTTGGAGTGGTCACCCCAGGTGGATTCAAGCTCGTGGAGCCAAGTCGGACTTAGGACACGGATCAGCACAGATGGCCATAGATCACCCAGTCGAGATCCTCAGGCGCGATAGGATGGGAGCGCATGGCCGCGTCCTTCATTGTCGAAGTGAGCGAGGATGAAATAAGGCGGGAACGGGCCAAGGCGAGAGCCCTGCGCGCAACGCGCTGGTGGAAGCAGAAGCTTGCGCAGGGGATGTGCTATTACTGCGGCCGCCGGTTCCCGTGCGAGCAGTTGACCATGGATCATATTGTGCCTATTATCCGGGGCGGGAAGACGGCCAAGAACAATGTGGTGACAGTCTGCAAGGAATGCAACAACAACAAGAAATACCTGCTTCCCATGGAATGGGACGAATACATGAAGAAATTCAACCGCAAAAACGAGACCACCTGAGATGGCTGAAGCAGAAAGGACGGAGGACATGTCTGAACTCACCCCCCAGGGCGAGAGTGTGAGAAAGGCGGTCAAGTGGATTTCCGAAAAGCGGCAGCATGAACCAGAGACGTGCGGCCCGCTTGCGACACTGGTCGAGCAGGCCTCGCAGAAGTTCGATCTTTCCCCCAAGGACCAGGACTTTTTGTTTCGGTTCTTTGCCAAAAAGTAATGGCAGCGCTGCACGTTCTCAGCGGGCGGGGACCGAGAGCTTTCGCCGTCTTCGACGGGGGCGGGCGATTCAGGGAAGGCGCGTTTTGGCTTGTGTTGGCAGGCGAAGGGAGTAAAATAATGGCGCCGCGGCGCGGGCGACGCTGCTCATGAGAGTCTTCGGGGGTCGTCCAAGGGCAGGACAGGGGTCTTTGGAACCTCTAATCTAGGTTCGAATCCTAGCCCCCGAGCCATGATTGAAAGGGCTCGGCAGGGAGGCCGGGCCTTTCTTGTTTGGAAAGATCCGTGGAGAAGAGCAAGACCAGAGACGTCTGCATCTGCGACAGGCGAGGGCAGCTATGGACCGATATGACGACAGACCTTGCACAACAGTATGGGAACGGGATTCAGAATATTCTTGGTAAATGATGACGATTCGTTGCGTCGGCTGCCGATGGCTCGATACGAGCGGCTGCTCCGGCCCGAGCCACAGGAACGGCTTCCGGAATATGCGGGGAAACGGGTGCGGTGCGTCTTTGTGGCGCTGGATCTCGTGGGGCGGACACCTTTGGGTATTAGACACATTGACCACTTCATGCTGCCTTTTGACGGGGATGGCCGCATCGATACGAGCGAAAGGAACAGGGCGATCGAACTTGCAGGAGAGATGGTCGGCTCCATAATAGGAGAATCACCGAGCGCGAAGGTGATTGACGGTAGGGGGCACTTCGCGAGAAGGCGATACTTTCACGAATTCAAATGGGTTCTCACTCCCCAGCTCGAGGCAAACATCATAACCGCCATTTTCGGCAAGGAGCTTGCCTGAATTCCAGCGCCACTCCTAGCAGGTAGAGAGAAGAGGGGGGTGGGCCAAGGTAACCAATGTAGACGGCACTGAGCTTGCCGCTGACATTGGGATCGAGGGAATGGATCACAAGTGCGGTCCCGCGGCTGGAGACTCACGGAAGAGAATGTCGAGGAAGCTTCTTTTGTAGGAGGAAAGGGTCTTGTCCCGCCTCATGACCACGGCGATGTGGTCGGATGCGGGCAGTCCGACCACTGGGATGAACTTCAGTCTTCTTTCCCGCAGCGCGGGAAGGTCCCTCACCACGGTCGCAAAGGAGATGCCGAGGCCCATCTCGACATAGAGGGAACTCAGTTCGACATTGGATGATTCCAAAATGATGCGGCACTCCGCCCCGAGTTCCCGAAGGCGCGCTTCGAGAATCTTCCTGGACGAGAGTTTGGACTCCCTGGGCGGAAGTATGAGGGGGCAGGCGGCGACCTGCTCCAGGGTGACGCTCGCAGCCGCTGCCAGGTGATGGTCCGGAGGAACCATAACTACCGTCTCGACGCCCTTCCAAGGAAGGGTCGCAAGATCTCCGGGGACCTCCGATTCCAGGGCGAGCCCGAAATCGACATCTCCGCTTCTGACCAGCTCGAAGACGCCCTGTTGTGGGCGGTCCAGCATCTTCAGTTCGACGTGGGGAAACCGCGCCGTGTATTCCCTGATCGGCCCGGGGAGCAGGTGGTAGAGCGTGGTGAACGGCGCCGCTATCCGCAGTCGTCCCTTCGGGGCACCCTTCAGCTCGTGCAGGTCGTCCATGAGGTGCTCGTGCCTCTTCAAAGTCTCTCGAGCAAAGCTCAGGAACATCTCGCCGGCGGCGGTGAGCCGAAGCTTCCGCTTGCCGATCCGTTCAAGGAGTTGACACCCCAGCTCCTCCTCCAGGGCCTTGATCTGCTGACTCAGCGCGGACTGCGTGCGAAAGGTGGCTTCCGCGGCCCTGGTGAAACTCCCGAGGGTCGCGACATGGTAGAAGCCTATGATCTGCTGCCAGTCCATAAATAAGCGTGATTGATCATTTTTCTAAGAATAATTAATTTGTCTTATTTGAAGATATCAGAAATAGTTAGGGCACACAATGATGCGAGGCAGGAGCGTCCGGAGGAGCCGTCATGAACGATTCCCTGAAACCGGGACTCGCTTTCGAGTTCAAGTTTCGCGTTCCCGAAAACAAGACCGTACCCTATCTCTACCCTGAGTCACCCGAGTTCCAGGCCATGCCGCGAGTGCTGGCCACAGGGTTCATGATAGGGTTGTTCGAGTGGGCCTGCATCCAGGCAATCAACCCACATATCGATTGGCCCAGGGAACAGACAGTGGGTGTTGAGGTGAAACTGAGCCACGTGGCTGCAACGCCGCCGGGCCTGACTGTCACCGTCCGCGGCAGGTTGGAAAAGGTCGAGGGCCGCAAGTTGAGCTTTTCCATCGTCGCCGACGACGGCGTTGACAGGATCTCCGAAGGAACCCACGAAAGATACGTGATCGACGCCGAGAGGTTCGCCGCGAAGGCCAGGGGCAAGCTAAACAATGGCGTGCCCGGATAGAGCGCGCCGGCCTGCCGGGTGGTCACCGTCACCTTTATCGGCCTAAGGCGGGCAAGCCCTCTCCCGTCCGGGAGAGGGGACTTATCGACAGCCTCAGAATTCCCCCCTCCCTCAGAGGGAGGAGGGGAGGGGAAGGGGGATAGGAATCACTCATCTTGGGATTTGGATAAGAGGAGAAGATCTCGGGTGATTGACCAGGAGGCATCTCGATTAAGACTGTAGCAGGGGCTACACCCGGATCTGCATAGCTCACAAAGGAGCGGACCGAGGATCTCTTGGCGAGGAGGTTGTATTTGAACGACTGCAGGTCCTGATGACAGGCTGGAGCCGCTGAAGCCGGGGTCCGCGGGGTTATCTGTCCTTCCCTGCCGGAGCGGCGCGAGTTATCATACCTAGTGAGTATGGTGCGGGGGATACGATTGCATTTCGAGCCGTTGCAGATGAGGCGTGGGCGTTGTCACCAAATCATGCAAATCTTGGTGAGAGACGGAGACGTGAACGAATCAACCTCCGGTACGCTGTCACGATTAAGAGCTCTCAGGGCATCCTGTCCGGGGAGACCAAGAATATCAGCCCCGGCGGCGCACTGATTGCGTGCGCCTGTGGGGAACCGCTGCTTCCTGGCGAACCACTCGATCTGACCATCAAGCGCCCCTCTCAGACACCAGTCGAGAAATCGGCAAAGGTTGTCTGGTGCAGTATTCCCGGGTTCCGTAACGACAGTCTCGTATGCCAGATCGGCGTTCGCTTCACCCGATAGGACTGGCGCGAAGCTCGACCCCCTTGCGCTCGTGAAGTGCGAACGCGCCGATTGAGGTAGGGAGTGTAGTCTTTTTGCACCGGTTGGTAGTCCTGAGTCATCAGCGACGATGAAATCATAAAATCCGCGGTGGCCCGGTTGCAGGCAGTGGGGACATTGTACACGACGGTGATGCGGAGCAGCGCCTTGACGTCAACGTCGTGCGGATGTGGCTGCATGGGATCCCAGAAGAAAATGACAATGTCAACCCCGCCCTCCACGATCAAGGCGCCGAGCTGCTGATCTCCTCCCAGAGGCCCGGATTTCAACTTGACGATGTCGAGTTGATTGGCTACCGATCCGTCCGCCTCAAGTTTCTTGAGAAGTGCCTTCTCGACCAGTCTCCCGGTGGTCCCGGTGCAGACCATCCTGTGTTTGATCAGCGTCTGATAGTTCCA
>Ga0187776_10001085_pt1 | contig 13366 bp, 12 predicted proteins | sample 0216_BV02_MP12_2_FD_132426 | JGI IMG/M metagenome (GOLD analysis project Ga0187776, IMG submission 132426) | Tropical peat soil microbial communities from peatlands in Department of Meta, Colombia - 0216_BV02_MP12_20_MG | ecosystem: Environmental > Terrestrial > Soil > Wetlands > Peat | place...
CCCGCTTTCAGTTGTTGAACCGTTCCAACATCATGGACCTCCTTTGGAGCGATTCCCATTTCTTGACTGAATAATTTTCTCAGCTCGCGCGTGATCAGGCCATTGTCGCTTCCGAGAGGGCAAGATTGAGCGCATCTCCGGCAAAGAGTGCATCGATAAGCCAATTCTGCCAGGCGGGCAATGGTCGGCCAGTTCAATTCAATATCATCTCCAGTCAGTCTTGAGAGCATCTTGCCTCTCTTATTAACGTATTTGTTGATCAGCCTGCGGAGCACTTCAGCTCTGAAGGTCGGGCGATAGATTTCCTGCTTTCCACTGGAGATATAGATTGGGCAGGAATCATTACAAGTCTGGCAGCGCACGCAGCTTTTGAGAGAATGGATCAGTGGTTGCCAGAAAGTCCAGTTGTCGTTCTGAGAGAGGAGCTTCCTAAGTCCGCCAAGAAAACGCTCGACGAGCTTATCCTCTTCTTCCTTGTTCTTGGGTCTTGGAAGGGTGAGGGCTGAGACACCGTCCAGGGTACATTCGTAGTTCTTTCTCTGACTTTCAGAGAGCGGGGGAATGGGCGGCCTGCTTCCAGTCTGATCCAGCGGATGTGGGAGAGGCATGAGATCCTCAGCCGCAATGGTGAGAAGAGGTTCACTCGCACCCCTACCCATATCTTGTAGTTTAACCCTTCTGTTTCCCATCTATTTCATCCCCACCCCTGTGGAAGGATTGGCTTCTGAAGCAACCTCTTTCCACCGCTTACCGACCGGGATATGAGGACCTGACCAGGTCACAGGCCGCTCAAGAAGATTTTTCACTCTCCTTTCGATCTCGCTCCCCCTTACGTTGGGGAGATCATCCCATCGAAGAAAGTGATAGTATCTGAAAAAAAGTTGAAAGACATGGCTGAAGGGCAAGTAGACTAACCATACAGAGGCAAAAAGCACGTGGAGAGCGGGTGCCGGAGCAGGCTGAAGCTTGTGCTGAAAATTTTGAAACGTCACTTGCTCCCTCACATACTTCAACAGTACAGGCATGCTGGAGTGGAAGTGAATATCCACCGCAAAAGCCCCTCCGATGAGGGTAAGAAGGATGAATATCCATTTCAAATAATGGATCGGGGGATAATAGACTCTTAGGTCTGGATCTGTCATTCGCATGAAGAGGATTCCTGCTCCCCCCAGAAACATCAGCGCCGTGGCACACGTCCCCCACATCCAGCCAAGGCTCGATGCAGTCTTGATGTTCGTGACGATCGCGCTGACGAAAATCCAAGCATGCCAGAAAATAAGTAGGTAGAGCCCTAAATGAAAAACATAGAGAGGGTACCAAAATCTCCTGTTCCGATGGTAGAATTCTCTTAAAGAGAGAATGTCCAAAACCATGGGCCAGAACTTCTCGCCAAAGGCATTGTGTGATTTTGTCCACCACTGAGTCAATTCATAAATGGAGCTCCCTTTGTACAATTCCCAGTGTAAATGTATCGGGGCATTGATAGTCCTTCTCACGCGAAGCGTCGTAGAAATAATAAAAAAAAGAATGCTCCCGTAAAAAATAAAGAGGATTGTCGGACCCATAGAGCCCTTCTCCTAACCCCGTTTTATAGACAAGAAGAGGGAACGACTCAGAAATCCTGAATACGATCCCCCCCCTCGAAAACTATAATTAGACACAACCCGTCGGTTTAGGCAATCCTGCAACCTTACAGGCGCCTTTGGCCGGTCCTCCGGGAAACAATTTGTAAATATACTTGAGATCAAATCCCGTTTGTTTGACGACCATACGGATGGGCGGTGCAATTCCGAATTTGACGTAGTAATCCCTCAGATAGTTGACTAACTTCCAGTGCTCTTCACTCATCGGAGAAGCATTTTCGGTTTTTGCCAGATCTTCTGCCACTTCCTTATTCCACTTCTCCGGCTCCTGAATGAAGCCATCCTCATCGATCTCGATTTCCGCTCCACCAAGCGCAGCCTTTGCCATCTTCTTCACCTCCAGTTTTTCAATTTGTATCAATTCATATCGTTATTATTGAAGTACATCGAGGCGATTCACTTAACCCAAATATTGTAAAAGGTTTGCTACAAATCTGCCATTACTCGAGACCCACCTTATCCCTTGCTCGATGAGCCCCCCGGCGATTCCTCTTTTCGTTCCGTGCCAGCGACACAAACCCTTGGGCCCATTCAGGGGTTCCCAAAGCGTGCAAATGGATATAAGAGGCAAAGAGATTCTTGCACACGATCCCGTCTCCTTGGCCGGCAATGCCGCTTCCTCTCTTCATACGATAAGCGAATGGAACGTCATCAAGTTCCAAAAGGCTGGAGTGGTGGAATTCATGACCGCGGATGGTCAATCCGACGGGGAAAATCGGATTTTCACTCACGACCTCAGCCACGACATAGCCATGTCCTTCAGGCTTCTCGGAGAGCTTAACCTCAGAGGAAAGGACCCCGACCATTTTGTAGGATCGATTCTGCCAAAATATGCTCCGACACAAATACATCAAGCCCGCACATTCTGCATAGACCGGCAAGCCCTCTTGGACCGCCTCGGCGATATCCTTTCGTAATCCGCGGTTTCCTTCCAATTCCCTCAAGAAGAATTCAGGAAATCCACCTCCGATGTAAAGTCCATCCACCTTGGGGAGACGATCCTTGAAGGAATTGATGAAAATGAGCTGAGCCCCCTTATCGGCAAGGGCCTCTAAATTCTCCGGGTAATAGAAATTGAAGGCACGGTCGCGTATGATCCCGATCCGGATTTTTTCTGTTCGAGCGGTCCCCCTCACCCTACCCCTCCCCCCAAAGGGGGGAAGGGATTTCTTTGTCTTCCTCTCCTTCAAGAGATGGGGGGGAGCTTGAAGAGCCTTAGAACTTCGCGCAATAGACAAAATCTTATCCAGATCGAGTCGGGACTCGAGCTTAAGGCCAATCCGTTCCACCAATTCTTTTGCTTCACCAGATTCCGATGATGGAATGAGCCCCAGGTGCCGCTGCATGATGCGAAGATCCTGGTCCTTTGGGATGCTCCCCACGACAGGTATCCCGCAATGTTGTTGAATGGCATCCTTCAATTTCTTTTCATGACGACCGCCGGAGACATAATTGAGGATGACTCCTGCGATGGAGATATCTCTCTGAAAGTGTTGATACCCCATCACCATGGCGGCGATGCTGCCAGTCATCCGGGTGGTATTGACCACGAGGAGAACCGGAATATCCAGGAGCCGAGCGATCTCAGCGGTGGTCCCGTGAGTGTCTAAACCATCATACAGTCCCATGGCTCCTTCAACAACAGCCAGATCCGCGTTATCGCAGGCCCACTCAAAAGTTTGGACTAATTTTTCTTTGGGGATTAAGAAAAGATCCAAATTGCGGCAGCTTCGACCTGCTGCCACGGTGAGCCACGATGGGTCTATATAATCGGGGCCTTTCTTAAAGGGCTGGATCGAAAGGCCACGGCGTTTAAGCACATCACACAGACCGACCGTTACAATTGTTTTTCCTGATCGACCTTGAGGCGAAGAAATCAGCAGACGACCAAAATGTTGCCGACGTTGGAGAAGACCGCCACCCGAGGTCATTGTTTGTTAGGTCTCGCTCTTCCCCTTGACGGCGATAAAGGTGATGCCGCCAAAACTGCGATATTCGATTTTGTCTTCTTTTGCCAGTTCCGCAATGGCCTTGTCGACTAAGGCCTTCTCGACTGAGATGGCTCTCGCTACGTCCCTATTCTTCGCCTGACTGACCGTTCCCAAATATTTCAATATGGCTTCCTTCAGGTCTTCACTCATTTTACCCTCACCGCACCCTCTCCCTCTCAAGAAGGGAGAGGGGTATAAGAAGAACTACCATTTGAACTGAGTGGTCGTTCGAAAGGTCTCTCGTGCATAAGTGAAATCATCGATGTGCTGTTCGGTAAAAGGGATGCTTGTCAGGCGGAAGAAGGCCTCCCACCCTATCCTCTCGATCCACTCTCCCATCCTTTCATATTTTCGTGCATGGGAGGCATAGACCTCGACAATTTTCTTAATGGTCTCAACGACCTCAGGCCACCGAGGCGGATGATTCGGAAGATAGGGGACCACCAACCGAGAAAACATCGGCGGCTTTCTTGCATTGGAGACTTTCCCTCCGGCATAGATGGCAATGCCATCACCTTCGGCATCCGCTAGGGGCATGGCCGGGCAGACCGTATAGCAATTACCGCAGTACATGCACAGGTCCTCTTTAATGACGACGCTCTTGACCTCTTTGTCTGGATGCCGCCGGATGGCCCCTGTCGGACACGCAGCCATGACCGTTGGAATCTCGCATACGGCCATGACCTTCTCATGATTAACCTTCGGGATCTTGGTGTGGACTCCGACAATCGCCAGATCGGAGCAGTGAACAGCACCGCACATGTTGATGCAGCAAGCCAAAGAGATCCTCAGGAGGGCGGGAAGTTTCATGCTGGTAAAATAATCGTAGAGTTCATCCATGAGGGCTTTCACAATGGGTGAGCTATCTGTTGCGGCACTATGGCAGTGGGCCCAGCCCTGGGTATGGACGATATTCGAGATGCAGTTTCCGGTTCCTCCAACTGGAAGGCCCATTTTTTTGGCGGCTTCGATGATAGACTCAACCTTGTTTTTGTCCGGTGTGATGAATTCGATGTTATACCGGCTGGTAAATCGAAGGTGCCCATCACAATATTTGTCGGCGATATCACAGATGTCCCGAATAAAATCGACGCTGACCAGCCTCGGTGATCCCACTCTTATCGAAAAGATCTCATCTCCACCTTCAGCCACATGCCGGAGAACGCCTGGCTTCATGATCTCGTGGTATTTCCATTGCCCATAATTTTTCTTGATGACCTCGGGCAACATCTCCTGAAAATTCGGGGGTCCAATATCCGTCTTTGACATGTTTGATCTCCTCCTTTAACGCTAAGCGCATAGCGCTAAGCCCTTAGGCGACCTTAAAAGAAAACATATGGATTTGTTCTCGGTGCTTTGATCATCTGGGGCACTGGCTTCAGCCCGACTGCCTTCAAAAAGTTTCTCATTCCCACTTTTTCAATCAGTTCGCCCACCCTCTCCCTGGGCCTTCCGTTTTCATCCCACCAGTCCCAGATTTTGCGGAGAAGGTCTTTGATCTCGCTGTAAGGGGGTTCTATTTTTATGAAAGGAATGATGACGGAAGAGAGCATGGCTCCTTTGATGATAGGCGCCTTGCCGCCCATGAGTATTGTGGCTCCCTTATCCTCTCCCGGTCTGAGGGCTTTGGTCATTTTGTTGATGCAATGCATACACCTGACACAGTCTTCGGGAATGAGTTTGAGCTTCTGTGCCTTATCGTCCCACTCCAGCGCATTCGTCGGGCATCTTGCAACGATGTCTGTCTTGATATCCATCCCACCCCGCACATATTCTCTGATAGCCTTCTGGTCGATTTTAAGGCTATCTCTCCACGTCCCGATGATCGTAAAATCAGCCCTTGCGATCGCAGCCACGCAGTCGTTCGGGCATCCGGATATCTTGATCTTGAATTTGTAGGGCCAGCGGGGTCGGTGTATTTCATCCTGGAATTCCATCGTCAGATGATGGACTAGATCCAGGGTATCGATGTTCGTCCATTCACACCGGGCCGGTCCGATACAGGCCGTGGGTGTCCTGAGAGCTGAGCCCGATCCTCCAAGGTCAAATCCAGCGTCGGTCAAATCATTAAAACAGGATTGGAGATGGGCCGTGGTCGTTCCGAGAAGAATAATGTCACCCGTGGAACCGTGCATATTGGTTAAACCGCTCCCGTGGTTTTCCCAGACGTCGCAAATCTTTCTCAAGGCTTTCGTGTTGTAGAACCAACCTGCGGGATGGTTCACACGCATGGTGTGAAAGGATTCGACCTGGGGAAACTTATCGGGAACGTCGCTATATCTCCCAATCACACCTCCACCATATCCGGTGACGCCAACAATCCCTCCGTGCTTCCAGTGCGTCACCCGATCGTTGAATGATAGTTCCTGTACCCCAAGAAGATCCTTGGCAGCGGCATTCTTCTTAGCAGCCCGCTTGATTTCCTTCACATAGCTTGGCCAGGGTCCTTTTTCCAATTCGTCCACTTTTGGAGTCTTATCTGACATCGATTTACCTCCTTCAACTTTGCATTTTCTTTACGCGATAAAAAATTTTAAGAGCATTTCTGTTCTTGTCACGTGGAAATGCAAACATTTTTAACATTTGTAATTTAGTATGTCAACGGTTTTGCTGAAACCTCGCCTGTGAAAATAGGACTTGACCCGTTTTTATCTTTTTAGTATAGTGCTGTCTCAAGAGCCGTTCGGGTGGGAGCTTTTCGAGAAAGTCTTCTCATATCTTTTTAATAGCAGTAAGTAAAAGACAAGTCAAGGGAGGTGAAAAAGGCGTCGATTTGGAGGAAAAATTAAGGAAGTTAATGAAGCGATTCTTTTATTTTTCTTCATCAATTTTGAAAAGGGGGAGACGATTATGGAAGTGAAGAAAAAACCGTTAACCGAAGATTGGCTATCTTTATGGATTGGTCTTTTCATCTTTGTTTTATCCCTTGGAGTTTTCGTGGGAGCAGATATCCTGGGATTTGGGGTAACGACAGGAATATATACAACCTTATCAAAAGCATTGAACCCCATATCCAAAGCTTATGCCGGCTTGGGAGGGATAGGATCTTTAATTATAACCTATCTTTTCTTAACCATTATTATGACCATCGGAGCAGCCATGTTAAAAGCCAATGTTAAGAAGTTTATCATTGGCTTCACGTTAGTATTTTGGATAAGCTACATTTGTTGGATTATAGGAAGTTGGGCGCATATAGCGGTAAACACTCCTGGGGATATGAAGAAATTTGGCATTTCATGGTCTTTGAAACTGACGGCAGAAGGGGGGTTCATCGTTGCCCTGGTTGTCGGTCTTCTCATTGGTAATTTTTTCCCTAAATTTACAGAGACGATCAAGGAGGGCGTCAGGCCTGAATTGTATATCAAGACTGCTATTGTTATCTTGGGTGGATTTTTGGGTGTTATCGCAGCTGAAAAGCTGGGCCTCGCAACTGCGGTGATGTTCAGGGGGATATGCGCAATTATTGAAGCCTATCTCATCTATTGGGCACTTGTGTACCTCATCGCGAGGAAGTATTTCAAATTTAGCAGAGAATGGGCTGCCCCTCTTGCATCGGGTATCTCCATTTGTGGGGTATCAGCCGCCATAGCAACTGGGGGAGCAATAAGGGCAAGGCCTGTAGTCCCTATTATGGTATCTTCTTTGGTTGTTATTTTTGCAGTGGTTGAGCTATTAATCCTTCCGTTTCTTGCAAACAGTTTCCTCTGGAAGGAACCCATGGTAGCAGGCGCGTGGATGGGGCTTGCAGTGAAGACGGATGGCGCTGCCGTTGCCAGCGGGGCCATCACTGATTCTCTTATAAGAGCGACGGCACTGGCAAATAGTGGTGTAAATTACAAGGAAGGCTGGATAATGGGAGCGGCCACAACAGTAAAGGTCTTCATCGACATCTTTATCGGTATCTGGGCGTTTGTTCTTGCATGGATATGGACTTCCAAAATTGAGGCGAGGCCTGGAGAGAAGGTCGGTGGGAGTGTGATATGGGAGAGATTCCCAAAATTTGTTATTGGATATGTGATCACCTTCCTCGTGATTCTGTTTATTTGCCTGGGTTCTCCTGGCTTGATACCTAAGGCAAAGGCAGCAATGGGTGAAGCTAACCTCTTCAGAGGGATATTTTTCACTTTGACCTTTTTCACCATCGGGCTCGTGTCTAATTTCAAAAAGCTTTGGGAAGAAGGTATAGGTAAATTGGCAGCGGTTTACCTATTATGTCTATTTGGGTTTATCATCTGGATAGGATTGTTCATTTCATGGATATTCTTTCATGGAATAAAACCACCAGTGGCTGGGTAGATGATGTTGATAGAAATGATGAATACCAGGTTTTGCATTTTACAGAGAAGCTAAAGGGGAGGAGGTATTTATGCCTGAACAACCAAAAGTAGCAGAAGAGATGAAAAAGATCGAGTATGAACCTTTGCTTCCCGTTGAGAGAAAGCTCATCGGATGGAGTATAGGTATAGGCATTGTCCTGCTGGGAATACTTATCTTCATCAGTTATACATTCTTCCCAGGACAGTAAAGAGGCCCTCGAGGTTTTTAGTTATGGAGGCTCTGGAGGAATTTCGTCCGGAGCCCCCATATTTTTATGTTTTAATGACGGCAGGCTTCATGAGCTTTTGAGGAATGTATTCTGGATTAGACTCCGAGGATTTTATGACAGGTTTTACAGGGTTCAGGCGGCTCTGGAAGAAAGGTACTACGAGAATCCCTCGTCTCAGAACTATCCCAGGGTGAAAAATACAGTTCTCCCAATTTCTCTTTTCTCTTGACGAAACAGTTTCTAAAATTTTGATAATCGTGGTTGTTCCAAATCCGAGAGAAGGAATCCACAAAGACGTTGCCATAGGTCAACCTCTCTACCCAGCATTCCCTCCCGCCGAAGATCCGTTTAAAGGGTGAGGGGAGAGGAGGGTAGAGATAGACGCAGGGAGAGACGTCTCCATCTGCGGAGATGTAAATGTTCCTCAGTGGATCTTCCTCACACACAGGTATGTCAATGGCGGATAGGGATGGCCGCTTGAGTCTGATTTTTAGTTTCTGGGCGTTTTTCTCTGCCTCCCTGACGATCTCTTCGTAAGGATTCTTATCGCTCTCCCAGACAAAGACCCTATTTTTTTCCTGCCAGGCATTAATGCAATGACAGATATTCGTAAGAACGATCTCCTCAATCCCTGCTTCTTTCGCAAAAGAGGGGACCCATGGGACCTCCTGAATATTGTCTTTCACCATGAGAAAGACGAGGTGCATTTTGGGTCGAAGGAGTCCCTGGCCTTTTTTCTCTTCATGAAAAAGACGAATGGCATTTAGGACTTCAGGAAGATGGGAGTTGACTCGGATGGCATCATGTGTTTCCGGAGTTGTCCCGGAAATCGAGAAACCGACAAAGTCAAGGCCGGCATCAATGAGCTCAGTCACTCGATTCTCTGTCAATCCCATCCCACTGGTGACAAACCCTACTTGCGCTCCCTCCTTCTTCACCAGCCGAATGCATTGAGGAAGATCCTTGTGAAGTAAGGATTCACCCCAACCTTCGAGAACAACGGTCTCCACCTCTTTCAAATAGGGAAGTAGTCTTTTGAAATCCTCAAGAGCCATATCCTGGTATTGCCAGTCCGGGCTTTCTGTGCGGATACACATCTTGCATCGGAGAGGACATCGCGTCGTCAGTTCAATCTGCCACGCTGAAAAGGGTCTTCCCTTCTTTCTTCGAAGGAACTTTCCAAAAATCTTTTCAATCATCGCTCTTATAGCCTCGGAAGGAGTCTATCCACAATCTCTCTCCCGGAAGGGTAGCATAAACAGAAGTCGTAAGACAGGAAAACCTGTCCACCCCACTTCTCTTTGAAGAAGGTAGCGCCCGGATTGATTCCAAGGCCCAGATTAATATACTCTTTCCCCTCTCTTTTCGTCTGTTGTATCACTTCGAAGAGGAGAAGATCGGAAGCGCCGGGGACTTGAAGGGCATCCAATCTAAAATTAAACATACAAATCGTATAGCACTTCGCCCAGAGTTCCACAACATCGAAAGCAGCAAGCTCATCCCTATTGTTTCTTGCATCGAAGATCCATGCGGTCTCTGACGAGGAGAGATATTTGTCGATTCTCTGAAAGATGAACCGGGTTGCCTCATCCACTGGGTGCGTCTTTAAAAATTCGTCAACCATGTTCCTGTGTTCCTCATCAAAATTTCTGGTTTTTTCTACAGAAAGTTCTCGGCATGCACGATTTAACATATTCCTCACCTTCTGCGAGATAGGCAAGGCCGATAGGTTTATCCGATAGTAATAGTCAGCGGGAGGATGGCCGCAGTTGTTGAGGGAGGGGACAATGGCGGGGGCTGTGAGGGCAAGGGTCTGTGGTTTGAAGCGTTTGATGGCATCCTCAAGGGCCTTTCGCATCTGTTTTTCTTGGAATGTCTCTTTTAGAGGGTAGCCAACGAAAATTAAGTGGTCTTTCTTTGCATAGGCGAGAAAGTCTCCAAAGAGAAACGGTTCCGCCTGCGATATGGCGGTCACGTAGTTAGGAATGTGCTCTGGCACATAGGCATGCTCTTTAATATAATGCTGTTGGACAGCCGTAATCATAACTCTTCCCGAGTGACCTGATATCCCTCATCTAAAAACAGTTTCCTAATTCCTGGAATATGGGCAACCCCTACGAAGGCAACCGTCTTCCCTTTTTCAAAGAAGATTTTCATCCTCTTAAAAAATAGGGGATCGCGCTTCGTGACAATGGAGTCGCATCGCGTGGGAAATTCTCCTGTCATGGAAAAGAACTTTTGAATATCGCCTTCGAGAAAGGCCTTCGTGAAAACTTCTTTATGGACTCTCCAATCCCCAATGTGATTGAGATAGTTCACGATCCGCTCGAAAGGGATTCCGTCGAGGGCGGCCAGTTGGTCCTCAATGGTCTCCAGATATTCAATCTTTCTCCCAAGTCTTTGGGCGATATGGAAGGCCTCCATATCCATTGAGTGTTTCCAGTTTAAAAAATCAGACCAGATGGTGAAGAAAGCCATCCAGGGACGGACCCCTTGGGTCAGTTCCTTCAGAAGATCTGAAACTGTTGGGCGGATGATCTCCAGATAAGAACCAGCCATGGTGGGGGCATCCGACCGGGTGCCAAGTTGCCTGTTAATCTCTTTGACGGCTGCGGGATCAAGAGCTTCATAAAGTGAGGGACTATTTTCTCCCTGCCGCCCATATTCGACAACTCTGGCCATGCTCTCCTGATCGAGGGGACCTTCAAACAGGGTCGTGTCAGCATTCTTTACAAGCTTAGTGAGAGCCTTTCTAAAGCGATAGGGCGTGAAATGGGCTGTCCCAACCAGGAGTGAAACGTCTCCCTTCTTTTCAACCTTCCAAACCGTCCTCAAGGGTTTTTCCTTCCACCAGAATAAATTCATTTGACATCCCACAAAAAAACTTAATGCATTAAAGTTTGCCTATGAGTGATTCGATCAGCGAGGGTGTCCGTGCCGTCCCGTAAAAGCTCTCACAGAATTCGTACCTGAGGAAGGGGATTCCACCCCACTTCTCCTTGAATCTTCGTATTCCCGTGTTTACCCCGAGCCCTAAGTTGATGATGTTTTTCCCATGTTCTTGGGTGAGTTTCATCATTTCGAAAAAGAGAAGATCAGAGGCATGAGGCACATAACGGTTTTTTGAATGGCAGCCAAGGAGGTAGGTAGAAAAATTCTTTGCCCCGAGTTCGACGACGTAAAAGGCACAAAGTTTCCCATTCTTAGTCAGCGCATTGAGTGTGTATGCGTTCGATGACTGGGCAACGTAATTGGGCATTGCGCGGTAAAGTTCTCTCACTCTCGGTAGCAATTTCTCCCTCTTCAAGAGCTCCAGAATGAGCACCTCGTGTTCCTTTGAAATAGAATGACCCCTTTGCACGGTTAATTCTTGAGAAGCCTTATCGACCATCCGCTGGAGAGAAGGCTTGATCTTTGTCTGTTCGAGGTCAAGCCTGTAGTATTGGTCTGTTTCCCTCTCTGTGCAGAACTCCAAAAGAGAGACCGGGATCTCAGGCCCGATGAACCAGACGTACTCAGGTTTGAATGTTTCGGTGACCTGCTTCAATACTCTCTCACATCTTTCCAGAGAAAAATTTTCATCGAGGGGATACCCTACAAGAATGAGCCAGTTGTCCTTTACAAAACCGAGATAATCATCTGTGAAGAAAGGCTCCCCCCTCGAGATAGAGGCCATCAGACTCACAATGTGTTCTGGAACATAGGCCCGTGCAAGGATATATTCTTCATCTTCAGGAGTAATCATTCGATTTTTCCTGTTTAATAGGCTCATTCTATCCCAGTTTTATCCAAATTTCTATAATATGGCGTTTGCATTTCGGCCTTAGATTCATCCCTACATGTTAAACGCCGTTCATAAAATCAGGACGTGATAAAGACCTGATAAAGGCCTCTTGTCCTGTTTTACGTCTTGTTATATATTAAGCCCAAATAAATCTGCCACCCCAAAAGGGAAATCGGATCATGGATTCAAGTTTCTTTTCGGAAGAAGATTTAAGCGCGATTTCTGGCAAGGGCATTGAAGTTGAAGAAGTCCTTAGACAGCTTGAAATATTTCGCCGAGGAACAAAACCTCTCAGGTTAATCAGGCCTGCGCGTATTGGAGACGGTATCATTGAGATATCTCCGGATGAAAGGGAAGAACTGGTTTCACTTCACGATCAGGTGGCTGCGAAAGGCCGGATGCTAAAGTTCGTTCCAGCCTCAGGTGCCGCGAGTCGGATGTTTAGAGACTGGAATAACTGGTACCAGCAGAGGAAATCCGATTCAGCCCAGGGGACGGTTAAATTTCTCGGAGACCTTGGCAAATATGCCTTCTTCAATGACTTAAAAAAAGTCATGGCCTCAAAAGGAGAAGATGTCGAAAGATGCATCCGCGAGGGAAGATGGGTCGATATCCTTGAGTTCGTCCTCACGCAGCGGGGGCTAAATTATTACTGGCTTCCGAAGGCATTGATAAGATTTCACATCTATCCCCACCACACTCGAACCGCCCTGGAGGAACATCTGGTTGAAGCAGCCCTCTATGTCCGGGATACCCGGAACGTCTGCAGGATCCATTTTACCGTTTCCGATGAGCACGAATCCCAGTTCAGGGAATCGCTCGCCCGAATCAAAGGTGACTACGAAAGACTCTTCGGCGTAAAGTATGAGATCGCCGTAACGATACAGCACCCTTCCACGGATACGATCGCCGTGGACAGGGAGGGCAGGCCTTTCCGGGACAGGAGCGGTAGACTCGTATTCAGGCCAGGGGGTCATGGTGCCCTCCTCAATAATCTCAATGGCATTGATGGTGATATTGTCTTCATAAAGAACATCGATAATATCGTTCCTGACCGTTTAAAAGAGATCACCGTTCTTCATAAGAAGATCCTCGGAGGGTATCTTGTGCGATTGCAAGATGAGATATTCCACAATCTGAATGTTCTCTCTGAGAAACGATTAAATGATGAGATGCTGGCACGGATCATCCGTTTTTGCCAGGAGAAACTCTTCCTTTTCTTTCCCCACGAATTTTGGAATGATTCGATATCCAGTAAGAAGGAATATGTCTTCTGGATCCTGAATAGGCCGATTCGGGTTTGCGGCATGGTGAAGAACGAGGGCGAGCCTGGCGGCGGCCCTTTTTGGGTTGAGGAGGACAGAACCCAATCGCTCCAGATTGTAGAACAGGATCAATTGGA
>Ga0187776_10001087_pt1 | contig 13361 bp, 12 predicted proteins | sample 0216_BV02_MP12_2_FD_132426 | JGI IMG/M metagenome (GOLD analysis project Ga0187776, IMG submission 132426) | Tropical peat soil microbial communities from peatlands in Department of Meta, Colombia - 0216_BV02_MP12_20_MG | ecosystem: Environmental > Terrestrial > Soil > Wetlands > Peat | place...
GATGGCGGAGCCGACGCCCCCTTCCAACCGTTTTCATTCCGTGACCATCCGCGTCGGCCAGGACGCCTGTCCGGCGGTCCAGGCCCTGGCGAACACCAGATTTCTTGCGAAGGAGGCGCCGCGTCTGCCGCTGGACCAATGCACTGTGCCCAATTGCCGATGCCAGTACAAACACTACGACGACCGCCGCGACGGCGAGGATCGCCGGGAGGAGCGCACGAGTGCGCGCCACGAAGGAGAAACGCGGCGACACGCGCGCGAGGACCAGCGGAAGGCGCACCCGTGACTTTCCGATTCTGCTTCTGACGCTTTTGTCGCTGTGCTCGCCCCAACCCAGGGGCTGCAGGTTGGGGCGAATGAAATGAACCCCAACGTCTGGGGCGCTTCGAGCCATGTTGTGTTGGAGTTTGCGGCACTCGCCCCAACCTACCGAGCTACCTTCGCGCCGCCACTTCGATATCGCCCAACCACATCACTTCGCAAGAGCCTTTCGTGACCTTTGTTGCCAGCTTCGCGTCCGCCGTTATTAATGGCAGCTTGAGTTGGGATGCTGCGGCCAGGTAACACGCATCGTATGCCGTAATCTTGTGCGTCAAAGCTATTCCCAGGGCGTCATGCGCCAGAATCTGGGTTGGGATTGCCGTCAGACCGAGTGTGGCGAGATCGTGTAGATGTTCTTGGGCATTCTTGCCGGAATAGGCTGACCGCTGCACCCACTTCCAGAATACATTTGCGCACTCGATGAAGAAAAGATCGGGCACAATCAGCTCGGCGCCGTTTTCCGCAGCGAAACGCGCGAAGACGGTCTGCGCCTGGACGGACAATGCCTCGGGAACGAAAAGTTTGACCGCAACGCTGGCATCCACTACCGCCCGCAGCGGGGCGGGATTCACCGGCGGCGGTCCTCGCGAATCAGATCGACTGAATCCGTCCAACCACGGGGTAGCACAAGCTTTTGCGTGCGGCTCCGGATGCGGTCAACGACGGAGGCGGCGCTGCGGCGGGCCTCGCGTGCCTGTAGCCCCTGACTCAAAAGCTGAATGACCTCAGCCGTCACCGAGCGATTTTCTTCTTCCGCGAGCTTCTGGATGCGCTTGTAGAGCTTTTCAGGAACGTTGCGTACGTGGAGGGTGGCCATGTTTCTTGCCTCAATGTGGCTTTAAACAGTTTAGCCCGGCTTGGTTGCAAAGTGCAACCACACTTTCTTCAGCTCGTATGTTGGGGTGAATGAAATCAACCCCAACATTGGGAGCGCACCGGGCCATATTGCGCTGGCCTTGCGGAGTCCATCCCTGGACTCCGCCCCGCGGGCGGGCCTGCGGCTGTCCAAATTTGCGTCCTTAGCTCCGTAACCGGCGCATAGCGTCCTCGGCTCCGCAATCGGCGCATCCATGCACCACTCCTCCTGCGCCACTTCTGCTCCCGGCAATTTTGTCGCTTCGCTCACCCCAACTTACATTAAATTAGTTGCGACTCCAGCGCCTCCCAGCGGGCGTAACAGGTTTCGAGCTCGGCGGTCACGGCTTGCAGGCGCGCAAGGGTGGCGGAGATGGCCGCGCCGGGTTGCTGATAAAAACCGGCGTGGCTGACGGAGGATTGCAGGCGCGCTTGCTCGGCTTCGAGCTGCTCGATCTTCCCTGGCAGGGTGTCCAGCTCGCGCTGTTCCTTATAAGAGAGCTTGCGCGTTTTGGTGGCCTGGGGTTCCGGCGCGGGTTTGGCGGCCTTGGCCGGCGCTTCGGACTCGGGCGGGCTCGGCCGCTGCCGCAACCAGTCGCTGTAACCGCCGACGTATTCCTTGACGCGCCCGCCGCCTTCGAACACCAGTGTGCTGGTGACGGCGTTGTCCAGGAACGCGCGGTCGTGGCTTACCAGCAGCAGCGTGCCCTGGTATTCGAGCAGCAGCTCTTCCAGCAGTTCGAGCGTTTCTACGTCCAGGTCGTTGGTCGGCTCGTCCATCACCAGCAGGTTGGCCGGGCGGGCGAACAGGCGCGCCAGCAGCAGGCGGTTGCGCTCGCCGCCGGAGAGCGTGCTCACCGGGGAGCGCAGCCGCTCCGGCGGAAACAAAAAATTCTGCAGATAGCCGGCCACATGCTGGGCGCGGCCGTTGATGGTCACGGTCTGGCTGCCTTCGCCGACGCTGTCCATCACCGTGGCGTCCGGGTCGAGCTCGGCGCGCTGCTGGTCGAAATAGGCCACCTGCAGCCTGGTGCCACGGCGCAGGCGCCCGCGCGTCGGTTCCAGTTCGCCGAGCATGAGCTTGATCAACGTGGATTTGCCGGCGCCGTTCGGGCCGACGATGCCGATGCGGTCGCCGCGCATGACGCGCGCCGAGAAATCTTTGATCACAGTGGTGTCGCCGTAGCTGAAATCCACGTGCTCGGCCTCGAACACCAGTGCGCCGGATGACTCGCCCTGCTCCAGCCGGAGGTCGACCTTGCCCACACGCTCGCGGCGCTGGCGGCGCTTTTCGCGCAGGGCTTCGAGCGCGCGCACCCGGCCTTCGTTGCGCGTGCGCCGCGCCTTGACGCCCTGGCGGATCCACGCTTCCTCCTGGGAGAGTTTCTTGTCGAACAGTGCGTTGTGCTGCGCCTCCGTCGCGAGCTGGTCTTGCTTGCGGCGCAGGTAGTCGTCGTAACTCCCGGGCCAGGAAGTGAGCGCGCCGCGGTCGAGCTCGACGATGCGCGTGGCCAGGCGCTTCAGGAACGCGCGGTCGTGGCTGACGAACAGCAGCGCGCCGTGAAAGTCCGCGAGAAAATCCTCCAGCCAGGTGATGGCGTCGATGTCCAGATGGTTGGTCGGCTCATCGAGCAGCAGCAGGTCCGGCTCGCACACCAGGGCGCGCGCCAGCAGCGCGCGCCGGCGCCAGCCGCCGGAGAGCGCGTGCATGCTGGTATCGCCGTCGAGGTTCAGGCGCGAGAGTACCGTTTCCACCCGCTGCTCCAGGCGCCAGCCGTCGCCGGCTTCGAGCGCGTGCTGCAATTGCGCGAGCCGCTCGGCCAGTGCCGGCGTGGGTGCGTGCGCCAGCTCGGTGGCGGTGTGGTGGTATTGCGAGATGAGCCGGCCCAGCTCGGCCAGCCCGCCGGCGACGACGTCGAACACGGTTTCGTCGCTGTCGGCGCTCACTTCCTGCGCCAGGTGCGCGATGCGCGTGCCGGGACGGATCCAGATGCTGCCGTCATCGGGCGCGGCCTCGCCGCTCAGCAGGCGGATCAGTGACGACTTGCCCTCGCCGTTGCGGCCGACCAGGCACACCCGCTCGCCGCGGCGGATTTCGAGCTGGGCGTGTTCCAGCAGCGGCCGGTGGCCGTAGGCCAGGGAAACCTTGTCGAGGCGCAGGAGGGGCATGGGGTTTGTTACGGGAATGGATTAATTGCCAACCGGGTCAGGCCGGACTGGGTACATATTATATATGTCGGGGGAAGATATCGGTGTATTTGAGGTGAGAATCTACATATAAATCCTGGATTCCCGCTTTCGCGGGAATGACAGTTATTATTGGTGAATGACGACTCTCTTTTTTTGATTGTCACACTCACATACCATAGGTATGACGACGAAAAAAGGGAAAGGTTGTCATTCCCGCGAAAGCGGGAATCCAGGATTTACACAGAGATTTTCACTTTAAATAATCTTTTCATACAAATCCCCCCATTCTGGATTCATCGACTCGATAAGCTCGAGCTTCCAACGACGATTCCATTTCTTCATTTGCTTTTCGCGCCGGATCGCCGAGTCGACGGATTCGCAGGTCTCGTAGTAAACGAGCTTGTCAGTTCCATACTTGGCGCTAAATCCGGCGACTTCCTTCTGTTTGTGTTGCCAGATTCGACGCCGCAGATCAGACGTAACCCCTATATACAAGGCGCCATTGCGCCGGTTCGTGACAACGTAAACGCAGAAGGTTTTGTTCATTTGCAGTACCGCCAACTTTACCGTGATGCGCGCCGATACTAACCCTAAAACTAAGGTCATTCGGCGGTCACACCAATGACGCCCAAACCGGCCTGCGCCAGCCCGATTTGAAACCCGCCCAGCCGGCCCCCATTGTTTTGGAGCTATGGACGACAAGACAGTCATGGATCGCAATGTCGCACCAGCGGACGCGGAGTTGCTCGACGCTTACTCGCGCGCGGTGATTCATGTGGTCGAGCACGTCGGACCGGCGGTGGTGAACATTCGTGTCGGACGCGCGGCGCGAAATAACTTTCACCCCCACCCTGACTCTCCCCCATCAAGGGGGAGGGGAAATGAGTTTTCTCCTCCGCGAAGCGGAAGGGGAAATGAATCGGCTCCTGCGCACGGCGCCGGTTCGGGGGTGGTGATCGCACCGGACGGTTATCTCCTCACCAACCATCACGTGGTGCAGGCGGGTACGCATTTCGAGGTCACGTTCACCGACGGCGCGGCGGTGGCGGCCGAGGTCGTGGGCAGCGACGCGCCGACCGATCTCGCAGTGCTGCGCGCGCAGAGCTCGGGCCTGCCGTACGCCGCGCTCGGCGATTCGGCGCGGCTGCGCGCCGGCCAGCTGGTGATCGCAATGGGCAATCCGCTCGGCTTCGAGTCGAGCGTGTCCACCGGCGTGGTGAGCGCGCTCGGGCGCAGCCTGCGCAGCCAGACCGGCCGGCTGATCGAGAACATCATCCAGCACACCGCGCCGCTCAACCCGGGCAACTCGGGCGGGCCGCTGCTCGATTCGCGCGGTGAAGTCGCGGGCATCAACACCGCGATCATCGCGCGCGCCCAGGGTATCGGCTTCGCGATTCCGGCGCGCACCGCGCAGTGGGTGCTGTCGCAGATTCTCGCGCATGGACGCGTGCGTCGCGGCTATCTCGGCATCGGCGGGCGCGACCGACCGATCGAACGGCGGCTGGTGCGCGCGCTCGATCTGCCGGCCGAGCGCGCGGTGGAGGTGATGTCGGCCGAGCCCCGCGGTCCGGCCTGGCGCGCCGGCGTGCGCGTGGGCGATCTGATTCTGGCGCTGAACGGGCAGCCGGTGCAGTTTGTCGATGACCTGCATCGTGGACTTTCCGAGTCGCCCTTCGGCGCGTCGGTGCGGCTCGAGCTGCTGCGGCGGACGAAGCGGATGGAGCTGGAAATAACGCCGGAGGAAATTAAGACTTAGGCCCGTAGTGCCGCGGCCCTCAGTAAACGTTTGGCACGTCCCGTGTGCCAAACGCCCTCGGGACGCGCGGCGTGACGTTTGGCCGCGACCGTCCTGCGGCTGAGAACCGCCACAGTGACTCTACGCCGGGGTCCCCCTACCCCGGCTATCGCGGGCTCTTCGCCAGCGCTTCGCTTTCCCTGGCTCATCGGCGGGAATGACAAGCTTCGAACCAGCGTCTACCTGTTGAGTGTAATCTCCCCTCGAACGGTCGGACCGGTCCGAAACGACCAACTCGGAAACATGGGCGCAGGAATAGTCGCATGAAACTGTTTTTCGCCGCACTGGCGTTGGCCCTGTTCACCGGCAGCGTTCCGGCCGCGGCCGACGTGGCCCCCGGCAAGATGACCGGCGGGCAGAAATACGACCTGCCGGCGTGGTTCAAGATGAGCTTCCTCGATCTGCCGGACGACGCGAAGGAGGCCAAGGCGCACGGGCGGCAGCTGATGCTGTTTCTGCATCTCGAAGAGTGCCCGTACTGCGCGCGCCTGCTCAATGAAAATTTCCGCGAGGGCGCGACCAGGGAGTTCATCGAGCAGCACTTCGACGTGATCGGCATCGACATTCGCGGCAGCCGCAGCGTGGAGTGGTTCGATGGCCGCCAGTACCCGGAACAGGAATTGGCGCGGAAACTCAAGGTGTATGCAACACCGACGATTATTTTCATCGACCCCGAGGGCCAGATTGCTCTGCGGCTGAACGGCTTTCGCAAACGCCAGACCTTCCGCCACGAGCTGGACTACGTGCAGCAGCAAGCCTACCGCCATGAATCGTTCGCGAGTTTCGTGGCGCGACAGAAACAGGCGCCCTACCGCTTCCGCGCCGAGCCGATGTTGCGGCAGATGACGGATTTCAAAGGCTACCGCCAGCCGCTGGCGCTGATGTTCGAGGACCAGGACTGCACCGACTGCGATGAGTTCCATGACAAGGTACTGACGCACCCGGACGTGCTGCCGGAGCTCTCGCGGTTCACGGTCGTGCGGCTCGACGCCTACTCCGATCAGCCGATCACGGACATCGACGGCCGGCGCAGCACGCCGAAGCAATGGGCGGCACGGCTCGGGCTCACGTATCGCCCGGGCATCGTGCTGTTCAACGAAGGCAAGGAAAGAGCGCGACTCGACGGCATGCTGTATCACTTTCACTTCAAGGAATTGCTGCGTTACGTGAGCGGCGAGTACTACAAGCGCTACGACAGTTTCTCCCAATACAACGCCACGCGCCGGAAGGAGCTGCTGGAGAAAGGCGTCAACATCGATTATGCCCAATGAAACGGAACGCGCCGTCCTCGCTCGTCATCCCTGTCCCGGCGCGAACACCCGGGAGCAGGGATGACAGGTTGGTGTCGGTTCGTCCCCGATGAAATACAGCGTGGGTTGGGCCGAACAACAACGAAGCCGTTTGCTTCCACCTACTTCGGTTTACATCTGCTTCCTTGTGCTAACGACTCCGCAACTGACATCACCACTTCACTTCTTCATCCACCACCGGCTCCGTCCTCGGCCCAACCCACCAGGGGGAGGCGCGCGTTGCACGCGCCCACAAAACCGCCGGCCCAAGTCCCCATCCGCCGGCGGCAAATAACGCGAAACCGACGAGCGCAGAATTACCTGACCACATCGACGACGACTGGAGGAGAGGTGCCATCGTCACCGTGATCCAGGACTGATGATCCACGCTCGCCGGAAAAACCGTTCTGGGTTGCACGACGCGCTCCTTGCCTTGCTTCGCTGGTGACCACCATTCGCCGTCATCGACAACACACAGGCTACGCCCATGTCCCGGGAAATCAACAAAGCAAAATCGTAATTTACTGAAACGGTCAATTATCGATTCGTCGCCGATCGCTGCGGCGTCAATGTTTCCGCGGTGTTTGCGGAAGGCGCGTTCCATGTCGATGCGTGCGGGAACGACGACTGCGACGATATGTCGCAGTGACGTGCCGCATGAAGCAGCCCGTCGGTTGAGGTGGATAAAATGTGCGGCAACGTTGGCGAGGATGGCCACGCTGTGCTGAAGTTCGCGGGGCTCACCCCAACCCACATCGGCGATTAGCTTCCATCCCCGCGCAACGGGGATTCCACAGCGGGGATTTTTAAGCCGCGCCCACCTGGCTGCGCACGGTATTGCGCCCTGCGGCCTTGGCGGCGTAGAGCGCACGGTCGGCGCGCGCCATCAACGCCTCGATCGCGCTGTCGCCGGCGCGGCGTTCGGCCACGCCGAAGCTGGCGGTGACGGTCAGACTTTTCGTGCCCAGGTTGATCGGCGTGCGTGCGATGGCGGCGCGCAATCGTTCGGCCACGGCGATCGCCTCCGGCATCTGCGCCTCGGGCAACGCCAGCGCGAACTCCTCGCCGCCGACGCGCCCGAGGATGTCGATCTGGCGCAGCACGGTGCGCGCGGTCGCCACCATGCGCACCAGCACCTTGTCGCCGGCCTCGTGGCCGTGGGTGTCGTTGACGGTCTTGAACCAGTCGATGTCGAACGTGACGACCGCGAGCGGCCGGCCGAGGCGCGCGGCGCGCGTGAACTCGGTGCGGGCGCGTTCGAGGAAATAACCGCGGTTGTGGATGCCGGTGAGCACGTCGGTCGTGGCGAGCGCGAACAGCTCTTCCTCCTGGCGCTTGCGCTGCGTCAAATCGCGCTCGATCGCGGCGAAATGCGTGATCCGGCCGGCGGCGTCGCGCAGCGGGACGATGTTGAGATCGAGCCAGTATTCCCCGCCAGTCTTGGAGTAATTCAGGATCTCGACGTGCACCGGCAGGCCATGGGCGAGCGCGTCGCGGATGCGCTGGCGCGTCTCGGGGTCGGTCTTCGGACCCTGCAGGATGCGCGGTGTCTTGCCCAGCGCCTCCTCGGCGGTGTAGCCGGTGAGGCGGGTGAAGGCCGCGTTGACGTAGACGATCTCGGGGCCGGGGTCATCGATCGGCTGCGCCTTGGTGACGATGATGACGTCGTTGGCGCTCGCCACGATCTGCTCGAAGGAAAATTGTTCTGCCATCCGCCGGTATCCCGGGAATTCCGTTTCGCTTGGTCATTTGAGCCTAGCACAGAAGGCAGAAATGTCGCGCGAATCCCCCGCGCCGCGGGAATTCGGGCTAGCCCGCGGAAGCGCGCGCGGCCTGGCGCGCAGGCTCGGCCGACAGCGCCAGCTCGCGCAGCGTGCGGCCGTGCAGCGAATCGTCCACCGCCTCGTCCGCCCGCGCGATCAGCTCATCCACCTCCGTTTCGCGTGGCAGCGCCTCGACGCGAAGGCCGGGCGCCTCCTCGGCGGTGCGCACGGCATCCAGCAGCGTCTTGACCGTGATTGTCTCGAAGGCGTGCGCCGGCAGGTAACGGGGCGGATCGTCGGCCGTCTCGGTGACGATACCGGCGCGCATCATGGCGCCCAGCAGGGTCTCGACTTCCGAATGGGGCACGCCGACGCGGTCCACCAGGGCATCGAGCGACCATGCCGGGGCATTGCCGTAATAGCTCTGGCCGATGAAGGTCGCGATCAACAGCGCCAGTTTCTCCTTCACGCGGTTGCTTAGCAGCGTTTCGCGCCCCGGCGACGCCAGCTGCGCCGGATACTGGAAGTAGAACGCCAGACTCGCGCCGACGAGCACGATCAGCCAGTTGAGGTACACCCAGATCATCGACAGGATCATGATCGCGAAGCCGGCGTAAATCGCGGCGTACTGGCTGGAACCGGCGACGAAGGCGGCAAAACCCCACCCGAGCGTCTGCCACAGCGTGCCGGCGACCGTGGCGCCGACCAGCGCCGAACCCAGCCGCACGCGCGTGTTCGGCACGAGCACGTACATGAAACCGAACGCCGCGATCACCAGCAGGTACGGAACCAGCTCTGCGATGAACTCCACGACGCTGCCCAACAGCTCGATCTGGAGCAGGGCCTTGACCGCGGCGCTGTTGAACAGCGCCGCGGTGATGCCCATGGCGGAAAAGATCAATACCGGGCCGATCATGAGCACGGTCAGATACTGGCTGAAGCGCTGCGCCAGTGGCCGCGGGCGCTTCACGCGCCAGACGCGGTTGAACGCCAGCTCGATCTTCTGCATCAGCGCGACGACGGTGTAGATCAGCATGCCGAGGCCGAGCGCGCCGAGCACGCCAACCCTGATGTTGTTCACGAACCCAATGACCTGGTTGGCGATTTCCACTCCCTTGTCGCCCAGCGGTTCGAGAAAGGCGAGCAGCCGCGGGCGCAACTGGTTCTGCACGCCGAAGGCCTTCAGCACCGAAAACGACAACGCCAGCAGCGGCACCAGCGACAGCAGCGTGGTGTACACCAGACTCATCGCGCGCAGGGTGAGATCGCCCTCGAGGATATCGCGCACGATGGCATACAGCATGCGCAGCGTCAGCATCAGCCGGCGCCGCAGCGGCGACAAGGCGCCGAGTTCCTGGCGCCACAGCAACTCGTGGGCGCGGGCCGTGAGAATGTCGAGCAGGTGCATGTCGATCCCGAGGTATGCGGCAGCGATGCGTTCATGATACTCGTCTGCGGCGAAGGCGTCAGCGACGCCGTAGAAGTAGCGATTCCTTACTAGAACCTATCTCAAAATTAAACTCCCTCCCCCTTAATGGGGGAGGGTTGGGGTGGGGTGAAACGCGTCGTCAGGCGATACAGAAAAATTTTTTCCTCCCCCTAACCCCCTCCCGCGAGGGGAGGGGGGAATTGGTTTTGAGACAGGTTTTAATATGTCGGGCGCGCCGGTCTCGTGTGAACGCGCCCACCAGCCGCCGGCGGTATTCACGGCCGACGAATCGACATTTCGCCCGCCGAGCCGATTGGCCATGACCGCCGTGATTTCCTATTATAAAGACATCATGGATCGATCCCTCCCGTTATTCCTCTTTCTCTTGCTCGCGGTTCCGAGCGCTTTCGCCCAGACGCCCGACACGGTGTTCCTCGAGGACCTGACCTGGACCGAGCTGCAGGATCAGATACGAGCCGGGAAGACGACGGTCATCGTTCCGATCGGCGGGACCGAACAGAACGGTCCGTACATGGCGCTGGGCAAGCATAACGTGCGGGTGCGAGCGCTGTCGGAAAAGATCGCGCGCGCCCTGGGCAACGCGCTGGTGGCGCCAGTGCTGGCCTACGTTCCGGAGGGCGGCCTCAATCCGCCGACGGCGCACATGCGCTTTCCCGGAACCATCACCGTGCCGGATGCAACGTTCAAACAGGTCCTGGAATACGCGGCGCGCAGCTTCAAACACCATGGTTTTCTCGACGTCGTTTTCCTGGGCGATCATGGCGGCTATCAGGCGGACGAGAAAGCGGTCGCGGACCGGATGAACCATGAATGGGCCGCGACGCCGGTGCGCGCGCACGCCGTCGAGGAATACTACCGCGCCAGCCAGACTGAATACGATCAGGCCTTAAAGAGCCGGGGTTATCGGAACCAGGAGATCGGCACGCACGCCGGGCTTGCCGATACGTCCCTGATGCTCGCGGTCGATCCGCGCCTGGTCCGCACCGATCGCCTGCGCGCCGCCGGCGAACACGAGAGCGCCGCGGGCGTGTATGGCGATCCGCGCCGCGCCAGCGCCGAACTGGGACAGGTGGGCGTGGACATCATCGTGACGCGCACGGTGGACGCGATCCGCAAAGCCGTGACCCGCCCTTGACGACAGGAAACGCCGCGCGATGCCCGCGTGAGCTAACGGTATATCATTAAGGATTCATTCCAACCCGAGAACGCCTATGCCATACCCTCTACGCCGTCAGTCCTCATCCGCCATGATCCTCGGTCTCGCGCTGACCCTGGCTGCCGTATTCGGCCCGGACGTCTGCGCGGCGACGCCAACCGCAACTGAACCGGTGACGACCGTGCCGGGAATGCCGCCGGTGACGGATCCGGCGAATCTCTACAGCGAAGCCGCGGCCGACCGGTTCAGCCCGGCGGTCACGGGGGCGCTGTCACGGGTCTACGTTCCGAACGTCAGATCGAACGACGTGTACGTAATCGATCCGGCCACGTTCAAGGTCGTGGATCGCTTCAAGGTCGGCATCAACCCGCAGCACGTCGTGCCGTCATGGGATCTGAAGACGCTGTGGGTCGCCAACAACGCGGAAGGCCGCACCGACGGGAGTCTCACGCCGATCGATCCGCGGACCGGCAAGCCGGGGCCGGCGATCACGGTGGACGATCCATATAATATGTATTTCACGCCGGACGGGCGTTCGGCGATCGTGGTCGCGGAAGCGCACAAACGCCTCGATTTCCGCGATCCGCACACCATGGCGCTGCAGTCGTCATTGGCGACGCCGCGATGCGGCGGCATCAACCACGCGGATTTCTCGATCGACGGCCGCTACGCCATCTTCACCTGCGAATTCAACGGCGGGCTGGCGAAGATCGACTTCGTCAACCGCAAGGTGCTCGGTTACCTCAAGCTTTCGAAGGGCGGCATGCCGCAGGACATCCGAATCTCCCCGGACGGCAAGGTCTTCTACGTGGCGGACATGATGGCCGATGGCGTGTTCGTGGTGGACGGCGATCGCTTCGCCGAGATCGGTTTCATCGCCACCGGCGTCGGCACGCACGGGCTCTACCCGAGCCGCGACGGGAAGAAGCTCTACGTCGCCAACCGCGGTTCCAACAAGATCCACGGGCCGCGGCACGGCCCGGGCAGCGTGTCGGTCATCGACTTCGCCACGCGCAAGCTCGAAACCACCTGGCCGATTCCGGACGGCGGCAGCCCTGACATGGGTAACGTGAGCGCGGACGGGAGATATCTATGGCTGTCCGGGCGCTTCGACGACGTCGTGTACGCGATCGACACGAGCACGGGCCAAGTGACGAAAATCAAGGTGGGAATGGAACCACACGGCCTCGCGGTGTGGCCGCAACCGGGTCGCTACTCGCTTGGCCACACCGGGAACATGCGTTAGCCGGAGCGTTCGCCTCATGGTCGCCCCACGCACGCCTGTTGGCCTGGCGTGAGCGGGTCGGCGTTCCACCGCGCCGCGCGAATGAGGCGCGGTAATACGAACCCATCCCGCCGGTTCAGCGCTTACGCAGCCGCTTGCTCACCAGCGCCATGAAGCGCAGCGCTTCCTGCGTACCGGGGTCGGTAACGATCTGCCACAGACCGCCCAGTCCGCCCTTCGGCGCTGGCAGCGCCGCGGCCTCGGTCTTGGAGGCGCATGCGGCCTCGGCCACGTCGACCAGCGCGCACTGCACTTCTTCGCGTCCGAGGATGTCGATGAGCTGCACGAATCCCTCGTTGCGCGCGAGCTTGTCGACCAGCGACGCCAACTCGGTGGCGACGAGGGACAGGCGGTTCACGATGTCGTCGGACAGCGAATCCTCCATCGCGGCCACGAACCGCCCCAGGTTGATCAGGCGATCGAGGTCGCCGTTCTCGACCAGTTGCGTGATCGCCGGCAACGCCCGCACGATGCCGCTGCGGTTGACGCGGTCGAGCAGGTCGAGGCCGTCGCCGAGGGTCGCGCTCAGGCGCACGACCATGTCGTCGGTCAGCGCGTCCTGCGCGCTCGTGACCAGGCGCTCGATTTCGGTGGCGGCGCCGTTACCCTGTTTTGCATCGGTCATGACCGGTCTCCTTAGAGCAACCCGCGCGCGCTCGCCCAGTACAACTGGTTATACGCCATCTTGAACCAGTGGATGGATTTCGTCGGCGGCTTCGGGTCCGGCGGGTTGTTGTAGTTGAACATGGCGTAGGTCGCGCGGTCCTTGCCGGCCTCGATGAAGCAGAACACCTTGCCGTCGTAGTCGCGCACCGGCGAGCCGATCTTGACGATCGACGCCAGGTTCTCCGCCAGCGCCTCGGCCTCGAAGTGCGCGGTCGAGCCGGCCTTGCTGATCGGGATGTTGGTGGTATCGCCAAGCGCGAACGCGTTGGTACGGCCCTCGATGGTCAGGCGCAGCTTGTCCACTGGAATCCAGCCGCCCTTGCCAAGGTTGTTCTTCTCGATGACTTCCATGCCCTTGTGCGCCGGCACCGCCACCAGCAGGTCGAACTTCGCCTCCGAGCCTTCCTCGCTGCGTATCACTTTCTTGGCGCCATCGATTTCCTTGATGTTGAAGAGCGTCTCGGTGGTGATGTTGCGCGCGGCGAACTCGCCCTTCATCCAGTTGCTCACCGGTTCGAGGCTGTGCAGCCGCCCGATCGGATAGGTGTAGTGGAACGACACCTTGTCGAGCATGCCGCGGTCCTTGAAGTA
>Ga0187776_10001088_pt1 | contig 13358 bp, 17 predicted proteins | sample 0216_BV02_MP12_2_FD_132426 | JGI IMG/M metagenome (GOLD analysis project Ga0187776, IMG submission 132426) | Tropical peat soil microbial communities from peatlands in Department of Meta, Colombia - 0216_BV02_MP12_20_MG | ecosystem: Environmental > Terrestrial > Soil > Wetlands > Peat | place...
CCAGCTTCCCTCCGGGGCCCCGTGACGCGCTCCTGCTGGGCGGCACCGTCATCGACCTGCTGGCGCGCGAGCAGGGCGAGAGCGCGGCGGCCGAGTTCGCCTCCCGGCTCGACCGGCGCGGCGCGCGGGCGGCGCTGGGCGCGGCCTTCGACGGCCGCCCGGTGTCCCGCACCGAGCAGGCGTGGCGCACCCACCTGAACCGGCTCGCCGCAGCCGCCTGAGCGGTCAACCGGAGCGCTCAGTGGAGCGAGCCGAGCGCCCACACGACCAGCGCGCCGACGCCGAGCGCCGCCAGCAAACCGATCAGCAGCCGCGCCGGAACGACAACGGGGCGCGGCGGCTCGGCCGAGATCAGCTCCGCCTGGAGCAGCGTCTCCCGCGCGGTGGCCGCGCCGGACTCGGGAACGAGCACGTCGCGCGGGCCGGCTGCGAGGAAGTCGGGGACGTCGAAACCGGGGCTGCGGCGCAGCACGCTCGGGACGCCCTCCTCGAGCAGGAGCGACTGGATGAACTCTCCCTCGGCCTGATTACTCGCGCCCGCGACACGCACGAGCTTGCCCTCCGCCAGCTGCGGCTTGATCTTCCGCGCGAGGCGGTGGCGCTCGCTGACCGCGTCCGGAGCCTCCGGGTCGTCTGGGAACGTCAGCGGCAGCTTGCAGTCCGGACAGAAGCGCTCGTCCTCCGCGTACCGAGCGCCGCAGCGGGGACAGATCAGCTCGCCTGCATCCGGGTCCGGCACGGAGCGCTCACTCCACCACGAGCTCGGCGTCGGCGACCTTGCCTTCGCGGATCGTGTAGGCCCGCATCTCCGGGCTCTCGCCGGCCAGACCGACGATCACGTACAGGGCGTCGGGATAGAAGGCGAGGCTGATGTCGGTCTGGGACGGGTACGGCTCAGTCCGCGTGTGCGAGTGGTAGATGCCGCCGAGCTCCAGATCCGCGTCGTAGATCTGCATCTGGATCCGGTACTGCTCGGCGCCGTCGATCTCGTAGCGCAAGGGGCTCGCGGCGGCGTTGGTGGCGCGATACACCTCGACCGCCTCGCTGTCCCGCGAAGCGATCATCCCGCAGCATTCGTTGGGCGCCTCCTCACGCGCGTGCTCGATGATCCGGTCGTACAAGTGGCGGGCGATCCGCATCGAGATCGAGGTTAGTCGCTGGCTACGGCGAACCCTGCACGAACGGATACGGGACCGAGCGGTACAGCTTGCCTGGGTGCTGGATCGCATTGAGCAGGGTCCAGTGCTGAGCCTCGCAGCCCATCGCGGCGATGCTCGTCCGCATAAGCCCTGGGTCGCTCAGCTTCGAGATCGAGGCGTAGTACGCGCCTTCGGCGAGCGACTCGACGTCGATCAGGAGCTTCAGGCAGTCATGCTGATCGCGCAGGCTGCCCAGGCCCACGTGGACGTGGTGGGCTGCCAGCAGGCGCTCGGCGGCCGAGTCGCTGGTGCGGGGGAGGGCCGCGCCGAGCTCGCGCAGGGCGCGCTCGAGGACCGCGACATGCCGGTGCTCTTGTCCCAGGATCGTGCGCAGCTGCCCTGAGACCCCCGGCGCAAGAAGCCCGGACGTGAGCACCCGCTCGTACGCGATCACGACCAGCTGCTCGATCCGGAGCGTCCGTGCCAGGACCGCGGAGTCGCTCGGGGCCACCGCTCCGGCGGCCGCTGCGTCGGGGACACGCAGCAGCGCCGCGGCCGCGGTGCCGACGATCCCCGTCTGCACCACCTGGCGCCTGGTCATCCGTGCCTGCATCGCTCAGCGTCAGTGGCCGGTGACGAACGCGCTCGGGACCGGGTTCTGGCCCAGCTCCTGGCGCAGGACGGCCAGGTGCTGCGCGTCGTTGGCGCTGATCGCAGCGACTGCGGAGCGCAGGCGTCCGGGAGTGAGCAGGGGGATCATCTGCACGTACGCCGAAAGCTGCGCGTTTTCGAGATCGCGGAGCAGCGCGAGCACCTGCGCGTTCGTGGTGGGGTGGCCCAGGTCGTAGCTCGTGCGGGGCTTTTCGGGCGTGCCGCCCGCCTTGCGGATGAGGTCACGGAGGGCCCCTGAGTGGGCCAGCTCCTGGGACAGGAACTGCTGCGCGGCCTTGGCGGCAGGGCGATCCAGCAACGGGATCCCCGCGGTGTAGCCCGCGATGGCGTGCTGCTCGAGGTCGAGCAGGGCGCCCAGGATCGACACGTCGCCGCTCTGAACCGTGACGCCGTTGCGGACCTTGACCCGCAGCGGCTTCGAGCCCGAGCACCCGGCGAGCAGAGCCACCGTCGCGCCGCCTCCGGCGGCGAGCAACGTGCGGCGGGAGTGCGAATCGGCTTCCGGAGAGGAGGTCACCGGCGCCCCGGCGCGCTCCCGAGCGCTACCACCAGACGGTGGAGTCCAGGTTCTCGATTTCCTCGATGGGGCGCGTGTAGATCCCAGAGGACAAATATTTCCATCCGTCGTCGGCGACGAGGAAGACGACGTTGCCTTCGTCGAGTTCGCCCGCGATTCTGACCGCAACCCGCGCGATCGCGCCGGACGAGACCCCCACGAACAGGCCCTCCTCTTCGAGCAGCTTGCGCGTGAACACGATCGCGTCGGAGTTGGTGACGAAGATCTTGCGGTCGAGCAGGGAGAGGTCGATGATCGGCGGGATGAAGCCGTCCTCGAGCGAGCGAAGTCCTTGCACCGGCTCGCCCTGCATGGGCTCAGCCGCGACGATCTTCACCTGGTCGCCCAGCTCCTCCTTGAGCCTCCGCCCGTTGCCCATCAGGGTGCCGCCGGTTCCCAGCCCGGCCACGAACGCGGCGATCTCGTCGAGCTCGTCGAGGATCTCGACCGCCGTGCCGTTGTAGTGGGCCATCGGGTTGGCCTGATTGCCGTACTGATAGGGCATGTAGTAGGACGCGTCGCGCTCGGCCATATCGAGCGCAAGCTCGACCGCGCCATTCGACCCCTTCGCTCCCTCCGAGTAGACGATCTCGGCGCCGTACATCTGAAGCAGCTGCGTCCGCTCGCGCGTGACATTCTCCGGCATCACGACCTTGACCGCATAGCCCTTGCGCCGGCAGATCATCGCCAGCGAGATGCCGGTGTTCCCGGAAGTCGGCTCGAGGATCGTCTGCCCTGGCCGGATCAGGCCCTTCTCCTCGGCATCCTCGATCATCGCCCGCGCGACCCGGTCCTTGACCGACCCGGTGGGGTTACGGGACTCGAGCTTGGCCCAGATCCTCACCCCTGCCTTCGGGCTGAGGCGCTTGAGTTCGATCAGCGGCGTGTGGCCGATCGACTGGACGACGTCTCCGTACCGGCCGCCGCACGGCTTGTTCTGGAGCTGCTCCGCGGCCATGCTTCACGAAGTGTAGCTAGGCGGCGGAGGCCCGTCTGAGGTAGCTCGAGGCTAGTAGCCGGGGTACGGAGTGGTGGTGGTGGTCGTGGTCGGCATCGTCGGCTGGGGGCTCGTCGGGCCCTGTGAGACGTTCCCCGAACCGGCGGTCACGATGTGCCAGATCGACCCGAACGTCTTCAGCTCGTCGCCCACGGCCTGGCCCTTGTTCCCCGACATGATGTCCGGCGCGAAGTAGTACAGCGGTTGACCGTTCAGAGTGAGCTGCAGACCGACGCCCTTGCGATGGAAGGTTCCGAGCTTGCCCTTGATCCCGGGCGCCTTGCTGATCCCCTTCGCCGACTTGACCTGCACCGGCGGCCAGAAGCCGAGGCATCCGTTGGCACCCTTGCTGGTGCAGATCAGGTGGTGTGTGGTTTCGCCCTGGAACGTGTAGACGGCGTACCCGGCAGGCCCGACGGCCACTGCCTCGTGCTTGTTCACCGGCTTGATCCTGAACGTCTTCGTCGGATCGTTGGTGACGTGGACGTTCTTGTGGACGCTCAGGGTGAAAGAGCTGGCGGAGGCCATCCCCGCGATCAACGCGACCGCGGACCCCGCGAGTGCGGCCGCCACAAACACAGCGGCTCGCGGCAGAAGACGTGACTTCGCAGAACGGCGCATCGGGCTCCTTCCGATCGTGGACGGTCGCCTTCATTGACGCCGGGAGAGGGCGGCCCCTTCCCGCCGCGTCGAAAGGATCAGCGCCTCGGGCGGCTAACGAGCCCCGCCGGCCATCGCCGGCAGGATCACCAGCGTGTCGTCGTCGCCGACCGATGTGTCAAGGCCGCCGAGCACGCGCACGTCCTCGTCGTTGAGGTAGACGTTGACGTAGCGATTGAGGCCGCCGTCGGGGGCGAACAGCTGCGACTGGGTGTCCGGGTGGCTTTCGGCGACAGACCGAAGGATCTCGCCGACGGAGCCACCGTTCGCGGTCAGCTCCTTCTCACCCCCGACCGAGGGGCGCAGGATGGGCGGGATCCGGACCGTCGCCATCGCTACCGAACCCTAGTGCGCGCCGGCGCAGAACGCCTCGTAGTCGGGGAACACGCCCAGCTCCTCGTCGGCGATCGCCTCGGGATGCCGCGAGCAGATCGCGCACTGCGGGTCGCGCCTGACCTTGACCTCGGTGAACGACGCGGCGAGCGCGTCGTACATCAGCAGGCGCCCGACCAGCGGGTCGCCCTCGCCCAGGATCAGCTTGATCACCTCGGTGGCCTGAAGCAGGCCCATCGTGCCAGGCAGCACGCCGAGCACACCGTTGGCGCCGCACGAAGGCGCCAGCTCGGCGGGCGGCGGGACCGGGAACAGGCAGCGGTAGCAGGGCCCGTCGTAGGGCTTGAATACCGACAGCTGACCCTCGAAGCCGAGGATCGCGGCCGAGACGACCGGGATCTGGAGGCGAACGGAGGCGTCGTTCAGCAGGTAGCGAGTCGGGAAGTTGTCGAGGCCGTCCAGGACGACGTCGTAGCCGGGCAGGACCTCCATGATGTTCTCGGCGCCGAGCCGGAGCGGGTACTTCTCGACCTTCACATCCGGGTTGAGCGCCTTGATCGTCTGCTCGGCGGAGTCGACCTTGGAGACGCCGATCCGGTCGGAGGAATGGATCACCTGCCGCTGGAGGTTCGAGAGGTCGACCTCGTCGTTGTCGACGATCCCGAGCGTGCCGACGCCGGCCGCCGCGAGGTACAGCGCCGCCGGTGATCCGAGCCCGCCGGCGCCGAGCAGCAGCACCTTCGCGTCGAGCAGCTTCTGCTGGCCCTCGGCACCGACCTCCGGTAGCAGCAGGTGACGCGAGTAGCGGTCGCGCTGCTCCGCGGTCAGCGTCCGGGGGAGCTCGACCTCGTAGCCGCGGTCCTTCCACAGCGTGAACCCGCCGGTCATCGAATCGACGTGCTCGTAGCCGAGATCCTCGATCAGCGTCCGCGCCGCCCATGCCGAGCGGTTGCCGGAGGCGCAGTAGAGGATCACGTGCTGGGAACGGTCGGCGACCGCGCCCTCGATGCGCGACTCCAGATAGCTCTTGGGAACATGCTTTGCGCCGGGGATGTGGCCTGCGCCCCATTCCTCCGGCTCGCGCACGTCGACGAGCACCGCACCGTTGGACGCCTGTTCGCGCGCCTGCGCGGGATCGATCTCGTCGATCCGGTCCTTGATCTGGCGGAGAACCTCAGCTCCGGACGGGCTCATCGTCGAAAGCTCCTAAAGACGGTCGGGATTCAATACTTCACGGAGTATAGCCGCCGGCGGATGGCTGCGGGAGCGGTCCGCCGGACCGAAAGGAAGGCCCCTCACGAGCCGCGGTGAGGGGCCTTCGGGCCGGCCGAGGACGGCGGTGGGGCGCCTCCGGCGGAGGCGCCCCACAGGTTCAGACCCAATCGTTCGTCGTCGCCCCCGAACAGCCGCCGTAATCTTTGCGGGGGGGTGCACGGGGGTTATCGACTGGGCCCGGTTTGGCCGATATCGGGCCTAGACCCCATCTTGCGACCGCCCGGATTCGCCGACCCACGAGGTGGGGTGAGACAGATGAAAGCTCGCTCGCTGCTCACGCAGGTCCTGATCGTGAACCTTGTGGTGGTCGCCGCCACGGTCCTCGTGGCTGCCGTGGCCGTGCACGCGGACGTCCGCGGCGTACTCAAGGGCCGAGAGGCGATCGTCCTGGGGCTGGCCCTCCTGGCGACGATGCTCGGGAACTGGTTCGTGCTGCGCCGCCGCTTCATGCCGCTCGATCAGCTGATCCGAGCGATGGAATCGATCGACCTGGCGGCGCCGGGACAGCGGGCCCGCATCCGCGCCCGCGGCAGCTCTGAGGTGCGGCGGCTTCAGCTTGCGTTCGATCGGATGATCGCGCGCGTCGAGACCCAGCGGCGCGAGGCCGGCCGCGCCGCGATCCAGGCGCAGGAGCGAGAGCGACGGCGGATTGCCCAGGACCTCCACGACGAGGTCAACCAGGCGCTGACCGCCGTCTCGCTGAGGCTCCAGGCCTCCATCCAGCAGGCGCCGCCAGATCTGCGGCGAGAGTTGACGGAGACCAAGCGGCTCGCCAGTCAGGCGATGGAGGAGTTGCTCGCGCTCGCGCGACAGCTCCGCCCCGCGGTCCTCGACGACCACGGCCTGCTCCCCGCGCTGCACAGTCAGGTCCGCGATTTTGGGGAGCAGACCGGGATCAACACGAGCTTCAACTCGCGCGGTTCGATGCCGACGCTGACGCCGGAGCAGCAGCTCGTGATCTATCGGGTCACGCAGGAGGGGCTTTCGAACGTGGCCCAGCACGCGGACGCGCGGAGAGTCGACGTGGAGCTGTCGTTCATCGGTCGCACCGTGTTGCGAATCAGCGACGACGGTCGCGGTTTCACACACGTAATCGGAGCGACACGAAGTGGAGGCCTCGGCCTATCGGGGATGCGCGAGCGCGCCCTGCTGATCGGCGGTCAGCTGTCGGTCTGGTCTGCCGACGGCCGGGGAACTCGGGTAGAGCTGACGATCGAGAGGTGACTAGATGCGGATCCTTGTAGCCGACGACCATGGCATCGTGCGGGCGGGAATCCGGCTGCTGCTGGAGCGCCAAGCGGATCTCGAGGTGGTGGCCGAGGCGGCCGACGGGGTCGAAGCGGTGGAGCGCGCGCTCGCGCTCAGACCCGACCTGTGCATCCTCGATGTCGGGATGCCGAGGTTGACCGGGCTTCAGGCGGCGCGTGAGATCCGCGCGCACCTACCCCACGCGCGCGTGCTGATCCTCTCCATGCACGACGACGAGCGCTACCTGTTCGAGGCCCTGAAGGCCGGCGCGTCGGGCTACGTGCTCAAGCGCGAGGCCGACCAGGACCTGGTCGGGGCGATCCGCGCGGTCGGCGGCGGCGAGGCGTTCCTGACCAACGCGGCCGAGCGCTCGATCATCAGGGAGTGGATGGACGACGGGGCGGAGGGACCGGCGGTCCCGCTGACCCCGCGTGAGGAGGAGGTGGTCAAGCTGATCGCCGAGGCGTACACCAACACGCAGATCGCCGACATCCTGCACCTGGCTGAGAAGACGGTCGAGTCCCATCGCGCAAACGTGCTGCGCAAGCTGGGGATGCGCGATCGCGTGCAGCTGGTCCGCTACGCGATCAGGCGCGGCCTCGTCGAACCCTGAGCGTCGCGGACGCCTACCATCGCTCAGGCGATGCGCGCGCCTGTCGACCACATCGCCGCACCCCCATTCCCCCGCGGCCTGCCGTGGATCAACACCGCCCCGCTGCGGATGGACCAGCAGCAGGGGCAGGCGGTGCTGATCGAGTTCTGGGACTTCTGCCGCGCGAACTCGATCCGCACGCTGCCGTACATCAAGGCCTGGCACGAGCGCTACGCCGACCGCGGTCTGCGCGTGATCGGCGTGCACGCGGCGGGCTTCGAGCCGTCCCGTGATCCCGAGGCGGTTCGCGCGGCGGTGGCGCGACTCGAGATCACCTATCCCGTCGTCGTCGATCGCGAGCTCGAGGTCTGGGCTCTGTACGGCAACATCGGCTGGCCCGCCCGCTATCTGTTCGACCAGCGCGGGATGCTGTTCGAGCGCCACTTCGGGGAAGGCGCCTATCAGGAAACCGAGCGCGCGATCCAGGAGCTCCTCGACCTCGACGAGCCGCTCACCGACGCGATTCGCCCCGAGGACGCGCCGGTCGCGCTGCTCGAGCCCCAGAGCGAGGACGTCGAGGGCCCGTATTCCGGCAGGTACCGGGCAGGCGGAGTGTGGGCGGTCCTCGAGGGCAGCGGCGAGGTCACGGTCAACGGTCGGAAGCTGACTGTCGACGGTTCTGGCTGCTACGAGCTGATCGCGCACGAGCGCAGTACCACCGGCGAGCTCGCGCTCGCCGCCGGTCCTGGCGTGCGCTGCCACGCCGTCTGCTTCACGCCGGGGCTGGCTTCAGGCCGGGTCTAGCACGTTGACCAACTGCGGCTGCTCGTCGTCCTCGACGACCGCGCAGAATCCCGGCCGATACGGGCTCGATCCCGGCGAGTCGCCGAGGAACTCGGGCTCATAGACCCAGCTGCCGGCGTTCAGTAGCGCCGACCCCTGACCCGCATGCCACTCGGAGCGCGCGTCGCCGGGGAGCGGACCCGCCCGGTGGGTGTGCCCAGAGATCACGTGGTCGGCGCGCACCCCGAGCCGGTCGATCACCTCGGAGAACGCCCGGAGCGCGGCGCTGCGGAGCTCGGGGCCCGACACGTCGGCGCCGAGCGGGCCGAGCCCCGCGCGGTTGAGCACCGCGACCGCCGCAGGAAAGGCCACCGCCGCTGCCGCTCCACGGATGCCGGGTTGCGTCCCGGAGCGCTGGATCGACCGCCAGGCGCGCATCTGCAGCTCGCCGCCGCCGCGACCGCGTACGCCGCCGCTCTGCGCGACGGCGTCGATCCAGGCGTACATCGGCCCGAGCACGGCCTCGTAGTCCTCGGCACGGCTCGGACCGCCGTCGAGCCCCCGCCCGACGCGCATCATCACGGCGGCGCCGAGACGCTCGAGGAGCGGAACCGTCGTGTGCAGATCGCCGTAGTGCCCGTGGCTCGCGTAGACGTCCTCGCGTAGCCACACGCCGGGGTAGGCGGCACGGACCTCGGCGGGCTCGAGCCAGCTCGCGAGCTCGGCGAGCGGCTCGTGGTCGCGCCAGTCGACCGCAGTCTGCAGCCCGAGCGGCGAGGGTGACGGCTCGGCGGCACGCCGCTCCAGCCAGCCGCGCAGGAGCCGGTGGTCGTGGTTTCCCGGCACGACGATGACCTCGGCGCCCCGGCCGAGCGCGCCGGCTAGCTCGCGCAGCACCGGCTCCGCAGCCGCGAGCGCTTGGCGGATCGGCCCGTGGCGTAGCTCGAGCGCGTCTCCGAGCAGCACCAACCGGTCGCAGCCCGACAGCGCTGCGGCGAGCGCCGCGCGCCGCTCGCCGCGGCGCAGCACGTCGACCTCGGTGCGCGCGCCGAGGTGCAGATCGGAGACGACCAGCGTGCGCAGCGGGCGACGCCCGTCCTACGCTGTCGCCATCGCCTGGCGGATCGCCTTGGGGAGCATGAAGCGCACGTCCTCCTCGATCACCTCGAGCTCCTCCACGTCGCTGCACCCGCGCGCCCGGAAGAACTCGACGAGACGCTGAACGAGCTCTTCGGGCGCGCTCGCTCCGGAGGTGATTCCGACCACCCGCATCCCGCTCAGCCACTCCTCTTCGACGTGCAGCTCGTTGTCGATCAGGTGCGCGGCGGCGCCGTGCTCGCGCGCCACCTCGACCAGGCGGTTTGAGTTGGACGAATTACTCGACCCGATCACCAGGACCAAGTCGCACTCGCGCGCGAGCTGCTTGACAGCGGCCTGGCGGTTGGTGGTCGCGTAACAGATGTCGTCGGTCCGCGGGCCGATGATCGCCGGGAAGCGCTCCCGCAGCCTGCTGATGATCGCGTTCGTCTCGTCCACCGACAGTGTGGTCTGGGAGATGTAGGCGACCCTGGTGGGGTCCGCTACCTCCAGCCGGTCGACGTCCTCGACCGTCTCGATCAACACGATGTGCTCTGGCGCCTCCCCCATCGTGCCCTCGACCTCTTCGTGGCCGTTGTGCCCGACGAGCACGATCGTGTAGCTCTCGGCGGCGAACTTCTTGGCCTCGACGTGGACCTTCGTCACGAGCGGGCAGGTGGCATCGATCGTCTGCAGCCCGCGAGCGCGAGCGTTGGCGTGCACGCTCGGAGCGACCCCGTGCGCGGAGAAGACGACCGTCGCGCCCTCGGGAACCTCGGTCTCCGAGTCGACGAACACGGCGCCGCGGGTGCGCAGCTCCTCGACCACGTGCTTGTTGTGGACGATCTCCTTTCGCACGTACACGGGTGCGCCGTACAGATCGAGCGCGCGCTCGACCGTCTGCACGGCGCGATCGACCCCCGCGCAATAGCCGCGCGGCGACGCGAGCAGCAGTTTCTGGGGGACGGCTGCCATCTCAGGCCAAGTGTAGGGGCCACCGCCGGGCCCATCGCCGCGGGTGGGACCTTGGACGGCGGTACCCGTTTATGCGTAGTCTTCACACCCCGTGCAGCAGCACCTCGACCGGCTGAGCTCGACCGACGCCTCGTTCCTGCACCAGGAGGGGCCGGATTCGCACATGCACATCGGCGGCGTGCTGATCTTCGAGGGCCCGCCGCCGCCGTTCGAGGAGTTCCTGGACCACATCCGCAGCCGCCTGCACCTGGTGCCGCGCTATCGCCAGACGCTGGCTACTCCGCCGCTGGAGACAGGCCGGCCGGTGTGGGTCGACGATCCTTCCTTCAACATCGAGTACCACGTGCGTCATGCAGCGCTGCCGGCGCCGGGCACCGAGGAGCAATTGTTCCGGCTCGCCGCCCGGATCGCCTCCCAGCAGCTCGACCGCTCCAAGCCGCTGTGGGAGAACTGGCTCGTCGAGGGTCTCCAGGGCAACCGCTTCGCGCTGATCTCCAAGACCCATCATGCGCTGGTCGACGGGGTCTCCGGCGTCGACCTGGCGACCGTGCTGTTCGATACCGAACCCAATCCGCCGCGGGCGCCGACCGAGCTCGAGCCCTGGCAGCCGGGCCCCGTGCCTTCGGGCGCCGAGCTGGTCCTGGCCGGAGCGCGCGGCGTCGCGCGGACCGCGACGGGCATGGTCGGCCGAGCGTTGTCGGGAGTGACCCGGCCCGGGGCGTCGGTGGCGCGGCTTCGGGACGCGGCCGAAGGGATCGGCGAGATCGTCTGGGCGGGCCTGAACCCGGCCCCGGAGACTCCGCTCAACGTGGAGATCGGGCCGCATCGCCGGTACGCCGTGGTGCGCCAGCGGCTTGACGACTACAAGCAGGTCAAGAACGAGCTCGGCGGTACGGTGAACGACGTCGTGCTGACGGTCGTCTCCGGCGCGCTCGCGCGGTGGCTGCGGTCGCGCGGGGTCCGCACCGAGGGTCTCGAGATGCGGGCGCTGGTCCCCGTGTCTGTCCGCACCCACACCGACCGCGGGAGGCTCGGCAACAAGCTGACCGCCATGCGTGGGCCGATACCCGTGTACATCCGCGACCCGGTCGCGCGGCTGCGGTTCGTCAAGAAGGCGATGGACGGGCTGAAGGAGTCAAAGCAGGCGGTGGGAGCGGCGACGCTGGTGGCGGTCAACAACCTCGCGCCGCCGACGATCCTTGCGCAGGCGAGCCGGCTGAACTTCTCGACCCGCCTGTTCAACCTGATCGTCACGAACATCCCGGGCCCGCAGATCCCGCTGTACGTGCTCGGGCACCAGCTCGAGGACCTGTTCCCGATTGCGTTCCTGCCGCAGAACCACGCGCTGGCGATCGCGATCATGTCCTACAACGGCCGGATCGAATACGGGCTGCTCGGCGACTACGACGCGCTCCCGGACATCGACGTGATCGCAGCAGGGATCGATGAGGCGCTCGCCGAGCTGCTCGACACGGCGCGCGGGAGGGCAAGCTCGGGCAACGGCGGCCCGGTGAGACGGACCACCGCCACACGGGAGGGAAACGGCGGCGGTCCCGTTTCGATCCTGCCCGCGTCGGGGTCCCGGCCGAGGCACGGCCCTGCCGCCGACATGCGCGCCAAGCGTTCCCGCCGTCGGGGATCGACTCCAAAGCCGCCTCAGAGCTAGCTTCGATCGGTCTGCACGTCCGTCCTGATTCGCCCGTATAACGATTGCCCAAACGATGGCCGATGACCTGATCCAGCCCAGCGAGATCGCCTATCGGCTCGAGCTCACCGCGGCTCAGCTGAAGATCGTCTACACGGCGCTCAAGTCCATGTTCGACGACCTCGGCCACGAGGAGCACGACGTGAAACAGGTCGTCGCCGCCGTGCTCGACAAGCTCCCCGGCGAGCACGACATCCGAGCGATCGATCTGAACCGGGAACTGCACCGCGAGCCCTGAGCCCGCGGCCTAGAAACCGAGCGGCATCAGGCGTCCTCCTTGACTTGATCGCGTGGTTCGTCCGCCTCGTGCACGACGATCACCGGGCACGAAGCGTCCTTCAACAGACCCTTCGACGTGCTGCCTTCGAGCCGGGCTCGGATACCGCTTAGCCCGCGCGAGCCGACCACGATCGCGGCCGCCCGCCGCTCACGCGCCATCCTCAGGATCGTCCTGGGCACGCCGCCCTCATCCGACAAGGCGAGTGGCTCTGCATCGAGCCCGAGCGATCTCGCCAGCGCGGCTCCTTCGAGCGCGACGCGCTCCGCGTTTTCGTGAGCGACCCGACGGGCCTCGAGCGCAAGGTTAACGTCGACCGTCGGCATCGTCACGTCGGGCTGCAGTGGCGCGGCGAACGCGAGGGCCTCCTCCCAAACGGTGGCGACGAGGATGCGGTGGGACCCGAGGATCTTGGCCGCCTCAACGACCGCTTGACGCGCCGCGGGCGAGCCGTCATAGGCGATCACCACCGGTCCCTCGCCCCCACCAGCATCGGTCATCGCTCTCCTCCCGTCGTCTGCGCTGCCTCGAAAGCGCCTATTAGCACGGGAAACCTAGAAACCGAGCGCGAACTTCGCGTCCTCGCTCATCCGCTCGGGCGTCCACGGAGGCGAGAATGTCATCGTCGGGAGCACCTCCTCCACGCCGTCGAGCTGGGAGACGAATTCCTCGATCTGCTCCGAGACCTGCGGCCCGATCGGGCAGCCGGGACTCGTAAGCGTGTACGTGATGCGGACCGTCCCGTCGTCGATCTCGACGTCGTAGATAAGGCCCAGCTCGACGAAGTCGAGCCCGAGCTCGGGGTCGATCACATCTCTGAGGGCGTCGGTTACTTCTTCTACGGTCGGCATCGTGGATTCAGTCTAGGCCAGATGGCTGATTCTCCTTACATTCTCCCTTGCGGCCGTCAGCGCGGGCATGTAGGTTGCCCGGATCGTTGAATTTGATCAGACCTCCGCGGTTCTGCGCTGTCGAGGCGACGAGGACAAGGCGACCCAGGGGTACAGACGCCGCGCCTTTGCTCGCGCGATCAAGGCTCAACGCGACGTGATCGTCGACATGCGCGAGC